>Ga0182015_10003329_pt1 | contig 18150 bp, 18 predicted proteins | sample 712P3MmetaG_FD_120478 | JGI IMG/M metagenome (GOLD analysis project Ga0182015, IMG submission 120478) | Permafrost microbial communities from Stordalen Mire, Sweden - 712P3M metaG | ecosystem: Environmental > Terrestrial > Soil > Wetlands > Permafrost | place: Sweden: Stordalen | collected...
GGAAGCGCTCGGACGGGCTGCCACTCGACCCTTGGCTGCGGGTGCACGCTCGGTTGGGCGCGACCGTCTTGCGGTCCGAGCCACGGTCGCTCCAGATCGAGGCCCCGGTGGCCGAATGGGAGCGGTGGACGGAGATGACCTTCCCGGAGGACGGAGAGTACGTCTTCCCGTCTGGGCTCGCACCCCTCCGCGTTCGCGACGGCATCGGCGCCTACTGGGAGCCGAATGTCTGGATGCTTCACGAGTTGTAGCTGTCGCTGTCTCACGGTCCGGCCCTCGCCATCGCGGGCGTGACACCGATCATCGGCACACAGAACGTCGACTCTTCGCACCTGATCAACCGCCCAGATCGACGGGTCGGCGTACGCCCTGCCGATTTTTTGGGGTGTCCGCCTACGGACCAAGGGGTCAAGTGGAGCCAGGTGCCATGGCGGCGTCCCGCCGATGCTGGCATCCTGTACCCAGAGAGCATCGCAAAGGAGGTAGCCGCGGTGACGACGACCACTCTGGCCGACCCTGTCGACTTCCAGACCTATGGCGACTACGCGCCGCCCACTCCGAAGGCGTCGCCATCCGCCGCGTGGTCGCCCTCGGCGCGCGACCCGGCCGCCTTCCAGAGACCGAAGTACCGCTTTCAGGACCGCATCACGGCTGACGGCTCGAGCGGCTACCCGGCCGAGGTGGGGCGCTATCACCTCTACATCTCCTGGGCGTGTCCTTGGGCGCACCGAAGTGCGATCGTGCGGGCACTGGAGGGGATCGAGGACGTCGTCTCGTTGTCCGCCGTCGACCCGATCCGCGACGGGCGCGGGTGGGCGTTCCGGGAGGGCCGGGGGTGCGGCCCCGACCCGGTGAACGGCTTCCGGTTCTTGAAAGAGGCATACCTCGCGACCGACCCCGAGTACGACGGCCACGTCTCGGTCCCGGTGTTGTGGGACAAGCAGACCTCGCGAATCGTGAGCAACAACTTCCCCGACATCAGCCTGGACCTCGGATCGGAGTTCAGCCAATGGGCTACGTCGCCCCTCGACTTGTACCCGCGGGCACTCCGCACAGAGATCGACGGGCTCAACGAGCAGATCTACGAGACTGTCAACGACGGGGTGTACCGTACCGGCTTCGCAGGTTCACAAGAGCAATACGAACGCAACGTCGGGACCGTCTTCGAGACCCTCGACGAGCTCGAGCAGCGGCTTACAACTAGTCGGTACCTGTTCGGCGATGAAATCACCGAGAGTGACGTGCGGCTGTGGGTCACCCTCGCCCGCTTCGACGCCGTCTACTACTCGCATTTCAAGGTCAACTTCCGCCGGGTCAGCGACTACCCGTCGCTGTGGGGCTACGCCCGAGACCTCTACCAGCACCCGGCGTTCTCCTCGACGACGAGGTTCGACCACATCAAGCGCCACTACTACCTCACCCACGGCCATCTCAACCCGTCCCGCATCGTCCCGACCGGTCCACTGCTCGACTGGGACGCGCCGACGAACCGGTCGCGCCCGTCCTGACGGGCCGTCTGCGTCGACGGGCCCGGTCTTCCGAGATCGGCGCGGATCTTGTCGACTCGGCAGCAGCGGGTGAAGCGGACTCTGACGCGGTCGGGGTCGCCTCGGGCGCCGGCACAGACTGCCCGATCTGCGCTGGGGTCGTCAACCACCAGGCACGTCCCGAAGGCGAGCAGATCGACGGTTATTTTTCGCCGCGGGCACAGTTCGCACCAACTTGATCCGGGATCACGGACTCTGCGCTTAATCTGAGCCGTAAGCCCACGGCGAGGGGGCCGCCGAGCTGGTGTGGCTCGCGGTCAGCGCGCCAAGGGCACCGGCTTGCCCGTGGTTGACCCCCTACTGCTCCTCGTCTTCCCACGCCTTGTTTCGTGCTACGACGCGCTCCCGCCAGTTCTCAGCGTCCCCCACGGTGAGGTACGGGCCCATTCGATCCATTCGGTGGCACTCGTCGCGCGTTTCGACCTTCTTGTGCTTGAAGCAGTAGTACCACTCACCCTGCGTCGCCGAGGTGCTTTGACCCGTCGCTCATGCCCATCCAAGCTACGGCACCGGCGCCGTCTACCCAGACCCGCTCGTGGTCGCCTGCGGGCCGATGGGCCCCCGTTTACCACCCTCCGCCCGCTACGTGCCACCAGGGGCGTACGTGGAGCCTGTCATGGCGCCGGGGCAGCTACTCGCGCGCTGTGAGGGCGAGTTCTATGCAGGCGAGTCCCTCTTCGGCGAGAGCATCGGCGACTGGCTCCACGGGTCCGAGCTCGCACCGCGGAGGATGGCGACGACTCTCGAGGAGGCGACAGGTGGCAGGATCGCCGGGCGGTCCATCCTCCTTTCATGGCTCTCGCGTCTCCACGATCTCTCGGCTCCTGAGGGCCGACCCCGATGCTGTCTCACCGATCGGCCCTTCTTTTCGGACTTCACGCGGCGAGCCGAGGGCAGCCGAGACCTCGTCCGCCGCCGTACGCACTGCACCGGCAGCGCGACCCAGCTCGCCGTCATGAAGCGACAAGGTGAGAGCCGAGACACTGACAGCTCCGAGCACGTCTCCAAGGCTGTCGTACACCGCGGCGCCGACACATGTCACCCCATTCTCGTTTTCCTCATTGTCGATGGCGTAACCAAGTGCTCTCGTCCTGTCGAGCTCGTCCATCATGGCCTCGTAGCTGGTGATCGTCTTCTCGGTGCGAGCCTCGATTGGGCCGCTCTGCAAGAGCGCATCCGCCTCATCTCGCGGCATGGCTGCAAGGATCGCCTTCCCGATGGACGTGCAGTGGAGGGGAATGCTCATGCCGACATGGGACACCAGGTGATACGGCTGGCGTGATTCGATCTTGTCCACATAGATCGCCTGGCGACCGCTGCGAACTGCGAGGTGGACTGTGCGACCGACCTCGTCACGGAGCGACTCCAGCGCCTTACGGGCATGGCGGGGGATCTGCCGTTGGCTGAGCGCCCTACCTGCGAGCCCGAGTAAGGCCGGCCCGACCGAGTAGCGGCCCTGCCCGTTGGCCGTCGCGTAGCCGAGCTCGGCGAGCATCTTGAGCACTCGGTGTGCCGTCGGCTTCGGGAGACCCGATAGCTCTGCCAGCTCAGCGAGGGTTGCCTCGGGGCCGGCTTCGACGAGGCAGTTGAGTACGACCAGCGTCTTCTCTCCGACGCCTTCACCGCGGCTCGGTCTACTTGCCTGTTGACGCGCAATCATCACGGTGTCTACAGTAATTCCGAAACAGCGTTCCGTTCAATGGAATGCATGGGGAGTCCGTTTGCTCGCGAACAGTGATCTCGGAAGCATTCGTCGCGTCTTTCTGGAACAGCGTTCCATATGACGCAACGACGGGTTCGCTCGAGTCCCGATGAGCAACGCTGCGGGCGCACGATGACCTACGACGTCCTAGTCATCGGCGAGATCCTGGTCGAGCTCTCGTCTGCCCAACCCCTCGGCGTTTCAAGGCAATTTGACATGTCCTTCTCCGGCGACACGCTGAACGCCGCAGCCGCTGCCGCAGCGGCAGGTGCGAAGGTTGGGCTCGTCGCCTGCGTTGGCGACGACGAGTTCGGGAGGTCCCTCCTCTCATTTATCGAAGAGCTCGGCTTGGACCGTTCCCCGATCCGGATGGTCGACAGGCCGAATGGCATCTACTTCACGGGGGCAGACCCGACAGGAGCGAAACATTTCATCTACTCGCGACAGGAGAGCGCCGGAACGCTCCTCTGCGCCGACGACGTGGACGAAGCCATGACTCGGTCACCGAGCGCCGTCATCGTAAGCGGCGTCACGTGCGCCATCTCCGCGACGGCAGCTGCGGCCGTCGAGCGAGCTGCCCGCGAAGTCAACGCCGCCGGCGGCCTGGTGGTCTACGACCCGAACTACCGGGCGAGGCTTGCCTCTCCGTTCGAGGCGAGAAGATCTTTCGAGCGGCTGGCGCCCTACACGTATCTCGTCACCCCCTCGTGTCCGAGCGACTCCATGGCAATGTTCGGGGTGTCCGATCCCACCGAGGTCGGCTCGCGTGTGCGGGATGCAGGGGCTCACCTCTCGCTCGTGACCCTCGGCGAGAAAGGAGCTCTCCTAGACGACGGTCAAGATCTGGTTCGCTTCGCAGCTGCGTCGGCACCATCTCTTGTGGATGCCACTGGCTGCGGCGACGTGCTGGTGGGAACACTGACCGCGCGGCTTGCCCTCGGTGACGACATCGACGATGCGATCCATCTGAGCATGGCGGCAGCTGCCCTGTCGCTTGGTGGGCGCGGAGGTACCGGATACATTCCTTTCCTCGAGGAGACCCGCGCCCTAGCTCGGGAGAGCCGGTGGCGCGCAGAAATACCCGCAGGAACCGTCGGTCAGCCATCGACCGACGGCCAAGACCAACCGCAGGGCTAAGGCGAGGAGATCATGATGAGTGAGACATGCGAGAGGGGCAGCTCGACCTCGAGCTCGGACCTACGATGAGCCGCCGGTCGCTGCTGAAGGCCGCGCTGGCAGCGCCGACCGGCATCGTCGCGGGCTCCGTGCTGCCGGAACAACCGGTTGTCTCCGCCGCGAGCCGGGCTGCCGAACTGCTGATCAGCGACTCGTCGTCGTTGAACAAGCTTGACATCGCATACCTCGACGACACGATGGACGGACTAAATCACGGCCCTATCTCCGACTGGCTCCTCCAGATCGACGAGAACTTCGGCGTTCATCCCGGCCTTGCCGAGCCTTGGGAGACCAACAAGAGCGGTACGGCGATGGGCGACCGCGACTGCGCCCAGAAACCGACCGCCGCCAAGCATGGTTTTGAAGCCTTCATCGGCGGGGCAGGCGCGGCGCTCTCGGCCGGACGAGAGCGACGAGGTGGCGAGTTGAGCGGCGATCGCCCTGTGGTGGCAGGGCCAAGGTGTCCTCGGCCTGCCGCATCGCACTCGCCCAGTTCTGACTTCCAGATACGGCCGAGCCGCCGGTGGAAGGTCGAAGGACAATGAACTCGCGCTTTGACCGTCAACACCTCCATGCCAGCGCATGTCTCAAAGGGGAACAGCCATGACAAATGACGACCGAACGATGTCCCGCAGGGACCTGCTGAGGGCCGGTGGTGCTGGAGCGATCCTGCTCGGTGGAGGCACGCTGCTAGCAGCGTGCGGGTCCAGTACCGTCACAACGACTAGCACCAGTTCTATCGGTAAGCCAAAGTATGGCGGTCGGTTGCATGTCGCGATGACCGATGGCACGTCCAGTGACACGCTCGACGCTCAGGCGCTTGTCACTTACGTCGACCAGGCGCGCATAATCCAGCTCTATAACTCCCTTACCGAGCTCGATCTCGATGCAACAGTCAAGTTGTCGCTCGCGGAAGAGGTCACCCCGAATGCAACGGCCACCGAATGGACCGTTCGATTGCGGTCCGGAGTCACCTTCCACGATGGGAAGCCACTGACGGCCGATGACGTTATTTTCAGCTTCCAGCGCATCATGAACCCGAAGAGCCCTAAGCCTGGCGCGGCGCAGCTCTCGTCGCTCGACTACAAGAACCTGAAGAAGCTCGACGAGCGCACAGTCAGCTTCCCCTTCGTGTCACCCTTTTCACCATTTGTTCAGTTGATTGCTGACTACTATTACTTTGTGGTTCCTGTCGGCTACAACCTGCAACATCCTGTCGGGACCGGTCCATTCAAGTTCGAAAGCTTCACCCCTGGGCAGCAGAGCACCTTTGTCCGGAACGAAAACTACTGGGAGGCTGGCCTCCCCTACCTCGACGAGGTCGTTATCAGCGACTTCGCGGACGAGACCGGTCAAATCAATGCGCTCATCTCTGGAGAGGTTGATGCGGTCGATTCACTCTCGGCGCCATCAATTGTGACTCTCCGTAGTCAGGGCCAGAAAGTCGTGATCTCGGACGCCGGCTACTATACACCTTTCACGATGCGCTACGACCTAGCGCCTTTCAGCGATGTGCGGGTACGTCAGGCGCTTCGCTACGTAGTTGATCGGGAAGCAATGATTAAGCTTATTTTTGGTGGTTATGGCGTGATCGGGAACGACCTATTTTCGCTGTACGATCCCGACTATGACCATGCGATCCCACAGCGCGTGCAAGATCTCGATAAGGCGAGATCTCTTCTTAAGGCGGCGGGACATTCAGACCTCCATGTGGAACTCGTGTCCTCACCGATCGGACCCGGGGTCACGGATGCAGCCCAAATCTTCGCACAACAGGCCCGGGGTGCTGGCATCACCGTTGGCATACAGTCCGTCACTCCAACTGACATGTTTGGTCCGAGCTACCTGAAATGGGCCTTCGCCTTCGACACCTGGCCACCGCTCCCTTTCCTCGTCAATGCCGGTGAGGGCCAAGTTCCGGGAGCACCCTACAACGAGTCACACTTCAACAGCCCGCGTTTTAATCAACTGTACACTCAGGCTCTAGCGACCATCGACCCAGCGAAGCAGCGCGAGCTCATCCACGAAATGCAGGTGATCTATTGGAACGAGGGGGCTTATATCATTCCTTACTTCACACCCTTCATCGACGGACACTCGTCGAAGTTACAGGGCGTGGTACCCGGGAAGGAGCTTCCACTCAGTAACTTTGGTTTCAAGGACTTTTGGTTCACATGATCGAAAAGCGTTGATACTCAGCCTTCCCAATTGGCGGCTGGAAGCATTCGCCGCGACGTGAAGGAAGACGCTCCTCTCATCCGGCGGACCGAATGGTCGCTCACAAACAGTGACGAGCTCATCATCGAGCTTGAGCTATGACAAGCTGCGGTTATGCGCTCGACCTTGAGGAGAGCGAGGCCGCCATCAACTGCGTGGCGCTTCCTAACTGTCTCGGTTCCAATAGAGAACCGTCCGGAGCAATCAGCCCTACGACCCTCGCCGGAAGGATGCCGACGACTGCCCTCGAGGAGGCCGCTCCCGTGATATGTTCGGTCATTACAAGCCAACCCAGAGGCGTCTTCTTATGAAGATCACCCGCGTGGAGCCGATGGTCCTTCGGTCCGGTCCGGTTGACAAAAGTCGACCCGACAGCACGCAGGATACCTTTCTTGTTTTAGTTCATACAGAAGACGGACTTGTCGGAATCGGGGAAGCCGATACCGCCCCGTACGTGGCTTACGCGGTCGTTGACATGCCAGCGTCTCACGCCGTTGCACGTGGCCTCGCCGAGCTCATCGTCGGACAAGATGCCCTGCAGATCCGCCGCCTGTGGGACCTCATGTTCCAGGGGACCTATAGCTACGGGCGGGACGGCGTGGTGCTGCACGCCATGAGCGCGATCGACATGGCGCTGTGGGACCTTGCGGGCAAAGCGTCGGGCCGGTCCGTTGCGGATCTGCTCGGTGGCGCCCGGGTCGACCGGGTGGAAGCGTACGCGAGCGAAGTGATGCCCAGCTCTCCCGAGGAGGTAACCGAGCTCGCCAACAGGGCAGTGCGGGCCGGGTTCCGCGCCGTCAAATTCGGCTGGGGCCCGCTCGGAGGGGACCTCGCTTACGACCTGGAGCTGATCTCGGCGGCTCGCGAAGCGATCGGCCCGGACCGGCGCCTCATGATCGACGGCGGCATGGCGTATTCGGTCCATCGGGCGAGGGAGCTCTGCCGCCGGTGCGATCCGTTGAACCTCTCGTGGTTCGAGGAACCCTTCGATGCCGACGACCTCAGGTCGTACCGCCGGCTGGCCGGCACCGTGAACGTACGGATCGCCTGTGGCGAGGCCCATTCCACGCTTCGCTCGTTTAAGCGGCTGATCGACGAGGCTCGCGTCGATGTGCTTCAGCCGGACCTGAGTCGTTGCGGCGGCCTCACCGTGGCCGCAGACGTCGCGCATCTCGCGGAGGTGGCACGCGTCGACGTCGTTCCGCACTGTTTCTCGTCGGACGTCCACCTCGCTGCGGCGTTGCACTTCGCATCGTCGCTCGCTCAGGGAGGCCTCGTCGAGTACCCGATGCCTTTGACCCTGAGCGAGAGCTCGCTCATCACCCAGCCGCTGCGTCCCGAGCAAGGGATGCTCGCTGTGCCAGCCGGCCCTGGCCTCGGCATCGAGCTCGACGAGGATGAAGTGGCACGTCGGCGCGTGAAATAGGCCGGGATGACAACTTGAGAGAAGCGATGGGAAACGCCGTCCGGGGACGGCCGGTTCGCCTGGCTAGGCCCGAGGGGTCAGCACCGGCACGGCTTTTGCCTCTCGCCGCTGACCTTCGCCGCCCGCAGCCTGACCTTCAGGGCCGCCACCGAAGTTCCACGGAGCTCGGGACATCCTCCCCGCGAGCACCCCGGTTACATCGAGGGTCCCGAGCTCGCTCCTCACATCGGAGGACCGGAGGGCACCCGACGATCACGCCCTAAGGCCGGGGCAGTCGCCCGTCGGAGCGGTCGGGCTCACCGGCCGCACAGAGCGGTGGGTCGCCGCTGATCCCCGGCGTGAAACGGTCGCACGTGCGTCGACAGCCATACCTCCTCCGGATAATGGGACCGGTTGACCATGACTCCATCCTTCTCACAGACTGGAGCCTCCACCAGTCCCAGCGCGGTTCACTACGGTGGGGGGTCTTCTCTTGGAGGGATAACGATGGTTAATGGGCTAATACAAGGAAGTCTCGATTCTCCCATGGAAGGAAGCGTTCTTCCCCGCGGCCCTGTCCTCATTGAGGGTTGGGCAACCGTTCATGGAGTGCCGGCAACAAGTGTCGAAATCAGGGCCAACGACTCAGTAGTGGGCAAGGCCAGTGTCGGAACTCCTCGCCCTGATGTCGCCACTGGGTACGGAGATCCAGCACTCGAGAACTGTGGATTCACTCTTCTCGTCGATCTAGAAGAGATTCCCGAAGGGTCGGTCCTGCTGTCCGCCTCTACGAGCGACTCCGTAGTGATCGGACGATCAATGGTCCGATTGGTTGGCGAAAGCGGGAGCGGCCGACAATTCAATGAGAGTGAACTGCGGCGAATCGCCGAAGGGCAATGGTACTACTCAATCGAGCTTTTGCCAGGGGTTGTGGCGGGTGGTCAGGATATTCACTTTGGTGTCCCAATGCTGCCGCGCATCCTTATGCGAGGGTGTGACCTATCTGGCATGGATTGTCTGGATTTGGGTTCCATGGAAGGCCTCATCCCTGTACTTATGAAGCGTGGGGGGGCGCAGACCGTGCTCGCGACAGACTTCAATGGATGGCTGATCGAAAAGCTGGATGCAGTTAGGTACGCCTACGACGCGGAGTTCGAGTTTCGCTCACTCGGGCTGATGTATGACATCCACAAGAAGCTCGGTGGCCGGAGCTTTGATTTCATCAACTGCTCTGGACTGCTTTACCACACCTGGTCGCCGCTACAGGTTCTGGCTGGAATACGGCCGATATTAAGGCGCGGCGGATACATGCTGGTGTCAACATATGTGAGCTTTGAGGAAGGAGACTTTCAGAAATTTAATAGCGGTGGCCGCCTCGTCACCGACTGCAACACGTTCTGGTACATGTCGGTCGAGCTGCTCGACTATACGCTTCGATACCTTGGTCTAATCCCGGTCGACATTGCCTATATTCGCAGCGATCAGCTGCCTGAGGCCGAGGGCTATCCACCTCCCGATGGGATGACCGGGTATATATCGGTCTTGTGTCAAGGCACTGACGATCCCTTGGCAGATGCATGGATGCTGTCCTCTTCTTCGGGATCAATCGAGTACAAGCACGGTGCCGATTGGGGCCTCGCCCGCAGCCAGCCATATTCAAAAATGAGGCGCCCGGCAGTTCGCCGCGATCTTGCGGGCCGAACTCTCATTGATGCGATCCGCGAATTCGAGCCGACCTCAAGGGTTGTCCCGCTCGATCAGACGACGTTCCTGTCGCTCGGCGATCAGCAGTAACCAGTCGACTGGTATCGAGGGTTACCCGAATCGGTATGAACTGGCGACCCGTCTGTACGGATGGTTCTCCGGTTCTCTACTCGGGGCTTACGCCTCTGTTCACTGAGGTCTCCACCGAGGACAATCAGAGTAGATGGCGCGCTCGATCCAGGGCCGTGGCGACGTGGGTACGGCGAGCTCCTGGGCCTCGTCTCAACCCCTCGGCGGATGGGAGGGGCCGTGCCCCAACCTGCGCTCGTCGAACCATCCCACGGCGAGGAGCGCGCTGAAGACGACGACGAAGCAGATGGATTCCATGAGCCAGATGACGATCAACATGCGGGGCCCGCTGAATCCCGTGCCGCTACTGAGCGCCAACATCGCTGCCGCAGCACTTGCGCTCGCAATGAGAAGCCGGTGCCAGAGATGGACCTTCATGTGACTGCGCTGGGGGAGGTCGGGACCAGGCTCTTCAGACATCCTGACCTGCGGTGCCACGAGAACACATCATCCAAGAGCTAGGCAAACTCGACGGTGGCGCCTGCCACCTGCGGCAACTTCTTGATGGCAGGCGGCAGAGCATCCGCTCTACACGACCATGAGCAGCGATCGCGAGACCAGCTGAGCCAACCGAGCGCGCCCACAGCCGAGCCACGATGCGATGGTAGTGCACCCCGCGGCAGGGAAGCCTCCCGTTTTCACTGGCCTCGCGCTCGAGGGGCGCCGCGGGAGCTCCCTGGGCCCCGAGCGCGCTCCGGCCTACGAGCCGGGACCAGAGGCCGCGTGCTCGCGGGCCTAGGCGTTCAGGCGCTCGAGCTCGTCGGCGTAGATGCTGTGCATGGCCCGCGGGGCGAACAGGCGCTCGAAGAACCCCCCGATCCCCCTGGCGTCGTTCCAGGTGGTGGAGATGCGAACGCGTGAGGTGACGCTCGCCTTGAAGCGACACGCCACCCGAGCCGGGCTCGACCCCGGCGAGCTGGCCGGTCACTCGCTTCGGGCCGGCCTTGCGACCTCGGCTGCTGCTGCCGGGGTCCCCGAGCGCATTATCGCCAACCAGACGGGCCACAAGGGCACCGCGATGCTTCGCCGCTACATCCGGGAGGGGTCCCTCTTTCGTGAGAATGCCGCCAGCGCGGTTGGGCTGTAGGGAGATACTCAGGGTGGATGCTGGCGCCGGCTTGCGCCACATACGTGGCTGATCCGGCAGCGCTCGACAGAGCGAGGCTGCACGCTCTTTCCCGCGAGCCGTGGCGACTGCCGACCGCCCATAACGCCGAATCCGTCGCCACGGACAAACGGCTCAGGCCGTCTTGGCACCGACAATCTGTGCGCCCTGGTCCAGTTCTCGCAGGCACCTTCAGCCCCATCGCGGAGACGACCACTGAAGGCTAGGCGACCGCCGAGGCGGAAGACGACGACACCGTAGCGCGACGGAGGTGGAGGCGCGGAGACCGAACCAGGCGATCGGCGAGGGCCGCACCTCCAACGCTGGGATACAGCCACCAGTCGGGCTCAGGTGCCGCGCCAGAAAGGCGGTCTACTCGCCGCTGCTACTGCCTGACATCTCCGCGAGACCAGCTCTCGGGAAGATTCTCTCGGCGGATCGCTAGGAGCATTCACTTTGCCGTACCGAGAGCATCCAGGAATTTCGCCACAATCGGACCGTCTGTGGGACCACCGTAGCCCCCGTCGACCACGACAATTGCGAATGCGATGTCGCCGTAGAATCCGATCAGCCATGCATCCGTTGGTGGCGGATTGCCCGTTCCGTACTCAGCAGTTCCGGTCTTTGCGTACGTGCCGATTGGAAGCCCTTCGTTCGCGGCTGTTCCGCTCGCGACGACGTCGGCCATCATCTCGCGCAGGTCGCCCGCGAGCGCCTTCGCCAAGGTGTGTGGCGGGGCACTGTCGTCTGGAGCACCGACGACGAGCCTTGGCTCGCGGACGGTCCCGGTGTCGATCGCCGCGGCCACCATTGCCATGTCGAGCGGAGACACGAGCACTTGGCCCTGGCCGATGGCCGTCGCGGCGAGATCCGCCTCATCGATGGGCGTCGGGACTTTTCCCCCGAACGCCGCGAGGCCCATTGCTGGTTCCTTCCCGAGGTCGTAGAGAGCCGCGGCCGCGGGCAAGCTCGCGGAGCTGAGGTGCGATGTCGCGAGACCAATGAAGGCGGTGTTGCAGGATTCGGTGAACGCCTGAACGAGGTTCTCGACCGGTGCGTCGCCTTCGGCGTTGTGGAAGACCTCCCCACCGATGTCGATCGAGGTCGGGCAACTCGCCGGCGACGTCGGTGAAAGACCGTCCTCGATCAGGGCTGTGCTCGTGATCGTCTTGAAGGTCGATCCCGGTGGGAAGGCTCCATCGAGAGCCTGGTCGAAGCCGTCCGCGCTCGGATCGCTCACCGAAGCGAGCACCTGGCCGCTCGACGCGCGCACCGCGACGAGGGCGGCGTTCTTCGGTTCTCCGGCAAGTGCGGCTTCTGCCGCTTTCTGGATAGCCGGGTCGATGCTCGTCTCGAGGGCGATGCCGGGTTTGGGAGCGATGGTGGCAAGCGTCGCTTTTGTCGTTCCGTTCGCCCCGACGACGGTGATCGTCGCGCCGGGGGCGCCGGCGAGCCGGCGCTCGTAGACCTGCTCGAGACCGGTCTGGCCGACCACGCTGCTCGCGTCGTACGGCGGACCGAGTTGGTGGAGCTCCTGCGCGGTGATCGGGCCAACGCTGCCGACCAGGTGTGCCTCGAGTCCGGTGGTAATCGCCGTGCGCATCGAGACGGCCTGAAACACCGTGCCCGGGATCGGGTAGAGCATCGGCTTGAGCACCAAGTAGCGGTCCTTTGTGACGGTGAAGACGGGTTCGAAGTACGTCGGGTTTGCCTTCGCTGCACTCAGAGCCACGCTTACCTCCTGAGCCGATGCGCCGGCGGTCTCGAGTTTCGTGGTGAGCGATCTCGGGTCCTTCACATAGCTGCCTTCGATACCGACGATCACCATCGGGACTTGCGTCGTGAGTGGCGCTTCGCCGGCGCCGAGAATCGAAGCGCGCGGTGCCCAGGTCCTCTCCACGGCGAAGTGAGCGCCGCCCGTGAGCGCCGGGTCGATCGTCGCGGGAGACCACTCGACCAACCAGTGGGCCGAGAGCTCTTTGAGATGGAGCGTCGTGTGTACGATCCACGGTCCAACGCCAGCGAGCTGGAGATGCTCCGTAACTCGATCACTCGCTATCTCGCCATGCTGGGTGATCGGACCGGCGACATAGCTTGCCGTTGTCACCTCGAGATCCGAAAGCGCGACCAGATTGACTTTCCCAAAGTCAGCCGGCGGGTGGTCGACGAGGCGGCTCATCGCCGTCCAATCGCGGTGAGTCCAGCTCGACAAGAACGATTGCACCGTCTCCCGCGGGCCGGTGGCTGAAGAGCTAGCACATCCAGCGAGCAGACCGCCAAGCAAGAGTCCGACGACAACGAGTCCGACACGCGATGGCGTCTTTCCGCGAGCCGCCAGCAAGCCACGGCGCATTGGTCACAGCCTAAACGACCTCCTGTGCCGCCACCGCCGGAACATCTTCGATCGGTCAACCTGGACGTCACCATGCGAGGTTCGGTGGCATCATCGAGCGGCCACTGGGAGGGCTACGCGACGTGGCCGTGCCCTGCGCGTAACGCCGAGTACGGGCGCAGTTGTCTGACGGTGAGCGCGAGCAAGATTGAACCTTCTGCGCTTGCCGGGAGATGTGCCGAACCCGTTGATGCTCCAGGAGAGCGCTAAGCCTTTGTCACGGTCAGGGTCGCGGTACCTGAGGACCCGGCGTAGCCGTCACCGCCCGAGTAGGTTCCTTTCACCTTGTGGGTACCCACCGGGGCGCTGGTCGCTCCGCAAGCTGCGACGCCCCCTGAGAGGACCGCCTTGCAGAGGATCTTGGAAGCGATCGTGAATGAGATCGTCCCTGTCGGCGTGCCGGTCCCCGACCGTGGGGTCACGACAACCAGGTAGACGACCCTGGTGCCAGCGGTGACTTTGGTCCGGATCACGGTCACCGAGGTTTTGGTGGGTTTGGTGACACCGACCTCCACCGCTCCGATGGTGCAGCGCTTCTCGCCTGCTCCGGGCCGGGCGAAGCCACGCTGATCGGTGCCAGGGCAGATTGCGACCCCTCTCAAGGACTTGGGGTTGGGGATGACATCGGCGGCCGCGCTTGTCGGTGCGGGCAGCATGGTCTTGGTCGGGCCGCGGTTGTTGGCGAGGGGGCCGACGCGTGGGTTCTTGTTCACCGAGTCGGTCGCTGCGGTGAAGCCGCAGGCGGCACCGGTCTTGTCGTTGGTCAGGTTGTAACCGGCGCTAGACAGGCTTCCGGCGTCGTATGCGAGGCAGTTGACCCCGCGGTTGGCGGCCACGATCGTGGCGCCCAGTGTGACGGTCACGTCTTGGCCGCTATAGATCCCGCCACCGGTGTTCCCAGAGATAGTGCTGGCGATGACCGTCATCGTCCCGACGTTGTAAATGCCGGCGCCAACACCATCGCCCGAGTTCTTCGCGACAGTGCTGTCGATGATCTTCATCGTGCCGCCATAGTTCCAGATTCCGGCGTATGGTTCCCCCTCGGTAGCGTTCCCCGACACGGTGCTATCGGTGAGCGTGAGGGTGCCCTGGTCGTTTTGGATGCCAAGAACCCCATTCTCGATAGTCAAGTCATGGAGAGTTACGCCGAGAACCCCGACACCGACGCTGACGACGGGATCGTTCGCCGTTTCAGTTCCGTCGAGGACCGCAGGCGAGCCGGCGGGGCCGCCAGGCCAGGCGGTGATGGTGACCGGGGACGATATGGTCACGTTGTCGTCGATCGTGCCCGACACCTCGATGATGGCGCCCGAGGGGGCCTTGGTGAGGGCATAGGTGACCGTGGCGCACGGGTTCGCCGATGTACAAGTACCGCTGTCGAGGCCTGTCTGCGACACGTACAACTTCTTCGCGGTTGCGGCCTGGGCGTCGACCGAGGCGAAACCGCCGAAGGCCAACACCACCCCTGCCCCCAGTGCAATCGCCACGCATCGCCTTGCACAACTGCGCGTCCGAGAAACCGCGTTCGCGTTCATGGATACCCCGCCCCCTTCGTCTGGCTGCCAGTGCCCAGTCTGACCAAGGACAGTCGACTAACGGTACCACCGGCCGCGTCGTGGCAGGTGTGCTCTGAGCCCGTTCAGCGACACGATCGCTGAGGATCATTGGGGCGTTATGGGCCTGCGCTTCCGCTGATGTCTCCCCTGCGAACTGCCAAGCGTGACGAGCTTGTGAGCCTAACCCGCGACGGCCGTCTCTTCTTGTCTCCCCCGCCTATACGGAATAGGTGGATCGCGACAGCGATCGTGCACCAGACAGGTCCGAGAACCACGGCGCCCGATGCTGCCCGAACGTCAAATCGGGCGCCGCCGACATCGTATGCTACAGACTCGATTTGCCGAGCCGCTCTCCAGCGACGGGTAGGTCGTGAGACTGCTCGACATCTGCGGAACAGGGTGCGACGGAACTTGGAGACAGATGGATATGGACGTAACAGTGGCTGACGATCGTGGCCACGCACGCGTCCCTGGCCACGGTGCCAGTCGCGCTGATGCGGAGGTGTAGGGCACCAAAATCTCGATCGCTGCCCTGAGCTGGCAGTGATCGCCACCAGCGATCATGATCGGCCGTGGCATTCACCCTCTGTTACCTCGGCCTGTGCCGGATCCTCGGCCTGCTCCGATCCTCTCGGCGGACCGAGACGACAAGGACATCGAGATCATGGTGCTCCGCCACCAGGTGCGTATCCTCGAGCGCCAACTCAATGCGCGTGTCGCCTATACCAGGTCACCATTGAGATGCCGTTCGGGCCGCCGCTACCGGCCCCGACCGAGACGGATCGTGAAGCGCTACGCATCAGGTTCGACGAAGCGCGGCCATGATGCGCTTCACCAGCGTGGACAACATGGTGGGGCACGAGAAGATGGATCCTGAAGTCGTGGTGGCCGAGTACAACATCCACGGCGAGACCATGAGAGAGCCTCGTCGAACCTTCGTGATGCCACTGGTCATGGTCATGACCACCAACGACGACCTCATCGTCCACACGCCTGACTACAACAGCCCAATTGCGGCCGCCCAGGCCCTCGGTACCGCCTCCCAGTCATTGGCGCCCTGGCGAGTGTAAGCGCCGAGTGAGGGTGATGGGTCAGTGGGCCACCCGGGTCTCGATCCGGCACCTTGGGATTGGACGATGACGATAGGTAAACGTCCAAGATGGGTCGTTCGTTCGGGGAACTCGAAACACCGGAGTTGCATAAGGCTTACCGGCTAAGCGACTCGGCCGCCCCTAACGAACCGGCTGCAACTCGTCCGTCGCCGGGTTGCAGGGGGACTCGCCTGAGGTTTGCGGCCTCCTGAGCGATCTGTGACCTGGGTTTTCGTCGCATCCCTCGCCCCATTGTGACCGTGCGATAACTTATGGGACTGGTGATCGACCGCTTCGCCAGCACGCTGTGGGGATGCGAGCGCCGTCTTCGAGAGCCTCTTCCAGCGGCCGGCGTGACACGCGCAGGCGGCCTGCAGGGGTCGGGAACGGCTGCATGGTTCCCGGGCCAAGGCGACGACTTGGGGCCTGCCAGGGCCGTCCGCGAGGGCTGTCCATGCGGCAGGAGTGCCTCGACGACGCGCTCCAAGGCAGCGCCCACCTGTTCGGCATGGGCAGGGACTCAGAGCCGCAGCGGCGCAGGATGGGCGGGTGGGGGCGGAGGCGCGCTCAGGAGGAGGGCAAGAGAGGCAACTTGCCGTAGTCCTCGAAGTACGGATACTTCCGTGCGTACCTCATGACGACGTCGACGATGCGATTGACCGCGGGTTGGGGAAGAATGCCCCTAGGCCCCTCGTAGCCCACAGCGGTGTTCAGTTCCTGCCATAGAGCAGCGTGGCTCTCCGCCTCCCAGTCGTCGAACGTGTTGTCGATCCGAACGAGGAAGCGGTCGAGACCGCCCCTCTCGACGACGTCCAAGAACTGATCGAAGACACGCTCGGCGCAAGCGTGGCGCTTGTGCTCGTGTTCCGCTCCCGGCTCAACGGACAATTGGTCATACAGATCGAGCACCACAGCTTGCCTCGCGTGCTCATCGGTGACGAGATCCGGGATGAGGAATGCTCGTCGCACGAGTCGGAGACACTGCCGACGACGTTTGGACATGCTCCGGACGGTAACACTTCGGACTACAACGCGACTACAACTCCCGGCCAAACTCCGCGCGACGTGACGACGATGGGAGCCTTGAGCAGGTCGCAAGAGCATATGGACGAAGTGGCCACCGGTGAAACGGACTGGAGACGTTTCCTAAATCGCGTGTGGCAAGTTCCAGTCCTGCCGGGGGCGCCACGCCACTACCAGGAGCCTCTTCTCACCTATCGCCTTGGGCTGATTCTTGTCTCAGGCCGAGGTGGCCGCCCCGGTCTTGGACCCACGAAGGATCCTGGCAGACCAACTGATGATGGGGCTTTGCCTTGTTCAGGCCCAAGCGCTCCCCTCGTGGGCTCGGCGGAGAAATCACACCGGACAGGAGTTCGTCGATCACAACCCACCCGAGTCGCTCACCAATACATCGCCCGCTACTCGGACATCAACGAGTTCTTTTCCGAGTAGTTTACGGAACCTGGCGCCGAACTTCGTGGCGGGATCTTCCGAATCCGGGCCAGCTCGCGGCGCCCGAGGACACCGTGCTCGTCGAGCGCCTCTTGATAGCCCGAGACGGCGATCCGCGGTGAAGCGGACACCCCTCCGGGCCTCAGGCGGTACCGAAGCAAGCCAACGCTGAAAGGCTCAGTGCTTGAAGGCGTCCTTGACCTTCTCGCCGGCCTGTTTGAGATTGCCCTTGGCTTGGTCGGCCCCGCCGCGGGCCTCCAGTCGCGATCGCCGGTGATCTCACCGGCCTTCTCCTCGACCTTGCCAGCGAGCTCCTGGGCCTTGTTCTTCGATTTGTCGGTAGCGCTCATGGCGCCTGCTTCTCTTTGCGGGTTGTGGGGTGGATTGGGGCGTTGGGCGCGGGTTGCCTGTCCGGCCCGGCTCGTGCTGCTGGTGCTTTGGCGGGCACCGGCGTAGATCTCGATTGTCCCCGGCGCTGAGCCGGACCGCCTCATGCGGCCCTGCCCCGCGCCGCGTGTCGCCGGACCGGTGCTGCCATTGTCATCGGCCGGCTAGTGTAGTGTCTCGCAAATAAGCGCGTATTGGAGTAGGGTTGGGCATGCGCCCACCGACCCCACCCCTGCAAATGAGCGACGGCCAACGGGAGATCCTCGAGAGCCTGGCGAAGTCACTCA
>Ga0182015_10003330_pt1 | contig 18149 bp, 15 predicted proteins | sample 712P3MmetaG_FD_120478 | JGI IMG/M metagenome (GOLD analysis project Ga0182015, IMG submission 120478) | Permafrost microbial communities from Stordalen Mire, Sweden - 712P3M metaG | ecosystem: Environmental > Terrestrial > Soil > Wetlands > Permafrost | place: Sweden: Stordalen | collected...
ACCTGCCGCTCGATCCGCGTCGCATGCGATACGCCGTTCGTCGCCAGCAGCGGCAGCCGCAGCTTCCGCGCGATCTCCACCGCGGCTTGATTTCGCGCTTCCTCATCGCGGTGAAGGTGCCGCTGCAATTCCACGTATACATTCTCGCGCCCAAAAATCTCACTGAGTTCCCGCACGCATTTCATCCCGCTGCTGATGTCTCCTCGCCTGAGCGCGTGCGCGAGCGGCCCTTCTTCTCCGCCAGTAAGGCAAACGAGCCCGGCCGCGTGCTCCGCCATTTCTTCTGCGGAGATGCAGCCATCATTTTTCGCCGCGCGCAGCTTCATGCACGTGATCAGGCGGCAGAGGTTCTGATATCCCGCCCGCGTTTTGACGAGAACCGGATAGCGAAATCCGCCGGCCGACGTGACTTCGGCGCCGATGTGCGCGCGAATTTTGTTTTTCACCGCGGCGTGATGAAATCGCGGCGCTCCATACAGCCCGTCGCGGTCGAGTAGCGCCATCGCCGGAAGCTCGATCTCCGCCGCGCGCCCCGCCAAAGTTTCAGGAAGGGAAGCGCCCTCGAGGAAGCTGAAAGCCGATCGCGCGTGCAGCTCGATGTACATCAGTCGTACACGCCCCGGACAAACCACTCCCCACTCGTGCGCTCGCGAACGATTCGATACACGCCGCGCGCTCGCGCACTCTCCGCCTTCTGCGCTGCATGTGAAAATGCTGTACGTGAAAACGCATTCGTTTCTTTTGCCGCAGGAACCGGAAACTCAATTTCGAGGTCCCATTCATCCTGGTTCCACGAATCTTCCGTCCACCAATCGCCCGACGTCCGCCACGGCCCGGACGCCGCCATCACATCGCCCCACACACCGCCAAAATAAACGCGCGCCGGAGCATGCACTTTGTTCATCGTTTCATGAGAAGTGTCGTGAGAATTTTCGCGAGCCTTATCGCTAGTACCCTCGTGCGAATTCGCGCGAGCCTCGACCCTCGCAGGCATCGCCGGCCGGAATACACGCAGCGCCGTTGCCGGCAGAAGCGCAACAGAATCCTCCGAAGAAGCAGAGGAAACGCCCGAGGAAACGGAGGACCCGCCGAAATTATTGGCCGGCATGGACGCCTCCAACGGATTGAACCGTCCCACGCGAAACGAAAGTGGCCGGTGAGTATCCAGCAATTCAGGCGTGCCGATGTTCGTTAGGCCGACGAAATGCCCCGTTCGCGCCATCGTGATTTCAAGTTTTTCCGGATCAGGCGAGAGCGGAACAAAAAGCCCCGATTGCGCGAACCGGATTTTCGCCGGCTCAGCCGCCATCGTGATTTTTACGATCGGCGACGCAGGCGGATGCGCCTCCAAATGCAATCGCCAAAGCCGCAAAAGCGCTTTCGAATCGCGCATCGCCAGCGGCAACCGCAGCGCATGTTCATAGATCGGCGGCGCAGAGCCTGATTTTGTAGGGACGCTGCTCGTTAACCCTAATCCACGAAGGGCTGCGCCCCCGGTCCCTGCATTCGTAGGGGCGGGTCTCCGCGTATTTTGCGTCCCGCTCCGCACGGGAAGGCCCGCCCGCTCCGGATGCCGCTCAGCTCCATCCGAACCGGGGTTTGTAGGGGCGCTGCTTGCTGCGCCCCTTTGCATCCAATCAACGCCGGATCTTGTCTCTTTTTTCTTCCCCGCGATCCCAAAAATTTCCTCTTCGCTCCGCTCCAGCTCCATCCTCAATCGAATCTCATTCGTCGCCAGCGCCCGCGCCGAAAGCCGCCCGCAAAGTTGATCGAGCAACCGCCCCAAAAGAAACGAAAGCGGCTCCAACTCGCTCACCGCGGTATCGAGTTCCATCGCCTCTTCGAATTCCATCGCGGCAATCGTCGGGATCAAGGCGCGCTCGCTTGCTCCCCGCGCCAATTCCTGCAAACGCACGCCTTCCTGCCCTAGCCGCTCGGAAAGTTGCGCCACCGGCAAAACCGCCAGCGCCTGGCATGTCCGCACGCCCCAGCGTTCCAGCGTCTCTCGAATTTCAAGCGACGGATTCAGCGCGATGACGGGCAGACTGCCCAGGCGCTTCGTTTCTTCGTCCGCCGCGAGCACGGTCACCCCGGCAAAGCCTCGTGCTGCAAGTTGCGCCGCTTCTGGATTCGAGCCAACGGCAACCTGCGCGGACAATCCAAATTTCTTCGCGCGCCGGCCTAAGCGCTGTGCAAGTTTCTCGAATCCCCCGAAAAGCTGCGCGAGCCCTGCAAGATCGAGAATGATGGTGTCCGATGCGGTCTCCTCAATGCGTGGGCTGAACGACAGCGCCAGATCCACCAACGCCGCATGCGCTGCCGTTTCGTGCTCAATCGAACGGCGGCGAAGCTGCAGGCCTTGAATTTGTTCCGCCTGCGATTTCGTCATTCCGATTTGCAGGCCAAGCGATCCCGCTTTTTTATTTTTCGCAATGACGGTGACGAACGGAGGAGCACCGTCCAGAATCCCGGCTGGCTGTGTGCGAAGTCCGGGCTCGATACGCAGCGCCGCCTGCAGAATGAAATTGGGGACGTGTATGCACGCAAAGGGCATGGGGGTCTCTCGAACGAATAAAATCCTTCAGGCGCCGCAAAAAGGACGCTGCAATCCGTTTCAGGCTTCGCTGTTTTTCCTGCGCTTCTTTGTGAGTTCGGTCCAGGCAGGCTTGGATTCGAAACTGCAGCGCGCGCCCTCGTAGGAAGCAACCGCAGCGAAATCGCTCGCTGCGGAATTGCGCGAAGCCGAACCACCCGCCCAACCATCATCTGATTTCGCGCGCTCGAAGCGGCAGCGCATCACTTCCGCGTTGAATTGCAAGCCGCTGAGAAGAGTTGGCTGCGAATTTCCATCGCTGCCGCTTTTGTGAATGGAACGCCACCGCGCCATCTTCATTTCCAAGCGCAGCACAAGCGAAGCGCATGTTTTGGCGCAAGACTCCTGTTCAAGCAGCATGAAAACTGTCGGCGTGTTTTCAACCATCCTCCGAAAACGGAACCAGACGTTCAGCGGCACGCGGCGCACGCTCGCAATCGGCAGATCGCTCAAGTCGAGCGCAACCAGCCCGAATCCGCCGCCATGCAGCAACAAATCCGCCGCCCGCAACGCTTGCTCGATATTGGTGCAGCGCACCAGAAGCAATCTTCCGAGAGCGACGCCCGCCTCTTCCGCGCCGCACGGATCAAATGAATCCCGGCCATCCACCAGCGCGCACGATTCTCCCCGTTTGGTGAGCGCGGAGAGCAGGGAAATGAGAAGGCTTGTTCGCCCCGAACCAACAGGCCCGGAAATTTCCGTCAGGCATCCGCGCGGCAGGCCGCCCGTAAGATGGTCAATCTCCGGAATGCCGGATGCCACCATCTCCGCGGGTGCGGGTGGCCGGGGAGAAAAAGGCGCAGGGAATCTGCTGCCAAGAGACTTTTCGAGTTGGGCGCGCAAAGCCGAGGTCTTCACAGGAATAACCGGGGCAAAGAAGAACAAAAAAAAACGGTTTTTGTTTTCGCTTTTCCTTCGCCTAACGCGGATTCTCTCTCTGCAGCCCGGTCTTGTCAATGCCGGATTTCCCTGCATTGTCTGGCTGCATTCCTCTTGTTTTTGCCTGCCACAATACCGTCCCAAAATTGCACTACCCTGCCACCAGCCGGTTTATGTTAAAGTCCCGCCGAACAGGGGTGCCGTGTCAGGTTATTGCTAGGTACATCATCGTAATTTTCGAAGACGACTCGGGGGCAGCTGGGCGTCCCCCTGGATTTTGTTTGCTGGACCCGCCTCGCTTCGATTTCAGGAGCAACACTCAATGGAGGCAGAAATGAAGAAATTCCTGGGGGCGTTGGGTCTAACGACCTTGATGGCCTTCTCGTTTCTCGCGGCGCCTGTTGAAGCGCAGACTGCCGCGACAACGAAGAAGAATGTTACTGCGCAAAAATATGACACCGAGAACGAAACCACTTTGAATGCTACGGTGAAAAGCGTTATATCGAAACCAACGTCAGGGATGCTGATCGGCGCGCACCTGATTTTGACTTCGTCGTCCGGCACCGTGGATGCGGATCTTGGACCATTTGCACTGAAAGGCCGCAACCCTGTATCCGTCAGCGCTGGCGAGGCTGTCTCAGTTGTGGGCGTGATGATGACGATCAGAAACAAACACGTCTTTATGACTCGAACCGTGCAAGCCGGTGGACAGACTTACACACTGCGCAATCAAAACGGTTTTCCGCTCTATCCCTCAAACGGCGCGCCCTCAACCACTCCCGTGAGAGGAGGACTACGATGAACCGCAAAAATCTTCTCTTTGTTCTTGCAGCTCTCGTGGTGATCGTGAGCTCCGGCTGCCGCTCAACCTTTCCAAAGCCGCCTATCCTCGTTTCTCTGATTCCAGCACCACCGGCTACTCTTGAGGTCGGACTGTCCACCCCGCTCAGCGCCACCGTTACCGGTGACACGCAAAACGGCGGCGTCGACTGGACTGTGACTTGCGGCAGTGCGAACTGTGGTTCCTTCAGCGTTGCCCACACGGCAAGCGGCGCAAGCACCACATATACCGCGCCCACAACGCCGCCCACCGGCGGCACCGTCACAATCACCGCGGCGAGCACGGCCAGCACCAGCGGCGCGAACGCCAGTGCCACGATCACCATCACTCCAGTAGCCACTGCTGGCAGCTTGACAGGCCAGTATGCGTTTTACGTAAGCGGCTATGACACCACTGGTTCTTTGTACGTCGCAGGTGGCAGCGTGACGCTCGACGGCATGGGCAACGTAACGGCCGGTGAAGAGGACTTCAATTCCTCCTCATTAGGCACACCTTCGGTCGCTGACACCTTGACCGGAACATATACCGTTGGAAATGATGGCCGCGGTTCGATGGTACTGGCTGCCGCTTCCGGCGGAGTTCCTGATCCAAACGTCGGTGTTGGCGGTACTCAAACTCTGAGCTTCACCGTCGTCAATAACAATCACGTGCTGATCGAGGAGTTTGATGCGAACTTCACATCGGCCGGTAGTCTCGATTTGCAGACGACTACCGCGGCGACGGCCCTCACCGGAGGATATTCCTTCTACTTTCAAGGCACGGATGGCCCCAATGCTTATGTGGCGGCCGGTGTCATGACGGCGGATGGTGCCGGAAACTTCACCTCGACGGCAGACGTGGACATAGACAGTGGTGGCTCGGTATCCACTGGCAACTCATTCACCGGAACTCTCGCCGGTCCCACCCTGGATGCTTCGGGACGCGGAGTTCTCACTTACGGTGGTGACGCGTTTGCGATTTACGTCATCGGTCCGGAAGTCTTCCGGATCGTGGATATTGACTCCACGTCTTTCGCTGTCGTGGGCTCCGCGTTTGGGCAGGGTGCTGGCGCTGGTAGCTTCTCTCAGGCGTCACTCATGGGCTCATTCGTGTTCAACAATCAGGGCTTCAGCGTGTTAGGCTTTAACGAGCAGGTCGGTCTGTTAACCACGGACGGTGCCGGCACGATTTCAACCGGTATCATCGACTACAACCAGGGCGGAGTGATTCCGCCGATGCCTCCCGCGCCGGACACGATTACTGCCGGAACCTACGCCATGGCAAGTAATGGCTACGGCTCCGCAACCGGCACGGTCACGGGCAACTCAGCGATCACGACTTTCGGTGTTTACATGACTGATCCCGCGCTGAACTTGTCCGATCCGAACAACACAACCAGCGGCACCGGCTCGGCACTGTTCGTCGAGCTCGATTCCGAGGCTCTGGGCCACGGTGTCCTCGTGTCTCAGGCAGCCACGTCCGCAACCGCCGGCAACAATGCCATCAATCTCGATGGCGATGTCATCGTCGGCCCTGTGGATGTGGTCGGCCAGGTTTCCTCGAATGGTTCTTCGGCATTCAGTGGTTCGGCGGATGCCAATGAACTCTTCGTCCCCAGCCAGCTTTCCTCAGTTCCACTGGCGGGAACGTTCTCGGCAGACACGACCAACGCAGGGCGCTACACAGGCACGCTTAGTCTGAACGGCGCCATTGCGCCTTACGGTCTCGTCTTCTATCAGGCGAACGGTGGATTGGCCTTGCACATCCTGGAGGACCCGCTCAACGTCGGCATCGGCGTGATTGAACAACAGCAGTAATTCTCGCCGTTGAGCGTGTGGCGCGGCCGGGCAACCGGCCGCGCCACACGCTCAACCTTCGCGCCCAACCCAATCCGCCTTGATCGCAAACATGACTTCGGCTCCGTAACTCACGTTCCCGGCGCGACGCAGTCGCGGAGAGACGTGAAGCCTTTGCGCCCAGCGCGCAAAAATAGCAGACACGCCACGCACATACAGACGCACCTCTGCCCGAAATCATTTTTCCCGGGATTTAATGCGAATGAAACGAAGAGCTACGCCGACGTGCCTTCAGCCATCGCCGCGCCAGCTTGAATATTCACGAGCGTCGAATTTCCGCCCAATCCGCGGATTTGCACCAACCCAGCAGTCGCGCCAGCCCTCTTGTTCTGCAGATTCACGGACTCAATGCCCGTCAACATGAATGATCTCTCGCAATCTTGAGTCGAAGGCCCGCGCATGTTGCCTTCCATGTATGCCAGCCCAGGGCAGCGGGTGCAGGACGAAACGTTCCCGCACGCCGAGCAGTTGGGCAGATCGCGGATCCGGATCGACCGCACCTCGTTCAATTGTTCCGAATGATTCCAGATATCGATGAAGCGCTGGCGCCGAACGTTTCCGCTCGGAAAGGGGAACTGAACGCACGGATAAACGTCGCCGTAGGGCGATACGTAGCACGCACTGTGCCCGGCGCTGCACGGCACACTCCCCATTAGCGAATCGTCCTCAGGGTCCGGAGTGGCGCACATCGCGGCCACATCCGGCGCGAATATCGGATCGGCAAAAATCTGTTTCAACATCCCTCGATCCACGTTCAAGGCCAAAGTAGACCTGCTGCCGTCCATCATCGGCGTGATCATCGGATCGAGGGTCGTCTCAACTCCAAGCTCTGCCGCCAGCGCACGGACGCCGGTATAGTCCTGCGCGCAGCCCTTCATCAGGACGTTCGCGATGATGACGTGCAATCCCTTCGACTTCAAAAAACGGATCGCGTTCAGCGATCTCTTCAGCGATCCCGGCACTTTCGTGATCGCATCGTGCACTTCCGGGCGGTGCGAATAAATGCTGATCTGGATGGACTCGGCACCCAGCTCCCGGATGCGGTCGGCTTCGCGGTCCCTGATCAGAATCGCATTCGTTTTGAGCTTGACGACGAACGTCATCTCGCGCGCGTATTCCAGGATTTCAAAAAAATCCTTGCGCATCATGATCTCGCCGCCGCTTAGCGTCAGAATGAAAACTCCGGCTTCCGCCATTTCTTTCAGGAGTTTTTTGATTTCGGAAGTCGTCATCTCGCCGTGGTCGTCGTGGTCGAGATAGCAATGAACGCACCGCTCGTTGCAGCGGTACGTTATGTCAAGGTGAACGTTGAGCGGAACACCCATTCGCATCGCCTTATCGCTGATTTCCCCCAGCAACACGCTCATTTTCGCTCCTGCGGCGAATGGCCCGAACGCTCAATCGGTGCTTCAGAGAGCAGCAATATACCATGCTCGGCGAGTTCCCGCGCGAACGTTTCCGCGTCGCGGAGCGCATCGTTCACCTCTACGTCGAACGCGGGGCAAATCCGCGTGGTCACGATTTCATTGAGCGACGTCAGACCGTCCGCGGCGTTCCAGATGATGCTGGCCACAGGATTCAAGCTGAAAAGTGTCGAGTCCCGGGACGACATCACCATCATCTCGTCGCCCAACATTCTTGCGGCGATGCTTTTGCTTCGCGCCAAATAAATTTCTCCGCTCATCCGATCAAATCCCATACCCGGCGATCGGGAGCAAACGTGAGCCTTTGAACCGGAACGCGCGCGACGAGATCGCAAGCCGCCTGAAACACCAGCCGCACCATCTCTTCGTCCAACGCAAAAAAAAGAACACTCAAAAGCAGAGAGCGCACGGCTTCCGCGTCCGCCACCGGCTCGATTCGATTCTCCGGTCCTTGCTGCAGTAGGTACACCGCGGCCAGCGGCGCGCTGACATTCTCTCCCGGCTCGGCCAATTCTCCTGCGAACGGCGTCCCAAACGCGACGTAACCTTCGCCGGTCTTCCGCACGTACGAAATCTCGTCGGTCAAAAGCGTCACGTCCGGCGGCGCGAGCCTTGAGATCGTCGTCTTTCCCGCGCCGGAAACTCCCGCAAACAGATACGCCTTGCCGTTGCGAATCGAGCTTGCGGCATGCACGAGCAAGCCTCCGCTCGTCGCCAGCAATAGCGTATGAACGATCCGGAAGGCGGCATCAATGGAATAAGGGTTCGCGGTTTGGCGGATTCGGCCACGGTTCGCGCCGGCGTCCCATTCGGCGCGAAGATCTCCGCGCTCGATCACCCATCGCCCGGCGACGCGGCGCACGCTCAAATCCGTGCCATTGCTGTTCTCCGTCGATTCAACGATGTCGACATCGAATCCGAACACAGGTGCAGCGTGAGGGTTTATGAAGCCGGCGTAGCGTTTTTGAAGGATTTGCAAGAATTCGGCACTCTCGGTGCGAACGAGAATCGGCATGGCTCCAATCTCAATGTTCGTCTCGATCGGCCGGGCCACTGCTACCTCGCCCACGCCATCATCCCAAAGTGCAATAGCACGCGCGTTGAGAAATTACTCCGCCGCAGCACCCACGCCACCATTCGCCGTCCCAACGTCAATTCCAGCGCCACTCGTCGCCCTCGCCGGATAATCGCGACGATCTCTCCAACGATTTCTTCGGCCGGTACGGGAGCATCTGCCTTCGAGACCGAATCGCCGCGCGTGAGCAGGCTATCGCCATCTCGCGCCACCACTCGGTGCGCTACCAAGCCACCATCTCGCTGGTACAAAATAATTTTTCCTCGCTGGATTTGGTTCGGGTTTCTGCGCTGGGCGATCAGGCGGTCACCGGGCCAAATCGAAGGCAGCATGCTTCCGCCAAGCACCTGCAGTTGAACTTCGCCGTGCGTTCGCGCTACTTCCGCCACCAATTCGCAGCCTGCCGCTACACCTAGCTCAACTGCGTCCCGGACCATCAAGCCACCCCGAGGTTCCAGAAGGTCAGGAATTCGTCGGCTTCGAATGGCAGCCGCTCTGTGTGCCGCCAATCAACTTGCCGCACGACAGCGCGCGCGTCTCGAAGACTTTCTCGTGGCGAAATGCTGGCTTCGCGTATGGCTTTTTGCCTGCCGCTAGTTGCTCAGTTCCATGAGGTGAACTCATAATCAGTCGTCCCGCCAGACCTTTCCGCCGCAGGCCCCTGCCTGCTTGCATGAATCCAGAGTAGTGCGAAGGCGGCCCGATATCAAGCGTAAAGAATCGCGCTCGAATCGGGCCTCTTCTTCTTTATTGAACGCCCGATTGCAGACGCTGCACGGCGCAGCCCGACGCTGTTCCTCCCGTGCACGTCGCAGGGCCCAGGTTTCCGAAGTACACGCTCGATTCGTGTCCGTCGGAGCTAACATTGTCCACGACGATCCCGCTGGTGCCGCCCGGCTCCGCGCCCGCCGTCCCCGAAGTCGGGAACGCGTCAGTAGTGCCGTTGCCGATGGCGAACGACTCGATGCAACCCGTCGCCGTTGACGCGCCCGAAGGATCCGGGTAGTTGCAGGCAGAGGGGATTCCTACAAAAATCCAGTCCGTGGGCGGTGTCGCGTTCGAGTTGTAGACCTCGCTAACGGGAGAGCAGGCGCCCGTGCCTGTACCCAGCTCTAACGTGGTTGCGTTGGGAGTTTGGATGATATCCGACGCGTTGAACGAGATCTGGTAGAGCGTCGGATTGTTGCTCGAATTTATACCGCAAACCCACATCGAGCCACCGGTCGGGCCGTTCACGAAGTACTCGTAATCGAAGTATCCTGCGTGAACTTGAGTCGGCGCAGCATCCGCACCGACGGCATCCGTCGCCAGGATTGTATTCGTTTCTGTGGTTTCAAGCACTCGTCCGCCCGTGCCCGTCAAAGAGCCGAAATAGAACGTGTTGTCGGTGGTTCCGTCGACCAACGGTGGGTCTTGGACGTTGCTGAATTCGCCCGAAAGCGACGGCGTGCCGAGACACGGCGCGCTTCCGCTGACGCACGTTCCGGTGGTGGCACCCGAATCCATGATGTAATTGATCTGTCCCGTCGAATCCCCCACGAGAGCAAGGAATGTTGAGTCGTCGAAAACTGGTGCTCCCAGCTTTTCGCCGCTGTGGACGGTGATTCCCGTCGCCCAATTACCAGTCGCCAGTGCCGGAGTCGAGCTGAAAACGCCGGTTATCTTCCAGAGTTTGCCGCTGTCGTCTCCGATGTACGCAGTGTCGTACGCGTAGTCGTAGAACGGCGAGGAGTACGTGACCGTCGTGGTGTTAAACGTCAGGTCGAAGAGGCACGATCCTGTGCCCGCGAGGCAAGAGGTCCAGAGCGACCCCGCGTTTGCCTCCGTGCTGGTGATTACCGTTGCCGGAACCACCGGGACCGCCACTGTTCCTTCCGTTCCCGTCCCGTTCAATGCAGCCGTATTCGGCCGGAGGACGTGCAGCACGGACCCAGCCGCGATGCTCTCGACGTAAAGGATCTTCGTGCCGTCAAGCGAAAGCGATGGCGATGTTGTCACACCTCCACCTGTAGCACCCGTGTGTGTGTCATACGCGAAGCTCACCGTCGGGCCGCCTGTCCCGCAGAATCCGCTATCCGTGCCGCCCTCGAAGTCGGGGCTCGAAGACCACGAATATCCGGACATGTTTTCCGACACTGTGGACGTGTTCCCGGTGGAACCCGCCGTGGCGTCCTTCACGCTGAAGTAGTCGACCGCACTCGAGCAGGAGAATACGTAGCTGCCGGCAAGAGTCCCGTTCGATTCGAACGCTGAGCAGATGTTATCCGCGAGCTGATCCGCGCTCACGGCCGACGCGCCATTCCACCATGTGAAGCTCGTGCCGCTCTGCGTGCCGTTTCCGCCACCGGTCATCGCGCTGTTCCACGCGTAGATGCCCGACGCGTTCGTCGCTCCCAGCGTGATGCTGTCTCCGCTCGATCCCGGCTCAAGCGCCGTGACCGTCACGTTGCTGCCGCTCGCCGCTGCGCTAACTCCGATTGTCGCCGGGCACGCTGTTATCGCTGCCGCAAGATTCGACGCCAGCGTTGACGTAGTCGCGCTAGTCGCAAACGTGCCTGTCGTCGAGCTTGAGCAGGTGTTCGTCCCGTTCGTCCCAGGCGTCACCGAGCCCCACGTGAAGATTCCCGTATTACCCGTCGCGCCCACAGAGAGTGTGGACGACGGTCCCGGAGTCGTGTCCGTCACGGTCACCGTATTGGTGGATGATGTGGCGGAAATGCCTGCTGCCGCCGGGCATGCAGTGATCGCGGCCGCCAAGTCGGTAGCCTGTGTTGTCGTGCTCGTACTGATCGCAAACGTTCCAGTGAACGTCGGTGCCGTGCCGGAGCACGCCGCTGAACCATTGCCTCCAGCCGTCACCGTGCCCCAAGCGAAGTTGCCGGTGTTGTTCGTATCGGCAGCCGTCAGCGTGGCGCCGCTGCCTACTGTGTTATTCGTAACCAACACTGTATTGGTGGTCGGCGTTGCGGTCACGCCGCTGCCCGCCGGGCACATAGCAATCGCCGTTGCGAGATTCGAAGCCAGTGTCGTCGTGCTAATAGCGGTCACGAAAGTTCCCGTGAACGTCGGCGCCGTGCCCGAGCACGCGGCTGTCCCGTTGCCTCCGGGCGTTACCGCGCTCCACGAGAAGAAGCCGGTATCATTCGCCCCGCCCACCGTGAACGTTGTTCCGCTCCCGGCCGTCAAATCCGTGACGGTCACCGTGTTCGTGGAAGAGACCGCCGTCGCGAAGTTTGTGGCGCTGCTCGCGTTAATCGCCGCCGCCAGATCCGTAGCGAGCGTCGTCGTGCTCGTGCTCAGCGCGTACGTGCCCGCCAGGGTCGGTGCCGTGCCTGTGCAGCATGTGTTCGATCCGTTGGTCCCAGCCGTTAGCGTGCCCCAAGTGAAGGGTGCGGCCGCGCCTCCGGCGTCCGTAAACGTGTTCGCCGCTGCGCCTAATGTCGTATCGGTGAATACTACCCCGCTGCCGCTTACCGCTCCCGTAAAGCCGATCGGTTCCGAGGCTGTATTGCACGCCGTAATTGCCGCACTGAGATCCGTGGCCAGCGTGGTTGTGGTCGCGCTGTTTACAAAGCCTGCGGTGATGTTCGGCGCCGTGCCAGAGCACGAGGCCGCGCCATTTGTTCCCGCCGTCACCGTACCGGGCGAGAAGATGCCCGTGTTGTTCGAAGCATCAGTAAATGTATTGATCCCGGCTCCAGGCGTCAGGTCCGTGAACGTCACGGTCGCCCCGGATGCCACAGCCGTGAATCCCGGGCTGGTCGCACATCCCGTGATTGCAGCAGCCAGATTGCTTGCTAGCGTCGAGGTTGTGGCGCTGTACTGGAAAGTCGCCGTCGTTGTGCCTGTGCACGAGTTCGTGCCGTTGCTTCCGGCATTAACCGTTCCCCATGAGAAGCCGCCGAGGTTCGTTCCGCCGGTGGTCGTCAACGTTCCGCCGAGCGTCGTGTCCGTTACCGTCACCGAACTTGTGCTCGACGTGGCGCTGATGGCCTCACCAACCGCGCACGCATTGACCGCAGCCGCAAAGGCAGTGGCTTGGGCCGTCGTGGTGGCGCCCAACGCATAAGTGCCAGCAGTGCCCGTGCACGTGTTCGTGCCGTTGCTGCCCCCCGTAGCGGCGCTCCAAGACATGCGCGACGAGCTTTCCGTATATGACGTTTGGCCGAGCGCTGTTGCGGTCACTGTAACGTTGTCGGTTGACTGAGATGCGCTGAAACCGTGTGACGAACAAGTATTGACCGCGGTCGTGAAATTGGCGGCGTCCGTTGAAGTCGTGAAGCTCCTAGCATAGGTCGCGGTGAAGTTAGGTGACGTGCCTCCGCAAGTACCAGAAGTTGTATTTCCCGCAGTGACCACGAGATTCACTCCGTCAAGAAACGTGATCGTGATCGTATTTCCGCTACCGGGCTCACCCGTGAATTCGGCAATTGAAGTTGACGACGTTGATGCGTTATTCGTAAATGTCGTCGTCGTGGACCCGCTTCCGCTGTTCAGCACGATCGAAGGAGTGGGGCTAGCCGTTATCACGCTGGAGAATGTTCCGACCACGTTCGGGCCGGTCGCATTCGTTGTCGCAGTCAGAGTATTTGATCCGGCTGTGACCGTAATCGTCGGTTGCGTCGTTGACGTCGGCGCGGCGTTGAATGTTCCAATTACCGACGCTGGCGTCGAACTCGTCGTGAAAGTCGTCGTGTTCGCTCCGCTCGTTACGGAAAATGCTGGCGTGGTCGTAAGCACCGCGCCTGAGAACGTTCCGGTGACGTGAGCGGCGGTGGCGTTCGTCGCGAACGTCGTGACGTTCGGCGTCGGCCCGGCCGTCACCACGAAAGTCGTGGCGGCGGTTTGCGGCTCGGCCGTGAAAGTCCCTATCGCGGACGATCCCGTGCCGTTCGTCGAGAAGGTTGAAGTGTTGCCGGTGCTGTCAAACGACATCGTCGTGTTCGTCTGTGGCGGCTCCGAGAATGTCCCGGTGACGTGAGCGCCTGTCGCGTTCGTTGTAAGACTCGTCGTATTCGATCCGCTGGCGATTGTGAGGGCCGGCGCAGTTGCGGAAGTCGGCTCAGCTGAGAAAGTTCCAACCGCGTTCGCGCCCGCTGCGTTTGTCTTCAGCGTCAGCGTGTTGCTGCCGTCGACCACCGTGATGGCCGTGGTCGCTGTCGGCGCGCCGGAGAAAGTTCCCGTTGCCGACGCCGTCGTTGGATCGCTCTGCGTTACGGTCACCGCGTTGATGCCAACGGTCGCGCCTCCGCCCTGGGTCAGAGCGTTCGAGGAAACCGTCCCGATATCGTAGGCATTCGATGCTGTGCCGGAATAGAGGTTGTTGATACCCGTGATGCTCGGCTGGCTGCCGGCGCTCACGCCGCCGTGCCACGCCGTCAAGGTTGTGCCGGTTGTCGTCGCGCTCAACACGATGCTGTTTCCGGCTGCGCCCGCCGTTAACGCAGTGAGGTCCACCACCCCTGAGCTTGGATTCGTCGCGGTTGCAAACGTGTTCGTCGCTGAGGTGCACTCCCACGATATGGTGCTGCCCCCGGTCGGATTGGTTATCGCGCCCTCAAGATTGCTGGCGCTGGTAGACGCACTTGACCCAAAAAACCCCTCGTCAATATTGCACTGGCCCGCGGTTCCGGGAGCGCTAATAGTAGTAAACGAGCCGCTCACCATGTTGTAGGTGATATTTCCGACCACGATCGTGCCGACGTCCGGAGCCGCCGTGAAATCAATTTCTGCCGTGGCCTTCGCGGCCACTGAGCCTGCCGTCGTCCCTTGCGATGCAAATACCGCATAGTCATTCGTGCAGCTCGGCGCCGCATTAACATTGAACGAGAATTTTGCAGGGAACATCAGGGGCGCCAATTGCGCCGTCGAAACGCTTCCGAGTGAAACGCTCCAGTCTCCCGAAGGCGCGCCTTTCGTCGGCGGTGGTGGCACTGGGGGCGCCGGCTTCGTCGGCTTCCCAAAGCCGGATACGATGGAGACGTTCTCTCCAATCTGTCCAACACTGGCCTGTCGTTGTCTGTAATACTGCATCCAATAGCGCGGGTCCTTCTGCGCTTGCTGCATCTTCACCGGGTCCGTTATCTTCGAATAGACAAAATAATGACTCGACCAATCCGTGCACAAAGGCACTCGCGTCTTTGCGGATTTGGCTGGGGCCTCAGCCTCCGCCTGACCGAAGGCTGGCGCCGCAAACATCGCGAGGAGGATAAACATTCCACCGACAGCCCACACCTTCGATAGATTCATCGCATGCAGCATCTTCTTCATTGGATCGCTCCCAAGACGGTTATCGAAAATTTCACGATTCTTCTTCTAAAATTGGTTCGAAAAACGGAGCCTTGCCAACACGGCCTCATGCCCGGTGCAAACAACACGCACATTCAATGTCAGTTCCACTGAACTGGCCAAACGGTCCACTTGTTTGTAAGGACTCCCAAGCGCGCGAGTCGCGCGACTTGCCTAAGCAGTATCACCCCGAAACAACCAAAATAACGGACTACACCCGAGTTTCGTGACCTAATATATACCTGTTTCTTCGTACAGCATTTGAAAATTCAAAGGACAGTAGGTAGAGAAAGCTTCTAGGTCGTAACGATTTCGAGCCGGGTTGCAAGCTTTCGTTACCCGTTTCATCGGCTGGGGACTGCCGGGATACTACTATCCATTCTCGTGCCCACGCAATACCTTTTTTGAGCATCTCTTTTCGCACGGTTTAGGGCAAAAACCTCAACCCGTCCGCCGCAAGAGACTGTTTTCAACCGCTTACGCAGTGATACTGCGCCTTTGCCCCGGGACGCCACGGAACGTTCTGCAACTCGAGTGCCTTTGCTCCGCCTCGCGAGCGCCGATACGGTAGTCTTGCCGAATTTGTCGTGGCCGATCAATTAAAGCCTGTGGAAACTTGATGAACTCGGAAGCTTTGACCGCTACGATATCATCACCTGGGTAAAGATAAACGCACGAGTCATGTTGAGCCTCGAGGTCGCCGATCGGAATCCCGTGTGAATTCCGAATGGGACCCGCGCTAGGCGACGCAAGGTGGTAGGAAGCATGGGGTTTCATTCCACGAAGCAGCGACGGTCCTTGAGGGAGATAGATGCGGACCAACATCGATATTGAACATCGTCCGATGCGCCAAGCTATGCGCGCAGCCGATCGCGGACTAAGAGAACCACCGTCGAGGCGGGATTGCGGCTACTCATTCAGACTCACGCACAAACATCGATTCGTCGGCTGCCGGGTTAAATCCGATGGGGCGGGAACCTCGACAATCGCGTGTCGTTTTCGTTTAACGGGATTGCGAGCACCGCTGAAGTGTCTACAATCATCGCGGCAGCCCGCGCTCGTCATAGAGCAGCGTCCCGTGATCCACCGCAGGGCCTTTCAAGGTGCTCGCGCAACGGCGACCAATGCTGAGCAGCTCCTCCGCCGTCGCCTCCCGCTTGCGCCGACGCCGGACCCTCTCCAGGCGATGAAGAGCTTTGGCAAGTTTGTGAGCTTCCGGGTCTTTGATGTTCAGAGGCATTGACTAATCCCCTTAGGTAGAAGGATATCTACCTTATCTTCTTCATTGTAGCGCCGCCCTCGATTCCACAAAGATCCTTCTCTCTTCCGGTCGGTGCGAAACGACCATTCCGGTTGTCATCAAGGTCAAATTGAGGTAGGATTATCTTACGATGGAAACCAAGCTTTCAACTAAGGGTCAGGTCGTTCTTCCAGGTCCGATTCGCCGCAAGCTTGGCCTGCGGAAGGGAGACGCGCTCGATGCCAAGGTGGAGGCTGGACGCATTGTGTTAACACCCAGAAGCACGCGCTCGCGCAGAGTCAACATTCTCGTTGACCCGATTACCGGCCTCCCCGTTCTGAGTGCGGGTCCGGACGCTGCAAAGTTGAGCAGCAAACAAGTCTCCGAGATCTTATCCGAATTTCCATGAAGTATCTCCTCGATGTAAATGCTCTGGTGGCCTTGGGTTTCCTCCAACACGAATTCCACGAGCGAGCCGCTGGTTGGGTGCATACTCTCGCCTTGAGGGAAGTTCCGGAACTCCTAACTTGCTCGATTACAGAACTTGGCTTCGTCCGGGTCCTCGCCCAAGCGCCGCAGTACGGATTCACCGTTGCTCATGCGCGTACCGTCCTACTCCGCCTAAAGCGAGGAAATGCCATAAGATTCGTGTTCATCCCCGACGATCATGACGTCTCGCACACTCCAGCTTGGGTCAAAACCGCGAAACAAATTACCGATGGTCATCTCGCGGAACTGGCGAGGGCGAAAGGCGCGATTCTTGCGACGCTCGATAGGAGAATACCCGGAGCCTTCTTGATTCCCACTCATGGGTGAAGGTCAGGCCTTAGATGCCCGCTCATGGTCAGGACCACTTGCGACCGTTTAGTCATGCATGAGGTGAGCAAACTGCGTTCGCTCTTTGATCGAATACCTGGATCGAAGCTTTTGTCGAGACGGTCGAGATTTGTCTTCATGCGAATTCCAAGGAGTAAGCGTCGGAGATAAATCCAAATTGGTATCGCTTCTTGTTGTTATGACAGGCGAGTGATACCGGGAAATCCATCAAACCCTGAATCAAAGCTCAAGATCTGCTCTATACCATGGTGTTCCATAAGGGCCAGGTGCACCGCGTCGCGCGCAGATAATTGTCGATGCCCCAACACAATCTGTTTCGCTCGCTCTGCTGCCTCGCGATCAACAGCCAGCACCTGATCGACGACGCCGAGCAAAGCATCAAACGCTGGTTGGATTGCATCGCGGTGGTCGATGGCGACGTACCGGTGCAGGATCTCCTGTAACACTTCTGCGTCGGTAACGAGACGCTGGCGGTCGCTAACCAGCTTTTCCAGCAAACGTTGCGCGTCGCTCTTGTGAGGATGAGGCGCACCAATGAGATACATCGGTATGTTGGAGTCGATCAGAATCACAGGTGCGCACCACTTCCGTATCCCTTCTCGATTTCCGCAAGCATCACATCGATATCGGCGACGGGATAGTCGTGTTGCGCAGCCGCGCGGATGACTTCGAGTTTCTTGCCGTTGCCGCCCAGAGGCTCCTGCCGACGCGCCACGTCGAGAGCCTGGCGGACCCACTCGGCGATTGACATTTGGCGCGAGCGCGCTATGCGTTTAATATCCCGATACTGGGGATCGTTTAGAATTACTTGTAAGCGTTTAGCCATAGTATGAGTCTATTCGACTCATCATCATGAGTCAAGTTCATCCCGGGCGAAGAGGTTTTAGAGAGCGTAATGCTCAGGAAAATCGACAGGATGCTAAATCGGCTTCTGCACATTCAGAAAGAGCGAATATGCAAAACGAACTAGTCTAAGTTGCGTGAAATCTGAAGCTTGTCTTCTCAAGCGTGTCGTAAAACACCCGCAATCGTGGCCGTTGTGGTACAACGGGGGTTATCTCGATGCCGCCGTTTTCTTCCCTGAGGACTCTCGGTTTCAGCAATCGCGCGGAGAATCGCAGGATGGCGGGTCTGGCT
>Ga0182015_10003331_pt1 | contig 18148 bp, 22 predicted proteins | sample 712P3MmetaG_FD_120478 | JGI IMG/M metagenome (GOLD analysis project Ga0182015, IMG submission 120478) | Permafrost microbial communities from Stordalen Mire, Sweden - 712P3M metaG | ecosystem: Environmental > Terrestrial > Soil > Wetlands > Permafrost | place: Sweden: Stordalen | collected...
CAGCTGGGTCACCCAGGGACTCAAAGTCCTCCAGCTCGGCCTCCGCTTCGGAGGCAACGACGTAGGCTCCGTCATGCTCGAAGAAAACGTAGTCCGCGCCGCCGGAACCTCGAACTGCACCACCGAAGAAGAACTCCGCCGCATCATCCGCGACGCAGGCTTCCAGCCCCGCCAACGCGACACCCTCTACCGCACGATGTTTTTGAACTAAGACGAAATGTGGGCGACTTCGTGGTTTCTCCGCCCCGAGGAACATCGGAGAGTCGCAGCCGTCCTGTTCTTCCTGTCTGGCACCTGGGTGACTCTAATTCTGCTCCTCAGTGCCTCCAGCTTCTGGTACATCCTTTGCGGGATACTATGGGCCTTATCCGCATCAATATGGCTGATCGAGCCCTCGTGGGCTCCGGGCTTGGGCATTTTTCCAGTCCTTGGCGTCGCCGTCATGCTCCTCCAGCCACTGTCAAAATCTCGCCATTTGGACAGGAATTCAGGTGGTTGGTTGCTCTCAATTGCCGTCCCGGTTGTCATTGCACCTTCTCTAATTGCCTTCTCCCTCCGCAACCGAAACGCTCGGAAGCTCTGGCCGTTCGCCGTCTCGCTTGGGCTAGTTCTCTCTTCTTTTTCCGTCGACAGGCTTTTCACAAACAGGTTTGCCGTTCACTCATATGAAATGAGCTGGTCGACAAACGGTTTCGCGCCGTGGGGTCAGGTCCAGCTTGGCGAGGACGGCCAGCCGCCGGTTCTCGTTTATCGAAGAGTCCAGCACGGGTACTGCTACGACGCAGTCTTCTCGTCCGAATTGAAGGCCCGGCTGCTTGGTTCCAGGAAGTCTACGATCACTGTCGAGTACAACACCTTCAGAGATTTTGGCCGGGAAAGGGGCTATAACATCCACTCTGTGGATGGTCTCGTCTTCAATGAAGGTGACCGTGTGATCCGCGAGGAAGAAGGGTACGGCGGAACCGTGCTCGACTCAGGCCGAAACGCCGAGTGCGAGCGCTAAGGAATTCACCTTGTCCTCTGCTCAACCGTTCCTCTACTGCACGATGCTCCTGAACCAGCGTGAGCCGGGCGGCTCGCTGCCCGCCGCTGACACAACCAGGTCCACCCCACAGCAAGAAGCAAACTCCTTTCCCAGTCGAGCCTCAATGCGATTCGGCTGTACGCCGGTCCGAAAGTACCGTCCCGAAGTCTCCCCGAGCCTTTTCGGGAACACTCCACATTTTGGGCCGAATCGCAGTGACGCTCTTCGCGCGAAGCGCGGTCCCGCCGTCCGCGAAGTACCTGATATTCTGAATATCAGAGATTCAGTCATGGACACCGCCCGCATTGGTAAACGAGGAACCCTCGTCATCCCCGCCAAACTCCGCCAGCGTTTCGCGCTCAAAGAAGGCGACCTCCTCATCACCGAAGAGCGCGAGGACGGCATCCTGCTGCGCCCCGCCGTCGCCGTCCCCGTCGAAATCTACACGCCCCAGCGCAAGGCCGAGTTCCTGCTCAATAACGCAGTGTCCCAGCGCGATTACGACAATGCCTGTGAGGCGATTCGCGCCATGGGTTTGGATTCGGCGGCTATAGCCAACACCGAAGATGTCCGCCGCGAGGATCTACCCACCGACAAGGAGTTTGGCCGGATGATGACCAGAATCCACAGCAACCTCGCGAGGCGCGGTCGAGCGGCGCGCCGTCGTGCCTGAACTTCGTCCTGTGTTTCTCGACGCGAACATTCTCTTCTCCGCGTCCTATGAACCCGACCATTTCTTCTTGCAATTCTGGAGAGAATCTCGCGTCGTCTGTCTAACCTCGTTTTACGCTGCGGATGAGGCGCGCAGGAACTGCGTCAGCGACGAACATCGAAGACGGTTCGACGCTCTGCTGGAAACAACGCAGATCGTCTCCGATGCGACCGGCTTTCAGCCTCTCGCCCGTTTCGCGCTCCCCTCCAAAGACCGGCCCATCCTCGCGGCCGCCATGCTGGCGGGAGCCAACTACCTGATCACGGGTGACAAAGTGCACTTCGGCAAATGGATGAATGAACCGATTTCAACAAGAGTCGGGTCGTTAATCATCGTGCGTCCGAAGGCATTTCTGGAGTTTCTCGACAGCAGAAAATAGATCCCGCCTCCACCCAGGCCTCACTCCAGATCGATCTCCCCAGTCAGAACATGCGCCCGCAGCCGATACTCCCCATTCACCGTGGTTTTCGTAAAGCTCCGAAAGAACCCACCCTTATCCACTCCCCACGCCGAAGCATTCACGTCGCCGATGTCCACCGACGCGTCCACCGACTTGTAGCTCCCGCCGCCGGCCGTGGCGATCGTAATCTGGCCCGCATATAAATCGATGTCCTTATCGCCCGCGATATCCCCGACCTTTACCTCGCCTGCGCCCATGTGAAATCTCAGGTTCGTCTTCCGCGGCACTTCGATGCGAATATGCAGGTTTCCATTTCTGATGGCCTCTCCCGTCACTTTCAGCCGCCCATACTCCGGCGTTCCCGAGAATCGCAGCTCGATATACGGCGCGTACTCCTCGCGGTCGACGGTGCACGAGACGCGGATCACTTCCGTATCGGTGCCGACCACCTCTACCCCTGCCGGCCGCGATGTGATCACCAACGCCGCCCTCGATCGCAGCGGAGCCTCGATCGGATGCCCGCAGTCGCCCACAGTCTCCGCAAATCCTGCCACATTGCAAACGAAGAGAGCCGCAGCCGCGCCAGCGCATAGCAGTCTCATGCCAATCCCCCGTCAATTCCTACGACACCAGCCCTCCAAAGGTTCCCCACTTCGCAAAGCCAGGCCATATTTCCACTACAGCCCTCCTCGATCAACGCCCTCCGCGCGCCCGCACAGCCAAACCCCAAACACCTTAGCCGGGGCCCTCACTCACCCAGGCAGACAACGATTAACCTCAATTTAACCTCCCAGCTACCGTGAAAGCTCTTTCCGACCCCACCCGCCTCAAGCCCATCGATAAAAAAGACGGCCTCCTCCAGGTCATCGTCGAAACTCCCGCCGGCAGCCGCAATAAATTTGCTTTCGATCCCGACCAGGGCATCTTCTCGCTCAAGAAAGTCCTCCCCGCCGGCATGGTCTTCCCCTACGACTTTGGCTTCCTCCCCCAGACCATCGCGCCCGACGGCGATCCCATCGACGTTCTCCTCCTCATGGACGAGCCCGCCTTCCCCGGAATCTCAGTCCGCGCCCGCCTCATCGGAGTCATCGAAGGCGAACAACTCGACGGAAAAAAGAAAATCCGCAACGACCGCCTCATCGCTATCGCCGACGCGAACCACATGTACGCGAACATCCGCAAGCTCAAAGATCTCCCCGGCAAGTGGATCAGGGAGCTCCAGGACTTCTTCGTCAACTACCACTCGCTCGAAGGCAAGAAATATCGCCTGCTCGGCTGCAAAGGAGCCGACGCCGCTCTCCGTCTTGTGAAGGACGCCCACAAAAAGTCATGAAGAAGTCATGAACGACCTGCTCATTCGCTTCCTCGTCGGCGGTGCCATCGTCAGCCTCTTCGCCATGCTGGGCGATGTCCTGCGCCCCAAGAGCTTCGCGGGCCTTTTCGCGGCAGCGCCCTCCGTCGCGCTCGCCACTGTGAGTCTCACCATCCACAAAGAAGGCAAAGCCTTCGCGGCCCTCGAAGCGAAGACGATGATCTTCGGCGCTCTCGCATTTTTGCTGTATGCAGCCCTGGCCAGCCTGATCCTGCGGCGAGGCAAGCTCAGTGCGCTTTCTACGGCGCTCGTCCTTATGCCCGTCTGGTTCGGGGTTTCGTTCGGCCTGCTGGCCGTCGTCGGTGGGAGATTCTAACGTGGTCGAGATCAAATTCTCCGGCACGAAGGAAACCAAGCCGCACCAGTACCTCGTGCGCTTCCTTTTCGGCGGAGCGGCGACGGTGCTGGCTGGCCTCGTCGCAAAGCGCTTCGGCCCCGGCCTCGGCGGCCTCTTCCTTGCCTTTCCCGCAATCTTCCCGGCCAGCGTCACGCTCATCGAGAGCCACGAGAAGGAACGCAAAGGGGAACTGGGCTACGACGGAACCCACCGCGGCCGCATGGCCGCCAGCATCGACTCCGCTGGTGCCGCCCTCGGCAGCATCGGCCTCCTCGGATTCGCCTTTGTCCTGTGGCGTTTCCTGCCCAGTCAGAATCCGTGGCTCGTTGTCCCGGTCGCCACCATCGTCTGGACCATCATTGCCGGCTCATTGTGGGAGCTCCGCAAAAACCGCCTCTTCGGCCGCCATCCCCGCCGCTCCGCCTCGCATCATCCCTCGGCACGCAGCGCCCGCTGAGCATCAGTTACCGGCTACAGGCTACCGGCTGCTCTTCAGCCGCTCCACCACCACCGGGGCCAGTTGCGAAACATTCCCCGCGCCCAGCGTCAGAATCGCATCTCCCTCGCGCGCCCGTTGGAGCGCCCGCCCAATCGCCTCATCCGATGAAGAGGCATACTCCACATCCCCGCAGTGAATCGCCTTCACCAGCGCCTGCGCAGTGATTCCCGCAATCGGCTCCTCGCTGGCCGCGTAAATATCCAGCACCTCCACCGACGCGGCATCGTCGAAGGCATGGACAAACTCCTCCATCAGATCGCGCGTTCGCGTGTATCTGTGCGGCTGGAAGATCACATGTACCCCGCCGTACCCACATTCCTTCGCCGCCCGCAGCGTCGCCCGAATCTCCGTCGGATGGTGCCCGTAGTCGTCCACCACCGTCACGCCGCGCACGCAGCCCTTCACTTGAAAACGCCGATCGACGCCGCGAAACGACTTCAGCCCGCTGGCAATCGCCTCCGGCGCGATCTCCAGCTGCGCACCAATTGCAACCGCCGCTGTTGCATTTAACACGTTGTGAATCCCCGGCACATGCAGCTCCAGCGGACCATACACCTCGCCACCAGCCGCAACCTCAAACCGCGTCCCGCAGACGCGCTCGCCCGTCCCCGTCTGCTCCGGTCCCGTCTGTTCCGTCACTGGCAACGCAGGCAGCAGCCGCAACACAAAATCCGCGCTCGACGAAGCCCCATAAGTAAACACCCGCCGCCGCACCCGCGGCAGAATTCCCGCCAGCAGCGCATCGTCCGCGCACGCAACGCACGCCCCGTAAAACGGAACCCGCTCCATGAACTCAACGAATGCGTCCTCCACATCCGCCATGTCCCGATAGCAGTCCATGTGCTCACGATCCAGATTCGTCACAATCGCCAGAATCGGTGACAGCCTCAAAAACGAGCGGTCGCTCTCATCCGCCTCGGCCACCAGATACTGCGACTGCCCCAGCCGGGCGTTCGATCCCATCGCATCCACGCGCCCGCCCACCACCACCGTCGGGTCCAGGCCCCCCGCAGTCAGCACCGACGCCACCATCGAAGTTGTCGTCGTCTTCCCATGCATGCCCGCGACCGCGATGCCGTACTTCAGCCGCATCAACTCCGCCAGCATCTCGGCGCGCTGGATCACCGGAATCTTCCGCGCCCGCGCCTCAATGACTTCTGGATTGCCCTCATGCACCGCGGAACTGACCACCACCACGCTCGCGCCCACAACATTGGCAGCCGCATGTCCCTCGAAGACCGTCGCGCCCAGCGTCGCCAGCCGCTCCGTCACCGCCGAGCGCCGCAGGTCCGACCCGCTCACCGGGTAGCGCAGGTTCAGCAGGATCTCCGCAATCCCGCTCATGCCGATCCCGCCAATCCCGATGAAATGAACCCGCTGCGCCTTAGCGAACATAGGAGAAGTAAATCAGATTTACGGAAACTCAAGTCTCGGGCGAACGACGGGAGGGAAGGGAACTGAACCTGCACACGCGGCTCCCTGTTGCCTGTTGCCTATTCCCTGCTTTCAGGCATTGTATGCAGCACCAGGTCCTTCTGGTTGATGAACCCCACCACCACATCGAACTGCTTTCGCGCCTCCCAGTCCTTCTGGGTAATAGGGAAATGAAAAATCATCTGTCCCTCGATCTCCTGCCCAGGCGTCATCGTGATGTCGCGCGGCACAGCCTTCTTCTCCTGCCCTGCCAGCGCCGGATACGCAACAAAAACTTTCTGAAAGTCGGGCCCGCTGGCTGCCACACTGCGCTCGACGTCCCCATTCGGCAGCGTCACATCGCCATACATATCGTGCAGGAACAGCGGCAGCTTCGTCGTGCTCTTGACCTTTACGTCCACGATCACGATCACTTCATCGTAGATATTCGCCCCGCCGTTCACGCCGCCCAGCCCTGAACCCGTCGACAGCTCGCGATGGATCGGGTACGCCGACACCGAAATCACCTGGCCCGCGTGCACTGGACCGTGGTTGTTGAACCAGACATACGCCGCAATGCAGCACACCACGATGATGGTCGCGGCCACGCCTGTAGCCAATGGATGATTGCCGGCTTCATTTCTGTCGGTCATATTGCTCGCATTCTAACGGAGTCGTTTCCTGTTTCGTCTCGGCGCTCAAGCGACGAGGCTTGACGGCTTGCAAAGATCCTTCCTCGCTCCCGTGCACCGAGCCCGGGCGCGAGTTTACATCTCGCAGAAACACGCTGTTTGGGGCAAGGCTTCACAACTTGCGAAAAAAACAAGCCAAACAGCCCGCCCCACACCCAAACCCAGCGACGGCCAGGTTCACCCTTCTACAGCGGCTTTTCCCCCTCGCGCCGTAACCCCTCCTCAGTGATCGGGCTTCCGACCCTGAGCTAACGTGCTCAACCCGCATCTTTCACGGCAGCCGCGGCCGCAGCGCCGCCAGAAATTCCGCCGCCCCCAGCGTGTTCAGCACATCCTGCTTGCACAGCCACGCTCGCCGCAATTGCCGGATCCCGTATCGCATCTTCGCAAGATGACTCGTATGATGCGCGTCCGTGTTGATCGCGATGCGGCAGCCCAGCTCTTTTGCCAGCCGCAGATCGCGATCGCACAAATCCAGCCGGTCGGGATACGCATTATGTTCGACCGCCACGCCAACGTCCGCTGCGCGCTTCAGCACAACGCCCAGATCCATCTGGTAAGGCTCCCGCCGCAACAGTAATCGTCCCGTCGGGTGCCCCAGAATCCGCACATAAGGGTTCTCAATCGCCCGCACCATTCGCTCCGTCATCTGCTCCGCCGGCATATTGAACAGCGAATGCACGCTGGCAATCACCACATCCATTTGCGCCAGCACCTCGTCGGACAAATCCAGAGCGCCGTCTGCCAAAATGTCCACTTCAATCCCCGCAAGCACCCGAATCTTCCCCTCCGTCTCAGCGTCCACGGTCCGAATCCGCCGAATATGCTCCACCGCCCGCGCATCGTCGAGCCCCATTGTCATCGCCAGATTCTTCGAGTGGTCCGTGATCGCGATGTACTCATACCCCTGCGCGATCCCCGCCTCCGCCATCTCCCGGATTGTGTTCTTCCCATCCGTCTCTACCGTGTGCATGTGCACGTCGCCGCGAATATCGCTTTCCTCAATCAGCACCGGCAGCCGATGCTCCTCCGCCGCCTCAATCTCTCCGTTGTTCTCCCGCAGCTCCGGCGGAATCCAGTCCAGCCCCAGCGCCTCGTAAATCTCCTCTTCCGTCGCTCCGGCTACGAACGACCCATCCTCCACCAGCGCCAGCGCATACTCGCTCAGCGTGTATCCCCGCTTCAGCGCCCGCTGCCGAATCGAGACGTTATGCATCTTTGATCCCGTGAAGTACTGCAGCGCCGCCCCATACGACCCCACCGGCAACAGCCGCACATCCACCTGCAATCCGCTTCGCAACCGGAAACTAACCTTGTTCTGCCCTTTGGCGAGCAGCGTATTGAGCGCAGGATAATTCGCGACATACTCCACCGCCGCGCCCACGCAATCCTCCGCGCACGCCGGCCCCGTCGCCAGAATGTCCAGATCGCCGACCGTATCGCGTCCCCGCCGCAGCGATCCCGCCGGCAGGATCGTTTCAACCCCCGGAAACCCTCTCAGATAAGCGATCAGCTTTTCCGCCGCCGTCTCCGCGTCGTCCAGCAGAAAACGGCTGCTGTTCTGCTTGAAATCCTCGATCCCCTTGCGCAGCTTTTCGATCAGCTTCTCGCCGAAACGCGGCAGCCCCTCCAGCCGTCCCTCGGCAATCGCCTTTTCCAGCTCCTCCACCGAGCCCACCTGCACCGCATCCCACAGCAGCGCCACCGTCTTAGGACCCATCCCCGGCAGCCGCAGCAACTCCAGCATCGTCGGGCGATACTTCACCAGCAGCTCTTCGCGCAGCGGCACCGTCCCCGCCCGCTCGATCTCCTGAATATTCGCCGCCATCCCCTTGCCGATGCCGGGAATCTCCTGCAATTTCTTAGGATCATTTGCGATCGTGCTTAGCTGGATGGTCGAAGACTCGACCGCCTCCGCCGCCCGCCGGTAAGACCGGATGCGAAACGGATCGCCCGCACTAATCTCCAGCAGATCCGCCGTGTCCGCCAGCAACTGTGCTATCGAGCGATTATCCATCGCTGTCGATTACATCAGAAAACGCAATCCCAGGCGCACCGCCTCGCTAAATAGGCGACCACCATTTTCCGCGGTAAAGAACACAAATCGCGCCGCTTCAACGAAACGCGTCAGGGCACGAGTTCACAGGCTGCGGGAAAAATTAGCTTCGTACCAAGGGCCGACCACGCTGGTCCTTCGTGCCAAACCCGCGCAATTCGCTACCCGAAACCCCAAATGCCCTGGCCAGGTTCACCCCACAGCAAGAACCAAACTCTGCTGTCATCCGATCGTCAATACGACTTAATCCTGTGTTTCAGCCCGAAAGTACCGTCCTGGGGCCATTTTGAAAAAGCACAGTTTCAATCTCCGCCCCATCGCGCCCTTTTCCGCAAGCTCTTCGCTCGCGCCGCAAACGCAAAATAAAATGCGCGCTTCACCCTTGAGAATCCACCGCAGGAACCGCACAGATCCCCGCGCCCGCAAACGCACTGCAGTAACACCTGCGCATCGCCGACTGTCGGAGAGGAGAATAGGTTCGCGCCTTACGCAGCGTCGGCGGCATCGCGAGCCCGTATCACCTGGTCCGCCTGGGGCCCCTTCTGGCCCTGCACGATGTCGAATTCCACATCGTCGCCTTCCTTGAGACTCTTATATCCATCCACCTGGATCGCGCTGTAGTGAACGAACACATCGGGTCCGTCGTCCCGGCCGATAAACCCGTACCCTTTGGCGTTGTTAAACCACTTCACTTTGCCTCTGTACTGAGCCACGTGCGCGAACCTTTCATGAAGCAGTGTGGTTGGGGATTCCAACCTGCTCTGATAAAGACGCCTCGCTCTCAGCTTTGGTTTTCCAGGCCGTGACAGGAAACCCACTCAGTTCTTCTTCCGCCCTCCCATTCGCGCGTAATACATCACTGAAATCAGTGTCTTTCCGTCCAGAATCTTCCCCGCGGCAATCAACTTTAGTAACTCCGAAAGCGGCACAAATTGCAGCTCGAACGTCTCATCCTCCTCCGGCTGCGCCTTCCCCGGCGTCAAACCCTCCGCCAGAAAAACCTGCATCCATTCCCCTAAAAATCCGGGACTTGCGAAGTACCTCACCAGCTTTGTCCACTTCTTCGCCCGGTACCCTGTCTCCTCCAGCAACTCCCGTTTCGCACCCTCCAGGTGGTCCTCGCCTTCCTCCATCTTGCCCGCCGGCACCTCGTACATGTATTGCTGCGCCGCATGACGAAACTGCCGCTCGATCAGCACCAGAGGATTTTTCCTGCTCTTCGAGTCGTCAATCGCCAGGATCACCGCCGACCCGTTATGCCGGATCACATCCCGCCGGACCTTCTTTCCCGTCGGCTCCTCAATTTCCTCCGTCAGCACGCGAAACAGCGGCCCGTCATACGCCACCTTAGACGCCAACACTTTCGCAGGACCCCCCGGCCTGATCTTCAGCTTCTTCACCACCGGCACCGCATGGGTATCCTTCTTAGCCGCCCCGTCTTTCTTCTTCTTCCTCTTCTTCGCCATGAATCTCCTCGCTCTTTTCTTACGGTACCATCCGGGCGGAGACCTCCCTCATGATCGTCAGCAGTGCGCACGCGAACCCCCGAAGTGTCCCCTCTCTGCGACCTCCGTGCTCTCTGTGGTTAAGGCAGGCGTGGCCCCTTCAAGCCCGTCGTTGGCTTGAGTGGGCGCAGCTCGGCATCGATACCGCCCGAGATTTGCCAGAACAAAGTCCCGATGGCGGCGTGCGCTCTTCCCGCCTATCCCGAGAAGAGCACGGTCTCACAGCTTGCGGAAAACTCCTCGCGTTCCTCCCGGCCGTTCACGCAGGGTCCTGCGCTGCTGGAGCGTCGCCTGAAGTGTGATGTATGCGCACCGCGGCAGCTGAACCGGAAACGTCCACGACTCTCAGCCCGCCAAATCGCTCTGTATGGATCCGGCTCATACACCACATGCAACCCAGCCCTCACGCAACCCAGCCCACCCAACCCAGCTCGACTAACCCAACCCCAACCCCGGAAAAGGCCAGGTTCACCCCATAGCAAGAAGCAAACTCCCCTGCCGCCCGAACCGTCAACGCGAACCTGTTCCGGGCTCACCCCAAAGTACTGCCGTGGGCCATTTTGAAAAAGGGCGCGGTTCCAACTACGTCCATGCCGACTCTTCCGCAAGCTGTTTTAGCCGTGCGAAAACCTCAGCAAAGCCGGCTTCAGCCGCAATGGGTGTTTTTCCCTCACGCCGACCACCATCCCCATCCCAAATCTGCATCTTCCCGCCTCCGCCCAACATCCGAACAAAGGCCCCTGCTCTACTCATCGCAGATGACCCCCTCCCCCCATGAGAAACTCTGAGCAGCCCTGAGCCGTGAAAGTCGACTGTTACCCCATCTCGATGCTCCCCCGGCAAAGCCGGCTCTTCCTCGACTACACCTCGAGCCACGACCCCCTCGCGCCCTTCTTCGTCTCCACCCCGTGGTCGCAGGACTGGGCCAAATCCATCCCGCCCCAAACTCCCGCCCATCGCGAAGCCCTCGCCGACCACCTCCTCGAACAAAACCGCGACTGGTCTTCCGAGTCGGGAGCCGCGTCCGACAAAACACGAGCCAACATCGAGCGCCTCCGCCACGGCGCTGGCGCCGTCGTCACCGGCCAGCAGGTAGCCCTCTTCGGCGGACCCCTCTTCACCCTCCTCAAAGCCGCCACCATCATCCAGCGCGCCCAGGCGGCGAACGCAGTCCCCATCTTCTGGCTCGCCACCGAGGACCACGACCTGGCCGAAGCCGACCACGTCATCCTCCCCTCGCGTCACGCCCTCCACACCCTGCGCCTGCATCACGATGAGCCCTCCGCCGCAACCCCCGTAGGCGCCCTGCAACTCGGCCCTAAAATCGCCCTGCTCCTCGAACGCGCCGCCGAGCTCATCGGAGGCACCCCCGAATTCGACCTCCTCACCGCCGCCTACACCCCCAACGCGACCTTCGCCTCCGCCTTCGCCCGCCTCATCGCCGCCACCTTCGCAGACTACGGCCTCATCGTCATCGACGCCTCCACCCGCGCCTTCCACGCCCTCGGCGCCCCCGTCCTCCGCCACGCCATCGAGCACGCCGAGACCCTCGAATCCGCCCTCCACGAACGCGACAAACTTCTCGCCGAACGCGGCTACCACTCCCAGGTCCTCGTCGCCCCCGGCTCAAGCCTGCTCTTCCTCATCGACGGAGCCACCGGCGCCCGCACACCCCTCCGCCGCAAAAATGGAAGCTGGTTTACGAGTCATCCGGCAGGCAAGACCACCTACTCCACCGCCGACCTCCTCGCCATCCTCGACGAAGCCCCCGAGCGCCTCAGCCCCAACGCTCTCCTCCGCCCCGTCTTTCAGGACTACGTGCTCCCCACCCAGGCTGTCATCGGAGGCCCCGCCGAAATCGCCTACTACGCCCAGAACCAGGTCCTCTACCAAGCCATCCTCGGCCGCACCACCCCCGTCCTCCCGCGCCTGACCGCCACGCTCATCGAGCCATCGATCGCGAAGATCCTCGACCATTACCAGCTCACACTCGAAGACATCCTCACCACGCACCCCGACGAGCTGGCCCATCGCCTCGGCGCTCGCGGGCTGCCCATCGAAGGCAAGCGCCGCCTCGCCGCCGCCGGCAACGCCCTCGACGACGAACTCGACGCCCTCCTCTCCTGGACCGAATCCCTCTCTCCAGCGTTGGCCCGCGCCGCCCAGGTCTCCGCCTCAAAAATGCGTTATCAGATGAACCGCCTCCGCCGCCTCGCCGCCAACGACCAGCTCCAGCGCGACGCGAGCATCCGCCGCCACGTCGACACCCTCAGCTTCAACCTCTTCCCCGACCGCCACCCCCAGGAACGCACCATTGGCGGCATAGCCTACTTAGCCCGCTACGGATCGGAACTACTCGCAACGTTAGTAGACCAAGCCACACAAGACTGCCCGGGGCACAAAGCTTTGTGGCTGTGACCCATCGCCCGCGGCGTTTTTCTTGGTTCTCCGTGATCAAGTAACTTAGTATTGTGATCTGGACACTAGCTGACCGGGATGAGCACAACACCGAGCGTTGACCCAATCGACCAGTGGGCGCATCAGCCAATACCCGAAAAACTGTGGCACTACACCTCAGTGCAAGGATTTGAAGGCATCGTCGCGAGCGGTAGCATCTACGCGACAGACGTTCGGTTTCTAAACGACACTGAGGAGTTCGTTCACGCTCGCAAATTAGCGACCAATTTGATTGAGAAAACGCCAGAGTTTGGTCAATTCAATTTTCCTCTGCGCCAAGTTCTCGAGTTGGCAGTTAATGAGATTTTCAAATCGGATTTCTTAAACCCCAATAAGGCGCATATTTTCGTGGCCTCATTCACGTCTTCTGATGACGACTTGAGTCAGTGGCGAGCATATTCACACGGTACCTACGGCGTGAGCATTGCGTTTGACCTGAGGGCTTTCAGGCCACCTGTCGAGTCTGACTCGGCAGTAACCTTCGCCCCCTGTGTCTATCAAGAAGATGAGAAGAAGGAACTGATCCAGCATGCCCTCCGCCACTTCGTAAGCGTAAGCCAATCCAGATGGAATGAAGCGATGCTACGATTCCCCAAGGAATACGGCACTGCTAGGCAAGTCCCCGATGCTGAGCAGATTGCGAAATTCACGGATCAGGTATTTGCGAGCGGGGATTACACCGCCCAGGTTGAAATTGGATTGGGAGAAGCAAGGAAACGCATTTTCAGATTAGCGGGGCTCCTCAAGCACCAAGCCTTCCACCACGAAAGGGAGTGGCGACTCGTTCTGCCAATATCTCCCGGCAGCGATACGACCAATTTGGCGCATCCGATCAGATTTCGTTCGACAAACGCATCACTTGTCCCCTACATCGAGTTCCCGTTGCAGGTACCCTCCGCTCCTCTGGTCCCCGGCTTGGCACCAGCGATGCGGTTACCCGTTAACGATGTCATGCTCGGTCCAGGCGCAAGCGGTGACGCAGTCAGTGCTGCGCTGGAGTTTCTGAGGTCGAAGTCAATCAACGTCGTTCCAAGAAGATCCGATGTGCCGTACAGGCAGGTCTAAAGTCAGAGGGCCACGGTTATGGCTTGAGTGGGCGGGTGCCGAGCATCCCACAACTATCACGGAAAGAAAAGCTCTGTCATCCTGAGCGAAGCATCCGCAGACTCAGCGCGCACGCACTTGGCGCGCTGAAATAATTTAGGCGCGAGTCGAAGGACCCGCATTTCTCCCCGGGAGTCCCATTCAAGCCCGGTTTTGGCTTAAGCGGGCTTGCGATCGGCTCTCTTTCCCGCTGTAGCTAAAACGGCTACAATCGCTCTAGGAGGCCCCCATGCGCCAGGTATCCCTGCGAGAGTTCCGCACCCGCGGCTCCAAAGTTCTCAAATCCATCGCGCCCAGCGAAACCATCCTCCTCGCCGGTCGCAAGGGCCCCGAGTACTTCCTGGTCCCCGTCCTCGGAGACGTCGCCACCCAGGATCGAGAACTGCGGCGCGCGATGGCGTTGGCCAGTCTCCACCGAGGCTGGCAGATCGCCAAAGAAACAGGCGCCGACAAAATCACCGACGAAGAAATCGATGCCGAAATCGATGCAGTCCGTACGGCTCGTCTGCGCCGCAAAAAGAAATGAGGCTCATGGTCCTCGACACGAACGTCGTCGTGTCGGCAGCCATAGGATTAGCAGGTCCACCAGCGCATCTCATCAGGGATTGGGCACTCCGCGGCCTGACACAGGTTGTCACTTGCCCAGTCGTCATAAAGGAATACAGGGAAGTGGTGCGCCGCGAGAAATTCCGGCAGTATGGATTCCCGCCTTCCTGGCTCGAATACATGATCGCCGACAGCCTCCACCTTCCCGACCCTGCCGTCTGGCCGCACTCCATACCCGACCCCAAAGACGCGCCCTTCCTCGCCCTCGCCAAAACCGCCGGCGCCTGGCTCGTCACCGGAAACCTGAAGCATTTTCCCCGCACTGCCCGTAACGGAGTCACCGTGCTCTCGCCCGCAGATTACCTCTCCCATCTGGAAGAATCCGAATCTATCCGTTGAGTAACGAGCCCGCGTTCGCCCGCGAGTTCTCACACCCCCGGCTTCGGAAACTCCTCAATATGCTGTTCGCCTTTCCGCCCGAAGTAGATCACCCGCTTGCCCGTAAGAAACGCCCAATAGCCAATCACGCCCACCGCGGTCGACCGCTTCACGAACTCGGGGTACCGCACCGTGTCTGCCTGGGCGGCGCGAATGGCCGCCACCAGCTCGGCACCGTTGAAATCAGCCGCTATCGGACCAAGCTCCAAAATCATGGCCACCGTGTGCGTGGTTCCATCCGTCAGGTAGTGAGTCTTCTGCTTTGACGCAAAGTCCACCAGATACGATTCCACTCCCGCTTCCAGCAGCCCCTTAACGACCTGAGGGAAGGTCATCTTGCCTTGCTGTGCTGCGACTGCCAGTTCGTGAATTACCTGCTTGCTCATTGCTTCTCCTTTACTCAGTTGGTAGTGTCTGCAGGCCGTGCGCCTCGACCAGCTTCTTCATCGCTGCGATCAGCGCGGCCCGCTCCCGAGTGGAGAGCGGTTGAAAGAACTCCTCGTCGTTCTGGTCGGCCAGGGCTGCCAGGTGCGGAATCAGCCGCCGCCCTGCAGGCGTGAGCGCAATCGACTGGAACCGGCGGTCGTCGCTGCGATCCCGTCGGCTGATCAACTTCTTCTTCACAAGCCTGTCGACCAGTTTGGAGACGCCGCCCCGCGTCATCCCCATCCGCTCAGCCAGAACGCCCGGTGAGGTCTCCTTGTCGTCGAACATCTCCCGCATCACCACCCACTCGGCGACGGTCACTCCGCTGGCCAGCAGCTTGCGGGCAAAGGCGTGCGAAACGTGATTGGAGACGAAGCGGAGCCAGAACCCTGCGTGCTTCTTCAGATCGCTGACCGCCGAATCGGGGACCTTGAGGTTTTTCATCAGGGGTAGATTACTAGGATACTGTTTCTGTGTCAACCATTGTGAACATAAAGATTGGCGGTCGCGTTCGCCCCGGGGGGGCGGCCCAACCAGGCCCGCGGGGTGGCCCCTTCAAGCCCGGTCTTGGCTTGAGCGGGCATGAGGCTGATCGTTATCGATACCAGCCTCCTCGTTTCCGCCCGCGGCTTTCACGGCACGCCGTCAAACATGACCACAGTCATGCCCCAACGCAAAATTCCTGCGCCGAAATCAAGCCCTCTTGAAATACGCTCTACGAAGAGAAACTGCCGGCAGCGCTTGCCGGAACGGTGTCGTTAACGGCGCCGAACAGAGGGCCCATGAACTCCCCCAGCTCATTTCGCAAAAATGGCCTCAGCTCCCTGAAGCCCCGCTTCTCCTGCCTCCATCTTTGCGCAATGCTTCTCCTCCCGCTTGTTTGCGTGAGTCTGGCGGGCTGCGGCTCGATAATTTCACTGAGCTCTTCCTCTGGAACAGGCTCAGCACCGGCAATTACTTCCTTTACCGCCAATCCAACAACCATCAACTCCGGCGCGAGCACCACCCTAAGTTGGTCAGTAACGGGAACCACCAGTATCGTCATCACGCCCGGCACATTCACGTCCACATCGGCGAGCGGGTCAACCAGCGTGAGCCCAACCGCAACCACGACCTACACGCTGACAGCGACCAACGCCACGGGTTCGACGACATCGACGGCAACCGTAACCGTAACCCCCTCGGCAAGCAAACCAGCCATCGGCTCCTTCACCGCGAATCCAACCAGCGTCAGCTCCGGCGCGAGCACCACATTAAGTTGGGCGGTAACAGGGGCCACCGCTATTGCCATCACACCAGGCACATTCACCTCCACAACGGCGAGTGGTTCAACGACCGTGAGCCCATCCGCAACCACCACCTACACCCTGACAGCAACCAATGCCACCGGCTCCGTCACCGCCACGGCAAAAGTCACCGTAACCGCGTCCGCAAGCAAACCAACCATCAGCTCCTTCAACGCGAATCCAACCAGCATCAGCTCCGGCGCGAGCAGCACACTAAGCTGGGCGGTAACAGGGGCCACCAGCATCGCCATCACACCGGGCACATTTACATCGACATCGGCGAGCGGTTCGACCGGAGTGAGCCCAACTGCGACCACGACCTACACACTGACAGCGACCAATGCCTCCGGCTCCGTCACCGCCACGGCAAAAGTCACTGTAACCGCGTCCGGCGCTCCATTAGCGATAACCACCACTTTGTGCCCAGGCGGAACACAAGGCTCAGCCTATGCAGGCTGCACAATTACCGCCACCGGAGGCTCTCCGCCATACACCTTTTCCGTAAGCACGGGTCCCAGCAACCCTCCTCTGCCCGAGGGCATGTCCCTCGATGCAACCACCGGCAACATCACCAGCGCCCAGATCGGCGGTCAAGGCGCCTATATACCTGAATTCGTAGTCACCGACTCCGCCAACGCACAAGCCACTCAGGACATCAGCTTCGCCGTCAACGGCAGCAACGCCTTCCTCGCAACTATCGTCCCGTCAACATCTATCTTTCACCATCGAGTCGACGCAGCCACAACCAACTTACCCGTAGATACATCCCCCGCCGCCCCCATGTACAGCGGCTATCTCCCCGAGACCGTCAAGCCATTCTTCGGGAACAATTCGAACCCTCCCTTCCCGAATGGAATCCCCGCCTTTGAAGTACCCTACAACCAGCCGGACGTCTCAGTTACAACGACCGTTTACCAGTCCTACTTCACTTCCGGACCCATCCCGGCCAATGCTCCGGTAGAAGGCACCAGTAACTCGACCGGTGACAGACACGTTCTGATCTATCTCGAAGCAGGCGGCGGCAACAATCCGGCCCTCTACGAAATGTGGCAGGGAATCTACGAACACGGTCCCTGGACCGATTCCTCCAACGCCCTCTGGCCCAACGTCTCTTCGAACGCCCTTACCGCACAAGGCATGGGAACATCCGACGCCGCGGGACTTCCCGTTGCCCCGCTCCTCGCCAATGCCGACGAGGTCATCGGCGCCGGCACACCCACTTCGCCCCGGGGTACGGTTCAGCATCCCATCCGATTCACCCTCAACCATATGGTGAACTACTGGGTCTGGCCTGCCACACAAACAGCCGGTGTAGGCAGTTGCGTCGCCACCGGAGGCGCTACCATTCCGACAGAATCCGAAATCTCGCAATCGTCGCCTCCCGAAAGCTGCACCATGTCCGGACCCGCCGGCGAAATCTACCGTCTCAAGGCTTCCGTAGCCACTCCCACCTGTGCCTCCTCCAGTCCGCAAGCGGCCATCATCATCACCGCATTCCGCAACTACGGCATCATCCTCGCCGACAATGGAGACAGCGGCGGCCTCATCGGCACCCCCGACGCGCGATGGAACGATAACGACCTCTCCTGCATTACCAGCCTCACCCTGTCGGACTTCGAGCCAGTCAACGTCTCAAGCCTCATGGTCAGCAACGACAGCGGAGCCACCAGCCACTAGGCAAACTTCGCGCCTGTGCGAATGGCTGACGCTTCCGCTGACCTGTCCGCTAACAGCTGCCGCCACCGCTACCCGCTGTACCCTCCACCCTGTACCCTCCACCCTGTACCCTCCACCCTGTACCCTCCACCCTGTACCCTCCACCCTGTACCCTCCACCCTGTACCCTCCACCCTGTACCCTCCACCCTGTACCCTCCACCCTG
>Ga0182015_10003332_pt1 | contig 18147 bp, 17 predicted proteins | sample 712P3MmetaG_FD_120478 | JGI IMG/M metagenome (GOLD analysis project Ga0182015, IMG submission 120478) | Permafrost microbial communities from Stordalen Mire, Sweden - 712P3M metaG | ecosystem: Environmental > Terrestrial > Soil > Wetlands > Permafrost | place: Sweden: Stordalen | collected...
CTAGCTCCTAGCTGCTAGCTTGGATCCCAAGACTTTAACGTTTCGTCGGAGAATAGATTGAGCTAGGAGCCAGCAGCTAGGAGCGGATTTCTATGTCCATCCAGACTATTGCCGTTGCCATGTCCGGAGGAGTTGACTCCTCCGCTGTCGCGGCCATGTTGCATGGTGACGGGCACAACGTCGTGGGCTTGACGATGCAGCTCTGGAACCAGCGGCGGCTCGCGGGACATGAAGGGATGTCCGAATCCGTGCAGGGACGATGTTGTTCGCTGGATGATGTCTACGATGCCCGGCGTGTCGCCGAAACCATTGGGATTCCTTATTACGTGGTCAATCAGGAGGACCGATTCGAGCGCGATGTGGTGCGCCCATTTGTTCAAGAATATCTTTCGGGGCGGACTCCGATCCCGTGCAGCCTCTGCAACAATCATTTGAAGTTCGATCAGCTCTTAATCGTTGCGCAGCAAATCGGGGCTGAAGCGCTCGCCACTGGACACTACGCTCGAGTTGAATTTGACGACAATCGCGGACGGTGGTTGCTGAAGCGTCCCGTGGATGTTGCCAAGGATCAGACTTATTTTTTGTTCGGGCTCACGCAAGAGCAGTTGAGCAAGACGATTTTCCCACTGGGAGGAATGACGAAGCCGGAGGTTCGTGAGCTTGCCCGCGGCTACGGCTTGGCGCTCGCCGATAAACCGGATTCCCAGGAAATCTGTTTTGTTCCAGGGGGCGATTACAAAAAGTTTCTCGACGCTTATCTCTCTGAAAATGGCGATAGCCTTCCGGATACAGACGGCGAATTGGTGACCACCGACGGTCGCGTGATCGGCGAACATGGCGGAATCCACAACTTTACGGTTGGGCAGCGTAAAGGTTTGGGTGTGGCGACAGGTTCGCCTCTCTATGTGATCCAGATAAAGGGAGACACGCGGCAGGTAGTGGTTGGAGCGCAGGAGGATCTTTACTCAAAAACGCTGCGCGCGCATCGGGTGAACTTGATTTCCGTGGAAAGCATCGCAGAGCCAATGAACGTAGAGGTAAAGGTTCGCCACAGGCATCAGGCCGCCGCAGCAATGATTGAAGAAATTGCGGGAGGGGACGTTCAGATAACTTTCGAAACGCCGCAGCGGGCGGTAACTCCGGGACAAGCCGCGGTTTTTTACCAGGATGAGGTGGTGGTTGGGGGTGGTTGGATTCTATAGTCAATCGAGCAGTTCTTACCGGGATTGCGTTGCCGAGCCAGTTGCGATCATTCCAACTTACAGAAACTAAAGGATTTGATGCGAGGGTAGTATGGCAAGCCTCCTGCAATGTAATGGGTGAGTTTGCAGCGGGCTAAGTTGAGTTCTCCTACATGCCAAAGGCAACGCATAGGCGTTGTCTTTGGCAATTGAGTTTTTGGGGCTTGGTATTAGATAAAGAGCTCGTCATTGGAGACGCCATTGCCATTGCGCCGCCGACGCTTGGTGCCGAAAAAGACTTCGAACCCGGTTGTGACCCCGCGTACCATGCCTGAAATGTGCCGAACCGGAGAAACGACCGTCTTGCGAACCATGTCGCCGGTTTCTTCTATGCGGTCCATGGTGTGATTGAACATCTCATCGGCCCGGATGACGTGCAGCCGCACGCGATCAACAGCATCGGCCAATGTCGCATCGATCCGCACCACTTGAGCGCGAACCATTGCGGTCGTACTGCTGATGTCCTCGACGACGGACTCGATTTTGGGCCTTACCTCAATGAACATAGCCTGAGCGGTGTCGACCACCGGCAAAACCTTATCTTTGACGTCGTCGGCGAGGGCTTCGACCTTGGCAGTCACTTTGCGCATGGCAAGATACATCGCGACAAGAATCCCAGCCTGGAGCAGGATGGCAGCGGTCGATACCACAATAAAAATAGTTGGGTCCATAAATTCCACTTTCCTCTAAGACTGGAAGCCAAAGCTTGACCAGGTCAGCGGTCGAGACTACAGATTTTTCGCCCCGCCGTCCGTGCCCGCGCTGGTGGTTTCGCGGTAGGCTTGTTTGCCAGCCTCGACCGCCGAGCGAACCTGATCTTTTTGTTGGCTGATGACGTCCTTGCCGCGATCTACCCATTCGGAAGCCTGTTCCCGGGCATCATGAGCGCGGCTGCGGACAAATTCTTTGCCTTCATCAGCCTTTGAGCGCAGCACTTCGCGAGTTTCGCTGCCTGATTGGGGCGCAAACAGGACGCCAACCACCGATCCAATGCCTAATCCCGCCAAAAACCATCCGATACTGCTTCCGCCACTATTTGACATACAACCTCCATGAACACGTCTGATTATGTTTCTTCGATGCTAACATCGGGTCTTGCGAAACGCTAATTTGCGGGAATTTGTACGCGAAAGGACGCCTGAGGCTGGCGCCGCTGCACTTAGGTCAGACAGGCGAATCCGTGATTTTTAAATCGCTTTTACAGTTGGGCGCAGACTGCTTTGGTTTCGGTGTAAAGCTCTAGCGCGTCGTGGCCCATTTCGCGGCCCCAACCTGATTGCTTGAAACCACCGAAGGGCAGTGCGGCGTCGAAGACGTTATAGCAATTAATCCACACGGTACCGGCCTTTAATTGCGCCGCCATGCGATGAGCTTTGCTGATATCGCGTGTCCACACGGCCGCGGCCAGTCCGTAGACCGAGTTATTTGCGGAAGGCAGAACTTCTTCCGGGTCGCTAAAAGGAATCGCCGTCACCACTGGACCAAAGATTTCTTCTTTAACCACTTTCATTTCCGGTTTGACATCGATCAAAACGGTTGGTTCGACGAAATATCCGGCGCCGCTTCGCTTCTTGCCTCCGACAATGGCTTTGGCTCCTTCGCTGAGTCCTGATTCCAAATAGCCGCAGACGCGGTCAAGTTGCTCCTGGGAGACCAGTGGGCCCATGTTATTTGCTGTGTCGAAGCCGGGGCCGACACGGAAATCTTTGGCGACTTTCGCGACTCCATCGACGACTTCGTCGAAAATGCTCTTGTGCACAAATAGTCGCGAGCCGGCGCAGCAGCATTGACCTTGATTGAAGAAGATTCCACTGGCGCTGCCGGGAATGGCGGCTTTCAAATCGGCATCCGCAAAAACGATGTTCGGGGATTTTCCGCCGAGTTCCAACGACACTTTTTTCAGATTGCCAGCGGCGGCTTGCAAGATCAATTTCCCAACTTCCGTGGATCCGGTGAACGCAACCTTGTCGACGTCCGCGTGTGCGGCGAGAGCTGCCCCTGCCGTTTCACCAAAGCCCGGGACAATGTTGAGGACGCCGTCGGGAAAGCCTGCCTCCATGGCAAGTTCGCCAAGGCGAAGCGCGGTTAGCGGAGTCTGCTCCGCGGGTTTCAGCACGACGGTGCAGCCTACCGCCAACGCCGGGGCGAGCTTCCACGCGGCCATGAGGAGCGGGAAATTCCAGGGAATGATTTGTCCCACGACTCCGACCGGCTCGCGCAACGTATAGGCAAAATACTTGGCGCCAGGCATCGAAATTGGGATGGTGTTGCCTTCAATCTTTGTCGCCCAACCAGCCATGTAGCGGAACATGTCGATGGCGAGCGGCAAATCCGCGACGCGAGAAAAAAACAGAGGCTTGCCATTATCCAAGGTCTCGAGTTGCGCAAATTCTTCGAGATTTGCCTCAAGCAGGTCGGCCAGCTTCCACAATAACCGGCTCCGTTTCGAAGGAGACATTTCGGGCCACGGGCCGCTCTCGAACGCCCTTCGCGCCGCCTTGACCGCCTGGTCAATGTCGGCCGAGTCGCCTTCCGCGATCTTTGCCAGCACCTCGCCAGTCGCGGGATTGTAAGTATCGAAGGTTCGTCCGGCAACGGAGTCAACCCATTTTCCGTTTACCAGCATTTTTCGCGGCTTGCTGAGAAATTCGGTAACGTTCTTGTGCAGCTCAGGGGTTGCTACGGTGGTGGCCATGGTGCCTCCTGGAAATATCGGCGGGGTCTAACGTTTGTCGAGCCCATATTAGCAAAATTCCTGGGGTCCCGCTGGCGGAAACATATTTGTCACGGTCCGTGCGGGCGCGCGGTCCCGGCAACTTAACAAGACGAGCGGTTTTTCCTAACTGATGTTCGAGTGATAATCTCAAGGTCCTCAGTAATCAAGCGCATGGCATTGATTGATAGTTTGGCGACGACGGAAGAACTGGCAAAGTTGTTCTCCGACCAATCGCTTATCGCAGCTATGTTGGAATTCGAAGTGGCTTTGGCGCGAGTGCAATCGAGACTCGGCATTGTGCCGGGAGCGGCGGCAGAAAAAATCGCCGCGATTGCCAAGCCGGAGTCTTTCGATGGCGCGAGCCTTTCCCGGGAAAGCTTGCGATCCGGAACGCCGGGCATTCCTTTGGTCAAAGCTCTCAGGAAGCTGGTGAGCGCGGTTGATTCCGACGCGGCGAACTTTGTGCATTGGGGTGCGACTACCCAGGACGTCGTCGACACTGCGTTAATCCTCGTGCTCAAGCGCGCTCGCTTAGGCTTCGAGGCGAACCTGGCGCGTTTGGAAAAATCGCTGCGGGAGCTCGCCGAAAAACATGCAGGCACTGTAATGCTGGGACGGACACTCGGGCAACCTGCTCCGCCCACGACGCTTGGACTGAAGGCTGCGGGCTGGCTGGGATCGATCAGTCGCGCTCGCGCATCTCTCAATCGGGATTTCGCGGCTGCATTCGTGGTGCAATTTGGGGGCGGCAGTGGGACTCTCGCTTTTCTAGGCGACAAGGGAGTCGCCGTTGCGCGAGGACTCGCGGGCGAACTTGGCCTCGAATATCCCGAAGCGCCCTGGCACGCGCATCGGGACCGGTTGGCTTCGCTGATGTGCGCCTGCGGCGTGCTTGCCGGAACGCTGGGCAAGATGGCGCGCGATATCAGTTTGCTATCTCAAGCGGAAGTCGGAGAACTAGCTGAATCGAACGATGCGGACCGGGGCGGCTCTTCCACGATGCCGCACAAACAGAATCCCATTGGCTGCGTGTTGACGCTGGCGGCCGCTCATCGCGTTCCGGGGCTGGTCGCGACTTTTCTTTTTGGAATGACACAAGAGCATGAGCGCGGAATCGGAAACTGGCAGGTTGAGTGGCCGACCGTGGCGGGAATAGTTCAGTCCACCGGCGTCGCTATAGAGTCAATGGCGGAAGTTGCGGAAGGGCTAAGTGTGGATGCCCCACGCATGCGGGCGAATGTCGATGCAACTCGCGGAACGGTTTTCGCCGAGAAGGCTATGATGCTGCTGGCTCCGAGACTGGGGCGAGATGCGGCTCAGAGCCTTCTTGCGGAGGCCGCAAAGGACGCCGCCGAACAGCACCGCAATCTTTCGGAAATACTGGCTGAAATTCCCGATATTGCCGGTTACCTGGGCCGCATAGCTTTGGGTGAGCTCGAAACTCCGGAACTTTATCTCGGGTCGGCCGACAAATTTCGGGAGGCTTTGCTCGCACGGGCCGAGACGAAATCACCGCCCAAACGGAGTTTGAACCCCGAAAAGGAATAGGGCACATGCCATTTGCAGTGGTTGCCAATCATCGTGTGTTTTACCGGCTGGAAGGGAAATCTGGCGCTCCGTTTGTGGGTCTATGTCATTCCATCGGTACCGATCATGGGATGTGGGCGCAGCAAGCCGAGGCCCTGCTTCCGTATTTTCAAGTGTTGCGCTACGACATTCGCGGGCACGGTGCGTCGGACGCCCCGGCGGGCGATTATTCGATTGAGCAGTTAGGACGCGATGTCATAGGACTCGCGGATTCCCTTGGCATTTCAAAATTTTCTTTCTGCGGAATTTCGCTCGGGGGCGCAATCGGCCAATGGCTCGGCATATACGCTTCCGAACGATTGACCCGACTCGTTCTGGCGGGCACGTCTCCTGATTTCGGAGATCCGGCGAATTGGGAACGCCGCAGAAAGGCTGTGCTCGAAAGCGGAATGGCGCCGACGGTCGAGACTTCGATGGAGCGATCGTTTTCCCGCGAAACGCTGGCGCGAAATTTCGTGCAAGCCGCAGCGGTGAAGTCGGTGATGCTGGGCACAAATCCCATTGGCTATGCCGGATGTTGCGCCGCGCTGCGCGATGTCGATCACACTAAACTGCTGCGACAGATTCATGTTCCAACCCTCGTGATCGTGGGCGATCGGGATGTCGCCACTCCTTGGGCGGGAAATGGAGATGTGCTGGCGCGCGAAATTCCGGAAGCGCAGGAAGTTCATTTGGCGGCTGCGCATTTGTCGAATTTGGAAACGCCGCACTCTTTCAATGCCACGTTGCTGCAATTTCTGCGTGCGACCGAAAATCTCGCTGACTCTCTCGATACCGGATTTGCGGTGCGGCGGGCGGTTCTGGGAGACGCGCATGTGGATCGCGCGATCGCCGGGACCAACGAATTTACCCGCGATTTTCAGGATTTAATTACGAGATATGCTTGGGGTGAAATCTGGAGCCGTCCGGGACTGGACCAGCGAACCCGCCGTTTGCTGACACTGGCAATTACCGCGGCGCTCGGGCGATGGGAAGAATTCACGCTGCACGTTCGCGCCGGGCTGGCCAGCGAATTGGAGGCATGTGATTTGAAAGAAGTCTTGCTCCAAAGCGCAATTTACGCAGGGGTTCCGGCCGCGAACACAGCATTTCACATTGCAGATGAAGAGATAGCAAAGCTGAAAGACAAGTAGATCACCGTCCCGTGGCTGCAATCCTTGCCGTAAAATAACACAGCGTTTCTACGCTGGATTTTCTAGCTGGATTTTTTCTCTGGCACCTTCGCGCCTTTTTTCCGGGCTTCGGATAAACCGATGGCGATCGCCTGTTTGCGGCTTTTTACTTTTCCGCCCTTGCCGCCTTTGCCTGATTTAAGCGTGCCTTTCTTTTCGCGGTGTATCGCACTCTTAACGCTTTTGCCGGCGGCTTTGCCGTATTTGCGGCCGCCTGACTTCTTTTTCGTGGGCATGTTTTCTCTCCTGCGCCTTAGAGTGGAGATTTCGGACTGCGGTTGTGCGCGCTCCGCGGCGGGATGACCGGTATGTGTTTCGAGAAAGCTATCGGGCTTCTTCGATTAACTCCTGGCAGGTGATGCAATATCGGCTCCACGGCAGGGCCTCAAGACGCTTGGCATTAATTTCCTGTCCGCAATTGAGGCACTCGCCATATGTGCCATCGCGAATGCGGCCCAGTGCCGCGTCAATACCATCCACGATGGTGCGCTCGTGCGCGCTTAAACGCAGCAGGATATCTTTATCGTGCGAAATGTTGGCACGATCGCCTTCATCGATGCCATAGGTCTGTTGCACGGTGCGGCTTGTTTGCTGGGTTTCGGCGAGGCTGCGCAGCAGTTCCGCGCGGCGGGCTTCCAACATTTTCTTCAACTGGGTTAGGCGCTTCTTGTCGGCCATAAAAATTTCACTATCAGTCCATGACTAGCGAACGAGCTTTCCATAATCTCATTTCACATCGGGATTCGTACAGCCCGGTATAAGAATTTTGTCCGCCGGGGCCTCTGAATCGCCCGGAAAGACCGTGGTACTATAACACCCGCCGCCCGCGTTGCTTTCTGCACTTTTGTAAAGAATTGCGCAGTTTAGGCGCTGCTCGATCTATCCATATGCTACTTCTCGGCATTGATGTTGGCACCGGCGGGACTCGCGCCCTGGTTATAGATCAAGGCGGCAAGATCGTCGCATCCGCGACTGAAAGCCACGAACCTTTTGCGTCGCCCAAGATCGGCTGGGCCGAGCAGAATCCGGAAGATTGGTGGCGAAGGTGCGGCGCAGCTGTGCGGACAGCCTTGTCAAAGGGAAATTTAGCCGCCGCGGATATTGCCTGCGTTGGTTTTTCCGGACAGATGCACGGCGCAGTCATGCTCGACGAGAGCGATATTCCGATTCGTCCCGCGCTGATCTGGTGCGATGTTCGGACCGGGAAACAATGCGAAGAGTTGACCAGCAAAATCGGCGCCGAACGGCTCATCAGGCTGACCTGCAATCCGGCTCTGCCCAATTTCACTTTGACTAAATTGCTTTGGGTGCGGGAGAACGAGCCGGAAAAGTGGGCGCGGGTGCGATCGATCATGTTGCCCAAAGATTACGTCCGCTTCCGGTTGTCGGGGAAGAAGGCGATCGATGTCGCGGACGCGTCAGGCACGCTTATGCTCGACGTGACCAAGCGTCAGTGGTCCAGAGAGGTTTTAGAGGCCGCTGCAATTGACGAATCGCTGTTGCCAAGGCTGTACGAATCTCAGGACGTTTGCGGCGAGATATCCAGCACTGGCGCTGCAGCGACTGGCCTCAAAGCGGGTACGCCAGTGGTTGCAGGCGCGGGCGACCAGGCGGCTGGCGCGACCGGGATGGGCATCGTCTCTCCGGGGTCAGCCAGCGCGACGATTGGGACATCAGGTGTGGTATTCGCCGCAACGGATCGTCCCGCGCTCGATCCCAAGGGGCGGCTGCACACTTTTTGTCACGCCATTCCTGGACGTTGGCATGTGATGGGTGTAACTCAGGCTGCGGGTCTTTCGTTGCGCTGGTTTCGCGATCAGTTTGGGGCGGGCCCAGAGGATGGGCGCGATCCCTACGAGCGGCTCTCCGATGAAGCAGCCAAAGTCCCACCCGGCGCGGAGGGACTGTTATGGACCCCTTATCTAATGGGTGAGCGTACGCCACATTTAGATCCCAATGCCCGCGCAGCATTGGTTGGCCTAACCGCATCGCATACTAGGGCGCACGTGATTCGCGCGATCCTTGAAGGCGTAGCGTTTAGCTTGCGAGATACATTTTCTATCCTCAACGAAATGGGCGTGCCAGCTCGCAACATCCGCCTTGGCGGCGGAGGGGCAAGATCCGCTTTATGGAGGCAGATCCAAGCCGACGTGTACGGCCATGAAGTCGAGATAGTGGAAGCCGAAGAGGGTGCCGCATATGGCGCTGCGATTCTGGCTGGCGTGGGCGCCAAAGTTTGGGCTTCAGTAGACGATGCCTGCAAAGCGATAGTGCGAGTAAAGGAACGGATCGCGCCAAAGCAGGCGAATGTTTCGTTGATGAATTCCCAGTATGAAGCCTATCGCCGGGTCTATCCCGCGACAAAATCCATCTTCCAATTGAAACTTGTAAATCCGATGGAATAATCTGGCGTGGGCAAAGCTTGCGATGAGTTCGTCATCCATACCACCGGGGCGCGGATCGATGTACCTTCGCGTGCGGGCGCAGTTCGCGGTGCATGATAAATAGAAGATCGATTTTTGTAGTCCGGGCGATGAGCGGCCGACAACTATGGAAAGCGAAAACAGAGTTCCAGAACGGCGAAGCGCGGTGCGCCACAAAATGCGCGCACCAGTGTTCGCAATTTTTGATGGGGTCAGCAGTGGGATGATTCTTGATCTCAGCGAACAGGGTCTGGCGATGCTGGCGACGGTTTCCCCGGATGCGAATCGCGCGATTCCGTTAAAGCTCAATCTGACCGACGCGCCTTGCTTGGAAACGACCGGGTATGTGGCTTGGGCCGACACGCTGGGCCGGGCGGGAATACGCTTTTCCGACTTGCCCGTGGATGCGCGCCTCCGTTTGCAGGAATGGCTTACCATCAACGCAAGCACGCCCAGCCGTAAAACGCCGAAGTTCATTCTCGATGAATCGCTGCTCACAGAATTGCAAAATGGTTCTCTCGAACTCTCAACCGACAAACCTAGAGCCATCGATTTCGAAGCGGAAGCAAACGTCCTCGAACCAAATCTCGCGACCTGTGACAGTGAAGTGCCGCCCTCAACCGTGCAGTTCGAGTTTAGCTCTCTGGGCACGGACCTTAACGCCGCGCTGCAGATTGTTGCCCAGCGCGCCCAGACATTAACCCGGGCAACGGGCGCGGCACTGGCATTCGCGAGCAATGGATTGCTGACCTGCATGGCGAGCGTCGGCTCCGCCGCGCCAGCCTTAGGCGCAACCGTGGATGTGAACATTGGCTTTTCGGGAGGATGCGTGCGCACGGGCAACACGGTGCGCTGCGACGACGCCTCGTCTGATCCCCGCGTCGACTCCGTGGTCTGCGAGAAGCTGACTATCCGTTCAATCGTGGCGGCTCCTATTCAGTACGACAGACACATTGTTGGTCTGCTCGAAGTTTTTTCCAGCCAGCCGTTTGCCTTCGATGAAGGGGATGTTGCCGTGGTCGAGCGCCTCGCGCGTACCGCGCTTTTAACTCTCAGCCAAAGTTGCGTCCCCAAGAATTGATTTGACTTGCGATGGCAACAAGGACCAAGCTGTGAAGTTGCCTCAAGTCGCTGTACAACGAAATCGCGACACAAACGTGCATCAACAGCGCTGGCAAGCGGAAGAGTTTCCAGGTTACTTCGTGCGAGATACAACCGATAACAACGAACTTCATAAGATGGAACTTGGCGCTGAAGTGCTGCGCGCGGGTGGATCGATTCGTCTGAAGGTTTTAGGCTTAAGCATGTTGCCTTCCGTATGGCCGGGAGACATCGTCAGCGTAGAAGGTGGCTCGATGGATGCGATCGCGCCGGGAGACGTCGTTCTCTATTCAAGGGATGACCGATTTTTTATTCACCGGGTGATAGAAACGTCGGAATCTGGTTTTATCATACGGGGGGATGCCGCGCCACAAAGCGATCCTGCCATTGCGAGATCGCACGTGCTTGGCCGGGTTTCTGGCATTCGACGAAACGGCAAAACCATTACCCCTAAGCCGGGACTTGCGGGCGTGATGCGGATTCTGGGATGGATTTTGTGTTATTGCGATTCACTCAGAAGCGCAGTGTTGCGAATGCAATCCATGCCCAACACCACAAGCTGATTGCTATTCGCTCTTCCACGCAGCAATTTTGAAATCTAAACATGCATCTGAGCGGATAGATTCGATGCCAGAGTTGATGGCCTCCGACGGCTCGGTCGTGATCGAAATTGGCAACACTGCCATAGCGTTCGACGCGGCGAATGCTGCGTTTCTCCGGCTTCTCATCGACCGCTATGCCCGGTTCGTAACGCCGTATCGAAGGGTCCATTCCCAGTTCAATGTCGAGATCGTTGAACCTCGCGCCGACGTTGGTCCCGACGAGGATCTTCAGGTCAAAGCGAAAGGAGATCACATCTGGACTTTCGGTCGCGGCGACTTTCAGGCGGAATGGAACCCGGAAACTGGGCGTGGATTCATACGCCAGCCGCTAAATCCGTATTCGGCGGATGCCGTATTGCGGGTCGTCCACTCGCTCATTTTGGCGCGACAAGGAGGATTCTTACTTCATTCCGCCAGTGCCATCCTGGATGGCAACGCATTTCTATTTAGCGGAGTCTCAGGAGCTGGAAAAACCACGATCTCTCGTTTGGCGCCTCCAGATAGCACTATACTTACTGATGAGATCTCTTATATAAGACCCGAGGCTGCTGGGTATCGGGCCTTCGGAACCCCTTTCGCGGGCGAGTTATCCAAGCCGGGGGAAAATGTTTCGGCGCCGTTATCGGCGCTCTATTTCCTTGAAAAGGGTCTGCGGAACCGGATTGAGGACGTGCAGCCGGACGAGGCGCTACGTCGCCTGCTGCGAGACATTTTGTTTTTCGCTGAGGATTCCGCGCTTGTAGACTTGGTGTTCCAGGCGGCGTGCCATTTCGTTGAACGGGTGCCGGTTCGAAGACTAACATTCGCTCCCGACGAACGAGTTTGGGAGACAATACGCGCGGCGGGGGATTGATGGGTTGATGGAACAGAAATACATTGCGAGAAGTTCCGCTATTGCCGCGCGCCTTGTCGGCGGCGAAATGATGATCATGTCAGCGACCGATTCGACGTTTTTTACTCTCAATGAAGTTGCGACGGCGATATGGCAGGCGGCTGATGGGTCTACTCTGCTTTCGCAAATCATTTCCGACAAGATTTGCAGCCAATTCGAAGTCGACCCGACCCAGGCCGAAAGGGACGCCGAGCAATTTGTGGACGAATTGGCGAGCCACGGAATTATTTTGGTTTCACAGCAGCCGTTTCAATCCACGGCTGGGAGTGCGAAACAACTATGAGCCTTTTGGTGGAGATGAACGAGAAGGCAATGAGCCTTGGGATTCCGATCAGCGTGCATCTCGATATTACTTACCGGTGCAACGAGCGATGCGTCCATTGTTATCTCGATCACGACGATCATGGCGAGATGACTACGGCCGAAATTCTGGACATCCTCGATCAGCTTTCGGACGCGGGAGTTTTTTTCCTGACTTTGAGCGGCGGCGAAGTTCTCATGCGCCGGGATTTTTTTGAAATCGTCGCCTATGCGCGCCAGCTCCTTTTCAACGTGAAAGTAAAAACTAATGGCGTCATGATCAAAGAACGGGAAGCGAGAAAGATTCGCGAACTCGGTGTGGAGCAAATCCAGATCAGTGTTTATTCGCATCGCCCCGAAGTCCATGACGCGATAACAAAACTTCCGGGATCATTGAAGCGCACCATCAAGGCGATCCGCTTCCTTAAAGCGCAAGGTTTGAAAGTATCGATAGCGAATGTGCTGATGACGGTGAATTTGTCCGACAGCGCCGGGGTGATGGCTTTAGCTGCGGAATTGGGAGTGCATTACACCCTGGATCCCACGATCACTCCGAAAATGGACGGGGACACGTCAATCTTGCGATTGCGAATTCCCGGGACGGACCTTCCGGCAATATTTCGTAACGAAGGTCTGGTGGGGAATGTGGAAGAATATTGTGCTCCTCCCCCCCCCGCGGAAGAGGACGTGATGGAAGGCTATTCATGCAGCGCGGGCCACACCGCGTGCTACATCACGCCTTACGCCGATGTGTTTCCCTGCGTGCAGTTTCCGCTGCCCAGCGGCAATTTGCGCAAGCAGAAATTCATCGATATATGGCGAAACTCAAATGAGCTGAAGGAAGTTCGCTCGATTCGGGCTAAAGATTTGCCGGTCTGCTCGACCTGCTCGCACGTAGGCACGTGTAGCCGTTGCCCGGGATTGGCCTATATGGAAGGCAGCATGCGGGGACCATCGACCGCCGATTGCGAAAAGTCGTTTCATCGCACCGGAATCGCCAGCGCCAACATGCTGCTGAAATCGCGAACTAACAGCGGCGGACCACTGATAAGAATCCAGACCGCGCCTGCTTAATTTCTTTGCATCTCTTTCATCGCGTTCAAGGCTTCATCGGAACCGGCTTCCGCCGCCTTGTGATACCAATTCAGGGCTTGGGTTCTGTCTTTCGTAACACCGTAACCCATCTGGTAGAAGTATCCAATCTTGTATTCCGCGTCCATAAATCCCTTTTCAGCGGCTTTACGATACCACTTCATAGAGGCGGCATAGTCCTGCTGTACGCCTTCGCCTTTTTCATACATCGTAGCGATTTTGTATTGCGCCACAGGTTTCCCGCTTTCGGCGGCTTCCTCATAGTATTTTGCCGCCATGGCCGGGTTTTTGGTAACGCCGCCCTCAGCCAGGTCATAAATGCGCGCCAATTGGAATTGGGCCATAACTTTTCCCTGTTTGGCTGATTGTTCCAACAACTTGATCGCCCCCGGAACGTCCTTTGGAACTCCCATCCCTAATTCGTACATGATTCCAAGACTGTATTCGCCGTCGGCATTGCCTTGTTCGGCGGCCTTTTTGTACCACTTAATGGCTTCCTGGCTGTCGCGCGTAACTCCATCCTTGCCCACGGCATATATGTTGCCCAATGCTTCCTGGGCGGCGGCGTCCCCGGCTTTCGCTTTCGCCGTCAGCGCGGTTACGGACTCCTCGCAAAGGGCGCTTCCCGCCAGGCCCAGAATCACCACCAAGCCACACAAACATCTCTTCATAGACGATTTCCTCCAAACAGTATTTTCCCTACGCTAGCATGTGCGGTCAACGCGCGTGTTTCCTTAACTGATTACCACCGTGCTTGACCTATTGCTGGAAGTTGATCACCGTCGGGTTAACTACGGTGGAGTCGATATCGATTCCAACCATCTTGTTGAACGACACCACGAAGAAGACGACGGTCTGCTGGGTGGGAGACGTTAAATACATGGTGGCCGTACCGCCATTCAGCGATGTCGGGCCGTACATACCGTCCCATGCCAGGTTGCCCATAAAGCCCGAAGTCAAACTCTCGTCCTCATTTCCTACCAGGCTATCGGTACCGCTAAAGGAACCGGTGCCGGAAATCACCGAGGCCGCGGGTGAGATCATCAGGTCCGTACCGAATGCGAAGCTCTGCGGGGGAGAAATTGCCTGCGCATCGGTCTTGCCGAAGAGGACAGTGGAGCCTTCTCCAAGCAAGAAACCCGAGTTTGCAGATGTGGGATATAGAAGCATCGGGGCTGCGGCAGACGTAGTGCCGAAACCAAAGTTAAGATAAACTTCGCCGTTGAATTCTGAAGAGTAAGTACAGGCCCCCTTCCTGGCACTGCATACTCCGACTCCCTCGCCAATCGTGATCGCACCACCATTATTCTGATCGAATCCCAGATCAATGATGTTTCCGGCGCCATCAAACTCCATGCGTCCTACGACCGCCGAGTACACTCCGTTCGGAGCGCCATTCCAATCGAAGACCGAATATCCCTTCTGGAAAAAGCTAAAAGAATTCGTGACCATCTGCTGCTCGAGACCCTGTCCACTCATCACCGGATTGATGCTGGCATCATCGGTTGAGAACAAGAAGAATTCGGAGCTGGAAATCACATAGATGGTGTAGTTATACGTCTGGCTACCGAAGCCGGGGATGGTGAGATTCACGGGTCCGCGACCGTTTGAACCCACGTTGTAGGTTCCGCTGAACCTCGTTGTGCCCGCCGAACTGCAAGCGAAACTGCCGCGCGATTCAGCCGGGTAGCAGGAAAGTTGGCCGTTGTCGTTCACGTCCAAACCTGTTCCTTGTACAGTTGAAGTGCCGCCGGAGGATTGAAGATCCAAGCCTCCAATGGCCGCGATGGGAGCGCCCGCGCTATCGACTCCGCTGAGACCGATGGCGAAACCGCTTCCCGAGAAGGCAGAATTGTTAAAGGCCGACGGCGTCTGCAATTCCAAAATCCCGGAGCCCTGAATGCCGCTATTGTCCGATTCGATGAACTTACCTTTTGCGCCGCTCGGGGTCAGGGCCATGGCAAAAGTGGCGCCGTTGAAGCTGAATGTTCCACGATCGTCGGAATTCAGCGTGTAGGTGCCAGTGAACGTCTGACCGACCACAGGACCGGAGGCGCATTGCGGATCGGCAGTGCTCGCCCCGCAATTTATATCTTCGACGCCAGCGGTCAGGTTACCGTTTCCATCGGCAGTGAAGGTTCCAGCGGCCTGATAGGGTCCCGCCGGGTCGAACCCCTTAAACAGGAACGCATACTGTCCCGTCAAAAGACCATTGTTCAATGGGGCGATGGTTATTGCCGCCGAACCGGTTTGTGAAGGATTGGAATTCAGCGAGGCCACCAGGCTTACAGATGCCGGGTTCGGAACGGCGCTGGGTGACGTGTAGGTCACGGAATTTCCATTTGCCGTCACGGTGCCGCATGAAACTCCGCTGCATCCAGTGCCAATGGCGCTCCAGGTCAGCGATGGATTAGACGCTCCCGTCACCGTAGCAGAGAACTGTTGCGTCGCGCCGACAGAAAGAGTGGCGCTCGCCGGCGTGACGGTGATGACGACGGGCAGAACCACGGTCAATGTCGTCGAGCCGCTGATCGTCGGATTGGCTTTCGATTTGGCAGTCACGGTTACAGTAAGAGGCGAGGATACATTCGCAGCTGCTGGCGCGGTATACAGTCCTGAGGTATTGATGGATCCCGAACCGGAAATGCTCCACGTCACCGCGGTATTTGTTGTACCCGTTACCGTCGCTGTCATCTGCTGCTTCGTGCCGGCAGTCACCTGCGCATTCTGTGGAGAAATCGACACTGCAACGCCACCCGACTGGCCGGCTTGCGTCAAAGTGATGGATACCGACGCCGTTGACGAAGTATTAGCTTGAGACGTGGCGGTTACTGTAACCGACGCGGGAGACGGCAAGGTCGAAGGAGCCGTATAAACGCCGCCGGTTGTGATAGTGCCGCAGGCACTTCCACTGCAACCCGTACCGCTGACGCTCCAGGTTACGGTCTGATTGGTCGAGCCCGTTACGGTCGCGGTGAAGGTCTGTGGGGCGCCGGTAGCGACCTGAACGTTAATCGAGGGCGAGATGCTCACGGTGACGGTTCCGCTGCTGCCAACCGTAACCATAGCTGAACCTGACTTTGTAGAATCCGCAAGAGAGGTCGCTGTTACTGCGATTGAATTGGGACTAGGCGCGCTGCTGGGCGCCGTGAACACTCCACTTCCATTAACACTTCCGCACGATGTCGTCGCGCAAGTGACGCTCCACACCACCGATTGATTCGTGGTGTTGCTCACAGTTGCGGTAAAAGTCTGTTGTCCTGAAGGTGCCACGGTTGCAGTCTTCGGATTAACAGCTACAGAAATCGGCTGCGTACCGCCCACGGGATTCACGGTGAGGGTGGTTGAACCGGTGACTCCATTGAGGATCGCGTCTGCGCTTACGGTGATTAGAAGAGGGCTGCTGACAGTCTTGGGCGCGGTATACAGTCCCGACTGATTGATGCTGCCGCAGGCTGTGCCGGAACAACCGCTTCCGGAAATACTCCAACTGTAGTAAGGCACGCCGCCACCGCTGACCGAAGCATAGAACTGCTGTGTCGTACCGGCATTGATCGCAGTCACGGTCGGACTGGTGTAAACGGTAACTTGAACTCCAGCGGCAAAGGCGATTGCACCCAGGCTAAGAGACACGAGCAGCGCGGACAGAGTTTTTTTGAGTAAGGACATCATTGGGCGCACCTTGATTACATTAAGAATCGGACACCATTGATGCCTGCATCAATGGTGTCCGGCGTACAAGTCACTTACCGGGGGGAGGTAGTTACTTGAGCAATTGCACCTTGCGATGCAACTGGCGCACTGGCGTTTGCGGAAGCCGGCATCTGCATTCCGAGAACCTCATGCAACACAGCGGAATCCGCCGCGCCACTGATGAAGTGCCCATTGATGAAGAAGCTGGGTGTGCCGGTCAAACCGAGGCGTTGACCTTCTTCGAGGTCTTTCTTCACCGCGGCTGTTTCGGCGCCAGAATCCAGGCACGTATCGAACTTTGCCTGGTCGATCTTTAACTCTCCGGCGTGCTTCTTGAGACTGGGCACGTCGAGGTTGTGGCTGGTGAAAAGGACATCGTGATATTCCCAGAATTTGCCCTGATCGCCGGCGCAGCGTGCGGCTTCTGCCGCCTTTTGCGAGTCTTTGTGCATCGGCAGCGGGAAATCCTTGTAGACCACGGCGAGGTTGGATCCGTATTCCTTTTCGATGCTTTGCAGAACCGGATTCACCTTCACGCAGTACGGGCATTCGTAGTCTGCGAATTCCACCAGCGTGACCGGAGCATTCTTCGGACCTTTAACGTTCGGGCTTTCGGCATTCACTTCTGCTGCGGGGGGTTGAAGCAGAATACGAATGTTCGATTGTGCCTTCAGCGCCTTGATATATGCGGCGCGCGCTTTAGCCTTGCGAACTTCCCGGATGTGATCGAGAATCTGACCCTTCAGGGCAGCGTAAGGCTGATCAATGTCCAGACCTTCGTAGTAAACCTGCATCTGGTCGTCTGTCGGATCCTTGATACCTTTGTAGGCTTCCTTTTCCAAAAGCTGATCGACAGTGACGCCCTGGCTTTTAGCCTGGAGTTCTAATAGCTGGTGTTCGACAAAGTGATCCAGGACTTTGCGTTCCGCCTGATACATCGTATATCGAGCTTGCAGCAAACTTCCTGCTTCGTCTTTTTCGAAAGCGTTGGTAGTGAGATTGGTTTTTCCGACCTGTGCGACTACTGAGTTGTTGGCGTCACTCTGTTGCGCTGCTGAATTCAGCGTCAGCGCACAAGTCAAGCCGGTTAAGAGCGCGAAACCCGCGAATACACGTTTCATTTGCAAATCCCCCCGTTGGACATTCTCAAGATAAAAATTTCGGACAAAAATTGCCGGTATTAAAAAAACCGAATGGCGGTCGAACCGCCATTCGGGAGTGTTGTTTACTGCTCGAACTTACCGCAATCGCAGATGCCCTGTCCGCTGCCCAAAAGAACAGCTGAGAAGTAGCATTCCGCGGTCAAGGTGGCGTACTCGCTCGGGTTC
>Ga0182015_10003336_pt1 | contig 18136 bp, 16 predicted proteins | sample 712P3MmetaG_FD_120478 | JGI IMG/M metagenome (GOLD analysis project Ga0182015, IMG submission 120478) | Permafrost microbial communities from Stordalen Mire, Sweden - 712P3M metaG | ecosystem: Environmental > Terrestrial > Soil > Wetlands > Permafrost | place: Sweden: Stordalen | collected...
AGATCGATATTCTGATCGACCTGAAGCTTCACACCGCCGAAAATCGTCTCCTCGTCTTTGCTCAAAAACCCGCGCCGGTGCAGGCAACCTGGCTCGGATATCCCGGTTCGACTGGATTGGACACCATCGACTATCGCCTCACCGACCCGTTCCTGGACCCTCCCGGCCTTCACGATGCCTTTTATTCCGAACGGTCCATCCGTCTGCCGGATACATTTTGGTGCTACGATCCTCTCTCCCCGGAACCCCCCGTAAATTCTCTGCCCCGATCGCACGCCGGCTTTATCACCTTCGGATGCCTGAACAACTTTTGCAAAATAAACAGTCGACTGCTTTCTGTATGGGCCGGAATTCTCCGCAAGGTCGATCGCTCGCGTTTGTTGATTCTCGCTCCCGTGGGAAGCGCCCGCGATCGCGTATCGGCTCAGTTTCGCGAAGAAGGCGTTGACCTCCAGCGCATCGAATTTGTCGCGAAGCAGCCCCGCTCCGATTATCTGCGCACTTACCATCGCATCGATATCGGGCTCGATGCTTTTCCCTGTAACGGCCATACCACAAGTCTCGATTCTTTGTGGATGGGCGTACCGATCATTACGCTGGTCGGTCCAACCGCCCTCGGACGCGCCGGGTTGTCTCAACTGACCAATCTCGGATTGCCGGAATTTATCGCGCATTCCCCCGAGCAGTATGCGCGGATTGCCTGCGAACTAGCCGGCGACCTGCCAAGGCTCATCGACCTTCGTCGCAATCTGCGCCCGCGCATGGAAGCATCTCCCCTGATGGACGCTCCGCGTTTCGCGCGTAATGTCGAAGCCGCGTATCGGCAGATTTGGCGAAATTGGTGCGCCGGAGGCGGCAAATGACCTTTGAGCAGCAGCTTCAATCCGCCCGCGCCCATCATCGCGCGGGCCATTTCGCCGAAGCGGAGAACGTCTACCGCCAAATCCTCGCCGAGCAGCCCGATCAGACAGATGCCTTGTATCTACTGGGAACGCTGGCAATCCAGAGCAATCAGCCGGTGATGGCTGTCGAATTGCTCCGAAAAACGGTTCAACTCAAACCCGATTTCGTCGAAGCGCACGGCAATCTCGGCGCCGTGCTCGCCAACACCGGCCAACTCGCCGACGCCATCGCCTCCTTTCGCCAGGCCGCCCGCCTCAAACCCGATGTTGCCGCGATGCACAACAATCTCGCCAACGCCCTGAAGAAAAATCGGCAATTCCAAGAGGCCATCGCCTCCTACCGGCAGGTCATACGTCTCCAGCCCGGCTATGCCGATGCCCACGGCAATCTCGGCGATGCACTAATGGAAACGGGCCGGCTCGACGAAGCCATCGCCGCCTATCGCCAGGCCATTCAACTCAAGCCCGGTCTTGCCGAAGCGCATTACAATCTCGGCAATACACTGTTGAAAACGGGGAATCTCAACGAGGCGATCTCCGTCCTTCGGCAGGCGATACTCCTCAAGCCCGACTTGGCCGAGGCCTACAGCAGCTTGGGCAGCGCGTTAAAAGATAACCGCCAACTTGACGAGGCCATCTCCTGCCATCGCGAGGCCATTCGACTCAAACCTGATCTGGCCGAGTTGCACAGCAATTTTGGCAACACATTAAAAGAGATGGGACAATACGACGAAGCCGCCGCCTGCCATCGCCGCGCCATTTTGCTCAAGCCCGACCTGGCCGAGGCTCACAACAATCTGGGCAGCGTATTGAGGGAAACGGCTCAAATTGACCAAGCCATCGCCAGCCACCGACAAGCCGTTCGCCTGGATCCTGATTTCGTAAACGCCCATAGCTGCCTGGTTTTCGCCCTGAACTGTGATCCAAACTGCCAGGCGGCGGAGATTCTCGCTGAACATCGATCATGGTCTGATCACCACGCCCGTCCATTGATGAGCGAAATCATTCCCCATGCCAACCAGCGCTCGCCTGACCGCCGGCTTCGCATTGGCTACGTCTCCGCTGATTTTCGACGCCACTCCGTCGGTCACTTTTTTTTGCCCCTTCTCGAAAATCACGATCGACGCAATTTTGAGGTCTTCTGTTATTCCAACGTGCAATATCCCGACGACCTGACCGAGCGGATGAAACGATCCTGCGATGCGTGGCGCAACATCATCAGCCTCGGCGACGCGGAAGCCGCGAATCTGATTCGCTCCGATGGCATGGATATCCTGGTCGATTTGTCGGGACACACTGCCGGAAACCGCCTGCGCGTCTTCGCCCGTAAGCCCGCGCCCGTTCAAGCGACTTATCTCGGCTACGCCAACACCACCGGAATGCCGGCCATCGATTACCGGCTAACCGACGCCCTGGCCGACCCGCCCGGAATGACGGATCATCTGAATGTAGAAAAGCTCTGGCGCGTGCCCGGTTGTGCATGGTGTTATCACCCGCCGGAAGATGCGCCGGACATTCAACCGCGGGGCAGCGGGCCGATCACCTTTGGCTGCTTTAGCGCCTTTGCCAAAATCAATTCCAGGCTCGTCGAAATATGGGCCCGGTTGCTGGCCCAGGCGCCCGAATCGCGCCTGCTTCTCAAATCCGCCGGCGCCGGCGAAACTTCATCGCGGCAACGAGTCATCGACCAGTTCGTCCAGCATGGCATCTCAAGCGACCGAATCGAAATGCTCGGCCGGATTCCAGATCAGCGTCAGCATCTGGAATCTTATCGCCGAATCGATGTGGCGCTGGACACCTATCCCTATCATGGCACCACCACCACCTGCGAAGCCCTCTGGATGGGCGTTCCCGTCGTCAGCCTCGCCGGCCAAACCCATGTTTCGCGGGTCGGAGTCAGCCTGCTCAGTTGCGTGGGTTTGCCGGAATTAATCGCGCAAACGCCGCAAGAGTTCGTGTCGATCGCCGCGCAATTGGCTAAGAATCCATCCCGGCTGGCCAGTTTGCGAAATGGCCTCCGAGCCCAAATGAAATCTTCACCGCTCGTCGATGGCCGGCTGTTTGCCGCGAACATCGAAGCCGCCTACCGGCAGATGTGGCAGATTTGGTGCGCCGAGGTTCCCGCATGACCATCCAGCAGCAACTCGAATCCGCGCTATCCCATCACCATGCGGGCCGCCTCGCCGAAGCCGAGCAAATCTACCGCCGAATTCTCGCTCAGCAGCCCGATCACATCGCCGCCCAATACAATCTCGGCACCGCCCTGCAAAGCATGGGTCAACTCGACCAGGCCATCGCCGCCTATCGGCAAGCCATTCGACTCAAACCCGATCTTGCCGAGGCTCACAACAACCTTGCCAATGCTTTTCGGGATCAAGGAAACCTCGTCGAAGCCATTGCCACGACTCAGCGCGCCATCGAGCTCAATCCGAATTACGCCGAAGCACACAACAATCTGGGCAATATTCTTTTGGAACAGAAGCGATTTGACGAAGCCATTGCCGCCTTCCGTCACGCACTGTCGCTTAAGCCCAATTTGGCCGATGCCCACTACAATCTCGCCAACGCACTGAAGGACCTCAGCCAACTCGACGAGGCCATCGCCTCCTATCGCCAGGCCATTCATCTCCGGCCCGATTTTGTCCTGGCCCACAGCAATCTGGTATTCACGCTTCAATTTCATCCGAGTCTCGATGCCGAGCAGATTTATCGCGAACATCGCCTATGGGGCCAGCGGCATGCCGACCCGCTCCGGAAGTTTTCCCCGCCCCATGCCAATAGCCGCGACCCTGACCGCCCCCTGCGCATCGGGTACGTTTCCGCCGACTTCTGGCGGCATGCAGCGAGCCACTTCTTTCGCTCGATCCTGGAACATCACGACCGGCAAAACTTCGAAATCTTCTGCTACGCCAATGTCGTGCGTCCTGATGAAATAACCGAACGGATGAAAGGATTCTGCGATGGCTGGCGCAACATCGCCGGTGTCGCCGATCAGGCTGTCGCCGATCTGATTCGTTCCGATCAAATCGACATATTAGTTGATCTGTCCGGCCACACCGCCGGCAATCGCCTGCGCGTTTTCGCGCGCAAGCCGGCCCCGATTCAGGTGACTTATCTCGGATATCCGAACACCGCCGGAATGACCGCGATTGATTACCGGTTCACCGATGCCCTGGCCGATCCACCGGGCATGACCGATCAACTGAACGCTGAGAAACTCTGGCGTCTGCCGCGCTGCGCCTGGTGTTTCCATGCCGCCGAGGATTCGCCAAATGTCCAGCCGCGCGAAGATGGCCCTATTACCTTCGGATGCTTCAACGCCTTCGCCAAAATCAATCCCCCGCTCCTCAAAATTTGGGCGGAGTTACTCAATCGAGTGCTCGATTCCCGCCTCCTCCTGAAATCCGCCGGCGCTGGCGAAGCCTCATCGCGCCGGCAACTAATCGCCGAGTTCGCCGCGCATGGCGTTGCCGCCGATCGTATCGAAATGCTTGGCAAAGTCGCCGATCCCCGCCGTCATCTCGAGCTTTATCATCGCGTCGATATCGGCTTGGATACGTTTCCCTATCACGGCACCACAACCACCTGCGAAGCTTTCTGGATGGGCATTCCCGTGGTGAGCCTTGCCGGCCATACGCATCTATCGCGCGTCGGAATTAGTCTTCTGACAAACCTAGGTCTGCCGGAATTACTCGCCCAATCCGCCGAAGAGTATGTCTCCATCGCCGCGGATCTCGCCGCCAATCCATCCCGGCTTAGAAATTTGCGTGCAAACCTCCGAAGCCAAATGAAATCCTCGCCCCTCGGCGACGAACCGCTTTTTGCAAAAGATGTTGAAACCGCCTACCGGCAAATGTGGAGAACGTGGTGCGCGCAAGGCACATCGCAAATTTTGGAATGATCCATTTTCAAATCGCCCCGCCAAGCTGCTCCATCACAATCGCCAAGTTCACGTTCGCATCGAGATATTTTTCCGCCCGCGCGATCGCGTCGATGGCCGAGCAGGCGCGTTCCGACAGGTTCGCTTCGCCCAGCCGCCCACGAATCCGCCGCGCGGCGATGCCCAGGTACATCCCCAGCCCGTTTCGCGTCGCCGAATCCTTGCTCGCAAGCTCGTCGCGCGCCAGAACTTTCTGTGCGTAAGCCTCCGCCTGCTTTCGAAGCAGATCGGCCAGATTGTTTTCCTTTCCCGCAAAAACCAGGTCTACCGATTTGACGACCTCCGCGGCCGAATTCAGCACGTCGTCCTCAATCCATCTCAGCGCCACGCCCAGCGACCCATCCGCCAGCTCCGCCGCCGTGCTTGCGGTGGCGGCATCAATCCCCCGCCGCTTCAATTCCCCGGCAACCAAATCCGGCTTCAATGCCGCAAACCGAAATATCTGGCATCGGCTGCGAATCGTCGGCAAAAGCTCGTTGCCATGCGTCGTGAGCAGAACGATCAGTGTCCTCCCCGCCGGCTCCTCCAGCGTTTTCAGCAATGCGTTCTGTGCCGCCGCTGTCATCAGTTCCGCTTGCTCAATAATAAAAACCTTCCCCTTTCCCAGCACCGTTTTCCGCCCCGCCGGCTCCGCAACCGCATTGCGGATAACGTCGATCGGCAAAAGCGTCGCCTTGCTCTTGCCGGTCTTGTCATAAATCCGGGCCAGCTCCTTGGTGATCACATGAAAATCCGGATGCGTTCCCGCGGCAATGGCCCGGCAGCTCGCGCACTTTCCGCACGCATCGTTCGATTCCGCCCGTTCGCATAAAAAAAACGCCCCCAGCGCTGCGGCGCAAGTCGCCTTCCCAACCCCCTCCGGCCCGGCAAATATGAGCCCGTGCGCCAATCGATCCGCACTCATCGCCCCGCGAAGATCGGCCACAACCGCATCCTGTCCAAAAATATCCTTGAGTCGATTCATAACGGCTTGAGCGACGAAAGCAGTCGCATCACCTCGACGTGTACTTTCTGCGGATCATCCATCGCCTTCAGGATACGATAATGGCCGCGATGGATCTTTGATTGCCGAAGATAGTTTTGCCGAACCTTCTCGTGATATTCCATCGATCGCAGTTCGATCCGATCTTTCCCCGCCGCGGGATCGCCCGTAAAGAGCGTGAATTTGGGACTTTCCGGCACCGGCAGATCAAGGATGATCGTCATATCCGGCCACCGCTTGTCGATCGCCACCTGGCCAACCGCGAGAATCTCCGCCTCCGTCAGCCCATCCCCGCCAAGCTGATACGCCAGCGTGCTGGAAATAAATCGGTCGCTGATGACCGTCTGCCCTTCTTCCAGGGCAGGCTGAATGATTTCCTTCATCATCTGCGCCCGCGCCGCCATGTAGAGGAGCATCTCGCAGCGCATCGCCATGTCGGTGTTCTGTGGATCGAGGAGAATTCCTCGAACGAGCTCTCCGATTCGCGTGGTTCCCGGATCGCGCACCAGCCTTGATGGAATCCCGACCTTGCGGAGCTCCTCATGGAGCAATCGCGCCTGCGTGCTTTTCCCGCAGCCCTCGTTGCCGTCAAACACGATAAATTTCTTACGGAGATGATCCATTTGAGAAAACCCGAAACCAGAAATCCGAATGATGAATCAGTTGTAATAAACGCGAAGCCCGAACGACTGTCGCGCCGATTCCAGGAAGTAAACCGCGAAGGCGCAAAGGACGCGAAGAAGACCAAGAGTTGGCCTTCCCTTCGCGTCCTTCGCGCCTTCGCGGTAAACTCTGACCGAGGATTTCAGCAGAACAACCTGATTTGTCATTCGGTTTTCAATTTTCGGGTTTTAGTTGTTCCCGTTCGCCGAATCAACCAGACCGCGCATCAGCTTTTCCATCGCCGAAGGTTCGTTCGGCCGGATCGTCAAATCCCACGCCATGTTCCACTGCGTGGAAACGGGAGAAAAACCCATCGCCTCCAGCCGTTTGCTCATGTCCGTCATGTGCGCCGCGCCGTAAAAAATCGCGATCTTCCTCTTCCCCGACGTAAGCGTATCCGACAAGACCGCCAGCGCGGCTTTATTTCGCTCGGTCACCAAAACGCTTCCATTCGGCCCGTCCAGACCCATCGCCGACAGATCCATCTGACCCAGTTGCCGGGCGACCACCAGCTTGATTTGCCGCTCCATGTCCGGATGCGTCAGCATCGATATCAGATCGTCGCCGGAATCCTCATTGGCCGCGTTGTTCACCGGCGGCGGATCGGTAAACGCCTTCATCACCATCCGCATGAAAATCATTTCAAATGTCTCGCCGCGCTCTTCCTGCATTTTTTCAAAAGTTTCCTTATCCAGGTCGGCATGGACGAAATTGGAGGCCGTGTAATCGATGTCGTCAAGCTGAAAATCCAGATCCAGCGCATCCTTCAAAAACCGCTGGAACTGGCTGATCGCACTATCGCTCTTCTCCCCATCCCCAGGCCCCGGCGGCGGCGCGTCCTTGGGCTTGACCATCTCATACAACACCGCGTCGTAATTCCGGAAATCACGGTTCAGCGAATCGTAATACCCCTTTTCACCGATATGAATCGCCCCGATGAGATGCACGGAGACGCCGTTGGGATTCTTAAATTCCACATCCGCCGTCTGCAGCGATCCGCCCTGCTGCCCATCGTCAACATAGCGCATGAACGATTCCGGCGCCGCCGGCTGCGTCGCCGGTTCCGCGCCCCACGCCGCTGACCCGAGCATCAACAAAACCACCGGAACCAGTCGCCCAATCGTTCGTCTCATGATTCGCAACTCCTTTTTGCCATAAATTGGAGAGCCGGATTAGTATAGCCGTCGGCAGACGCTTAAACAAAATGGGGCTTGGGCATCTTGTCCACAGGATCGGACGATCGAATGACCCTGCCACGCCTTGACCGCCTATGCCGATGGTTTTAGAGTCCGCCATATATGCAGGAAGATTTGGAGCAACTCAAAACCCGCTTTACGCAGCTTTTCGGCGCCGGCCCCAAAATTCGCGTGGTCCGCGCCCCGGGACGCGTCAATCTCATCGGCGAACATACCGATTACAACGATGGATTCGTTTTCCCCATGGCCATCGAGCCCGAAGTTGAAGTCGTCTGCCGGGGACGAAAGGACGACATCATTCGAATCGCCTCTACCGTCTACCCCAACGAATTCGTGGAATTTTCACTGCAAAAAAAAATCGAGCGCGCCAAGCCGGCGTGGGGCAACTACGCCCGCGGGGTGGCCGCGGAACTCATCATGGCCGGCATACCGCTTTCCGGAATGGACGCACTGATCAGCAATTCGCTGCCCGTCGGCAGCGGGCTGTCCAGCAGCGCGGCCATCGAAGTCTCCGTCGCGCGGGCACTCCTTCTTTTGGCCGGTCTGGAAATTGACGCCAATCGCCTCGCCCTCATTTGCCAGAAGGCCGAGCATGAATACGGCCAGGTTCCCTGCGGCATCATGGACCAGATGATCGTCGCCTCCGCCCGCGCGGGCCACGCCATGATGCTCGATTGCCGCGATCTCAATAAACAATTCGTCCCCCTCAATCCCAAGGAATTGCGCATCGTTATCGTCAACAGCATGGTCAAGCACGATCTCGGCGACAGCCAGTACGCCATCCGCCGCAAGCAATGCGAAGACGGTGTGTCCGTTCTCAAGCGCGATCATCCCCAGATCAAAGCCCTGCGCGATGTATCGATGGAGCAGGTGGAAGCAGCCAAGGGCCGGATGAGCGAAGTGGTCTACCGCCGGTGCAGGCACGTCGTCTCCGAAAACCTCCGCGTCATCGAGATGGCCCAGAAACTGCTGCTCCAGCGCTACGAAGAAGTCGGCGAACTGATGGTAAAGAGCCACAATTCGCTGCGCGATGATTACGAAGTAAGCTGCGTCGAGCTCGATTTCCTGGTTGAACAAGCCATGAAAGTCAAAGGCGTCTATGGCGCGAGAATGACCGGCGGCGGATTCGGCGGGTCGATCGTCGCACTCATTCAGCCCCGCTCGCAGGAAGCCCTGAGCGAGCATCTTCATAAAACCTACACGGCGAAATTCGACCGCCAGCCGAGCGTTTTCGCCACCACCGCTACGGCCGGTGCTTCCGTTTTGGAGTAATCGCATCTCCATGGCACGGGCGAGATGTGCGTGATACCTTGAATGATCGCCCATGCTCCCTTTCCGCGACATCCTCCTCAAACTCTGCCGCCGCGAGGACCTCACCCGCGACGAAGCCGCCGCGGCGTTCCTGCACATTACCTCCGGTCAGGCGTCCGACGCCCAGATCGGTGGCCTTCTCGTCGGAATGGCCGCCAAGGGAACCACCTTCGATGAGCTCGTCGGCGCTGCCGGCATTCTTCGCGAAAAAGTCGTCCCCATCGATTGCGCCGGCATGGCGGTGGTCCTGGACACCTGCGGCACCGGTGGCGATATCCGCCATACGTTCAACATCTCCACCGCCGCCGCACTGATCGCCGCGGGCGCGGGAATCAAGGTCGTCAAGCACGGCAACCGCTCCGCTTCCAGCAACTGCGGCGCCGCGGACGTTCTGGAAAAGCTCGGCCTGAAACTCGAAATCCCCCCCGCCAATCTCCGCCGCTGCCTCGACCGCGCTAATATCTGTTTCGCATTCGCCCGGGCTCATCATCCCGCGCTCAAATTTGTCGCCGGCGCACGCACCCAGTTGGCCATTCCCACCATCTTCAATCTTCTGGCTCCTTTGCTCAATCCCGCCCGCGCGAAACACCAGTTGCTCGGCGTCTTCGCCCCGGAACTCACCGATCGCCTTGCCTCCGCCCTGCGCGAACTCGGCAGCACCCGCGCCTGGGTCGTCCACGCCGAAGACGGCCTCGATGAAATCTCCACCCTCGGCCCCACGCGCATCAGCGAGTTGCGCGACGGCCACATCCGCACCTGGACGCTCGACCCAAAAGAACTCGGCATCGGCTACGCCCGCCTGTCCGATCTGCAAATCTCATCGCTCGACGAAGCGGCCGAATCATTGACATCCGTATTGAAAAACGATCCCGGCCCCAAACGCGACATCGCCCTGCTGAACGCCGCCGCGGCGATTGTCGTCGCGGAAAAGGCGAAGGATTTGAAAGAAGGCCTGAAAATCGCGCGGAAATCGCTGGATGACGGAAGGGCTGCCAAGGCGTTGGAATTGCTGGTTGCGGAATCGAACGCGGCCTGACTAAGCGGCATCCAGCGCCGCGTAGACTTTTCCATGTTGCTTCAACCACTCCACGTCCCCCGACTTGGCATGCGCTTCCACTTCACGCAATAGTTCTACTGTTCCCGGCTCGTAACACGGTTCGCTGGGATCGGCATCCGGAATTACCGCTTCGACGTCTACGACGACCACAAAACGCTCGGTTCGCACCAATCGCGTCTTTCGAATCCGTTGGCCTTTTAACATTAGAATCCTTTACTTCTCTGAATAGTATACCGTAACCAACTTCGCAAAATCAGCATATTTCAGATGAGACCATATTGCCCTTATCGCCGTTCCATCGGCTAGTAATTGCTGAACCTCAACCGACGGATTTGGCAAGTCGCTAATCCTTTCCACCAACAATAATCCGTATTCGATGCCGTCCACAACCTGCCATTCGAGAATACCGCGTTCTTCCAAACGTTCTACTGCATGTTCGCCAATGACATAGCTGCCCTTGAGCACAAGACTTCGAATCGAATCGAAAAGCTGTCCCATCTACCGCATCAAACAGCAGTGTTAACAGCGAGTCAAATTTGACGGGCAATTAAATACCAATCCTCTTCCATTGACATACAATACCGATATGCGGCTAGCGAGGGTTTGCCAATTCACGATCTGCATTCTCGCTCTGGCGACGCGTCCCGTTCGTGCTGACGCCCCATCCACCAACCCCTCCCCCGCAGTCAAAACCGTCGTCATCACCATCGCCGGTGAAATCGACGATTACAATCGCGATCAGCTTTTCCGCAAATTCGACGATGCCAAAAAACTCGGCGCCAAGGTCGTCATACTCAACGTCGATACCTACGGCGGCCTGCTCACCAGTGGCCTGGAGATTTCCCGATTCATCAAACGCCAGGACGATCTCCACGTTGTCGCTTATGTCCGCGATAAAGCTATCTCCGCGGGCGCGATGATCGCCATGTCCTGCGACGAAATCGTGATGAGCGATTCCGCCTCGCTCGGCGACTGCGCTCCGATCATCTTCGGCCCGGGCGGCTTGGAAGCCATGCCCGCCGCCGAGCGCGCCAAGGCCGAAGGGCCGGTGCTGCTCGATTTCAATGAAAGCGCGATCCGCAATCATCACGATCCGCTTCTTGCCGCCGCCATGGTTGATGTCACCCGAGTTGTTTATTGGGTGCAAAGCGACAAGGGCGAGCGCCGATTCGTCGATCAAAAGGAATACGATTCCCTGACCGCCACCAAAAAATGGGCCTCCGTGCCCGGCGAACCCGTCCCCATCGACGGCCCCGACACCCTGCTCACCGTGGACAGCGATCAAGCCGTCCGCTACGGCCTGGCCAGCGCGAAATACGACACGATCGAAGATCTCGAACAGGCCCGCAATTACGACATCGTCGCCGACTTCACTCCCGGCTGGGGCGAAGAAGCAGTGGAATTCCTCGGCGGCGCGATCGTTCGCGGAATTTTGATCGTCATCTTCCTGCAATGCCTCTACATCGTGCTGCATGCCCCAGGCCATGGCGTCGCGGAGACTTGCGGCCTGATCGCCCTCGCCCTGATGCTCGGCGTGCCACTCCTCACCGGCTACGCCCAATGGTGGGAGATTCTCGTCATCTTTCTCGGTCTAATACTTGTTTCGCTGGAGATCGCCCTCCCGGGCCATATTTTCCCCGGCGTCACCGGCGGAATTCTTGTGCTCTTTGGTCTGGTGATGACCTTCGTTCCCGCCGGATTCGGCGGTCCATCCTATATCCCGAACCAGACTAACCTGCCCCTCATGGAAAAAGGTCTTGTCGTCGTCGCCGCCGCAATGGGCTCGTCGATATTCCTCTGGTTCTGGCTGAGCCGGTTCCTGCCCAGGATGCCGCTCCTCAACCGCCTGATCCTCACCGCCACTTCCGGAAACCCCGCCGTGACGGCAAGCAACACCAACATCGCATCTTCGCCCGGCCCGGAGCATTGGCCCCGACCCGGCGCGATCGGCAAGGCAATCTCGGAACTTCGGCCCGGCGGATCCGCCGAGTTCTTCGACCCCGCCATCGCCGACAAACGCATCGCTTTCGTCATCAGCGAATCAGGCTATCTCTCGGCCGGAACCGATCTGGTAGTCCGCGAAGTCTCCGGTCCCAGCGTCGTCGTGCGAAAGAAGGATTGAAACCAATCCGATCCTTCCGCATAATCTGCCTCGACGAAAGCGCTGTTGGAAATATTTCTTTATATCGTCTATTTGGCCGTGGGACCGGGGCTGTGGATGCTCTTTGCGCTGGGAATGGCTTCCAGCCGCCGCCGCATGGACCTCCTCCACAAGGCCGCCCAACCGATTCCCCAGCCCCTCCCGAAAGTCACTATCATCATTCCCGCCAAAGATGAGGGTGAGCGCATCCGCCAATGTCTCGCGTCGGCGTTAGCGCAGGATTATCCTCGCTTCGACGTCCTGGCCGTCAATGACCGCAGCACCGATGCCACCGGCCGGGTCATGGACGAAATGGCCGCGGCCGACCCGCGATTGAAGGTTCTCCACATCGACAGCCTTCCCGCCAGTTGGACCGGAAAAAATCACGCCCTCTTCCGCGCCGCATCCCAAGCCGATGGTCAATGGCTTCTCTTCATCGACTCCGATGTCATCCTCCAGCCTTCCGTCCTCTCCACCACCCTTCGCATCGCCATCGCCAGAAGATACGACATGCTTAGCCTGATCCTCCGGCAGGACACCCACGGAATCTGGGAATCCGCGCTGGTCCCAATCGCTTCCGCCGCGTTCGGCACCGCCTACATGATGGGGCTCAGCAATTCCGAATCCAACAACTGCTTCTTCGGCAACGGCCAGTACATGCTCTTCGACCGAAAAATTTACGACCAGATCGGCGGCCACGAAGCCGTCAAATCCCAATTCAACGAAGACATGGCCCTGGCCCGATTGATGAAGCAAGCCCGCCTTCGACCCCGAATGGCATGGGGCACTGAGCTTGGCTCGGTTCGCATGTACGATTCTCTCCCTACCATAATGCGCGGCTGGAGCCGCATCTTTTTCGGCTCAAGCTGCGGCTCGCCCTGGCGAAGCCTCGCCGTCATGTTCTTCATCCTGATCGGCTGCTATTCCGCCTTCATCGCCGCAATCTGGGGCGTCTATCGCTTCGCCCACCCCATCGGAATTCTAAACGGCATCCCCTGGATCATCACCGCCGGATTCCATTGGACATTGATGACCGTTCAGATCGGCATCATCTACCGCTGGATGGGCGCTCGCGCCATTTACGCCGCGGCATTTTCCATCACCGGTCTTTTCGTCCTGGCCATTCTTGCCCGTGCCGTCTGGATGTGCATCACCGGCCGCGTCCACTGGCGGGGAACCAACTATTCGCATCAGATCGAACAGGCCAGGCAAATCGTGAAATAATCCTCGGGTTTATCAGCCAGCCTTCCGGCCAATCGCCGTCGCCAACGCACGGGCGATGAATTCCGATCGGCCCCAGCCATTCCGCCGAGCCACTTTGTCCGCTTGCTTCACCAATCCGCGCTCCAGGGTAATATGAATCTTCTGCGCGCCCTTTCCGACGCGCGGGCGACCGCGCCGCCGCGCTCGCGTTTCCTCTTTGCGCTCCGCAGCCGTCATCGGACGCGCTTTGTCCGCGACGAATTCCTCGTCAAATTCCTTTGTGGCCTCCGCCAGTTCCGTCTTATTCATTTCCCAGTATTTCTTTGCGGTTTTGCTCATCTTCTTCTCCTTCGATATCGCCGTTTTTCTGAATCCGTCAATGGTCGACAATGCAGCACGTACGCTGTTCGATCCTCGTCCAACACATAGATCACCTGGACATACATTCCATCGATTGTCTGTCCGATTACCAGTCGTTTCCCCTTCCCAAGAATCTGCGGATATGGAGTTTTTGCCCGATCCGCGACAAACTCTGCATCGGCGGGTGACATTCCGTGATCGGAAATGTGCCCGCGGTTCCAGTCGTTCCACCGGTATTGCACCATGAATAAGATAGCCACCAAAATAACGCCCTGTCAAGAAACGCCCTGGTTGTCACGCTCGCCCCTCGCCAATAAAATCCCCAGCCGTGAATCCTTCCACCGGTTCCCCCGATATTGAACCCAATCTCAACTCCGCTGAAATCGACGCGATCTTGAATCGCGGCGTCGTCGCCACCGTCAGATACGCCCGCGAACATTCGCCGTTTTATCGCTCCAAACTTGCTGAATTCCCCGAAATCAATGGCGTCAGCGACGTCCACGTCTTGCCGATCACCACCAAACAACAGGTTTCCGAAAACAACGAACAATTCTGGTGCGTCGGCCGCGAAAAGCTCGTCGATCTCTGCACCACCAGCGGCACCACCGGAATTCCAACGCTTTACCCCATTACCCAGCCCGATCTCGATCGCCTTGGTCATAACGAATATCTCTGCTTCCGCCGTGTCGGTCTATCTCCTTCGGATTTAGTCATCCTCGCCGTGACCCTCGATAAATGTTTCATGGCCGGCCTCGCTTATTTCGAGGGACTTCGCAAAATCGGAGCAACCGTTGTCCGCGTCGGCGCCGGTTCGCCCGCCATGCTTTTGAGCATGATCGAGCGGCTTAAGCCCACCGCCATTGTCTCCGTCCCGTCTTTCCTCAAACGCGTTGCCGATTACGCATCCCAGCAAAGCTGCGATCTAACTAAATGCACCGTGCGCAAACTGATTTGCATCGGCGAGCCCGTCCGCAATGCCGATTGGTCTCTCACACCGCTGGGCGCGCAAATATCCGTCGCTTGGCGCGCCCAGGTCTTCTCCACTTACGGCATCACCGAACTGGCCGCATCCCTCTGCGAATGCCCGGCCGGGAAAGGGGGTCATCTCCATCCCCAGCTTCTCCACATCGAAATCCTCGATGATGCCGGCCGCGCCGTTCCCGATGGCCGCGAGGGTCACCTCGTCGCCACCACCATTGGCGTCGAGGCGATGCCTCTCATCCGTTTCGCCACCGGCGACATCACTTTCATGACCCGCCAGCCCTGCGATTGCGGCCTGCGCACTCCGCGCATCGGCCCCATCCTCGGCCGCAAGGATCAGGCCATGAAAATCAAGGGAACCACTGTCTACCCCGCCGCCGTCCAGCGCGCGCTCCAGGGCCTCGAATCCGTGATCGATTATCTCATGATCGCCACCGCCCCCACCGCGCTCTCCGACGAGTTGGAAATTCTCGTCGCCTGGCGCGGCGACCCCACCGACGCCATCGCCACCATTGGCGAACGCCTCCGCGGCGAGCTGAAAGTCTGCCCCACCGTCCGCCTCGCCACATTGCAGGAAATCCAATCCCTCGGCGATTCCCGCGAACTTCGCAAGCAGCGCGTTTTTCTCGACCGCCGCAAACCCGCAGCGCGTTAGTCAACGCCAGTCTCCCATTCCCATTCGCAAACGGCTCGTCCGATCATAAACAGGACAGCCAACCGTCTCCGCAGCGCCAGCCCTCGTGATATTCGAGTCAAAGAAGCCATTCGGCACAAAAACCATCACGACTCAAATCTTCTTTTTTAACGCCGATTCAAAACGCGACTAGAAAAAAAATCGAGGTTGATTCAAAAACGCCCCCGCCATTTGCAAACCATCCATTATTCAGATTACGATAATCAAAAGAAAGAAACAGATATTGGCGGTGGAGTCCGCCGCAACCGCTCTTGTGATTGAGCCAATGACTCCTGTCGGGCCACCGGTCCGCTGGGAGGTAATGGAAACCGCCCTGGCAGGCCGGCACCGGCCTCTCAGGGCGTTTTCTTTGCCTCGGACGCAGCGATCAAGGAGAAACGGATGAATATTTTATTGTGGCGATATTTCGCGGTTGGCGCTGCCGGATTCGTGGGAACCGTCACCCGATTCGCCCTGACTACCCTCTTTGGACGACTGAATTTCCGCTTTCCCATCGGGACATTTTTCATCAACGTCACCGGCAGCCTGTTCCTCGGCTGGTTTGTCACCTACATCGCCTCGAGGCAGGTCTCGGATACAACCCGCCTGGCCATTGCCGTGGGATTTGTCGGCGGTTACACGACATTTTCCACCTTCATGTTCGATACCAACAAACTTGCCTCCGATGGCGCGACCCTTCAGGCGGCTTTGAATCTTGTGGGAAGCGTGGTCCTGGGAATAATTGGAGTCCGCCTGGGTATCCTGCTGGCCCGGTAGATTCCCAGCCCGCGCGGCCAGAGGCGATTCGAACGGCGAGGTGCCCATGAGCCTGATCGGCGAACAAATTCTTCTGCGCGTTTACCTGCAAAGCGCCGACAGCGCCCCCCATATCCCTTCATACGAGGGCATCGTCGCCGCCGCGCGTAAAGGCCAATTGGCGGGAGCCACCGTCCTCCGCGGAATCCTGGGCGCGGGCTACCACGGCCTCATCAAACATTCCGATTGGTCCATTGTGGACCACGTTCCCGTCATCGTCGAAATTGTCGACAGCGCCGAAAAAATCGCGGCATTCGTCCAGGGACCTCTCGACCAGATCATGGTCGGTGGAATGCTGACGCTCGAACGCGCCGCCGTGCTCATGTACAGAGAGCGATCTCTCGAACAGCCGAGCACGCTAAGCGTTGCCGGCCAACTCCAACCGCTTTCCACAGTCCCCCAACTTGCGCCCGGGAGTCACATGAAAATCAAAGAGAACGGCATCTTGCTCCGAGCCTTCATTGGCGAATCCGACAAATTCGAACATAAGCCCCTCTACGAAGCCATCGTGCAAAAGGTGCGAGAGCTGGGACTGGCGGGCGCGACTGTTCTCAGAGGCAGCGAGGGATTCGGCGCCAACAGCGTCGTCCACAAATCCGCCGTTCTGGCGATGTCTTCCGACTTGCCGATCGTGATCGAAATCGTCGACTCCGAGGAAAAAATAAATCTTCTCCTGCCGCATCTGGAGACGATGGTCAAGGAAGGAATGCTCACCATGGAGCATGTTCTCGTCCTCATGTACCGGCATGGGGATGAAACTGCGGCCCCATCACAAACTTAGACGGTTGCGCTCGCCGATTCTGCAAATCGTTAATTTCGCGCTCCCCCGATCAATTACCCCTCATTCCCGTAACTCACAGTCGTTACAGCCCTAAAAAACTTCCGCGGCGTTACGATTTCCCTTGTCGCCCCGCTCTGCAAGGGCCTATAGTACGCCACTATCATCCTTGTTTGCGATATTGGTAAAGGCGGGTTCGTTCGGAGGCGAGATGCGAAGGAAATGTGTTTATTGGATGGGGTGTGGACCGGTTATTTTTAGCGCCGCCGGCGTTTCGCTCGGCGCTACATCCAGCAACTGGTCCGGCTATGTCGCAACCCCGTCATCGGGCCAGTCATTTACAGATGTCTCAGCCAATTGGGTCGTTCCCACCGTTAAACCCCCCTCTTCAGGCACGGACTATTCGCTTGACTGGGTCGGGCTCGATGGTGTCTCGAACAGCTTCGTCGAGCAGTGCGGCACCACCGGTTTCGTCACCAGCTCTGGAGCCACCGAGTATTTCCCCTGGTACGAATTCGCCCCCGCGAGCCTCATCCAAATCACGAGCTTTAATGTAAATCCGGGCGACAAAATATTCGCCGAAGTGACCTATGAGGCTTCACAGAGCTCGACCGGAAATTACGTCTACAATTTTACTGTCACCGATCAGACTACCAACAATTCCTTTAACATGCCGGAAACCAGCTCCACGAGTGGCAACCGGTCCTCCGCGGAATGGATTGCCGAAGCCCCCAGCGTCGGCGGATCGATATCTACCCTGGCCAACTTCGGCAGCGTCACGTTTTCAAACGCCATGGCAGCCCAAACCGGCGGCAGCGATCAAGCCATTACCGGTTTCACCAACAGCGCCTACACCATGATTCAGGGAGGCAAAACAGCCGCCTTCCCATCGCCGCTGAATTACAACGGTGAAGCGTTTAATGTTACGTACGGCCCCGGACCGGAAAATTTAACCTGGAACAATTCTGGCGGCCAAAGCCCCAGCGACGGAAAAACCTGGGATATCGGCGTCAACAATAACTGGAACACCGGAACCAGCGCCAGCTTTTATTCCGATGGCAGCAATGTTACCTTCAATGACACCATCGTCGGCAACTATGCCGTCACCCTGAATACCACCGTCAGCCCCGGCTC
>Ga0182015_10003337_pt1 | contig 18132 bp, 19 predicted proteins | sample 712P3MmetaG_FD_120478 | JGI IMG/M metagenome (GOLD analysis project Ga0182015, IMG submission 120478) | Permafrost microbial communities from Stordalen Mire, Sweden - 712P3M metaG | ecosystem: Environmental > Terrestrial > Soil > Wetlands > Permafrost | place: Sweden: Stordalen | collected...
ACATTTCTTTTCTCAGTATGAGTGCAGGTCAGGGAGACGTAGCGTGTATCGGAGAATTGAGTGGTCAATTACAAACTGTACGAACGGACAGGGGCGCTTGCGACTGTCGCGACTAAATCTAAATGCATTTGGCGGAAGCGAGTGGGAGTCGAACCCTTTCTGGTATTGCAGTGATTGAATTTACAGTCTTTAACAATTCGTAGAATCAATAAAAACGGTCAATTCTCCAGATGCAGGAACAAAAAAAGAACAATTTTCGTGAGCTACCATCGCCTGTGCCTCCCGGATCACTTCATCAGCCTCAGAACCTCGTGGATCAGTAACTCGAACTGGGGCTTGAACGGTTCTACCTGAGCTACGGAAGGATAAAACTCCGAAGCTGCAATCTTTCGGTGTGCATGAAAGTCAGCGACTTTTCGCAAACCATTCTCAAGATGGCCAAAGCTTTCCTTTAGGCTCTTTCCACTGTTAGCTACGACCTGCTCGAACGAGTTTTGGCCGAATACAGGCGGAATATGGTTAAGCACGGTTCGCATGAGCAAGACTGTGGCAAGAACGTTTCCATGTGCATAAGATGAGTTGATTTCTTTACAGATGCGAATGAGAGTCGCGACATCCACAATGCTTGACTCAAGAGCTTCTAGTTGGGAAATGAGTGCAGGGTCGATAATCCACAAGTTCCCACCCGCAGCCATTCCCGCCTCGTCATACAGTGCGAGAGCATCTTCGATGTCGGGAAGGAGAGCGTCCAACTCCGCTTTAGCCTCGTAAGCCGAATAGATGTTATCTACATCCACATTGATTGCCTTTAGTTGAGATACCGCCCGTTCGGGCAGAATTGGACCCGCCAATCTTTGGAACTGGATGACCAAGTGGCGAAAAGCGGTCGTGACAGCCATCTGTTCGTCAGGGTCGTCAGACGGACCACAAAAACGGAACCTCCTTGCATCATCGACTAGGCCCGTGATCATTTTCTTTCTGCTACTTCTCATCGATTTCCCCGTCTCCTTAGATGACTGCGGCAATGCCGAAGAATTTCTAGGTGTTTTCTTATTTCGAATTCGGCAACGATCGTCCTCATCAAGATATGCCTCCAGTCCCTCTCGAGAAAGTAGCTTGCTCAGATCTTGGAGTGCGTCCTGGATCGATTTTTTGTGTTTTTCGAATTCGTACCCGTCAAACAATTCGTCAATGACTCGCAAAATTGCAGTTGACGGTAGATTAGGAGAAACGCCAGGTCCGAGGTTGAGTTCGCTGAGAACGGTCCGCGTCCATACACACCGAGTCGAACCGTCGTGAACATAGTTCAAATCGCATCTGCTGAAAAATCTGGTAATGAAAGAGCTTGAACGATATGGAAAAAGAGGGTTGTCTCCAATTACCATCTGGGCAAGTGGTTCGAGACAACGTTCTGACAGTCTCATGTCAATTCGTCGATTTGTATTCGGCTAGGAGTTGCTTCAGCCCACTTCCATCGATAAGCTCAACAGGAAGGTTTTGAGCGAACTCGTGTGCTTGTGCGGTGAATGCTGACGTAGTAATAAAAATCCCCTTGATAGCTTTTCGATCCGCGACACAAGCGCCATAGAATTCTCGCACTATCGGTGCACCGACCATAATCTCCGGAGAGTATCTCTTGCATTGAATTAGGTATCGCCCTCCTATAAAAGGCTTCTCCAGATGAGCGACTATGTCAATTCCCCCGTCGCCTGTTGCTCTTGTCATTTCAGCGTGAAATCCCATTCGTTGAAGGAGCGACGTGATTAACTTTTCGAATTCGATGCCGGTCAGATTATCCAGATCGTCGGCGCTCATTGTATCGGCAGACGTTACCGAACGTGGTCTTAGTCCCAAGGCTGACAACGTCTGAATCGCTTCCCCTTCGGTCACTTCCGCCTTACCCAATCTCAAAAGACGCCGCAATAATTGTTCAATCATCGCCGGAGAGCCTTGGCAGACGCTTGCTAGAATGTGCGCAACACCGTCTTTCAAGGTGAGACCGTTTCGCTTGGCAATCTCTGAGGCAAGTAACTCCAGTTCGACATTTGAGTAGGGCTCAAGTGATAGCAGCAAAGTGAAACACTGTAGAATATTCGAAGGTACATCTGTGGTTTTGGACGCTGTTGCAATTAGAGTGAAACGATTCAGTTGATAAGGAAACTCGCGTCGTTCCTTTCCGATAATCAAATTGATGCGGAATTCTTGTAAAGCGGTTTGAAGGCGTTCCACCATGTTCTTGCGCAAGTCCTGAATATTAGAGAGAAGCAGTACCTCGTTCGAGTCTATAGACGTAAGCGTTGCAGTGAGGTCTCCGAGGTTGTCCCATGCTTTTGTATCTGACTCGCGCAATCCAGAGTTGTAGGTCTTTGCGAAAGCTCGAGCAAACGTGGCCTTCCCGATCCCATCGGCACCGATTAGTAAGATGTGCTCAGGCATGCTGTTCTTGGAAGCGTACAAGTCGCCGAACGCCTTGAGTCGTTGGATGCACTGCACCTGCCCGATCAGTTCGGGGAACCCGCGAACTTCTAAGAACTGCTTCTTTGCCGGCTCGATATCGGTCATGTGCCTCTTAATCTACGAAAAGTTCGAAAATCTCACTAGAACCCAGCTTCCTCACGCAATGTCTCTTCCCACTCTCGATTCTCCGCGTGCGCTTCTATGAGACAAGTCGTAATGCCGTCGAGGATCTGGTGAACGTGTTCCATCGCAGCTCGGAAGAACCCAAAGTCATAATCATATCGTTCGCCTCCGTGCTTGGGATATCGGAAAGCGAATCCCTTTTTGTCCCGTTCGTCAAACTCTGTTATGCAGTGTTCAACGAACTCGATGTCGTACGAATTCCAAATACGATCCTCGATCTTCGGTCTGGCATCTTGGAGCACCAACTTCCACAGTTCAGACAGAATATGGATCTTCGCCACTTCCTTCACATCTTCCCAGGCAGCATTCTTGTCAAGTCGGATGAGAGCGCGGCCTCGCACAACAACCCGCTTAAGCGCCAGTTCCAGGTAATGTCGGAAAAGGAAAACTGCCGCTAGGCCTTCGATCTCCATGAATCCCTGCCCCTTGACGAGCCTATCAACTATCAGTTCGCTCGCCCGATAGAAGCTATCGCCAAAATCAATCCATACCTTGTTTGCTTCTTGGACATAGATAAACGGTCGGTATTTCCAAATTTCAAACGCCGTGTATCCGGATTCCAACGACGATTTTGGTTCGGATTGTTCGGCGTCACTCATAAACACCTCCTTTATTTTACTCTCGCCTAGAATTATCCCGAGTACCTGGTCCTGTCAGCTATCCAGTTAATCAGGCCGAATTGCACGACGAGAGGCGCCAGATCGTGCGGCAAGATCAGTTGAACGCGCTTGCCCGAATGATGGTTACGGAGATCTCTGCTAGGCGTGTGGACAACGAAATAGGAGCAACGAACGACGGCGGGACGGCGGTTGCAGAACGATCTATAATCTTCAAGTGATGCCCTCGACTTCACCTGCACATGATAAATGTCCTTCGTCAGAGTGTCTTGGAGTTCCAGGTCGATATCCTTCATCGTCTCGCCTAGCCTGCCAAGCCTGCGCCATCCAGTTCGCGATAGAAAGAGGAGATCTATAAGAGTTTCGAAATCTTTCCAGTGAAGTGCCTGGATGCTGGATGCAATTGCTTTCTCGGCTTCACGCCGCGCATGTTCCAGTTTTTTGTACGCCTCGCTAGTTTCGCCGAGCAGAAGACATCGCAGCGTCTCGACCTCCTTGACTCGACAACACGTGGCCCGATAGCCCTGGATTTTCGCGATATTGCCTGGGATTTGGTCGAGGGTTAGGCGATCGCCTTTGAGATTTTTGTTGTGCCAATTCCCCTTCAGCTTCCTGTATTTGGATGTTTTGTCTTGCCGAACCTGGGATCGGGCTAGACGGCCCCACCATAGTTGGTGGTCATAGAAGGTAATCCAAATATCCTCACTTGAAGATTCGCAAATCCGTCGCAAGGCGTTAGAGTCGTTGACTCGTCGCCGAATTTCGGGCCAACGTTCTTGGATAATCAGTTTAAGAGGAATACGGCCCCACCCGATCCTGAGACGGCCGCGCTTGATACTATCGGGTTCCCACTTCCCTTTACGCCCTAGCTTAATGTAGAACGCATTCCGGAAATCTAGTTGCATGGCTACTCCTACGACAGACGATAGGCCGCAGCCGTAAATGCGGCTGTTCTGGATAAATACCAAACACGGATTTACCCAAGTCGGAATGGGACACTGGACTCCCTAGGTATGACTCTGATTCCTTCTGATTTCAAGAAGGAGAACGCGGCCTGGGTCGAGTTGACGTGACTGCCCGGACCGAGAATCACGTCAACCAAAGGTACGGTGGAATCGGCATTGAGAGGGAGCGGGTAAGCGATATATGGGATGAGCGTAGTGATTCCTGGACGAAAACGAGGGGGATTTTTCAGATTCTCTTTCTCTGCTAATACTGGAAGAACCAATCTCCATTCTTGCTCTTCGTGAAACGATGGGTTTTTTGACAGCGCCGCCACCTGCAAAAGCTCGGTTGACGTTTTAATCATAGCTACGTGTAGGCGCTTATTGAACTCTTCGGCGTTCGGGAGCTGCTTCTTAATTCGCGCAACTAGAGTCGCCCTATCACCCCTTGAACCTACTGGGCCCCACTCTCTAATGGTTTTATACGGCGCCTGCCAAGATCCCTCGAGTTCACTCATAAAATGTTGAACGGCTGCGCGCAGAAGAGTTTTCTTCTCGTTAAGATCATAAACACAAGGAGCAAATGGAACTAGTATCCCCTTCCCGGCCGGCGGTCGGAGGGCGCTCAAGTCAAAAGCTAAACTTACTCCAGTAGATCCGTAAGAATACCCTCGCCACTGGCTAAGCTGATCTTCCGCGACGGAAAAAGAAGCAACAAAAACTCGCAAGCGGTCCGGACGCAGAAGGCCAGTATTGAAGGCTAGCTCGACAGTCTTATTTAGAAAGTCTCTAGCGGGAAAATCATTTACGCCGATTTCTGGAGTTTCTTTGATTACCTCATCTGCGACCTGTGAATTCTTCACTATCGTTGAGGAAGCGGATATCCGTCGCCCAGATTGTCTTGGTTGTTGTAATTTCTTGAAATCCCTTTACCGACGTGTAGTGCCATAGTTTCTGAGGGATCGCTTTGGTTAGCAGATCGTTAATCGGATCAGTCTGCGCTTTTTGTGCATCCGTCATAGGCTTCGTCCCTATCAGAAACGACCAAGCGGTGTCTTTTTCATTTCATTTAACGGGGACGTGTCAAATACCCTACCAGTACAGAAAGAGCCAAACAAGAAATTGAGACAAACGCGTATGCGCCGATCGGAGTCACATGCTCCTCCGGACTTCGCCGCGTGGGATTCAAACCCAAGACGAACATCATTCCAATTCCAACAGAGTAGAGAATCACGCGCCGCGGTTCTTCTCGCAAGAACAGAGCCATCGCGGGCAAAATGAAATAAATCGGAGTGAACGGACTTCGATAGCTGCCGCCTGTGAGAGATATCAAAATGAACGTGCATCCGATATCCAGTATGAAAACGCCGAACAAAGCGTGCCGCCAAGTTATGAAAGAAACATTGATGTCGGACGATAGAGGACGCCACGTATTTGAGAATTCGTCTGAAAAAAGCAGCAGGCCGATGGTAGCGAGGACAACCGTCAGCACAATCCACGCATATCTGCCAATGTTTGGAGGGTCTTGATAGAAACGAAAGTCGATTTTTTCCTGCCGGCGAATCCACACAGTTGCGATGGCCATCATCGTTGACAAGCAAAATTGCATAATCAGGGCCGCTGCAACGATGCTTTCCGGCGCTACGGTGGTGTTCATCAGGTTTCGTACGGGAATGTATCAGGGTTCCCGTGCTCTAAGCACGTTGAAAAAGATAACACCCATAGCTAGTAACACTCGCTATAATCTGCGCCACCGGACGAGGGGTCGTAGTGAAAGAGATAAAAACAAAATCGACTCCATTAATCTATCCCAGTACACGCGTAAGGGAGGACTGAAACTTTAAGCAGTTCCAGCCAGGGCCCTGAAGATTTCGAAACTGATCGCCTGCTTCCGCTCTAAAGCGTTCAATCGTGTCGAGGGAGATTGTACGATGGCATTTTGTCCAGTTTGTCGCGAGCGTGAATTGAAGATAGGTGAGAGCATTTGCACTGTATGCAGGAAGCCCAAGCGGATTAGGGTTGTTCTCACTGGTGCTGATCTTCAAGAGTTCTCAAACCTTGACGACGCCGTGCTTGAGCTAGTCGGTCTGCTAGGCGGTAACGACTCCGCAGAACTCGCGTTCGACTGCAAGGACAGCAGCACGCTTGACTCGATCGAAAAGACGCTCGCCGCGCAAGGAGCTCGGCACGATGCGACCCTCGTTCGCAAGAGAGTCGGTGACGAGCTTGTACTTTCGTTAGAAAGATCGGTCTCACATTAATGGCCAACTGCTGGAGGAGTCGAAGAGCGTCCCCGATGCAAGTTTCATCGGCCGTCTGAACGCCGTTTGGAATCTCAATCCCTGTCTTCGGCATAGATTCTCGGACTACAGCTTTTCGTCGTCGCGAAGGAAATCCGTCGCAGGTATTTCTTCTAGAGGCTCACCAGCACGAGCAGGTTCCCGCCGTCGTTCTTCAGACCCAACCCCGATGGTCAAGTAGATCAATGCTGAACGGGCGAGTTTGAGGAGATGCATGGCCTTGGCTTCAAATTGCTTCCGAGACACCATTAACGCTAGGTCTCCCATCGGTGCGGTTTGGGGCTCGGTAACTGTCACTCGCAAATATCTGTGTTCAAGATGGTTCCTTATATCACTGAGACCGCGGGCTTGCGGTTCAGCAACCTCGTCGTTCTCCTCTTCGAAGAAGTCTTTGGCTAGCCAAAATAGTGCGCAAAACCCCCAGTTGTCAGTCGAGTCAAATTGTTTTCGGATTGGCCCGTTCTTGCCAGCACGCCAGAGCGTTCGGAAGGAGACCTTGTTTTCTGGGATGTCCAGATCCATGTAGGCGTTTATAAAGAAGCTAACTTTGTCGAAAATAGAATAGGAGATTCTGTAGGCGGTTTTTACTTTTTCAATTGCTAAAGACAGCGACGGACGGGGATCGGACGCCTGAAGAAATACGTCTTTGTCCGAGAAGTGCGGCGCCTTCGCAGTCAAACCCTCGTACAACAACCAACGCGCTGACACAAATTCTTGCTTTAGTTGTTCGAAGAAGCTCGCGAAAGTGTGGGGAGCATCAACCGGAACGATGTGAGTCGGGAGTGCCACTGAATCCCCAGCCGCAATAGTGTACGGTCCCAAGTCGTTCGCCGGACTCAGATACAAACAGTTGACCAGACACCAATGATGATAGGCGCGCTCTTCCTCCGTAGAGGAAGTGTCATTCTCGGTGAGTGGGTGTGGATTGAGTTCGCTAATTCCTTTTAAGTCCAGCACGGCCTCGATCCGCTCCTTGAGCGTTTTGGCACTCGCACGGGTGCGTTCGTCTCGCGGAGACGTGTATGCAGCCGTTGGCAAAAGGGCAGAAGCGGCTTCCTTGTGTGCTACAAACAAGAAGAGAGCATGTAACCCAGGATCTCCTATAGCTTCCGCGTATTCCGCGAAGAATGTGGCTCGGTTGCACAGTGACATCCCGAAGTTCGGCTGCACTTCGAGAACACGACGCCAGCATTCGATGGCCTCTATGATCCTGCCTGCGACACGTAGTCGGTTACCCAAATTGTTTAGGCACATGCACTGGATGACTTTGGGAGCCTGTGCGAATTGGTCATTTGAGATGGCACGACGAAGATAAAAGATCTCACGCGCCAGCGTTGTTTGTTCCCACTTCCAGTCAGTCTGATATCGCTCTCCTGCGATGGCATTGGCCCGGCTGTAATCAAGGACAATCGCCTTTTCACCGCGAATGTCTCTGCGCTCGAGGTCCTCGTGCCAAACGAGGGCACAAGCAACCCCATCCTTGCGTCCAAGCTCTACGGCAAGATCAGTCAACAGACAGGCGCGACCAATAGCATCCTCGTCTTGCAGGCCATTAATGCCCTCTCTCATAAGAAAGTCGCAAAACGAGTTCTGGACGCTTTTATCGTTGGCCATCATCGAATGTCCAATTGCAAATGAACCTTTGGGCAGGAACACCGTCTAATGCAGCCAGATCGGAACCTTTTCAATTGTCGAGTACAGATCTAACCTACCAACCAGCAAAAACGCGGACCTGTCCATTGAGCCGTTAATTGAAAGCGAACTGTTATAACCCAAAAGCGGATTCTTTGGCTTTTCGTCCGAACTCGTTCGGCAAAAGAAATAGTCTTCTGAACGGTCTAAGTTAAATAGTCCGTATGTTTCTCGTTTAGACAGCTCGAATACCGCGACTGTCGGTTTGTTGTCGAGTTCGAAGAACTGGGTGAAATTCTCAATCAACATGAGTTCGGAAAGGGCGGCACTTTGAGGGCTGATTTGCGCTCGCACTATTCGATAGGACTCGGTTGTTGCAAGTAAATCGCTACAAGCGGCAGATGTTGGCAGTTCGGTAGTGATTGGAGGAAGCTCGTGAATAATCGAAACCACACTTATGTCCTGCAAATCGAAACCCATTTCTGGCGATTGACCGTAAAGAAATCGCCATAGTCCAGCGGCAAGAGTTGCTTCATCTTCCCCCTGTATTTGCACTATCATCGCCGGCGGCGGTGCCACTTTCTCAAGAAACATAAATTTGGTCTCAGTTGTAATCGCAAAAGCAAATAGCAGTCCAACGATCGTGACCGCAATTGCAAGCAACATCCAGTTTAGCCAAGGTACTGTACTGGAGTTGTCATCTGCTGGCGACCGCGACGGAAGCACCGCTGTTTTGAGAACCAAATCGGGGAGAGATTGTCCGCCTATAAACGCAATTGAAAGTGGAAATAAAGCGAGCACGGCAAATTCAGCAGACCACATTGCGAATGGTCTGGTTATAAGAGTTAATTGAAGCGGGTACAGTAGTATGACGGGAATGATGAGGAGCAATAGCTCTCGCAGAAGACATCTTTGAAAAGAGACCCTATCTCCGTTTGTAGTTCTCAACCTGAGCCCTAATAATCGTTGTCCCGGCGTCGTTCCGAAGCTCCAATCGGACAGTACGAAAAGAAGGAACCACGTCCATAAGATCCCAAGTGACACGACCGCACAGGGTCTTAGCACCCTAGTCTGGTACAGAAGGCCAACGATTGTGATTGTCGTTAGACCCAATAAAGTGAGATCAATTAAAAAGGCGAATAATCGTTTCTCGAACAGGCGAGCCGAATTGATAGGTACGGTGTACAGGATCAAGAAAGCCAGCGCGACGAGTCCTGCACCTGTATAGAAAATGAACCCTACTCGCTGGGCCATTGCGATAACGCCCAAAACCGAGCTGACAATAAAGAAAAATATTTTAATCGGGCTATGTAGTTTTTGGATTTCGCGATTGCGAATCTGGATTTTGTGAATGAATTTCAATCGTTCGTTCCGACCTTCGGGCTAGGAATCGTGCCTCATTTCGTCGCCTGCCGAATGAAAACTTCGTAAGATTTAGATCTCGCCGCCAGGACTTGAATCTTTCGCCTCGATAACAAATATCCCCAAGGTTCCAAGGCTCTCTGAATAAACCTTGTTTCTGTTCCCTTTCGCACCGGCCTAGGCTTCTCACGCGACTCAATCAAATCCTGTTGTAAATGCAACGCCGCTTCGTAAGCGGTCAACCTTCCCTCCTCGCAATGCCGCTTGCAATTCCCGCACGTTGGTCTTACGATAACAGTTCGCCTTTGTTTCGCCTAGTGTTTTCCGGGCTGCTAAGATGGTCCATGCCCAATTTTCAAAAGGTGGAACACGCCAAATGGCCGTGAGTTAAATGGCACAACGCAGGGGCTACTTGGGCTACCGATGAAATATCTCAGGAAATTGTTTGACTTGAAAATGGGAATAATTCGATCCGCAGTAATGCGCCGCCTAACCCTGACATTAACGGCAATTGGAGTCTTGGTGTTCCTGTTTTGGGGATTCTGGGTGCACTTAATTCCAGTCAAGATATCGCAGCTTTCGCATGCTCTCCTAGCATTCACCCAAAACCACCCACACCTTTTACGGGCTATCAGTGTTTGCCTGAATGCTATACCAGATTTTGCTTTCACGCTTCTAGCTCTGGCTGGGCTGTCTTATCTCATGCCTGAACTAACCAAGAAACTCGACAAGAGCAAGACGCTGAGAATTAGCGTGGCATTTGTGTTCGTATTATTCGGATTTCTTGCAATCGTAGTCAACGCTCTCAATCGAACTGACCAAGAGAACAAATGGGATGCTCAAGGAAAGAAGATGGATTCCGTACGCGATTCCGTTTCTAAGGTCCAAGATTTTCTAATCGCAAGCAAAGGCCAAGTGCCAAACGAGGCAGCGAGGCGAAAACAGGTTCTGGACGCGCTCAGAGCAGAGTACATATTGTCGCACGACGATGTGCCAGCTGCCATGATTGCCGGTAATTCATATCCTCCATCAGATTGGACGAATAAGCGGCTTCGTGATTTGGGAGAAAGATGGGAAATTACTCAGCCAACAGGACCGACGACGAGTGGGGCCTTGAGCGAGAAAGCTCGGCTTGAAGTTAGTTTCTGGCCTTCGACGATTACACAGTGGCCGATTCATGAAAAGTCCCTGCCACAAGTAAACGGCATCGTGACTGTTAATTTTACTTTTATGGCCAAAGATCACATGTCCAAGCAAACTAAGATATGGCTTCGTTTGTGTAAGGGTTGTAAATATGCGCACGATCCGACGGGATTTAGCAATCTCGGCTCGCATCCCGGAGAGGACGATGATCCACATGAACGCGTGCTGGTGGTTGGGGATTTGTTGCCGAATGTCGCTTACGCGCCCATCATCAGTGTCGATGTCATTCCACCCATCAATCAGAAGTTCTTTCTAATGGGCGTATTATTTGGATGCGAGAATTGTGATCCCGTTGATGCCGACAAACCGCAAATCTTACATGTGGATATACAGCCTTAATGCCATTCAAAGAGATGAATCCGATGGATAAGATCGCGATTCTCGAAGCCGCTCAGACTGAATTAATGCGCCACAGTTGGGATACTTTTTTAAATGATCCGCCGCCCGGAGCTAAAAAAGGCACTGTGGTCCCGGGCTGCGTGGTTTGTAGGAAGATACTTTACACAGACAATCAATTCCTGAGTCATCTCGCGATCGACATTCTGCCGGGGATTCTCGATAAAGCTTTGAAGACTTCCATCTGATGCCGCATTTTAGAAAAGTCGAGCAACCGAAAGTTATTATAGAGAATGGGAAAGAGTTGTTCCTGAAGGCGTGCTCAAAATGTAGTGCGGAGTTTTACGGGGACGCGAAAGCGACTCGATGCAATGTGTGTCGAATGTCGAAGTGAAGACCGGGGTTATCACTCCCAGAACGTAATAACCCCGGCTAACCGTACCGCGATCCCGTTACGGCCCCGAGCAGTAATCGGTCGCGTTCGGAACAACAAGCTTTTAATCGCTTTCGCGGTAGCTGTCAACGATCAAAACATCGGTGGAAACGTTCGCGATGGCCTACGAAACTTTTGAACTGCGATTCGAAGGCTGCGACCACACCAGAAGCATTCCCCCTTCTTCACAATCAAAACAACGCTGAGTGTTTCGTGTGTCACCCTAAGCTTCGTGACGTTTCGGCTTCTGGTAAATGCCCGGAGCGTATGAGCGCGACAGCGACTATCGCAGTTTCACCGCAAGATCATTCGTGACTAAAGGCCCGGTGACCTGGCCTCTTTGTTCCTTTCACAAAACACGAATCACAAACCCCGTGCCGTCCTTCAGCGGGAAGTCAACCCGGCGAGCGTATGCTCTGATTAGTAATACTCGCTTTTAAGCTTGACTCCCAAGGATTAGGGCTTAGACTCGCGTGAGATATTCCCTAGTTGACCGAAACCTTCTCCTGGGCGTCAAGTGAGCTAATTTTCGGGGTACTCGTATTGATGACTGATAGTAGAGGGAGCGTGATGACCGGCTTCACTGTCGAACATCGCCTAATTTACGAAATCTAGCGTCCGTTTGGGAGGAGCATGATTCAGGTAACGCGTTGGATGGTTTCCGTTTTCGCCGCAGTTGCCCTGCTGCTTTTTGCCGGGCGTGCCCATGCGGCCGGGTTCACTCTCACGTATTCAGGACCAACAGTCACCGGGACCATATTTCTTAACGCGACGCCTAATGGTGACGGAACTTTTACCGTTACCTCCGCCAGTGGGTCACAGACGTTCAATGGCGTGGCACAAACTGTAACCGGAGTAGTCCCACTGATTGACGGTTCTCTCAGCAGATTTTACATCGGAGAATATCACTACTTCGGTTACGACAACCTGCTAATGCCTGGGAGTTTTCCGGTCTTCGATACCGTAGGAGGCTTGCTCCTCACCTTTAGTGGCGTACCCGAACCCGTCGTGATTTATTATGACGGCACCGGCCGCTATGGGGATGGGATAGGATACCAAGAAGGATTCTACGTCGGGTCGGACGGAAACGACCTCCTCGATTCGGCGTTCACAGAGTATCCGATCACGTCCCTCACGTTGCAAGCTCAATCCGTCGCATTGTTGGATCCGGTTCTCACGCTGTTCCTGCCAACAACCTCTACCATTACGTCCGATCTGAGTACTCTCGCAAGCAGCGGGAGAGACGTCTCAGCCATCGCAGCGGATGGCGTCGCTCAACTACTTGTACGCGTGACTGGCTTGGGGCAAAACGATCAGATTAACGTGAGCATCTTGGACGAAAACGGCAAACCCGCGCCCACTGATGGCGAAGACGGCACGCTTTCCAATCTCATCGAGGGAACACAGGTAGGGCCCACTAGTGCCAGCCCTGTACCCCAGGGAGTAAACGGCCAGTATGAGGCATTCGTTCTCTATCAATCGCCGATTGATTTTGCTCGCGTTCTTCCCGGAGATAATGCCATAGCCAGCCGACAACTTACCATCCAGGTTACGGACAGCAACAACAATGTCCTCGCTTCTACGCCTTTTCAGCTCCTGCGGCCGCCGGTCTTTTTCGTGCACGGACTGTGGAGCGGCCCTTCCACCTGGAATGAGTTCGATCAGTTCCTCAAGAACTCTATCAGCGGAATCAATACGTACAGAGCGGACTATGAAAAGAACAATGGGAATAGCGTTGCGTTAAACACGCCGAACGTTATCATTCAGGCGTATACCGCATTGAATGCTTTTAGGGCGACCAACAATGCGGCTGCGGTTCAACTCGACTTCATCGTGCACAGCATGGGCGGACTCATTTCCGACACCATGCCCACTCTTGCGCTCTTTCGAATCCCAGCGAACTACGGCCAGGGCATCATTCACAAGCTGATTACAGTCGATACCCCGTACCAGGGCAGCCCGTTCGCCGCGGGTCTGAACCAAAGCGGGTCCTCGTGTAAATTCCTCCTCGGAACGCTCGGTGCCAAGGTTGGTGGTGCCGTTCGTGACTTGGTTCCTGGTGGCGCGTTCGGGCAGACCTTCAATCCGGCTCCCCCCGGCTATTCCAAGCACGCCATCGCCAGCTACGTGACTCCTGCTGAGTCCCAAGTAGCTGAGTATATAGTCAACACACTCATCCTGGTCGGTAATGCCAGTTTTATTACGGCGCCGTTGGCAGACGTCTGCTTTTCGGTGTTTGTGACCCCTACCGATTTTTCTCCGCCTACATTTACATTCACCGACTTCTTCTTCACACCGGGTGACCCGTACGGCGGTGCCAACGATCTGATCGTCTCCGAAAAGAGCCAGCTCGGGCCGTACGTGCCTGATCTAACCGCCGACACGACGAGTGGACTGGCCCACAGCAAAATTCCAATACCATTCCTAAATATCAGTATTCCGGGCGCTCTCGACTCGGGCGAGGGATCACCAATGTCAAATCCTGGTAACGCCTTAAACCTGCTGAACAGCCCGACGAAGAGCAGTCTGTTCGTCCAATAGGGGGGACTTCGATGAGAAAAAAATTCCGTTCTTCGTTCATTGGAACACTCTCAGCCCTCCTTCTATTCCTTGGCTGCGTGTCGCTTGTAAATGCACAGCAGGTCATCATCACGAGTCCGGCAAATGGGTCCACGTACTCGCCGGGAGCGACGATCAACGTGACAGCAAGTGTCACCGGCCCGGTGCTCGGAGTGAAAGTCGGGGCGGAAGACATGGGAATGTCGGCCTATCAGTTCACGGCACCCTATTCATTGAGTCTGACGGTTCCCTCCGGCGTAGTCGGTCCAAGAAACCTCATTGCCGTGGGCCTGATCGCAAATGAGACGGCTGTATTTTCCCCACCGGTCAGCGTTGACATTGAACCGAGCACGCCGCCGACGGCCATTAATTTCCAGCAGTCGCTGGTTGCCTTTGGATACGTAGGCCAGCAACAGAAGGTCGGTGTTACTGCTACTTTTGCCCATGGATCGACGCTCGACGTAACCACATCCACTCTGATCAGCTTCATCAGCGCCGATCCCGCCAAGGTCTCCGTCGACGCAACAGGGTTGATGACCAGCCTTGCGCCCGGGAATACCACCATTAAGGTTACTTGGGGAAACCTAACTTCCACTCTCCGAACCATGGGTCCGTCAGGCGTCAAGGGCGATCTGGACGGCGACGGAATCGTCACAGTGCAAGATCTCCTTCTGCTCGAAGCGATGGTCGGCGACACTCCTACGGGCCCCGACGACGCTCGTGACATAAATCGTGACGGGAAAATCAACAACCTGGATGTGGAGGCATTGCTGACACTTTGCGGAAAGAATTGTCCTTCTCTGACTGCCACCACGACGAGCTTGGCATCTTCGGCCGCGCAAGTTCAATACACTCACCCGTTCACGCTTACGAGTAAGGTCAGCGGAAATGGCTCGCAGCCCCCGACGGGGGATGTTTCCTTCGTTGTGGATGGTCAGCTCGATGACATCGGGATCTTGAGTAGCACAGATCAAACCTCCGTCGTTTCGAACTCACTCAGCATCGGTAGTCACACAATCAGTGCTCTTTATGGCGGCAACCTGAATAATGCGCCGAGTTCTTCGGAACCCGTGGCCGTCACGGTCGTATCCGTTCCAGGCGATGTGAACGGAGACGGAGTTGTCAACTGCCTCGATTTGGACTTAGTCAAGGCGGCCTTCGGCACGAAGACGGGTCAGCCGGGATTTAATCCGAATGCAGACGTGAATCACGACGGAGTGGTGAATGTCCTTGACCTCGCTTTCGTGGCAAGTCAGTTACCAGCCGCAACAACCTGTCCGTGATTGGAGAACTCAAAAAGTGCCAAAGTACACAACTCTCGTAACAAACTAGGAGAAAAAAAAATGAAACGCTCAACCTACAAAACCGTTTTTGCCGCAGTCGTATTGTTGTTCGTCTTTTCGGGCCGCGCCTTTGCGGACGGAAGTGCTGTGGTAAGCGTCCAGCCGACCTCATCTACTATTTCTTCGGGCGGCACAGCAACGGTAGATGTTGAAATTTCCGGGGTCAGCGATCTTTACGCTTTTCAATTTGACGTCTTGTTTGGGGCTGCCAACGTCTCAGCTACTTCGGAGATTGAAGGAAGCTTATTATCCTCCGGCGGGACTACGTTTTTTATTCCCGGCACAATTGACAATGTCGGCGGGAGCGTCACGGCGACGGCGGACACGTTGATCGGAAGTGTCTCGGGTGTCGACGGTAGCGGGACCCTTGCCGTCCTTACCTTCACCGGACTCACACCCGGAACGACTTCGATCGATCTGGCTAACGTGTTTCTTCTCGACTCGAGTTTCAATTCGATTGATTTTACGACGCAAGACGCGAGCGTGACGGTAAAGTCATCGGTGATTACGACGCCGGAACCATCAGGACTGTTGCTGCTTGGGATCGGATTGATCGGCCTAGTGGGGTTGGCTCGCCGCGGGGTTGCGGCAATCTAACTCGGACGCCGGACCCGATTTTCAACTCACCCACTCTTCACTTTATCTATCAATGCATGACGCTCAGCAATCAGCTCACGCATACCACGAGTGTCATCTATCCCTGATTTCTTTTCCCGCAGCGATAAGACGATTGAATGCTCGACATATTTCACCAATGACTCCCAAATCTGAATATCGGCTTCGAGCGCAGCTACCAGTTCCGTTTCGTTGTCGGTCACAGTTCCGCCATATTGACCCAACGTGGCGGGAGAATTTCGACCCGCAGGCTAATGAATTACATGCTTGATGCGTGTTAATATCACGTCAATGTAGAAGAAAATTCCAGCGATGGTCGTAGCAGCGCGGAATATTACGCTGCAAGGAAGAAACTCGCTGCGATTTGCGCCGTCGCCTAAGACGTAAACATTGGAGGAACTACCCATGGTCATTGGTGAACGCTTGAAAGATTTGCGCGAACAGAAAGAGATGTCGCAAGGCGACGTCGAAAAGCGCACGGGCCTACTTCGCTGTTACATTTCACGGGTCGAAAATGGGCAAACGGTTCCAAGCGTGGATACTCTGGAAAAGATGGCACGTGCGTTGGAAATTCCGATGTACCGGCTTTTCGCAGAAGATGCAGATGTGAAGAAGCCCAATATACAGTTGCAGCCCGTTCCGAGTAGGGCCGTCAAAACAAAAGACGACCGCGACCTTCGGTCTTTGGCTAAGCTACTCTCTCGCATGAATGATAAGAATCGTGGGCTTCTGCTCCACATGGCATCAAAAATGGCGAACAGGGCTTAGAAGAGAGGCCGAAGACAGCGAGGCGAGTGCTCAATGTGCCATACGGAATTCTATGGCGCGAGAAGGCTACCCGATGCGATCCGAACACGACTTTAAAGCTCACTTTACAACGCGCTAGCCTTCGCCCCCAGCGTCAAACTCGCTATCCTCGCCTTCGATACAATTATTGCAAACTGCCTGCCCGTTTCTAATCTCTGAGCACTCTTCACACACCGCAGTCCCGCAATGGATGCAGACCGAAACTGCTGGCGCGTAGCAGAATTCGCACGCCTCGTTTGTGGCATCGGCCATGAATTCCACTCCGCAGCAATAGGATTGAAAGAGAGCTTATCTCATAAATGGGAGGTTTCCATTGTTCAGTGTGTGACGATCACCGGTCGCGGCTGCTGTGCTGCTTGTCGGGTGCGATGAAAGAAAAACAGAACTAGAAGGATCACCAAGAACACAATTAAGATTGTTTTGGAATTGCGCTTGCGAAGTGACATTTAAGTCGAAAGGCTATTTCAATCGTTAGTTAAAAGCAATGATGGGATGCATGCACATGACATCGGGGTGTGATATTTTGCCCCTAGGCGTAAAACATTGAAGCATATGAAACGCCGGCCGCATTGAGGCCGAAGTGTCGAGGGCAAATTCGATGAGGAACACATGGTTCAGTTGGGTCATTTTCTGCGCGTTAGCCGCCACATCGGCTTGCCGGACATCCTCCCCGGATTGGAACGGCACCTGGAAAATGAATCCCTCAAAGGGCAACTTTCAGGGCTTGATTTTTACCATCTCGACTTCTGCCGACGGTGAGTATCGCTACGACAATGGATATTCGAGTTTCGCTTTTCGCTGTGATGGGAAGGACCGACCGACAAGGGAAAATCGCACGCAAGCATGTGTGAAAAGCAGCCCCACAGTGTTGGACCTGACCCAAAAAGAAAATGGGGTAAAGACCCGCGTGGCTCATTGGGAGCTTTCAGATGACGGAACGGTTTTTACGTCGACGGGGACCGCATTTCGTCCGACTGGTCCTGTCATTACAGGTAAGGTCGTGGCTTCGCGAGTGTCGGGCTCCAATGGCTTTGCTGGCCAGTGGCGGGACCCGAGCTACCTTCAGCAGCATGCCGATATGACGCTGAGTCTCGACACTCAGACCTTGCATATCGGCTATCCGAGCGCGGGTCAATATTGACGCACCGTTAGATGGAGTTGACGCAGCGGTGCATGGGCCTAACCCTCCAGAGGGGCTGACCGATGCGGTACGGCTGGTTAGACGACGCGAGATTTCCATTCTGACGAAGCGCAATGGCAAAGCTCTCACGCAAGACTCTCTGGAATTGAGCAACGATGGAAGAGTCATTACCTACTCTTGGTGGAATCCAGATCGACCAA
>Ga0182015_10003339_pt1 | contig 18123 bp, 18 predicted proteins | sample 712P3MmetaG_FD_120478 | JGI IMG/M metagenome (GOLD analysis project Ga0182015, IMG submission 120478) | Permafrost microbial communities from Stordalen Mire, Sweden - 712P3M metaG | ecosystem: Environmental > Terrestrial > Soil > Wetlands > Permafrost | place: Sweden: Stordalen | collected...
ACGCTTCAGCTCACGACTGCTCATGGCTGTCCTCTTCAACAGACCTCCTCTGGCTGGAGGTCTCAGTCTAAGGGGACCTTTCTATTAAGTCCGTGAGGGGACATTATCAAAAAGTTTCAACAGTCCCGCATTGCAACACTAACCAGGTTGTAGGGATGGTTGTCGTTCCACTTAGCCTCGACGGAAGTCACGGAACCGTCTGATCTGAATCCACCATTTTGAACGGCGGAATCCGTACGTGTGACGCCGTGATTTCCCTTCGATGGTGCACGGCTTATGCCGCTTCGTAGTTTGACGAGAAAAGTTTACCGAGAAATGACTCGGATGAAGGGATGGACCGATACAGTACGCACCAAAGCCCCCGAAGCCACTTCTCGCCAAAACCGGAACCGCGCTTCCACCTCGGGGCGGGGCAAAAGTTTATTGGAACGTGAAGCAGAGTGTCCCCGCCAACCGAGTCTGGATTTCGTTATTGAGCTGGTGAATGACGAAGTATCGGCCCATGACATGACACAGACAACTGGAAACTCCCTCGTCTACCAGATGACCTTCGCACCTGACTGGACGTGAACCGGAGCCGCCGGCACCGAGGACGGGATTGGAAGCTGAGCCCAAATCTGGGGTAAAGATTGCTGTGCTCACCGCGGCGGGCACGGAGAGATCGTTGTTCAATGAGAACGCGTCAAAATTCGGGTGATTCAAAATATTAAAGAACTCGCCGCGAAATTGCATCTTGATGCGCTCGGTAGCTCGGTAAACTTCCAGATCTTCGAAATCGAGAAGTCCGACTCCCGAAGCCTGGACCCCGAAAAATGTCGCGCCCGAACTGCCGAAAACTCCAGGAGCTGGCGCAGTGAGCGCAGTGTTTCCCGAAACCTGGCAACCGCGTGCCCCGTGAGCTACCACATCGCCGGAAGGCGCCTTCGAGACGAGCGCTTGATCACCGTCATCGTCGTGTTCTCCGACCGTTCATCAGGCGTTGATAGGTGATCGGGGCATCGAGGTCAGCGCGCGTGATTCGACGGTCAATCTCTAGCGGGAAGGGATGCCGCCGCGCCCATGCTGAGCGTGCCAGGCGCAAATCCAGGATCCGCCGCACATGCCCAGCGCAATAAAGGCGCTGGACCACTCGTTCGGCGCATTCGGGTTATGGGAGCGGAACGCAGTCACAACATGGGCGAATGGAGAATCAAAAACCAGATCAAGAACATTGTCCCAGCATGAGCCCAGCCCATCGGTCCATCCTTTTGATCAGAATGCTGATACCCGCGGCAACGAAAGCCGCACCCGTGAAAGATGCCCAAAACAAACCACGCGGCAGCCAAGCCGGCACCAGGCTGGCAACGAACCTCAGAAAAATAAGATGATCAATGCCAAAAACCACGGACGACACTCCGAAGAGGTAAGGGCCAGCCGTGACGAGCACGTCGAGAGCATTCCGTCGCGCTCCGTTGGACTTCGGATTTGAGATCGATCCTGCTAGTGTCAAAGCCGACCCACAGATTGTCAGCATCTCAAATGCGATCGTCCGAAAGCTTAATGCCTTCGCTCCCACTCTGTATTCAAGAAGCAACAGAAACAGGATAAACAGAATCCCCAATAGAGTTGTCGCCTGCCGAGTTTTGATATTCATCGCAACGCATAGACCGGCACCGAGAAGCGCAATCCCCGTCGAGTATGGAAGAAACGCATTTGGTGGCACCCATGGGATGACGTCGATGATCTTTCCAAAGCCGATATCTTCCATCAGCCCAAGCCTGGCGCAAATCAGATTTTCGACGCCGAACGCAGCGATCGCAATGCCGAACAAAAACCTGCCTATTTGAATGATCCTTTCCATACTTCCCATCCGCAATTCCTAGGTTTTGGCTTCTCGCTGACCGGTGAGCCACCAATGTTCGATTTCTTCGAGGCTTCGTCCCTTGGTTTCCGGAACCCCCAATCTGACAAACAGGCTGGCTGCGGTGCAGATGACAGCGTAGAACAGAAACGCTCCCGGAGCGGTCAACACTCGCACGAGTGAGAGAAAAGTGAGCGTAACCAGCAGCGTCCCGCACCAAAGGAAAACCGTCGCGATCGCCATCGCGCGCCCGCGAATCCGGGTCGGACAGATTTCTGACATCACTACCCAGGTTCCCGTACCGATGCCGATGGCGAAACAGGCAACGTAAAACAGCACTCCGAGTAAAACAGCAAGGGCCGGTGCCTGCATGTGAATCGCCGCCGCTACCGCCACCAGTGAAACCGCCATGCCGCCGAATGCGGACGTCATCAGTGCCTTCCGGCCTACGCGGTCGATCAGGTACATTCCGATAAATGTGGCCACGAAGTTGATCCCCCCGATCATTACGTTGGCCCATAACGCGGAGCTGGCCGTCTGCCTCGGCACGTGCTCCAGGAAAACTAAAGACCCGTAATAAATAATTGTGTTAATCCCCGTGAACTGGCTGAACAGCGCGATCAACACGGGGACGACCAGGGGCTTGCGAAACGCGGGATCGAGAAGACTGCCGCTCTCCTCAGAAACCGTGGAACGGATCGCATTAATTTCAGCTTGAGCTGCATCCCGGCCCTTAATCAGGGAAAGGAAAAGTTCGGCCTCGCTCTCGCGGCCTTTTTGCACCAGCCAGCGGGGGCTTTCAGGGACGAAGAGCAACGCCAGCAGAAACAATGTCGAGGGCACTGCTGCCGACGCGAACATCCAACGCCAGTTCGCCGCGCCGGCGCCTGTGAGCGCGTAGTTCACACTGTACGAGAGCAAAATGCCAGAGACAATCGCCAACTGGTTGACGCTCACCAGAAGGCCGCGGATGCGCGGCGGCGAAATTTCCGCGATATAGAGCGGTGAAAGCGTGGATGCCAGGCCGATGGCGAGGCCGCCAACCACTCGCGCGATGACAAACTCGGTGATATTGCGGGGAAGCGCCGTCCCGATCGACGAAAGCGTGAACAGCGCCGCCGCTGCCAGCAGCACCTTCTTCCTGCCGAAGCGATCGCTGGTGAAGGCTGCCAGACTGGCCCCGAAAACGCATCCCAGAAGCAGGCTGCTGGCGCCGATTTCGGTTTGCGAATCGCTCAGCGCAAACTGATGCTTCAAGAAAACGATCGCGCCATTGATCACCGCGGTATCGAAGCCGAACAGCAATCCCCCGATGGCGGCGACTGCAACCGGCAGATACAGATAACGAACCGATCCCCCCTGCGCGCGGGCAGTTTCCCGCATATTGGTCGAATTCATCTTGCCTTTCGCGTGCCCTCTATCAACAGGATGGATATGCTTCAAATTGTCAGCAATCGCTGTTGCAGGAATACCAATCCTGCGGCCCCGGCCACGCCTCCGAAGCCCACCTTATTTTGAAGAATGATCGGTACTTCCCTTCCAAGAAGAACGCTGGTGCGGCGCGCAACCTCGGCTTGCAACGGAGCGAGCAGTTGCGGGCCGGCTGCGGCGATGTTGCCACCCAGAATCATCACCTCCGGATCGAACACGTGCAGGAAGCTCACGAGCGCAGCCGTAAGAGACTCGAAAGCCAGATCCAGAACGCGACGAGCGCTTGGATCTCCTTCCGTTGCCGCCTGAAAGATGGATTCGGCGGTGGGAACACGGCCTTCCTCGTCGAGCGCTAAACGCGTAGGGGAGGCACGGTGGATATGGGCGAAGTAGGCGGATTCGATCGCGCGAGACGAGAAACTGGTTTCCAGACATCCGTAGTTCCCGCAGATGCACAGACCGCCGCGGATATCGACAGTTACATGGCCAAGATGGCAGGCCGCTCCCGACGTGCCCCGCACGATCACACCATCGACCAACGCAGCGGCGCCCACGCCCGTACCCAACGTGAGGAGAAGAACATTGCGACGCCCTCGAGCCGATCCCCACAATACTTCGCCCACCAGAGCCGTGCGTGCGTCGTTATCGGCACAGACCGGGAGATCTCCCGCCTCCGCCAGTTCACGCAGCGTGCGTCCTTCCAGAAAATTCAGGTCGCCGGGCAGACGGTTGACCCGTGTGGTGGCCGCATCGATCACTCCCTTGCAGCCGATCCCGATGCCCACTACACGAACCGAGGCCTGCTTTCGCACTGCCTCAATAAAATTCCGGAGGGCCGAAACTGTGCGCGGCGAGTCTTGCTTAGAACTCGCAAGGAGTTGTCCGTCCAACCCGACTAAGCCAGCCTTGATCGTGGTGGCGCCAATATCGACGCCCATTGCGACCGCTTCGTCTTGAGTCGCCGATCGAGTTTCGCTCACAGTGTTTCTGAATTATACTCACGTCGATCCTCGACAGCTCTAGCGAGGCGACAGGAGTCAACCTCACTTGCCAAACAAGGCGCTCGATCCGGTTACGGGTTCGAAGCAAGCCAGCCTAGCATTTTTCGACCAGGCGATGGTGCGGCTGCAAGAATTGCGACGCACGCAAGCAGACGTAATTCAGCAAGCAGCAGAGTTATGCGCAGAGCGGATCTCCCGGGGCGGTCTGGTTTTCCTTTTTGGCAACGGCCACTCGCGCATGATGTGCGAAGAAATGACGCCGCGGCAAGGTTGCTACGCAGGATTCGTGGCGCTCGTTGAACTGGCGCTGTCGAATCATGCTTCAATCGTCGGTGCAAACGGCCTGCGCGCTCCGCTATATCTCGAAAACTATGAAGGCTATGCGGAGCAGATCCTGCGCAGCTTCCATTTCGGACCGCACGACGCCTTCATCGTTATTTCCACCAGCGGAATCCGGCCTGTGGTCGTCGAAATGGCGGCGGGTGCACAGCGGCGCGGGCTGCCCGTTATCGCCATCGTGTCCAAGGAGCATTGCGAGCAAGCGAAGCCGGCACACTCCTCAGGCAAGAAGCTCATCGACTTCGCAGATCTGATCATCGACAACGAGTGCCCGCCGGGCGATTGCCTCATCGAGCTCGAGGGCCTGGAATGGCGTACCGGCCCGGTTTCCACGATTACTGGTGCCACCATCATCAATATGCTCCGCTGCGCTACCGCCGAAGCGCTGCTGGCGCGAGGCGTAAAGCCGGTGTTGCTGCCCAGCCACCAGTTCGTGGGAAATGCGAGCGCCGCCGAGCAGTTGGAAACTTTCTACGAGGCCTATCGCAAGAGCCTCAAACACCTTTTTGAATAGGGGCCACGTGAGCGAAGTCTTACTGGTGACCGGGTCGTCCGGAATTGCGGCGGCAACTGCGCGTATATGGGGGACACGGGACAGCGTGTTTATCGTTGGTGTGAAAGAGGAGGAGTGCCGGTCGCTGGCAGCGGAGTTGCCCGACGCAGATTTCAGCGTAGCGGATGTGCGCGATGAGGAAGCGGTGCGCAAGAGTGTCGCGGCCTGCGTCGAGCGCTTCGGCAAAATCGATGCGCTGTTCAATGTGGCCGGGATCAGTGCCCGTTCACTCGGCGATGGTCCGCTCGACGAATGCTCGACTGAAGCTTGGGACACGGTCATGGGCGTAAATGCCACGGGGACTTTTTTGATCTGCCGTGAAGTGCTGCGCACCTGGACCCGACATTCCCAGCGGGGCGCCATTCTCAACATGGGAAGTGTCTTGACGAAGCACCCTCAGCGGGAGCATTTCCCTACCGCGGGTTATGCCGCGAGCAAAGGAGCCATCGAAGCCATGTCCCTTTCCGCCGCAGCGTATTATGCGCCCGCCGGCATCCGGATCAACGTCATCGCGCCGGGGTTGGTCTTGACGCCGATGAGTGCGCGCGCTCAAGGCGACGCACGCGTTATGGACTACGTGGCACGCAAGCAACCTTTGAAGGGCGGTCTGCTGAACGCCGAGGACATCGCAAAGACCGCCTGCTTCCTTCTGGGAAAAGACTCAAGCTTCATCACCGGACAGGTGATCATTGTGGATGCAGGCTGGGCGGTGAGCGCATGACGAAAGCCCAGCAAGTAACTTCGTCAGCAGTTGCCGCTGTCAACGACCAGGTGAGACGAAACGATCGGCGGCCTTTGCGAACCAGCGTTATCGGCAGCTACCCGTTTCCGGGATGGCTCGAGTTTGGGTCGGCGCACCTTGATGAGTTTGGCGAGGCCGATATCGAAGAGATGCGCAACGACGCAGTGATTGCAGCCGTTCACGACCAACTCCGCGCCGGTCTGGACGTGATCACCGATGGCGAGCAGACCCGGTATGACTTTAATCTGTCGTTCTACGGAAGGCTCGAAGGTATTCGCGCGACGCCGTTCTCCCCGCGACGCTTCGGCCCGCCGGCCCACGATCAGCGCGGAAAATATCCAGTCACAGGAACCATCGCCTCCCGCCATGGGTTGGGAGCGGTTGCCGAATTCAAATTGTTGCAGAGAGTGGCGCCGCCGGGTGGGCCGGTTCTCAAAGCCAGTGTCCCAGGTCCTTATACGCTTAGCGGAAGAATCGAACCTGGCGGCGCTTATCCCAGCCGCTGGGAGATCACCCAAGCACTAGTTCCAATTGTTCGAGCTGAGCTGGAACAGTTAGTGGAGGCTGGCTGCCGCGAGATTACACTCGACGAACCTTCGATGAGCTGTTACGGATATCGCGAAGATTCTCGCCGATTCGTGAAGATATTTACTGAGACCGTCAAGTCCATCGTCGGGCGATGCCGGCTCTCCACCCATCTTTGTTTCGGCAACTATAAAGGACGCGCAGTCGCACCCCGCCGTTACGCCCCGCTATTCCCGGCATTCTTCGGACTGCCGGTTGACGAGATACACGTCGAGATGGCCAGCCGCGAATTTTCGGAGATCGAACTGATTGGAGAAATCTCGAAACGAAACATCGATGTAGCCGTCGGAATCATCGACGTTAAGAACTATTACATCGAAACTCCCGCCGACGTCGCCGAGCGCGTACGCCTCTGTCTCAAGTATGCGGCCGCTGAGCGGCTTTCCTTTGCGCCAGATTGTGGCCTCAGTCAGACCGCGCGCTGGGCGGCCCGGCAGAAGCTCATCAACATGGTCGAGGGCGTGGCGATCGTGCGCAAGGAGCGAGGCCTCGCGTGATCTCGCCGGTGCAGTCTCACGACGCGCTGCTCGCCGATATCCGCGCCAACCTCGCAGCTCACGTCCGGCATCGCGGCTTCCGGCTCTGGTGGCTGGGACAAAGTGGGTTTCTGCTCCAGTGGCAGGGCATTCACATTTTGCTCGATCCCTATCTTTCAGATTCACTGACCAGAAAATACAGTCATACCGACAAGCCACACGTGCGGATGACAGAGCTGGTTATTGATCCAGCGCGACTATCGTTCGTAGACATCGCAACTTCCTCGCATAATCACACCGATCATCTCGATGCGGAAACTCTGTGCCCAATCCTCGCGAGAAACCCAACACTGAAGCTGGTGGTCCCGGAAGCCAATCGAGCCTTCGTCGCGGACCGTCTGAAGGTCGACCCTGCAATACCGATCGGACTCGATGACGGCACGGCAATCGAACTTTCCGGCATCCGATTCTCTGGCATCGCATCCGCGCATGATGCATTACAGTATGACGCGGAGCGGCACGTAAGGGCCTTGGGTTATGTTCTGCAATTTGGCGATTGGAGCCTTTATCACAGTGGCGACACGCTGCGATACGAGGGTATGGCGGAAAAGCTGCGACCTTTTGCCGTCGACGTCGCTCTGCTTCCCATCAACGGCCTTGCTCCGGAGCGCCGCGTGGCCGGCAACCTGTCAGGAGTGGAAGCGGCGGAGTTGGCGCATGACATCGGCGCGAAACTGGTGATTCCCTGCCATTTCGACATGTTCGAGTTCAACACGGCGCCTCCAACTGCGTTCGTCGAGACTTGCCAGCGGCTGAAACAGACATTCCGCATTCTCGGCTGCGGCGAACGATTTGATGGCCTTGCGAAGGGTGACTGAGAAGGAACCGATTATGAACCGAAGAGAATTTCTTGCCATGGCGGGAGTAGGTGCATTCCACAGACTGGGTCTGTCGAAGTTCAAACGTGCGCTTCGAAGCGGAACGCCGATGATCGCTCTGCAGGCGCAATCCGAAGAATCGAAAGCCTACGGCTCGGGGTATTTCGGCGATTGGATCAAGGATCAGTTTGGCTTGCCGGCATACCGGTACACTTGCGATCAAATCATCGACGCCAGAGCGGTAACTCCCGTTCACAAGCAGTGGCGAGCTCCCACGGACCATACGCACCAGGTCGGCAATGATCGTGTAATCGCCGCGGTGTCGAACTACGGATACTTGCAGGTACGGCAGGATGAGGGATCGCCGAAATTCTTGAACGATTATTCTCCGGCACACGGGCACTATGGCGCCGGCGTTGGATTCCTCACCGATGGAAAAGAAATGCTCAGCACCTACTATCCGGGGAATGGCGAGTCCTTCGACAGAATCATGGGTGAAGGCTATTTCAGAAAGATCGTAAAAGGATACTTCTATGAAGTCGATCAAGTAATCTTCGCGCCGTTTGGAGACGATCCTGTTTTACTGTCGATGGTCACGGTCAGGAATCATGGTGCCGATGCAGCGAATCTCCGGTGGGTCGAGTATTGGGGAACACACAATTTCCAGTTCTCGTATCGTTCGTGGATGCAAGCGTCAATCCGGGGAGCGCAGGCGGATGCCGCCGAGTTGCGGCGACAATTTGGCGAACGCTTTGCGCACCAGTTTCAGGTGATGCCAAACCGGGCGGGTCTGGTCGAGACTCAGAAATTCCTGGGTCGCGACTCAAAAGACGAAGACGCGTGGGAAAAGGTTGAAGCCTCGCTAAGAAAAGATCCTTCCGGATTTCTTGGCGGGCCGTTCACTCTAGCGGCTGGAACTGCGATGGAGGATCTCAATCCGCCGCCCACTTTTCTGGCTTCGCTCGATGCCCCCGCAGACGGCTTCTCTACCGACGCTTCCGTTTTCTTGGGTAGTGGTGGTATCGAGCACCCCTCAGCATTGTCTTCGAAGCTAAACAATGATCTCGGCTCCACTGGCCCCGCCAGCGCGCTGTTACTCGAACGCCATCTCGTACTGCGACCGCACGAGAGTCGCACTCTTTGTTTCATGTATGGGTACGCACCGCGAGGATTCGAGATTGACGCTCTCGTAGCAAAATACAGGCAGGAGCCAGAGCAATGGTGGTCGCGGTCCAGCGCAGCATGGAAAGCAGACGGCATTCGATTTAGTGCTCCCAGCGAGCCTTGGGTGGAAAGAGAAACTTCCTGGCACAATTACTACCTCCGCAGCAACCTGACTTATGACAGCTTCTTTCGCGAGCACATTCTTTCGCAGGGCCACGTCTACCAGTACATCATGGGATTTCAGGGGGCGGCGCGCGATCCGCTGCAACACGCGCTGCCATTCGTCTTCAGCCGTCCGGAAATTGTCCGCGAAGTCATACGCTACACGCTGAAGGAGATTCAGTCCGATGGATCGATACCTTATGGCATCGTGGGCAGTGGAGTGCCCATGCCAGTTGTCTTTCGTCCCAGCGACTTGGAAATGTGGTTGCTCTGGGTCACAACTGAATACGTCCTGGCAACCCGCGACAAGGCATTTCTCGAAGAGAGAATTCCGCTTTATCCCAAGCAGGAGCCAGGCCCCGCGGACCCGACGATTCGTGAACTCCTAAAGCGCTCCTACATCCACCTCGTCGAAGGCATCGGCGTTGGAGAGCACGGCTTGATGCGCCTCTCCAACGGAGATTGGAACGACGACGTGGTAGTCGGCCACGTTCCCCCGGCGCTGGCCGAGGACGTTCGCAAGAATGGCGAAAGCGTTCTGAACGCTGCCATGTCCTGCTATGTTCTCGACTACTATGCGCAACTGCTCTCTTACACTGGTGAGGCCAAAACCGCCGGCGAAGCCCGCGCTAAGGCCGATGCTCAACGGCAAGCTATTCGCGCCTGCTTTGTGGGGCGGTGGTTTCGTCGAGCGTGGTTGGGTTCGCACATCGGATGGATCGGCGAAGATCACATTTGGCTGGAACCGCAGCCGTGGGCAATCATCGGCGAGGCAGCCACGACTGAACAACAATCGAAGTTGATCGGCGCGCTCAACGAACTGGTGCGCAAGCCTTCCCGCATCGGCGCCATGATTCAAAACCAAGGAGATCCCACCATGGGATCTCCGGTCGGAACCCTGACCAACGGCGGAGTTTGGCCTTCCGTCAATGGAACTCTCATCTGGGCGCTGGCTTTGACCGATGGCGCGCAGGCCTGGGATGAGTGGAAGAAGAACTCCCTTGCAGCGCACGCGGAAGCTTATCCGGAGATCTGGTACGGCATCTGGAGTGGTCCCGATGTTTATAGCTCGGTGCTGTCGAGGTATCCCGGCCAGACCATGTTCGCAGAACCACCATCTACCGATCACAGAGTCCAGCCGGATTTTGGATTCAATTGGACGGACTTCCCGGTCATGAACATGCACCCGCACGCCTGGCCTCTTTACAGCGCCGCCAAGTTGCTTGGCTTGGAATTCCACGAGAAAGGTGTCAAGTTAAAACCGGATCTTCCCTTGCCGGAATATGACTTTGCATCCCTACTCTTAGGTTTCAAAAAATCCAAAGACGGCTACAGTGGATGGTATGCACCTGCGACTGCTGGAGATTGGGACATAGAGTTCCGGCTCCCCAACTCGGATGCGGCTCGATTCCGGCAAGTAAGAATCAATGGCTCCGCTCAAGCCTTGGGCCATTCTTCGCCGGTAATCCGATTCACGGGCGAGAGTAAGCTCGGCGCACCGCTGCGCTGGGAAATCAGCTGAACGAATTGCTCACTGGCGAGGCAGATCCTGCATCGCTGACGTTTCCTGACCAACAGCTACGACGCCTGCGAACAAGAAATGAGCAGCGATCAGTGCGCGGCAGACCATGGGAACGATGAACACGCCGGCAACCTCCGCGTACTCAGGTTGATGCAAGTTGACACGCCTCGCAAGCGAAGATGAACCACTTGTCATCTGTTCGCCATGCCGAATTCATTTTGTAGCTGATAATCTCCTCCACTGCCTTCAGCATTGCTTTTCTATCACGCGAATAGTCGAGCGGGAGCGAATCTCGACGCCGGACCGTGCGGCGAAGTTGGTCCCGCCTTCATCGAACCGAAACATGAGCAGGGCTAGGTTAGCGCTGCCGAGCAATGGAGACCAGAGAGGACAAACAACCGTGAGGCGAACAAGTGCGATCTCTACTGACATATCGCAGGCGTACGCAACAAGCACCGAGTGCTGTAGAGGGTTTGAGGAAAACATGGGCAGCATGCAATTGCTTTCGTTTTTGCTGACGGCCGATCTGGCGAAGGCTGAGGAATGTTTTGTCTGCGGCTTCGAAGACTGCGTCGAAGGAAGCTACGTGTTTCGAGATTGGGCGCAATCCTGGGCTCAGCGGAAGATTATCCAGAACGCGATTAGCATGTTGGCGCCGCGCAAGAACCACTCGGCCCTCACAGAAGTATCGAGTGATGCAGTCAGTCGCGGTTTTGGACGGACTGAGGAAGGCCACTACGCAGTCGGGAGCATTCTGGGGCTTGAAAACGTCGAGCGCTTTGTCTTTGTGATATCCGCCCTTGAGAAATACTCAGATCGGGATTGTTCCCTTCTCCTCGGCTCTCGGCAGGATATCGGCGAGACAAGAATACGAGCGTTGTTACATGTCGGCGAGTCGGATAGGCAACGCACCGTGCCCGGGGCGGCGTTCGAGTCCAGGAATCACGAAGAGGCACAAACGCAGGAAGTGTAAATGGAGTCACCAGTTTTGATGAGCAGGAACTGCATCTCTAGAAAGATGCCAAGGATTTCTCTGAAGCGGGATCTATAGCAAATCCGTGACATCGTGGATGCGATGCGGGCCGGTCCGCGTGGTTGAGGACATGCCGGAGGATATCGCCAGACGAAATTGAATCCATGACAGCACGCGGGAAAGGAAGTGACGCCATGCGTGGGCAGCAAATTAACCACGTTACCGGCAAAATTCTGATCGTTCTGTCTCTCACAGCGTTGCTTGCGGTGCTTATTGGATACACTCAGCCGCCTCAACCGGATGAAGGCACGGGGGCACATTTCTTTCAACTATCCATCGTGGCGCTGGTGCTGATGATCTTACTTTTCCTCGCTACAGCGGATTGGAGGCAGCCTTTGCAAAGCGCGCGACCATTGGCGTTTCCAGTCGCCGTTCTCGTTCTCGCATTTGGAGCGCTATATTACCTTGAACACTACCGGTAAACGGCGACTGGAGCGCTGATCAGGCGAACCATCCCCCCGCCGCCGACGTATCAGCTGAGGGATTCCCGACGCAAGCTGAAAATGTCGCGTTTATGCCGCTTGGAGTACGCTGATCGGCAGCGACAAAGTTACAACAGCGCCGCCTCCCGGACGATCGGAGACCCGCGCCCCGCCGCCATGCGCTTGGGCAACTGCATCCACAAAGGCAAGTCCTAGACCGTGACCGGGAGAATGTTTTCCCTTTACGAATCGCTGGAAAACCTGACTGCCGATATCAGGCGGGAATCCCAGACCGTTGTCTTCGATCACTAGTTCCGCTGACCCTTGTTGTGAGCGGAGCCGGATTTCAACTCGACATCCCGCTGGCAAATGAGTCAATTCGTTTTCAAGCAAATTGCTTACTACACGATTCAGCAGAGTCATGTCGGCATCCACAACCACATGCTCTTCGATGTCAGTCGTCACTTCGTGATGATGCTCGGCCATGGCCGGTTGGTAAATATCCACCAGTCGTCGCACGACACCGGAAAGATCAACCGGTCCGCGATCGATGTGCAGCGCGCCCGCCTCCGCTTCCGCGAGATCCAGCGTGGTGTTCAGCAACTGCAGGAGTCTATCCAGGTCTTCGATCGCCTCCCCAACCGAGTCACGCCACCTTTCATTTCCTTCATTACATAATGCGGATTCCAGCGTTCCACGAATCAAAGTCACTGGGCTTTTGAGGTCGTGCGCGATACCGCCAGTAACAGTGCGAAGCTGATTCACGGAAGACTGGAGCCGGTCCAGCATGTGATTAAAAGTCTTAGCCAGTCGCGAAATCTCATCCGAATTCACCGGTTCCGGCAAGCGTTCTTCCAATCCTTCGGTGCCAATTCGGGCGACAGTTTCCGTAATCCGTTCCACACGATGCAGCGTACGACGTGCGCTCCAGTAGGAGATTACGAAGCCGAGCAGGAACATGCCGCCCCAAAGCATGAGAAAACGACGCGCCAACGTGTGCAGCAGATGTTTAGCACCACGATCCGATAACCCCAGATAAACGTTCCTTCCCTCTTGCGCCTTCACCACGACTCGAAAGGTTTGTCGATATCCTTCCACGGTTACGGTCTTCGGAGGTCCGGGAACCAGCTTCGCCCGCTGAATTGCGGTAATAAAAGCATCCTTCGAGCTCGGGCCTACCCACAGTGGAGCCTCGCTGTTAAGGGGATCTGTTGCCAAGAAGAAGACAGAATTCAGCCTTTCGCCGCGGGCATTGCGTTCATCTGGTACTTCCTGAGTTGCAAGCTCAGCCACTTCTCGCACGATCCGCTTGTAGAGGTGATCGCCTGGAGTATCCGCTGAGACCTGGGCCAGAACCTCAGCCTCGCCGTTCAGCCAAGTGTCACTGCGCTCCCGTAGACCCTGACCGACAAGGAAATAAACTATGGAGAAGGCCCCGGCGGTTCCGAGCGCGAACGCCAGAGTTGTCCAGATCGAAATCCGCCAAGCAGCGGTAGAGTGTAAATTGTTAGGCATGTTTGAGAACGTAGCCAACGCCACGAATTGTGTGAATCAGAGGTCGAGGGGTGTCGTGATCCACTTTGCTGCGCAGACGATAAATATGGACATCCACAACGTTAGTTGCGGGATCAATCCGCATGCGCCAAACGTGGTCCAGAATCATGGTGCGAGTGACCACGCGACCTTCATTCCGGCAAAGATATTCCAACAGAGAAAACTCCTGTGGAGTCAATTGCAGCAGGTGATCGCCCCGTCGTGCTTCACGACGTACCAGGTCAAGTTGCAAGTCAGCGGCCTGCAGATGCACCGAGTCATTCTGCGGGACCGCGGACCTGCGCAGGAGGTTTCTCAGTCGTGCCAGGAGCTCCGGGAGAGCGAATGGTTTCGTGAGATAGTCGTCTCCCCCCTGTTCCAGTCCCCGGACACGCTCGTCCACAGAACGCCGGGCTGACAGGATTAAAACTGGGGCCGAACTACCTTGGGCGCGGCAACGGGCAATCAAGTCCAATCCATCCAGGTCCGGAAGGCCGAGATCGATGATGAAAGCATCGTGAGTACCTTCCAAGGCGGAGGCTTCCCCCGCTTTCGCTGTGCCGGCCGTATCCACCTGGTATCCGGCCTCTACAAGGGCCCGTTTCAGAAACTGTTGAATGGATACATCATCTTCTACTAACAACAATCGCATAGGAAGTCTCGCCTGCATCAAGAACTTTACACCCCAAGGTGGGATGCAGGAAACTCCTCGGACGGTGACTCGCCCTCAGAGAAAGCTCCAGTTTCCTCAAAAAAGGCTACTTGGAGTGTTTCCGACAAGTGGGAAGGGTAAAATTTAGCCTTTTGCATTTATTGCGGACGCCATGTCACGTCTACACGCACCGGAATCTCGTTCTTTACTGGCATCGTCAGGAGCGATGGCGGGTCGATTTTGAAATCGGAGAGCGTCGCCGGAATTGTGCCCGTGATGTGAGTCTCGCCGCCTTGCGTCTCCAGTTTGAAAGGAACTTGCTTGTATTGGGCAGTCTGGCCGGCGAACTGAATCTCCAGATCGGCGTTAATGGTCGCCGATGCGGCGACCGATTCGGGCAGGCGGGTGCGAACGGTGACTATGGGAAACTCCGCACCGCGTGTTACCTGAATCATGTGGAGGTCGCGGTTGCTGTCCCCGGAATCAAACGACTTGACGGGCACGGCGATCAGAAAATCACATTGTCCGGCGTGGCAAACTCCCTTCCCTCGCGACGCGTGGCTCACCCCTTCACTCTGGTGCAGCGGATGGGACACGTGGTAGGTGAGAGTGCTTTGTTGCAGAATCCATTGGCTGTCCGCGGCTGGGGCTATCGGTGGAAGCGTCAGAAGCAGGCTGCAGGCGGCGATGGTTTTCATTCTCGGCAGCGATGTCATAATCGGTCAGAACTTAACGGAAACAGACAGCAGAGCGGCGCCAAATGCCCCGGCTGTAACGATGGCTACCGGCCCATGCGCTTGGGCGATGCCGTGAACCTTTTCGCCGTTGCTCTTTTGATCGAACGCCATAATCCCCAGGATCGGCGTCAGGATCATTCCAGGGCCATGTATCCAAGCCATGGCCTTATGAAAACGAATCGGACCGCGGGTTTCTGTTCCAGGCACCCTGGGCGCGCGGATGGCATAGTAAGCGGTAATGCCATATAGATCTCCCGTCAGTCCGCCGAGAGCCGCATGCAGATCGCGCGAGGCTGTGCTGGTGTTCTTGCCCCCGGCGTTGAGGGAAGTCGCAACGGTGGCAATCAACGGAATGGTCGTGATCAAACCCATTCGTTGATGGATTCTTAGCATGTGTGTCCGCTTGTCGAGCAACGCTTGCTCCCGTGCGTTTCCCTGGGTCTGCTCCGGAGAAAGGCCGAGATCCGAAAGCGAAGGCGCTGTCGTACTGCTGGACGGGGCGTTCGGCAAATTGTCCCGCGGCGCCGGTGATGGCTTGCCACTGACTTGTTCGCCCACCTCCAGCTTCTCGTCCAGAACCGAAGCCTCGGTCCCATTAACCGTTGCGGAAGGAATCTCCAACGTCTTGAAACCGGCGCCTTCAAATTTCAGCCGGTACTTGCCCGGTGTCAGACCTTCAACTTTATAAGAGCCATCAGTCCCGGTGGTCGCAGTTCGCATCTCGCCATTGTCTACCCTCGTGGCCGTCACCGTAACGTTTGCAGCCACTCCGCCGGACGCATCAGTGATCCTACCCGTCAATACATGCGTTTCAGCTGTCTGAGCCATCAGAGATGGAGCCAATGCAACGAACAGACAAGTAACAACGACGCTAGGGAGACAATTATGCAATTTGCGAAAGATGGTCCTCCACATCTGTCTTCTCACCCTTTCTGATGACACGATGACCTCGTGTCGCGACAAGGCCTTACGAAAATACGATATGTCCGAAACATTACCGCGCCTTTTCTGGCAGATGACAGTTTGTTCATCCGCGGACCGTTTCTTTCAGGAAGATGACAATTTGTTCATCCACGCACTATTTTCCGAATTCCCCTCAGAACTTGGTCTATGATTTCGCGCGTTGCCAAAGGCGAGGTATGCAGGTGAAATGCATTCTGGGATTCACGCGGTCGCGATGCTCATCAGCGGTATCTTGGGGCAGACCCTCATGACCAGCCAGCACAACTCACTTTACAGCCGTCTAGTTCCGTTTCGTTGCCAAAGCAAGTCGAACCGTGGTGCAAGATGGCTGCCGTCTTCGAGTCAAGAAGGAGATTCCGTTTTCGGGGGACTTCTATGAATCGATACAAATCTGCTGCCGTGCTATCGGCAGTAGTTCTGCTAGGTTGTGGCGCACTGCTTCTGAATCAGAGTGTCAGCGCAGCGGGAGAAGGCAAAATCAGCGGTACGGTGAAGCTCGACGGCGCGGCTCCCCATATGAGGGGCATCGACATGTCGAAGGATCCTTATTGTGTCAAGGCGAACTCGGGTTCGCCCGTCCACCTGGAAAATGTTGTGGTCGGTTCCGGCGGTGGATTGGAGCATGTGGTGCTGTACATCTCCGAAGGCTTGAGCGGGGGCGCGTTGACTGCGGTGCCGTCGGAGGAGCCCGTATTCGACCAAAAGAATTGCATGTATACGCCGCATGTGCTGGCCATGGACGTGAATCAGAAGTTCAAGGTTACAACCAGCGACCAGACCACCCACAACATCCACCCTAATCCCAATCCGATGACCGGAAACATTCCCTGGAACCAGTCGCAACCGCCCGCGGCAGCGCCCGTTGAAAAGAGCTGGAAAGCAACGGAATGGATTCCGGTGCAGTGCAACATTCATCCCTGGATGCACGGTTGGTTCGCCGTGGTCAAAGGCCCGTACGCGACCACCGATTCGAGCGGTGCCTATACCATCAACGATGTCCCGCCCGGGAGCTACACGGTCACCGCCTGGCAGGAAGACTTAGGCACGCAGACGCAAAAGCTGAGCGTTGCCGCAGGCGCTGCGGGATCTGCGAATTTCACCTTCAAGGCGAAATAACAAGTTCTAATTTCAGCGCCGCAGATGTTGCATCAATCAACGAATCGCCGCAGTTAACCCTGCGGCGATTTGACAATGCGCCGGATTCAGTCGGCAAAGGCGGGGAGTATGGCGAAAATCTTCGCGGTAGTCATTGTGCTGATCGCAATTGCTTCGGCAATTCCCATTCTCCTGCACACCTGGCCGTTGCCACCGGATATCTCCGTCCACGGCCATCTCATCGATGAGCAGTTCGTCGACACGATGGCGGAGGCTGGAATCTCTTTCCTCGCCTCCCAAATTCTGCTGGCCTTCTTTATCTTTAAATTTTCCAGTCCGCAGCCCGGCGACAAGATTAAGAGTTTTCCCGGGGGCGCTGCGGGGTTGGTGATCGCGGCCTTTCTGTTGGTCGGCACGGAGTGCTTGGCTTTGGGTGTGTTCGGGGTAAAGGCGTGGGCCAGCGTATACCTGACAGCGCCGTCGGCTGATGCCATGCCCGTCCAGGTGCAGGCGGGACAGTTCGCATTTTATTTCCGTTACCCGGGTCCGGATGGTAAGTTCGGCCCCCTCCACCCCGACCAGATCAACGAAGCCAATGCGAACTTCTTTGGTATCGATACCACTCACGACCAGGACTCGAAAGACGACATCGTGACGGCGGAAATGGCGATCCCGGTGAACAAGGAAATTCACTTGTTGATGCACTCCAAGGACGTCGGGCACTCCTTCTATGTTCCGGAGTTGCGCGTCCAGCAGGATTTCGTGCCCGGACTCGACGTCACGATTCATTTCACCGCGACCAAAATCGGCAAGTACGAAATCGTCTGTACGCAGCTTTGCGGCCTGGGGCATTACAACATGAAGGCCTATCTCGAAGTGAAGTCTCCGGAAGACTACGATGCCTGGATCAAACAGCAGGCCGCATTGCAATAGAGCTGGGATGCGGTGGCTTCCCAGGGCCCAGTTCTTCGTGAGCCCATAGAGCGATAGAGCGA
>Ga0182015_10003340_pt1 | contig 18120 bp, 13 predicted proteins | sample 712P3MmetaG_FD_120478 | JGI IMG/M metagenome (GOLD analysis project Ga0182015, IMG submission 120478) | Permafrost microbial communities from Stordalen Mire, Sweden - 712P3M metaG | ecosystem: Environmental > Terrestrial > Soil > Wetlands > Permafrost | place: Sweden: Stordalen | collected...
CAAGCTGCCGCCAACACGCGGATCACGATAAGTAAATAACTGTGAACCTTCCAGGTGGTACAGTCAGTCCCATTGGGAGAGGTTTTGTTGTCCCTGGTTGTCATCGGGTTTAAGGAATGCAATGAGTAAATCACTAGTGATCGTCGAATCGCAGGCAAAGGCAAAGACGATCAGCAAATATCTCGGAAAAGACTTCACCGTCGAAGCCTCCGTCGGCCACATTAAAGATCTGCCCAAAAACAAGATTGGCGTGGACCTAAGCGACGGCAGTTTCACGCCTGAACTCATCGTCATTCCAGGAAAAGAAAAAGTTGTCGACCGGCTGAAGAAGCTGGCTAAGGCTGCGACCACTATCTATCTGGCGCCTGACCCTGATCGCGAAGGAGAAGCGATCGCAGCGCATCTTGAAGATGAGCTGAAGGGTCTGTCTAAAGGCAATTCGATTCGTCGCGTCACGTTTAATGAAATCACCGCGAAGGCGGTGCATGAGGCCTTTGAACACACCCGCGAAGTGGATCGCAACCTGGTGGACGCGCAACAGACAAGACGCGTGCTCGATCGCATTGTGGGCTACCAGATTTCACCTTTGCTGTGGGATAAGGTGCGGCGCGGCCTTTCCGCGGGCCGTGTACAGACCGTTGCGTTGCGTCTCATCGTGGAACGCGAGCGCGAGATCAAAGCATTCGTTCCGGTCGAGTATTGGACCCTCGATGCCCAGCTCACTCCGGCAAACGAAAAGACAGGGTTTACTGCGCGCTTCACTGGGATCGATGGAGTAAAGGCGGTCGTCGAAACAGTCGATGCTCCTTCGCTACCCAACAAGCAGCAGATGGACGCCGTCGTCGCGGCGATTGAAAATGCCAGGTGGTCAGTACAGAACGTAGAAAAGAAGGAACGCCGGCGCAATCCAACCGCACCTTTCACTACCAGCAAGTTGCAACAGGATGCCTCGCGCCAGTTGGGCTTCAGCGTGCGGCGCACCATGGGTGTAGCGCAGCGTTTGTATGAAGGCATTGAGCTGGGCAGCGAGGGAGCGGTCGGCCTCATCACCTACATGCGTACCGATTCCACGCGCGTTTCGCCCGATGCAATCGCCGAAGCACGCAATTGGATTGAACAAAACCACGGCAAAGACTATCTGCCGGCCGCGCCCAACGTATTCAAAAGCAAGAAGGACGCGCAAGACGCACACGAGGCTATCCGCCCCAGCAGCGTTGCTCATCATCCGGAAGAGATTAAGCACTATCTCAGTGACGAACAGTACCGCCTGTACCGGCTCATCTGGCAGCGCTTTGTCGCATCGCAGATGGTCCCCGCCGTGTTCGACCAGACGACGGTCGATATTGTTGCCAAGGCAGACCGCAGCTATAACTTCCGCGTTACGGGTTCAGTCATGAAGTTTGACGGTTTCCTCAAGGTCTATGAGGAAGCCAAAGAGAAGAGAGACGACGAGGACGACGAGCTCAAGAATCGGCTTCCCGCGCTTGAGAATGGGCAGGCACTCTCCTTGAATGCTCTGCTGCCCGAAGAACACGCGACCGAGCCTCGCCCACGCTTCAATGAAGCGTCGCTGGTGAAAGAGCTGGAAGAGCGCGGCATCGGACGGCCTTCCACATACGCCACCATCATCAATACGATTCAGGAACGCGAGTACGTACAGAAGGTCGGAGTCGGCAGGGGCGCGAAATTCATTCCCACTGAGATTGGCTTTGTGGTCACCGACCTGCTGGTGGCCAACTTCCCCTATATCTTCGACCCGCAATACACCGCCAAACTGGAAGAAGAACTGGACGATATCGAAGACGGCAAGGAAGTATGGACCACCTTGCTGGGTGCTTTCTATGGGCATTTCGAGAAAGAGCTCGAACATGCCGGCAAGCACATGGAAAACATCAAGCGGATGGAAAAGCCGACAGACGAGAAGTGCGATGTCTGCGGTTCGCCCCTGGTACTGAAGTGGGGTAAGTTCGGCAGCTTCTTCGCCTGCAGTACGTATAACAAGAAAGACAAGAACAGCTGCACCTTCACCAAAGAGAACTTTGCCGCCAAACCTGAGATGAATACCCAGGAAGGTCAGGAAGGGGAGCAGACGGAGGAGTACTGTGAGGCTTGCGGCCGGGTCATGGTGCTGAAGCGGGGACGCTTCGGCGCGTTCATGGCCTGCCCCGGTTACAACGAAGATCCGCCCTGCAAGACCACCCGCAAGCTGACCCAGAAACAGCAGCAAAAGGCGCCGCAACCGCTGGACGAGAATTGTCCCAAATGCGGACTACAACTGGTGCTGCGCAACGGTCAGTACGGAGAGTTCGTCTCCTGCAGTGGCTATCCAAAATGCAAGTACATCAAGCAGAACCTGGTCGAAGGAATGAAGTGCCCCAAGTGCGGCGATGGAGACATTGCGGAACGGAAGGCCAGGCGCGGCAACCTCTTTTATGGCTGCACCAATTATCCGAAGTGTGACTTTACTTCGAATGCCAAGCCGGTGCCGGAGAAGTGTCCGGAATGCGGCAGTCCGTACCTGCTGGAGAAGACGCGCACCACCGGGACCTACCTGGTATGTCCTAACAACCGCAAGTCTGCCGCAGAGGACGAGGCGCCCAAAAAGCGGGCTAAGAAAGGCGCGGCGGAAGAGCCGGCAGAGCAGGTGGCTTGCACTTATTCCAGGAAGATCGCCGAGCCCCAGGTGGAATCCATTGAGGCGATGCGCTATCAGACTAAGGCAGAGCCGCTTCCAGTTGGTTGAATAGGGTCAAACTGCTTTCGCCCTCGGGACTTGCCAGGAAGCGAGCCGGGGCGTACAAATCCTTTGGCGGTTGTTTCACCTATTCGATCGCATGGAGCCAACATGAAAGCATTTTTAGTAGTTCTAGCACTCTCGACCATCCCGGCAATGGCTGCGGATATGAGCGCCGCGAAGGTTTCTGGATATATCAGTGATTCGATGTGCGGAGCCAAACACAACGCCAGTGCGCCGAATGTGGCCTGCGTAAAAAAGTGCATCGGCGGCGGAGCGAAGCCAGTTTTTGTGGATGATGCCAATAAGAGCGTCTATACCATCGACGATCCCGAAGCGGTCACGGGTCACGAGGGTCATCATGTCAGCGTAGTGGCCAAGATGGATGATTCCGCGAAGACCATCCACATCACCAAGCTGTCGATGCTGGCCGACCAAGGCAAGCAGAGCAGCACGTCGGAGATGCACTAGACCTCTTAAAGCTTTTCAACTAACCGCGCGCGGCAGTGCTTTCGGCTTGGCTGAACACTGTCGCGTTTTCGTGTGTTCAATCGTCTAACGAGGGTAGATGCCACAGCGGGCATCCATCTGCTAAGGTGAAGAGAGGGTAGGAAGGAATGCAGGATTTAACCCCAGTTATGGCAAAGGCAACCTGGAACGGCAAAGTAATCGCGGAAAGCGATACCACAGAGATGGTTGAGGGCAATATTTACTTCCCGGAGAGCTCTCTGAAGCGGGAATTCTTTCGCCCCAGCTCGACGATTTCAACTTGCCCCTGGAAAGGACAAGCGAGGTATTACAGTCTTGTGGTCGACGGACAAGAAAATCAGGATGCCGCCTGGTACTATCCGGACCCTAAGCCGGCAGCCCGTAACGTCAAGAACCATGTAGCCTTCTGGCGCGGGGTTGAAGTCGAAAAGTAGCTTCCAAAGCACCGGCCGGAGCATGGCTGCCCTGGTCCTGGGTCTGATGATTCTCGCTCCCGGCAGGCTCTTACCTGCCCAGCCACCCGCTAACTCTCCCCAGAGGGACCTAGAGGTCTTGCGACGGCTGGAAGAAGAGTATCTGCGGGCTGAGATAGAAGACGACACAGCGATCGCGGGCACGATTCTTGCTGACGACTACGTCGGACTAAAGCCGGATGGCTCAACTTCCACAAAAGCGGATGTGCTGAGCCGTCTGGACCGGCACGAACGCCGCCGCCAGCCGTACCTGATTACCGCTACTAATATGCGGCAACACCTGTTTGGCGATACGGCCTGCGTGACTTATACCAAGGTCTATACCAAGCCTGGCACTCAGGCTGCGTTCAGCGAAAACGTCCTGCACGTTCTTATCCGGCGTAACGGGATTTGGCGCCTTCAAGTGAGTAGTCCGGTGCCGGCGCCTAAACCTTAAACATTCGGGGCAGCCGAGAGGCGCACTGCAGGTCCCTCGGCTTCTAAGGGAGTCACGGAATCGGTTCCCCGTTGTGCGTGGCCGCTCTGTTTTTGGTTTTCCCCCACTCATCTCTGGGATAATGAAGCCACTCTGGCGTTCGAATTGGCGGCCGTACCTGCATCCCTTCGCAGGCGGCAAGCACCGCAAAGATCCCCGATGAAGCCACTCAAACTGGCATTGACGCCGACTCGCAACCGTCGCCTGAATGAAGTGACAGGCATGGTGCTGATGGTGGCCGCGAGCCTCCTCTTCCTCGCCCTTGCCTCTTATCGCCCCACCGATCCGTCATTCAATACGGTCGGCGCCGTTGGCCGGCCGGTCCATAACTGGATTGGGCTCATCGGCGCTTCGCTCAGCGACCTGTTGCTGCAATTGGAAGGTGTCGCCGCCTTTATGGTCCCGTTGATGCTGGCTGCACTGGGTTGGACATGGCTGCGATCGCGCCCGGCCGGTTCTCTCGGTGCGAAAGTGTCCGGCGTTTTTCTTTACCTGGTATTTGCACCCGCCATCTTCGGTCTCATGCCTGGCCATCTCCGCTGGATGCATGCCCTGCCTGTGGAAGGCCTGACCGGCCGCCTGGTGGTGGACTCGCTGGTCCGATATCTCAACTTTCCGGGCGCTGCCATCGTGATTGTGAGCATGGTGGTGATCGCGCTCTATCTGTCCACCACGTTCAGTTTCAACACCGCTCAACAGTGGCTGGCGGTTCACTTCGCTTTTGTGCTGGTGTGGCGCGACCGGGTGCGCAACTGGCGTTCTGCCCGGGCCCAAAAACGGGCGCTCGCCAACGCAGAAAAGAATGCCGCGAAGCGCGCAGCCGCGAGGGATACCGCCGGCAGGCAAGCGCAACGGGCAGAGGAGAGGATTCCCACCTCACGCCGCTCCGCCTTTGCCGACGTGAGCGCCGGCGAGCCCGCAGCGAAGCCTGAAGCCGCTCCTCAGCCGCACACCCCATCACTTTGGAACCAGATGCCGCGCACCAGCATTCCCGATCGGGAGCCGGAGCCGATCGGTGACGATACGGCATACGAAGCAGAGGAGGCCGTGGCTGCCCCGATAGCGGAGCGGCCTCAGCCCGCAAAGCAAGCGCAAACTATCTCGGTAAAGAACCGCGCCGACGCCGATGCCCGCCCGGTCACCCTGGCTCCCCGCGCCGTCAGCGGCTACAGCCTGCCGCCTAGCACGCTGCTGCACCGCAGCGACGAGTCGCAGATTGTGCGCGAAGACGATCTACGGAGCCAAGCTCGCGTCCTGGTAGAAAAATGCGCGGAGTTCGACGTGCGCGGCCAGGTGGTGCAGATCAACCCCGGGCCGGTGGTCACCACCTACGAGTTCCGCCCCGAAGCCGGAGTCAAGTACAGCCGCGTGACCGGCCTGGCAGAGGACTTATGCCTGGCGATGCGCGCCGAGAGCATCCTGATCGAGCGCATGGCGGGAAAGAGCACCGTGGGCATCCAGGTGCCAAATCACGACCGCGAAACCATCTGGCTGCGGGATGTGATTGAAGCCGAGAACTTCACCCAGACCAAGTCCAAGCTGACGCTGGCGATGGGGAAAGACATCAACGGACGCATTGTGACCGCCGACCTCGCGACCATGCCCCACGTGCTGATCGCCGGATCCACGGGCAGCGGCAAGTCGGTCGCCATCAACGCCATGATCATGTCTGTGCTCTACAAGGCGACGCCGCAGCAGGTAAGGATGATCCTGGTCGATCCAAAGCGGGTGGAACTGGGAATGTACGAAGGCATACCCCACCTGTTCACGCCGATCATTACCGAGCCCAAGCTGGCCGCCAATGCCCTACGCAACGCAGTGCGCGAGATGGAGCGGCGGCTGAAACTGTTGGCCTCCCGCAGTGTCAGGAATATCGATCAATACAACAAGCTCTTCGACCACCAGACGCCCAGCCTCTTCGAAGAAGGGGAAGAAGAGCAACCGCTGCCGCACATCATCATCATCATCGACGAGCTCGCCGATCTGATGATGCTGGATAAGGCCAACGTGGAAGAGGCGATCACCCGCCTGGCGCAGATGGCCCGCGCGGTCGGCATCCACCTGGTGCTGGCCACCCAGCGGCCGTCGGTGGACGTGATTACCGGCCTGATCAAGGCCAATGTACCTACCCGCGTTTCCTTCCGCCTGGCGACCAAGGTGGATTCGCGAACCATTCTGGATTCGAACGGTGCCGAAGCGTTGTTGGGACGCGGCGACATGTTGTTCCTTCCGCCGGGAACCTCGCGGCTGCAGCGTCTGCATGCGCCGTTTGTCACCGAGAAGGAAATCGCAGACGTGGTCGCTTTCTGGAAGAGCCAGGGAGAAGCGCAGTACGTGCAAGGCTTCCTCGAGTCTCCTCGGGATGAGAAGGGCCGCGACCTGGATGCGGAGCCGGAGGAAGGCGACACCAACGACGAGCTGTTCGAGGATGCGGTACGGCTGGTGTTGGAATTCGGCAAGGCCTCCACTTCCCTGCTGCAACGACGATTGCGCATCGGTTATGGCCGGGCCGCGCACCTGATTGACATGATGGAGCGGGACGGCATTGTCGGTCCGGCAGACGGGTCAAAGCCACGCGAGATCCTCAAGCCACCCGACTGGCTCAACCAGATTGAGCCCGCCCTGCGCTAGCAGATTAGCCACGCAGGCCGAGCCAGTTTCTTTGGTAGGCGAAGCTGATGGCGAGCAGCAGTACTCCCAGTGCCAGGAAGCTGAGCACACGATAACCCTGGCTCTGTTGGCTGACGCCGTTCAGGAAAACCTTCGCGATGCTGAAGGCGAGAACAACCAGCGCCTGCCAGCGTAGAAAAGCGCTGCGCCGGAGGAATCCCGCGGCCATGAGAACTGCACCATAAACCATGCACCAGGCACTATAACCCCATCCCGCGGCAATGGTACGGCGCTCCAGTTGCCCATACCCGCCGCAGAAGTCACGAAAAAAGCCCGCCCCACAGAACCAGTAATGGTGAATTTCCAGGCTGACAGCCACGAGTACCGTGAGGCTGAAAGCGACGGTCGAGAAGCTGGCAAGGTAGGTCCAGCTGCCAAAAGCGCGCCCTGGTCCGCGGCCCAGGCTAAGGCTGGTGACAATCGCAAATACCGCCGCCCCCGCCAGGTTGGTGGCGAAATGCATGTTGGTCAGTACCGCCAATGGCTGCGGCGTACCGGCGATCCAATCCACCAGGAGAGAAAGGCTAGCGACCGTCAACACCGCGGTAGCAAAAAACCTCAGCGCGGCATCTGCACGGGCTCGGGCCAGCGCAACCAGGGCCAGCGATTCACCCAACCAGCAGAGGGTCGCGGTCGTGCCATTAAACTCCAGCGGCACGGCCACGGTCACAAAAAAGATGGCCAAACCTACGTTGGTGGAGGAGAGGACCGCAGGCCGGCGCCTGGCGGCTGCCATCAGAAAACATCCCCCGGAGAGGGCAATCGTCAGCCAGGGGCGTCCGGCATGCTGTCCCCTGGCCCCGAAAAGCAGCATCAGCGCAACCCACGTAGCGCCTGCATTGGCGATGGGAAATGCGATGAGAAATGAGTTGGGCGGCAACGCCCTGGCTCCACGCAAAAGCAAGAAGGGCGCTACGGCAAAAAGAGCGAAGACGATCGCCAGGAAGAAAACCACGAGTGGCAAGTGAGAAGGATCGTCCTCAATCACGCTCCAGCCGATGTAATAGGCCGCCGTTCCCAACAGCGCGGCCCAGGCCACCCGCTTCCACTGGTGGCTCGCCATCAGAAACAGCGCGCCGGCATTCAGCAAGGCAAGGTAGGAGAAGAGGAAGATCTCATTGCTGTGCCCTACCGAAAGCAACCCAGGCGTAGCCAAGCCCCCGGCCAGCGCGTAAAGACCCAGCAGCTCCGAATTCTGGCGACGAGCCAGCACGGCGTTCGCGATCGTCACCGCGCTCATGGCGAGGAAAATAAGCCAGGACGGACCCAGATGAAAAAGGCTGGAAGCTGCCCAAAGTGAGAGATACGCGATGCTCGTGCCCAGGGCCTTCAGGCTGAAAGAAAAGGCCGGGAATCCCTGGCGGCGAAAGCGCTCTGACCATAGCGCCAAAGCGGCGGCGGCCCCGAGGCCGATCCAGACGCGAACTGGAGGCCCAATCCAATTGCGGTCAAAGGCGAGCTTCAAAAACCAGGCCACACCAATGAGCACGGCGAGGATACCGATCCGGTTCAGGAGCTGGGCCCCGATCCGGCTCTCCAGCGAAGCAGCCTCGGGCTTCGTCTCCCTTACCTTTAAAGGAGGCTTGGGAGCGGAGGCTTCCGCCGCATCAGCGGAAGGCTGTGCCGCCCGCAGATTCTGGATCGCTGCCTCCAGGGCCACAATCCGGCCTGACAATTCCGCCAGTTGTTGCCGGACGTCGTCGTCAGAAGCCATAGCAAAGACTCTAGAGCATTTCTCGGACAACCGTTACTTGCGTGTCTTCGGGTAACACTTTAGAGTGCCATTTGCTGCAGAATGCCTTAATCTGCAAAAGGACCCATCCTGGAGGCATCCCCCTTTAATGACCCGGTCGAGTGGAATCGAGGCCCGGCACAAGGTTCTTCTAGTTGATGATGACGCCGTGAGCCTCGAACTCATGGCTCTGCTTCTCGCTCACGAGGGCCACCAGGTGGTTCGTGCCAACAACGCCGGAACCGCCCTGGAATTGCTCTCATCCGATAAATCAGGTCGTCCGGATGTCCTGCTCGTAGACTTGCAGATGCCTGGTGTCTCGGGCGGTCAACTGGCGGAAAAGGTTCGTGCCATGGGCAGTCCCGGACCGCTGCTGCTGGCCATGAGCGCGTCGGAAGTCCAACGCCAGCAATTACTTGCCTTTGACGGTTTCCTGCTGAAGCCGCTCGCCGTGGACGACCTGCGCCGCGCCCTCACGCCTAAAAAACGGGGCCGGAAACCCGGTGTCCGCGTGGCTCATCCCGGAAGGATAGAGCCGCGACCCCCCGCTGGGCTGGCGCTTGACATGACCGTGATCAAGAAGCTGCTGGCCATGATGCCCAAGGAGTCTTTGCTGGAGCTTTTTTCCGCCTGCATTGCGGATACCCGGTCCTGTATCCGTGATCTCCAGAATTACGTGCAACAAGGCGGCAGGAATGACGATGGCATCCGTCCGCTAGCCCACAGAATTAAAGGAGCGGCGTCTATGGTCGGAGCCGTCCGCCTCGCCGAGCTCGCCGCCGACCTGGAAGCAGGGGGTAGCAAAGAAGCGGCCACCCCCGGCGTTTTCGCTGATTTACTGAACGCATGTAGTGAGTTGGAGCGTATGCTTTTGGCAGGAAATTTAACCAAAACTACCTAGGGCCCCCCATGACAACAACGACAATCTCATCCACTCCTAAGATCAGCAACGACCGCCTGCATCAGATTCGTATTGTCATTGCCGACGACCACCCAGTTGTGCGTATCGGCGTAAAAAACATGCTTCAGAGCGATTCTGGCCTCGAAGTGCTTGGCGAGGCATCGGATGGCGATGAGGCCATCACGGCAACCCTGGAATTGCTGCCGGACATCCTGCTGCTGGATTTGCAGATGCCCCGCCTCCCGGGTCTGGAAGCAATGCGGGCCATCATGAGTGGTTCGCCCACGGTAAAGATCCTGCTCCTGACCAGCACCATCACCACCCAGCAAATCATCGAAGCGCTGCAGATCGGCGCCCGTGGCATCGTGCTGAAAGATGCCCTGGCCGACCACCTCACCACTGCCATCCGCGCGGTCTCCTCGGGTGACTATTGGATCGGCGGCAAGCGCGTGGTTAACCTGGTGGGCGCTCTGCATGAGCTGATGCAACAGGCTGCCGTGCCTGAACGCAAAACCTATGGCCTGACACCGCGTGAGTTGGAAGTAGTTGGATGCATCGTCGAAGGGTGCAGCAATCGTGATATCGCCAAACAGTTCAGCATCAGTGAAGAAACGGTGAAGCGCCATCTGTCGAATATCTTCGACAAAACCGGCGTTTCCACCCGGCTGGAACTGGCGCTGTTTGCAATTGCCCACCAGTTGGTGGCTCTGCAAACCTAACCCCCCCTTACTCCAAGGGCATCCTCTTCAGTCCGATACGGAAAACAGTTGCGTTTTCCCGCCCGCAGCGATCCACGACTGCATCTGATTAGTTGCGCCCAAGCATCTGTGTGGGTATGCGACCAAGGATCTATGGGGCTTTCCGACCTTGCGTCTATCACGAGTAGCGGACTGGATGAGGGAGCGTTCCTGGCTTCGCCTCGAGTCCGTCGAAGTTGAACGCGCCTGAACCTCGGAACCGGAGTTCGACAAGATGATCGCTGGAAAACTGTTCCTCGTTACATTGCTTTGCGCTGCATCGAGTGCTGTTTACGCGCAGGAGCCAAGCCCTACCGCGCAGCCACAACAACAGCAACCGATCATGCCGGCCGAGAACGGCAACGGCAATAATGTTCCTCTTTACCGCATCCAGGTTGTCGGACGTGACATTCCGGCTATCAATTACTGGCACCGCAGCGGGAGCACAAAGATTGGTTTCGCCGGCACCAGTCTCCTTCCCCAAGGAAAAGGGGAAGCGAATGTCACCAGCAAGGGGCAGACGTTCATCAATGCCAAATTCCAGGGGTTCGTGCCCGCGAACAGTTTCGGTGTCGAATATCTGACGTACGTGCTCTGGGCCATCACCCCGCAGGGACGCCCGGTAAACCTGGGTGAGGTGATGCCCGGTGGTTCCAAGGCCGAGATGAGCGTCACCACCAATCTGCAGCAATTTGCGCTGATCGTCACCGCTGAGCCCTATTTCGCCGTGACGACACCCAGCGATTTGGTGGTGATGCAGAATACGGTCACCAAAGACAAGACCACTGGCATCATCGACACCGTGAATGTGCACTTCAACCTGCTGCCCCGTGGAGCTTACGTGCAGACGGCCGGTCAGCATGCGGTACTGAACCCGGTCAAGCCCAGCGACAAATCTCCTCTCCAACTTTACGAGGCCATCAACGCGGTGCAAATCGCTGAGGCCATGGGCGCGGCCCAGTACGCACCAGACATCCTCGCTAAGGCGAAACAGGAATTGGAGAACGCGCAGGCAATGGACGGCAAGAAAAGCCAGCGTAAGGTCATGATTACCTATGCTCGCGGCGCGGTGCAAGACGCGGAAGATGCCCGCGTGAGCACTTTGCGCAAGATGCAGCAGGAGAAGGAACACCAACAGCAGTTGGCCGTGCAGCAAGCGCAGTCTGCTGCTCAGCAGGCCGAGATCGAAGCGCAACAGCAAGCGCTGAAGAGGGCCCAGGCGGACGCACAGGCGGCCCAAGCAGAAGCAGCAGCGGCCAATGCCAGGGCCGCGCAGGCAGCAGCGGAGCATAGCGCCCAGCAGGCGACCGACCAGACTGAGCAGATGCGCGAGCGACTACGCGCGCAGTTGGGCCAGGTCTTGCAGACACAGGAGACGGCGCGCGGATTGATCGTGAATATGTCCGACGTTTTGTTTGACTCTGGTAAATACACTCTTAAACCGGAAGCCCGGGAAAAGCTGGCGAAGGTGTCTGGCATTCTTCTCGCCTATCCCAATTTAAAAGTTCAAGTCGAAGGCTACACCGATAACATAGGCGGCGATCAGTACAACTTGACACTTTCGCAACAGCGAGGGGATGGAGTGCGCGCTTACCTTGTCTCCCAAGGCGTCGGCCCGGACAACATCAGCGCGACTGGCTACGGCATGAGCAACCCCATCGCCGATAATGCGACGTCCGCAGGCCGAGCGCAAAACCGCCGGGTTCAGATGGTAGTTTCAGGCAGTGCAATTGGTGTTCAGCAAAGCCAGCCCTCGGCCACAAATCAGCCGCAAGCCGCTCCCCAGGGAACCATGACCCCAGCGCAGGGAACGAGCAACGTGCCGCAGTAAAGAGTCTTCTCAGACAGCGTTGAGCAGACTCTTTGAAGGGGACGGCCTTTAGGCCGTCCATTTAGAAGTGAATTTGAACCGGCTTCAGCCGCTGAGGGCTGTTTTAAGCGATCACAAGACGTGCCCTCAGGGGCTAAAGCCCGTCCTGTTTCGGGTGGTTAATGTACGGGCTGAAGCCCGTACCCTTCAAAAGAATGCGTTCTCACGCAGAGCCGCACCCTCAGGTGAGAAGAGCCAGGCGGGACTCGATATCGGCCAGCGCTGCTTCCAGCGCAGCCCGTCTTACCGGGCTTGAGGTACGCTCGGAAAGAATGCGTTCCCGCTGCAAGTCAAGCTCCTGCCGTTGCCGCTCGATCCTTGCTCGCTCCAGCACGTTTTTCTTCGCTGCGTCGATCAAGGCGCCCGAAGCGGTTAGATCTGCGGCTGATTGCTGCTCTTCAACAGACTTGCTCTCCCACCCTCGTGCCATATCTCTATGGTACGACATGGCGCTCGATCCCACCGATGTTTCGTGGGGGCCAGAACTGCGGCCTGAACGATTTGCTTGAAACTGCCGTTTCCATTCGGGAACGCCAGTGGAGGAAGTCGTCAATCTCTGCAAGCCGCGCGTTACGGCAGCACGGTCGCGCAAATTGGAGTGCTCAGCCAGTCAGAACAGGACCAGATCTATGCATTTGATAAGGTCCGGGAAGCCCTGAAGTGCATGGAAAAAGGTGCACATTTCGGCAAGACAGTAATTCGAGTTGTTGCGTGATATTCGATATTCCCAGGATGGTACAAGCGCTATCTGATTGAAATTGCAAGGCTATCGAAAGGACAGTAACTTTTGGGTGATCCGTCGGGGACGAAAGCTGTATTTTCCCTACGACAAACGCGACATTTTCGTGCAGAATGCATCTTAACAGTACGATTTTACCGACAACCCCGCATTCGGTTAAGGGAGCTTTTTATGATGACATGGATTCAGAACCTGCTTGGTTTCTTCTACGATATTGTATTCGGCTGCCGGCATTGGAGTCAGACAAGGCCGTTCACGCTTGAACAGCAAACCTACAAGGTTTGTCTGGACTGCGGTAAACAGATCTATTACTCACGGGAGCGCATGACGCCGCTGAGCGCGCGCGAGATCCGCCGGATGAAGGCGGAGACTGCTGCACCAGTTACGGTGATTGCTGCATCGATGAACGATGGCGGTTTTTTCGCCCGGCGCGCGAATAAGTCGAACGCGGCTGCTTGAGTATTGGCTGCTTGAGTATTGAATGACCAGCCGATAGGCTGAAGCTCCGTATCATATGGCGGCAACCTCGCAGCCCGATACGGGGCTTTTCTATGTCCGTACTTCCTTTTCCCAAAAAGATACTGCCACAGTTTCTTTTACTGGAGTACTGTGGGGACTACGCGCGGTGGCGTATACGTTTAGCGATGGTGAGTATCATTTTCCCGCCGCTGCCGTCACTCACCGTTTTGGGTGATTTGTATCCCGGTCTCCCGAACCCGTAATTTCATGAAACTGCTTACCTCGACTGGCATATCCTTGACTCTGGCCGTAGCCTTTGGCGATTCGTGCCGTCTATCAAAGGACCGGGCGAGCCTGGGGACCGCGCGAGCCGGGCGATGTATGGAGCAGTTATGGCAAAATCCGCACTAGGTCTGTTGCCGCTCGCCGCTCCTTTTCTGCTCCTGCTGGCCGCGGGCTGCGGAGCTGTCGGCGCCAGCCCGGGCGGCCTGGTCATCAACGCGGAAAAAGCTACCCTCGATACCACCAATACGGACCAGTTCACTGCCCGGCTGGCTTCCGGGGCCCCCGCGAGCGTCACGTGGACCATCGCAGCGGGGCAAAACGGTGCTTCCCTGGGCCAGGGGACCATCAGTGCAAGCGGCACGTATACGCCGCCACCGTTGCTTTCCCGTGACCAGGTACAGGTTCAAGTCATGGCCACTTCGCGCAGTGATCCGGCGGCCACTGCGACTTACCCGCTCACGGTCACCCCGGGATTCGTCCAGGTGCTGACCCCGGAGACCGCCAGCGTGGCGCCCGGCGGCACGGTTCAGGTCAGGGGAGAGATTGCTGAGGTCAACTCGGGAGCGATCCGGTGGACGCTCTCTACCACCCCGGGGGGCGAGAATGATCCGGGCGATAGCTACGGCAGCGTGGGAGAAACCAGGTGCCATCACTCCAACCGTTCTTACACCTACTGCACCGCGACGTATACCGCCCCGCGGGGTTTGCCGGCCGGCAGCCCAGCCGTCTTTTTGGTGGGGCAGGCGGCGGGAAATTCTCACTCCGCCGCGGCCCTGCACATTCTGCTCAATGGGGGTGGATTCAACAGCTCGGGCCTGCAGAACCAGGCAGTACAGACTGGCTACGTGCAGATGGGCTCATCCGGAGGCAATGCCAACGATTACGACTCCAGAAAGGACGGCACCGGTAAGGAGTATGTCAATGACTGCTGCGGGGGAACGCTGGGCGCCCTGGTGGCGGATCGTACCGGCAATCTGTACATCCTGAGCAACAACCATGTGCTGGCGGAATCAGACCAGGCACGCGCCGGTGACACTGTCGTACAACCCGCCTTGGTCGATTTGAACTGCAATCCCCAGGCCGGTCGAAGTGTGGGGTCTTTGCGCTACGTGGTACCCCTGCAGAGCCGGCAGACCAATGTGGATGCTGCCCTGGCGGCGGCAACGCCTGCAGTCGACGGAACCGGGGCGATCCTGCAGTTGGGACCGCCGGTCAATGGCGTGCTGACTGCCGCGGCCCCCGCGGCAGGCGAGGGAGAGGCTCTGACCGCCGGCCTGCTGAACCAGCTGCACGTGGTCAAGAGCGGACGAACGACAGGCCTGACCTGTTCCACGGTAAACACGGTCGACCTGAGCGTGCAGGTGGATTACTACTACGATTGCGCCGAGACCCAGCCCTACTACACCAAGACGTACGTCAATCAGATTGGCATGCCCGGGGCCAGCTTCGCGGATAGTGGAGACTCCGGAGCACTGGTGCTCGACGCCAGCAACGCCCAGCCGGTGGGCCTGTTTTTTGCCAGCGGCGCCGACGACAGCAACCACGGATTCAGCGTGGCCAACCCCATTCAGGATGTGCTGAGCGAGTTGGGGCAAAGGAGCCAGGCGGACGGGCAGGAATTCCAGATCGCGGGCGGGGCTCCTCATCCTGTTACCTGCTCCAACTACGATGAGCACGCCCCGCCGGTGACTGTCAGTGTGAGTTCGTCGCAAATGGCGGCCGCCAAGTCCGCGGCCGAATCGGCGACCGCCCTGCTGCTGAATAACGGAATCCTGGGCACGGCTCCGGGCAAGAGCCTGGATAGCCCGGGCGAAGCGGCCGTGATTGTTTACGTGGACAAGAACAAACCGGGGATCGCGGTTCCCGAGGTCCTCAACGGCGTGCGCACGGTCGTGATCCCCACCGACGCGGCGACCCTGAACGCGCGCACCGCACCCGCGACACTGCCCCAGGCGGACGGCATTCATTTGCCGGCCGACGTGCTGCGAGCCGCGGCCGCGGTACAACGGCAATCTGCACCGCAGTTGATGGCGGACCCGGCGTTCTTTGGTGTGGGTGTGACCCAAAGCTACGACAATCCAGCAGAGGCCGCGCTGCTGGTGCTGGTGGATTTGACCAAGACCCCACGGTCCATGCCCGACGTGGCCGGGGGATTGCGAATACGTTATATGCAGATCAACCGCCTGCACGTCACGCGGTCGAAATTGGCCCCGGTGGCGCAAGCGCCGCGTTGCGCGGTCCCCATGTCAGGATCAACCGCTATCAATCCCTAAGTGTCCTCCCAGTCCCGCAGGGACGGCTGAACTTAGCCCAGGACGCTAGTCCTGGGTTCGATTTTGCAGGGACGACCAGTCCCGCAGGGACGGCTGAAAATAGGCGGTAACGCAATCCTGGACAACCTTCAGTCGTCCCTGCGGGACTTTAATCATGTCTAATGATGTACCCAGGACTGACGTCCTGGGCTAAGTTCAGCCGTCCCTGCGGGACTCAATTCGTAAATCCTTGGATCTGTACTCAGGACAGACCGGAAACGAGGTTCTCACCCACTCTAACGTCCCATCAGCCGAAACCTAGACAGCTTGCGTGGCCGCGGCCGGAGACTGCACCGGAGGCAAACCAATCCCGTTCTCGCGGAAAAAGAGCATGAACACGGTCCCAGACGGCCTGCCGCTTGGCCCGCCGGCCGTACGGCTGACCACCCTCACCGTGGCATTGTGTTTGACGATAATCTCGCTGCTCACCCAAAGACCAAGCCCAGTGCCGGTCGTTTCCTTGGTGGTGAAAAACGGCTCGAAAATCCGCAGGCGCGTGGCCTCAGTCATACCGCACCCGTTGTCGGCGACGAACAGCCGAATCCCGGGGGTGCCATCCACCCACGAACGGGAGCGCCGTATGGACAGCGACAAACACCCTCCCCTGGCCATGGCGTCAATGGCGTTGCCGATCAGGTTGGCGAAGACCTGGCGCAGCTCCCCGGAAAAGCAGTAAAGTTCGACATCCGGGGCGATCTTGCGAGAAACCTCGATCTGCAGCGCCACCATTCGCCCTAGGTAAAGGGTGAGAACCGACTCCAACAGCTCCGCAATGTTGGCGACCACCGGGAGGGTCGATTGGCGATAAAAGCGCAGGGTCTGCTGCGTCATCTCGGCGACGCGGGAAATTTCCCGCTGGGCCAGGTCGGCGTAGCCGGTAGCCTCCTCATCGAGCGAAGGCTGGTGGCGCAGCAGGTACAGAAGATTGGTGACCGCCTCCAGCGGATTATTGATTTCGTGGGCAATGGAAGCAGCAAGGCGCCCCGCAGCAGCCAGTTTTTCGGTTTTCCGCAAAGCCTCCTCTGCGCGTTTCCGTTGGGTTGCTTCGACTACGATCGCTCCTACCCAGCGAACAGCCTCGGACGTCGCCTTGACCGGGTACACATTGATGAGCCAACTACGCACCTGGTCAACGCCACCGGGCAAGGGCGTATTCAGCTCGAATTGAGTGACCGGCCGCCCGGTTTCAAAGACGCTTTGCACCTGGCGCTGCAGAACCTCTGCGGCGGGACCAGGCAGCATTTCAGCAATCGAGCGCCCCAGGTGCCTTCCGATCGGCACCTGGTTCATCTCCGCCAGGAATTGGTTGACGCGCACGTAGCGAAGCTTGCGATCGAAAAAAGCAAATCCAATCGGCGCGTTTTCCAACATGGAGTCGAGCAGCGCCAGGGTGTCGCTGAGCCCGGCCCTCTGCTCCTCGATCGAAGTCACCATGAGATTGAAAGCACGGGTAAGATCCGCCGACTCGTTATTCGAGGTCACTTCCAGCGGAAATCCTTCTTTGGTCTCAGGATCACGAATCAACTTGCGGGTCGCCGAAAGCAAGGTACGAAGCGGGCGGGTAATGGAACGGGCGAGTGTGCCGGCAATGATCGCCGTGCCCAGAGCTCCCAGGCCGGCGAAAATGAACGTGATGCGTATGAGCGAGTAGATCTGCTGCCAAGCCGCAGTCGCATCTTCATAAACCCAGGCAAATCCGCTGAGTTGTCCACCGACGTGGATCGCCTGGACCGCTTCACGAGCACCGCCGGGAACACGAAAAATCACCGCCCCAGCGGTGTCCTCCAAATGCTTCTTTTCCAGGCGTGTCAGCAGTTCCTTGCCGTTCATCTCCGGATCGCTGCTGGCAATCACCCGGCCGTTGGTGTCTGTAACCATCGCTGTACGGATGGCGGGAGAGTTGATCATGGCGCGCAGAATCGGAACCAGGTATCCTGCCTGGCCCTGGGCCAGCGAATCCTGGCTCTGCAGCGCCAGCAGGTTCACCTCGGATTCCAGCCGCAGGCGAGCCCGTTCATGAATTTCCAAAGCTTGTTCGCGGACCAGCAAGATAGCGAAGACAACCACCAGCAAGCCTTCGAAAAGGATGAGACCGGAGATGAGCTGACCCCGAATCGAACGAGGCTTAAGCCAACTCATTTGGTGGCCCTCCTTCCTTCACCTTGCTTCAGCCCACCTTCACCGGGGCTTTGCCTGCGAGCTTGGCTTCAATATCATGTGCGATCTGACGGCCATGGAAGCGGC
>Ga0182015_10003341_pt1 | contig 18114 bp, 9 predicted proteins | sample 712P3MmetaG_FD_120478 | JGI IMG/M metagenome (GOLD analysis project Ga0182015, IMG submission 120478) | Permafrost microbial communities from Stordalen Mire, Sweden - 712P3M metaG | ecosystem: Environmental > Terrestrial > Soil > Wetlands > Permafrost | place: Sweden: Stordalen | collected...
GAACGAGACCAACTTCGAGCGCGCGTTCGGGGTGAAGAATCCGCGCCCGTACGTGAAGGACGCCTTCGGCCGGTATCTGATCAACAACGATCCGACCGCCATCAATCCCAAGCGCACGGGCTCGAAGGCGGCGTTTCAGTACACCTCGATCTTGGAGCCCGGCGCGACCGAGACGATTCGCTTGCGGCTCACCGATACGCCGGGCAAGCTCGAGATCGATCCCGTTGCATTCGATGCGATCGTCGACCGGCGCGTTGCCGAAGCGGACGAATTCTACAACAGCCTGCTGCCCGCGTCGACCAACGAGCAAGATCGAGTGATTCAGCGCCGAGCGTTCGCCGGGTTGCTGTGGACGAAGCAGTACTACAATTACATCATTCGCGATTGGCTCAAGGGCGATCCGCTGATGCCCCCGCCGCCGAAGGAACGCCTGCACGGGCGTAACTCGAGCTGGACGCACCTCTACAACGATGAAGTGCTCTCGATGCCCGACGAGTGGGAATATCCGTGGTACGCCAGCTGGGACCTGGCCTTTCACGTCATCGCGTTTGCGCTGATCGATCCGGATTTCGCCAAACGCCAACTGGTCGCGCTCACGCGCGAGCGCTACATGCATCCCAACGGCCAGCTGCCGGCCTACGAGTGGGCGTTCGACGACGTCAACCCGCCGGTGCACGCGTGGGCGGCGTATCGCATCTATAAGATCGAAGCCAAGCGCCGCGGCGGCGTGGGCGATCTGCCCTTTCTCGAGCGCGTGTTCCAGAAGCTGCTGCTCAACTTCACCTGGTGGGTGAACCGGAAGGACGTCGCCGGGCGCAACGTGTTTCAAGGCGGCTTCCTCGGGCTCGACAACATCGGAGTCTTCGACCGCAGCACGAAGTTGCCGACGGGCGGCTATCTCGCGCAAGCCGACGGCACGGCGTGGATGGCCGTGTACTCGCTCAACATGCTGGCGATCGCGATCGAACTCGCGCGCCACGATCCGGTCTACGAGCATCTCGCCAACAAGTTCTTCGAACACTTCCTCTACATCGCCGACGCGATGAACTCGCAGATCGACGACGACGACAACGGCGTTGGCCTGTGGGATCCGCAGGACGAGTTCTACTACGACCAGCTCTACCTCCCGACGGGCGAGCGCATCCCGCTCAAGGTCCGCTCGGCCGTCGGCGTGATCCCCGTCTTTGCGGTCGAAACGCTCGATCCGGACACGCTCGAAAAGCTGCCGCTGCTGAAGACGCGGGTCGAGTGGTTCATCGCGAACCGGCCGGAGCTGGCGGAGAACGTCGCGCGCATCGAGATCAGCGGGATGCGGCAGCGCCGGTTACTCGCGATCGTCAACCCGGAGCGGCTGCGCCGCATCCTCCGCCGGCTCTTCGCCGAAGAAGAGTTCATGAGCCCGCACGGGATGCGCGCGCTCTCGAAGTTCCACGAAGCGAATCCGTTCGTGCTCAACGTCGGCGGCGCGAGCTTTCGCGTCGACTACGAGCCCGCCGAATCGACCAGTGGCCTGTTCGGCGGAAATTCCAACTGGCGCGGCCCGGTCTGGTTTCCGCTCAACTATTTGCTCATCGAGTCGCTCCAGAAGTTTCACTACTACCTGGGCGATGACTATAAGATCGAGTTTCCGACCGGCTCCGGCACGATGCTGACGCTGTGGGAGGTCTCACTCCAGCTCTCGCACCGCTTGATCGGTCTCTTCCGGACCGGTCCCGACGGAACGCGGCCGTTCCAACGCGCGAATTCGGCGCTCGAACACGACGTGCACTGGCGCGACCACCTGCTCTTCCACGAATACTTCAACGGCGACACGGGGCAGGGTCTCGGCGCATCGCATCAGACCGGCTGGACGGCGCTCGTCGCGAAGCTGATCCAGCAAGTCTCCGATTACGAGGCCCCCCAACATCCGGCAGTGGGCCGCGACTTCACCGTGAAAGCAGGGCTCTGAACGGGTATGTCACCGGTTGAAAGCATGCTGACGTGAACGCGACGCACCAACCGGTCCTCGGTGACCTCGACGCCTACCTGTTGGGCGAGGGCACGCATCTCCGGCTCTACGACGTCATGGGCGCGCACGTGCGTACCTTCGACGGCGTAACTGGGACCGCGTTTGCCCTGTGGGCCCCGAACGCGCGGCGCGTGAGCGTCGTCGGTGACTTCAACGACTGGGACGGCAACCGGCATCGGATGTGGCTGCGGCGCGATTGCGGCGTATGGGAGCTCTTCGTGCCGGGCGTCGGTCCCGGGGCGCGGTACAAGTACGAGCTCGAAGATAACGCCGGTCATCTGTTGCCGTTGCGCGTCGATCCGGTTGCGTTCTACGCCGAGCAGCGGCCACGCAACGCCTCGATCGTCTGGGACGCGCCGCCATATCCGTGGACCGACGGCCCGTGGATGGCGGGACGCGGCGCCCGGCAGCACCGCGATGCCCCGATCTCGATCTACGAAGTTCATCTCGGTTCGTGGCGCCGCGTGCCCGAAGAGGGCAATCGCTTCCTGACCTATCGCGAATTGGCCGAAACGCTCGTGCCGTACGTTCGCGACCTTGGGTTCACGCACATCGAACTGCTGCCGATCACGGAGCACCCCTTCGACGGATCGTGGGGCTATCAAACCACGGGCTGGTTTGCGCCGACGAGCCGCTTCGGCACGCCCGATGATGCGCGCGCGTTCATCGATGCGGCGCATGCCGCCGGACTCGGCGTGATCGTCGACTGGGTTCCCGGGCACTTTCCCACCGACGACTTCAGCCTCGGACGCTTCGACGGCACGAGCCTCTACGAGCACGCCGATCCGCGCAAGGGCTTCCACAAAGAGTGGGGGACATTTGCCTTCAATCTCGGCCGCACCGAGGTCGCCAACATTCTCTTGGCTAGCGGCCTCTACTGGCTGCGCGAGTTTCACATCGACGGTCTGCGCGTCGACGCCGTGTCGTCGATCATCTATCTCGACTATGACCGCTCGCCCGGTGAGTGGATCCCAAACGTCTACGGCGGCAACGAAAACCTCGATTCGACCGGCTTTTTGCGGCGGTTCAATACCGTCGTCTACGGCGAATTTCCCGACGTCATGACGATCGCGGAAGAGTCGACGGCCTACGGCGGCGTAACGACGCCCGTTTCGCACGGGGGTCTCGGGTTCGGCTTCAAGTGGAACATGGGCTGGATGCACGACACGCTGGAGTTTTTTGCGCGCGATCCGCTCTACCGCAACCACCACCTCAACGAGATCTCGTTCGGCCTCATCTATGCCTTTACCGAGAACTTCGTACTGCCGATCTCGCACGATGAGATCGTGCACGGCAAGCGTTCGCTCTTCGGGAAGATGCCGGGTAACGATTACGAGAAGTTCGCCAACGTGCGGCTGCTGTTCGGCCACATGTGCGGGCACCCCGGTAAGAAGCTGCTCTTCGCGGGCAGCGAGTTCGCGCAGCGCGATGAGTGGAAAGCCGATACGTCGCTCGACTGGCATCTGACGCAATGGCTGCCGCATTCCGGGATGCAACGGCTCATGGGCGACTGCAACCGGCTCTACCGCGAACTACCGGCGCTCCACGCGCGCGACGCCACCGCCGACGGCTTCGAGTGGATTCAGTACGACGATTGGCGCAACGCCGTCTGCGCGTGGGTGCGCTACGACGCGCAGCGCGCGAGCCACGCGGTCGTCGTATGCAACTATTCCGGCGTCCGCCTCGACGGCTACCGCATCGGCGTTCCGCAAGCCGGGGCGTACCGCGAGCTGATCAACACGGACGCTGCCATTTACGGCGGCGGGAACGAAGGAAACCTGGGCGCCGTTCACACGGACCCCGTGGCCATCCACGGCCGCGAGCATTCGCTCGCGCTCGTGCTGCCGCCGCGAGCCGCGATCATCCTCGCACCGTAGTGGCGACGGCGAAACGGCTCGAGCCCGGGAGCGCGTATCCGCTAGGCGCGTCCTGGGACGGAACCGGCGTGAACTTCGCGCTCTTCTCCGCCAACGCCGAACGCGTCGACCTGTGCATCTTCGATACCCGCGGCCGGCGGGAGATCGCGCGCTACACGCTACCCGAGTTCACCGACGAAGTGTGGCACGGCTACCTGCCGGGTTTGCGGCCGGGCGCACTCTACGGTTACCGCGTCTACGGACCCTACGACCCGGCCAACGGTCATCGCTTCAACCACCACAAGCTGCTGATCGATCCGTACGCCAAAGCGCTGGGCGGAACGCTGCGCTGGAGTGATGCCCACTACGGCTACCGCATCGGCGCGCCGCGCAACGACCTCAGCTTCGACCGGCGCGACAACGCCGGCGGCATGCCGAAATCGGTCGTCGTCGACACGTCTTTCATGTGGGGTAACGACCGGCCGCCCGACGTGCCCTGGATGCGCCGCGTATTCTATGAAACGCACGTGCGCGGCTACACGATGCTGCACCCCGACGTGCCGCCCGCGGCGCGCGGCACGTTCTTGGGCCTCGCCTCGCCGCGCGTCATCGAACACCTCGTCGACCTCGGGGTGACGACGGTCGAACTGCTGCCCGTCCACGCGTTTATCGACGACCGCAACCTTGTCGAGAAGCGCCTGCGGAACTATTGGGGTTACAACTCGATCGGCTTTTTCGCGCCGGAAGCGCGCTATCTCTCCGTCCATCACGACGAGTTCAAGACGATGGTCAAGAGCTTCCACGAAGCGGGCCTCGAAGTCGTCCTCGACGTCGTCTACAACCACACGGCCGAAGGCAATCAGCTCGGCCCCACGCTCTCATTTCGCGGGGTCGACAACGCCTCGTATTACCGGCTGGCCGAAGACAAACGCTACTATGAAGACACGACCGGCTGTGGAAACACGCTCAACCTGCGCCATCCCCGCGTGTTGCAGATGGTTACCGATTCGTTGCGCTACTGGGTTGAGGAGATGCACGTCGACGGCTTCCGCTTCGACCTCGCGACCACGTTGGCGCGCGAAGACAACGGCTACACCTACAACGCGTCGTTCTTCAAGGTACTCAAACAAGATCCGGTACTCGCGCGCTGCAAACTGATCGCCGAACCGTGGGACGTCGGGATGGGCGGCTACCAAGTCGGCGGTTTCCCGCCCGGGTGGTCGGAGTGGAACGGCAAATATCGCGATACGGTGCGCCGCTACTGGCAAGGGAACAGCGGCCTGCTAGCCGAGTTCGCGTCCCGCCTTGCGGGCTCGAGCGATCTCTTCAATCGCCACGGTCGCCGGCCGCGCGCGAGCATCAACTTCGTCACCGTGCACGACGGCTTCACGCTGACCGACCTCGTCTCGTACAACAACAAGATCAACGACGCGAACCTCGAAGACAACCGCGACGGAACCGACGATAATGCAAGCTGGAACTGCGGTGCCGAGGGCCCGACCGGCGATCCCGCGATCCTCGCGCTGCGCGAGCGGCAGAAGCGCAATCTGATCACGACGCTCTTTCTCTCCCTGGGCGTGCCGATGCTACTGGCGGGCGATGAGTTCGGGCACACGCAGCGCGGCAACAACAACGCCTATTGCCAGGACAACGAGATCTCGTGGATCGACTGGAACGGCCGCAGCGAACGCGACCTGACGTTCCAAACGTTCGTCAAGGCCGTGCTGCGGATGCGGCGCGATCATCCCGCTTTCCAGCGCGACGCGTTCTTCACCGGCCGCCCGCAACCGGGGGGCGCGCGCAAGGATATCGCGTGGTACACGCCCGCAGGCATCGAAATGGAGGGCGCCGATTGGGGCAGGGAAGGCCGCGCGATCGGTGTCTTTTTCGGCGACCGCCCACTGTTCGCAGTCCTCTTTAATGCCGCCGATGACGACGTAGCGTTCGCGCTTCCCGACAGCGAGACGGTGCAGTGGCACCTACTGCTCGATACCGCGCTCGACGAACGCAAAGCGAAGGTGACGAGTGCCGGCCCCGCGGCGAACTACACCGTCACGGCCCGCTCGGTCGCCGTGTTCAACGGGCTCCCCGCATGACTGCGCGCGAGCTCGTCGGCGAACGCTACGACGACGCGCTCGGCGTCGTGCGCATCGTGCCCGCCGCAACGCGGGAGACGTTCATCACGGCGTTGACGGCGCCGGAGAGCACCGGCATCGCCCGGCCCACGCGCGTGTTGCGCGAGGGCGATCAGCTGACGATCGACGTCACGCTCGCGACGGAGCAGTGGGAAGAGAACATGTTGTGGACGGTCAGCGACGACCGTGGGACCGTCAAGGCCGGAACGCTGGCACTGCGCGACACGCCGGTCTCTCGATTCGTGCAACGCGAGGGCAAGACCGTCGAAACGCGCCGCATTACGCTGCCGTTCCACGTTGCGTCGAACGCCTACCGGGCGACCCTCGACGTGGGCACGTACGGCCACGCCGGCATCGATGTCATCGCCGCGCCCGCGCGCGCCTATCTGCCGGCGGCCCCGGCGCGGATCTGGGGTCTCGCGGTCCAGCTCTACACGCTGCGCTCGGAGCACAACTGGGGCATCGGCGATTTCGGCGATTTGGAGCGGATGTGCGAGATCGCGGGCGACGCCGGGGCAGCGCTCGTCGGCATCAATCCGCTGCATGCTTCACATCGCAGCGATCCCGAAGCCGCGAGCCCCTACGCGCCGACCTCCCGCCGCTTCCTCAATTGGCTCGCCATCGACATCGACGCGTTGCCCGAGGCGCGCGATCCGGACGTCCAACACTACATCGCCTCGGTGATCGACGACCTCGCGGCTCTCCGCACGAACCCGTTCGTCGACTACACCGGTGTGGCGATGGTCAAGGCACCGGCGCTGAAGCTGTGCTTCGCCGCGCTGAGCGGCGCGCGCACCGAAGCGTTCGCATCCTACGTCAGTGCGGGTGGCGAGGCCCTCAAGCGGTTCGCTATCCATGAGGCCCTCGTTGCACGCTACGGCCGCAACGCCGCGCGCTGGCCCCAGGCACTGCGCAAGGGCGAGAGCGAGGCGATCGCGGGGTTTGCCCGCGAGGAACCTCGCGCAATCGACTTCTCCATGTACTTGCAGTGGTGCGCTAGCGAACAGCTCGACCGCGTCGCCGCCGCCGCTCGCAGCCGCGGCGTCGAACTCTACCGCGACCTCGCCGTCGGCGTCGAATCGGGCGGCGCCGAAGCGTGGGGCGATCCGGACTACATCACGACGGCCAGCGTCGGCGCCCCGCCGGATCTCCTCAACACGCATGGTCAGGACTGGGGTCTCCCGCCGCTTTCGCCGGTCGCGCTCGAGCGCGAGGCGTACGCTGCGTTCGCCGCACTGCTCGCCGGCAACATGTACGACGCGGGCGCCCTGCGCATCGATCACGCCATGTCGCTGATGCGGCTATTCTGGGTGCCCCGCGGGGGCCAGCCGGCCGACGGCGCGTACGTCAGCTACCCCTTCGACGATCTGCTCGCGATCTTGTGTCGCGAAAGCGTGCGCGCGCGCTGCATGGTGATCGGCGAAGATCTCGGCACGATACCGGCTGGTTTCCGCGACAAAATGGCGGCCAATAACATCCTCTCCTACCGGATCCTGCTCTTCGAGCGGGATGGCAACGGCGCGTTTCTTCCGCCCGGCGACTACCCCGAACTCGCGCTCGCAACCACCGGCACCCACGATCTTCCGCCGCTCGCCGGCTGGCTCGAAGGCGACGACATCGCCTTACACGAGCGCATCGGCCTGATCGACGCCGAAACGGCACGGCAGACGCGGCGCGCGCGCGACTCCGGCGTCGCGCAACTCCGCGCGGCACTGGTCGCAAGCGGCGACCTGCGCGAGCTCGTACCGGATACCGAGTCGGTCGTGCTAAGCGCATACCGCTACCTCGCCCGCTCGCCGGCCCGCATCGTTATGGTGCAGATCGAGGACGTGCTCGGCGAACGCTCGCCGGTCAACATTCCGGGTACGAACCGCGAGTATCGGAACTGGCGGCGCAAACTGCGCGATGACCTTGAGACCATTGCAACCGACCCGCGGCTCGAACGATTTGCACGTGCGCTGCGGGAGTTACGCCCGCGCGCATGAAGACGAAGGTGGAGGGTCGCTCATGAAAGGCGTTCTGATGGCCGGCGGGGAGGGGTCGCGACTGCGACCGTTGACCTCACGCCGCCCGAAGCCGCTCGCCCCGGTTGCCGGTAAACCGGTGATGGAGCACATCATCGGCCTTCTGCGCCGGCACGGGATCACCGAGATCGTCGCGACGCTGCACTACCTTGCCGACGAAGTCGAGTCGTACTTCGATAGCGGCGCCGAGTTCGGCGTAACGATGGAGTACGTGGTCGAGGATACGCCGCTCGGCACTGCCGGCGCCGTCAAGATGGCCGACAAACTCCTGGCCGGCGAGACGTTCCTCGTCATCTCCGGCGACGCGCTGACCGACATCGACTTAACCGCACTCATCGAGCATCACCGGCGCGAGCAGAACGACGTCACGATCGCATTGCAGCGCGTGACCAACCCGCTCGAATTCGGGGTCGTCGTGACCGACGAGGACGGCCGCATCACGCGTTTCCTCGAGAAGCCGTCGTGGGGCGAGGTCTTCTCCGACACGATCAACACCGGCATCTACGTGCTCGAACCGGGGATCCTCGAGCGCATGATCCGTGGCCGAAACTACGACTTCTCCAAAGATCTCTTTCCCGAGATGCTGCGTGACGGCGCGAAGCTCGGCGGCTACATCATCGACGCGTACTGGACCGACATCGGCAACCTCGAGCAGTACCAACAAGCGAACTACGACGCGCTCGAGGGCAAGGTCCGGCTCGATTCGCTCGGGACGGAGATCGTGCCGGGCGTACTCGCGGGCAAAGCTTGCCGCATCGATCCTTCGGCGCAGCTGCATCGCCCGATCGTCTTGGGCGACGGCGTGCGGATCGCCGCGGGCGTCGAGATCGTCGGACCCACGACGATCGGCAACGGCTCGATCGTCGAGCGTGGCGCGCGGATCACGCGCAGCGTGCTGTGGGAAGATTGCTACATCGGCGAAGACGCCGCCATCAACGACTGCACCGTCGCCGACCGCAACACGATCGAACGCAACGCGACCGTCAGCGAATCGACCGTCATCGGGCGCGGCTGCACGATCGGCTCCGGTGCCGTCGTCAACGCGAACTTGAAACTGTGGCCCGACAAATGGGTGACGTCGGGTTCGATCGTCTCGATGTCGCTGATCTACGGGCAGAAATGGCCGGGTTCGCTCTTCGGTTCGGTCGGGATCAGCGGTCTTGCGAATCTCGAGTTCACGCCGGAATTCGCACTCAAACTCGGACAGGCATTCGGCTCGTATCTGAAGCCGGGCCAATCGGTGATGACGAGCCGCGATACGCATCCGGCGACGCGCGTGATGAACCGCTGCGTCATTTCGGGCCTGCTCAGCGTGGGCATCCACGTTCTCGACCTGCGCTCGTATCCGTTACCGCTCGCGCGCTACGCCGTGCGCATCGGTGGCGACGGTGGCGTTCACGTGCGCGTTGCGCCGAACGACCCCAACGCCCTGATGATGGAATTCTTCGATCAGCAAGGGATCACGACCGACAAGAACACCGAGCGCAAGATCGAGAACCTGTTCTTCCGCGAAGATTTCCGGCGCACGGGCATGGACGACGTGGGGACCCTCGACTTTCCCTCGCGCATGCTGGAACGCTACACCGGCGCGTTTCTCGAAGCGCTCTCCGCGCATGCGGTCAAAGAGGCCGGCTTCAAGGTCGTGATCGACTACGCGTGGGGCAACGCATCGATCGTCCTGCCGCAGCTGCTGGGCGGACTCGGCGTCGACCAAATCTCGCTCAACGCCTATTTCGATGCACAGCGCGCGCGCAATTTCCGCGACGATCGCGAACGCCATCTCGAACAACTCGCGACCGTCGTGACGTCACTCGAGGCCGACCTCGGCATCTTGATCGACGCCGACGGCGAAACGTTCACGCTCGTCGACGACAAGGGCCGCATCGTCGGCCGCAATCGTCTGTTCGCGCTGATGACGCTGCTGATCGCGCGCGCGACGCCGGGTGCACGAATCGCGATGCCGGTCACCGTCCCGGATGCCGTCGAGCGCATCGCCGAACAAAACGGCGCGGAGATCGTGCGCACGCGCAGCGACCGCCGTTCGTTGATGGCGCTGGCCGAAAAGGACGGGAAGACGCTCGCCTTCGCCGGCGGTGCCGATTACGAACTGATCTTCCCCGAATTTCAACCGGCCTTCGACGGCCTCTACGGTGCGGCGAAGGTGATGGAACTGCTCGCCGCCGAGCACCAGCCGGCGAGCGAACTCGTCGACCAGCTGCCGGACTGGCACATGGCCAGCCGCGCCGTTCCGTGTCCGTGGGACCGCAAAGGGCTCGTCATGCGCGCGCTGCACGACGAGTCGCGCAACGGCGAGGGCGTTCAGATGATCGACGGGATCCGCATCTCGGAGAACGGCGGCTGGGTGCTCGTGCTTCCCGACGCCTCCGAAGCCGCCGTGAACGTCATCGCCGAAAGCACGAGCGATGAGAGCGCTGAGGGCACGGCCGCCAACATGGCCAACCACATCGCGCACCTCATTGCCACCGGCTAACGGTCGTTCTTGGTGCGCTCCAGATAGGCCGTAGCGGTTTGGACTTCGCCTTCGAGGGCGGTGACGGTTTGTTGCATACTGCTGAGCGCGGCGGCTTTGTAGGTGCTCACCGAGTCCATCGCGTCGTACACGTTGCGGAAGGCGGCTTTGAGCTTATCGACGTCGATCGTTGCCGAGGCAGCCTGAGCGTAAACGCCGGCGCTCTGCTGCTTGAGCATCGCTGAGGTCGACTCGATCATGTTACCGGTCGTCGTGTTGAGCGCGCCGATCTGATTGAGGACCAGCTTTTCGTTTGCCAGCGCTTGTGCGACCACGACGGCCGTGCGCAGCGCGGAGACGGTCGTCGTCGTGGCGCGCTCGACGCCTTTGATCAGCTCGACGTTGTTCTTCTTGATCAGATCGAGCGCGAGATAACCCTGCACGTTGACCGCCATCTGGGTAAGGAGGTCTTGGATCTTCTGACGCGCGTAGAACTGCACGTCTTCGCGTAGGATTTTGGCGCGATCGGGATCGCCCGTATCGAGCGCCGCAAGCCGCACGTCGATCTCGGCATCGAGCCTTTTAGCGAGGTAGGCGAACCCTTCGAGCTTCTGCATGAGCGCCCACATCGTGGCCTTCTCTTGCTCGATTGCGGCGTTGTCGCGTTGCAGTTCGTCTTTGGAGCGGTAGAGCGTCTCGATGATGGCATTGAGGTGATTCTGCGCCGACCGGTAGCCGTCGAAATAGGCCGTGATCTTGTTGCCGAACGGGATCAGCCCGAGCAATTTGCGCGGTGAGAGCAAGTCGCCGGCCTTCGAGGGGTCGAGCGATTCGACGGTATTGCGTAAATCGCTCAGCGCCTTCGATACGGGCGATGCGGCGTCGTACACGCCGTTCTTCATCGCCTTCATCGGCCGCTCGAGCATGCGGTTCGCGACGCTTGCGGATGCGCGAACGTCGCTCTCTCCGAGCGCGAGTATCGCATCGACGCGCGTCTTGAAGTCGCTGCCGTGGGGATCGAGCGTCGTCAGATCGCCGATGAATTCACCGACCTGCCGGTCGAGGCGCTGCGTCTCATCCCCTGGCAGCGGGACGCGGTTGGCGGCCTCCTCCGGCGCGATGACCGCTACCGGCGCGGGGGGCGTCAGCGCGGGCGGCTCGAGCGCGTTCGAATCCACCGCCCTACTCTTTGACCTCGCGAATCCACATGTTCCACGGTCGATGGATGACTTCGTCGATGTACCGCTCGTAGTTGGCCGACTCTTCCGGCGCGAGATACATCGGCTCGCCCAGGCGCAGCGCTTCCGATTGAATCTGCGCGTTTTGCGCGGCGTAGACCGCGCGATACACGGCGTGTCTGATCGTTTTCCCGACCATCGTCGCGCCATGGCCACGCATCAGCACCATTGGTTTGTCGCCGAGCTTCTCCGCCAGCGCCTTCCCGATCGGTGCGGTGCGGATCAGCATGTCCGTCATCCCGGCGGTCTCGCGGATCTCGAACTTCGGCACACCCAGGCCCAGGAACGCGCTCATGTGATAGACGGGCTCGAGTTCCGCTTTGGTTATGCCGAACGGGATCAGCGAGGGTGCGTGACAGTGTACGACCGATGTCACATCGGGACGCGCTTTGTAGATCTCGCCGTGAATGTAGCGCTCGCTGTAAAGACGATGCTTCGTCGCCGGAATCGGGACGCTGTCGAGATCGTAGGTGATCAGATCCTTTTCGGTGACCAGACCGGGCGCGAGATGTCGCGACATCACGTACCGCTCCGGATCGCTGTCGTGCCGCACGCTGATGTGACCGAACGCATCGACGATGCCGTATTTGAAGAGGATCTTGTTCCCCAACAGCAAGTCTTCGACCAACGCCTCGGAGAGGGGTTTGAGTTTAGGCAAGTGGTACTCCAAACACTTGAGGACGTTTACGCCATCACGGCGTCGATGTAGCCGATCTTCCGTTCCAGCGCTGCAAGGGCGTGCGCCCAGGTGTAGCGGCCCACGGTTTCGGCGCCTGCGCGGCGCATCTCATCGCCGATCGCCGGAGTCGCGAAGAGCGCGCGCAGGTACGTCGCAAGCTCGCGTCCGTCGGACGTGTCGCAAACGATCGCGTTGACGAACGGCTCGGCATACTCTTCGCCGGTCGCACCGCAGACCGCGATGCCGCCTGCCGCCATTACCTCAAGCCCGACCAAACCGAACGGTTCTTTGCCGCTGTTGGCGAGCACGGCGTCGGCGGCGGCATAGAGCGCGTAGAGCGTCGCGTCGTCGAGGAACGCGCGTAAGTGAACGATCGGTCCGTCCGCGAGCGCGATGCCGTCGATCACCTTGTGACCGTCGGAGCCCTCGTAGCCGATCCGTTCGACGTTGAGGCCGCGTTCGTGCGCGCGCGCGAAGACCACGTCGCCGTACGGCTCTTTGCCCCCGCGCACGATCAGGCGCGCATTGATCCCGGCTTCGTGCAACTCGGCCAGCGCATCGATAGCCTGCATCCAATTCTTGTCGGGATCGAAGCGGCCGACTTTGACCAGCGTCGGCCGGCCCGCCAGAGCCTGTTTCATCTCGGCGAGCAGCCGCGGATCGGCCCCGCTGAGCAAACGGTTGTCGATGCCGTTCGGGATCACGAGTGACGGCACGCCGTGACGCGCCAGCTCGAACTTCATGTACTTGCTCACGGCCGTGATGGCCGCCGCATTACGCAGGGCGGCAAAGTCGACGTGTTCCCAGCCGTAGGTGTTGTTGGCGTTCCAAATCAGGGTGAAGTTGTCGCGCACGCCGCGTAGCCGCGCGAGCCGGTCGATCGCGACCGCGACGCCCGCCGTCTGCCACTCTTCGCAGATGACGAGCGTGCGTTCGTTCGCGGCGGCCGTCGGTACGACGATCTGGTCGACCACGAACGCCGGCAGGCTCGATTCCCAGTCGGCGATCTTTTCGCTTTCCCCATCGTAGGCGTTACGCGGGTGCTGCGCGGAGATCCACTGCGACCAGCGCCGCAACGTCACGTTGCCCTTTGTCTCGACGGCCGCCGACGCCGGATCGCCGACGAAGATCACATCCACGATGCACCCGATGTCGCCCAGCGCATTGGCCAACTGCGTGACGCGCGTACCGAGGCCACCGATCGACGCGTAGCGATCGGGACCTTCGAACGAGAGGATGGCGACGCGATGCGGTAGATCCACGGCCGGCATACCACTTTCCGCAGCAGCGGCGAGGGCCGCCGCCGCTTTCTTTTTTTTCAACTTGCTAACTGACGCAGCACGTACTGGAGGATGCCGCCGTGGCGGTAGTAGTCGGCTTCGTCCGGCGTATCGATCCGCACGACCGCGGTGAACGACGTCACCTTGCCGTCGCCCGCCGTTGCGGTCACGACGACCGACATGCGCGGGAGCAGTCCCGCTGCGATCCCGCTGATGGCAAACGTCTCTTCACCGTTCAGGCCGAGCGACGTGCGCGTTTCGCCGGCTGCGTACTCGAGCGGAAGAATTCCCATGCCGATCAGGTTCGAACGGTGGATGCGTTCGAACGACTCGGCGATTGCGGCGCGCACGCCGAGCAGCATCGGGCCTTTGGCCGCCCAGTCGCGCGACGAACCGGAACCGTACTCTTTGCCGGCCAGCACGATCAAAGGCGTGCCCGCAGCGCGGTACTTTTCCGATGCGTCGAAGATCGACATCTGCTCGCCGGTCGGCAGGTAGCGTGTCACGCCGCCTTCGACACCGGGAACGAGCAAGTTGCGCAACCGGACATTGGCGAACGTTCCGCGGACCATCACTTCGTGATTGCCGCGCCGCGCGCCGTAGGAGTTAAAGTCATCGACTGCCACGCCGTGGGCGAGCAGATACTTTGCGGCCGGCGACGTCCGGGAGATGTTTCCGGCCGGCGAGATGTGGTCGGTCGTCACCGAATCGCCGAGCACCGCGAGTGCGCGCGCACCGCTGATATCCCCGAGCGGCTTCGGCTCTTTCGGCATGCCGTCGAAGTACGGCGGCTTCTTGATGTATTCGCTCTTCGGATCCCACGTAAAGCGCTCGCCGGTGGGCACCGGCATCGCTTGCCAGCGTGCATCGCCGGCAAAGACGTCGGCATAGCGCTTGCGGAACAACTCGCCGGTCACGGCCGTCGCCATCGTCGCGTCGATCTCGGCGTTGGTCGGCCACAGATCTTTTAAGAACACGTCCGCGCCGCTCTTGTCTTTGCCGATCGGCTCGGTCGTGAGATCGATATCCATGCAGCCGGCGAGCGCGTAGGCGACGACCAGCGGCGGTGAGGCGAGATAGTTCGCCTGCACCTGGGGATGAATGCGGCCCTCGAAGTTCCGGTTGCCCGAGAGCACCGCCGCGACGATCATCTTCTCGGATTCGACTTTTTCTGCGACGTCGTCGGGCAGCGGGCCGCTGTTCCCGATGCACGTCGTGCAGCCGTAGCCCACGAGGTTGAACCCGAGCGCATCGAGGTATTGCGTGAGGCCCGCTTTGAGCAGATAGTCGGTGACGACTTTCGAGCCCGGCGCGAGCGAGGTTTTCACCCACGGCTTACGCTTGAGGCCCCGCTCGACGGCCTTCTTCGCCAGCAGTCCGGCGCCGATCAGCACGGCGGGGTTCGAGGTGTTCGTGCACGATGTGATCGCGGCGATCACGACCGAACCGTCGCGCAATTCGTCGGCGTGGTGCGTCGAGGGCGCACCTTCTTCGACGGCAATCGTCGCCGCAACCGCCGTTCCGCCGCCGCCTTCACCTTCGAGCCGCGCGATCGCCGGCGATGAAACGCTGCGCGCGCCGCGCCACTCATCGAGCGCGATTTCAAATGCTGCGCGCGCGCCATGCAAGGGTACGCGGTCCTGCGGACGTTTGGGTCCGGCCAGATTCGGTTCGACGATCGACATGTCGAGTTCGAGCGTATCGGTAAAACGCGGTTCCGGCGATGCATCGGTGCGGAACATGCCCTGCGCCTTCGCGTACGCTTCGACGAGCGCGACCTGTTCGTCGGTGCGCCCGGTGAGACGCAGATACGTTAGCGTTTGCGCGTCGATCGGGAAGATCGCGATCGTCGAGCCGTATTCCGGCGACATGTTGCCGATCGTCGTGCGGTCGGCCACCGGCAAATTGCTCAAGCCGGCGCCGTAAAATTCCACGAATTTCGCGACGACGCCCTTCTTGCGCAGCATCTGCGTGATCTGCAGAACGAGATCGGTCGCCGTGACGCCTTCGCCGAGCTTACCGCTGAGCTTGAACCCGATCACTTCGGGGATGAGCATCGTAACGGGTTGACCGAGCATCGCGGCTTCCGCCTCGATCCCGCCGACGCCCCAGGCGAGGACGCCCACGCCGTTGACCATCGTCGTGTGTGAGTCCGTGCCCACGGTCGAGTCGGGATAGGCCATCGGAGCGGCTTCGGTGGGATGTCCCTCACCGGCGCCGCCGGCACCGAAGACGATGCGGGCGAGATACTCGATGTTCACCTGATGGACGATCCCGGTGTCGGGCGGAACGGCGCGGTAACCGTCCAGCGCGTTCTGACCCCATTTGAGGAAGCCGTAACGCTCGCCGTTCCGTTCGAATTCGAGCTTTGCATTGTGTTCGAATGCGTCTGCCGAGCCGAACGCGTCGACCTGCACCGAGTGGTCGATCACGATCTCAACCGGCTGCAGCGGATTCACTTTCGCGGGCTTACCGCCCATATCGACGATGGCATCGCGCATCGCCGCTAAGTCGACGACGCACGGAACGCCCGTAAAGTCTTGCAGCAGCACGCGGGCCGGCCGGAAGGCGATCTCTTTGTCTTCCGTCGAGCCGGGTTTCCAGCCGGCCAGGGCTGCAACGTCGGCCGCGTGGACGGACCGCCCATCCTCGAAGCGGAGCAAGTTCTCGAGTAGCACCTTGAGCGAAAACGGCAAGGTCGCGAGATCGTAACCCTTCGCGGCGAGAGCCTCGAGCCGGAAGTAGGTGTAGCTGCGGTTCCCGACCCGTAAGGTGTCCCGGGCGCCGAATGAGTTGGGATGGGCTGGCGTGTTCACATTGACCGGCCTTCGCCGCCCGGAGTGGTGCCTACTCCGACGCCAGGCTCTCCTCGAGGGCCGTTTCCCAGGTCGTCCGCGGTGCCCCGTCGCGATAACCGGCGATCCGCAGCACCCGCTCGCCGGAGAGGAACTGCCACAGCGGCCCGACGACGAGATCGCGGCGCCACGGCGTGAGGTCGAGCAGCTCGGCCAGCTCCTGTGGTAACTGTGGCGAATCGCGTGCGATCCGCTCGATCTCGACGCGCGAGACGAGCAGAGCTGCCGGGAGCTCGTTAGCTGCGGCGACGGCGTTGATCAAGAGCGCGATCGCGGCCACGAGCGCATCGCGCTGCGCGCCCAGCGGCCGCGGCGCGCGCGGCGGCAGTTCGTCCTCGGGAATCGCTAAGCCGGCCGCGACCGCGTCGATGATGCGCGAGCCGATATGCTTGCGCATTCCGGCGTCGAGCCGCCGCAGTTGGCTCAGCTCCTCGACGGAGGTGGGCCGTAGCCCCACGAGGCCCACCAGCACGTCGTCGGGCAGGACGTACTTCAGCGGAATATTGCGCTCGCGCGCGATCGTCTCGCGCAGCAGCGCCAATTCGTTGAGCACGCCGAGTTCGCGGCGGTTCATCCGTGCGTTACCGGCGACGCGCAAATAGAGACGCCGTTTGTCCGAGCGATACGTCCGCGGGTCGACGAGCGTACGCATCTCTTCGCTCGCCCACGATTGGCGCCCGCGCGCGGCCAGGTTCTCATCCAAACGGTCGGCGATCGCAAAGAGATAGCGCACGTCGTCGACGAGGTAGTCGACTTGCCGCGGCGTGAACGGCCGCGTGCTCCAATCGCTGACCGTTTGCGATTTCAGCAGCGTGACGCCCGCGACATCGCGCACCAGGTCGAGCAGCGAAATCGACATACCGTAGCCGCAAAACGCGGCCGCGACTTGCGTGTCGTACGCGTCGCGCGGCAGCAGGTCGAAGCCATCCTCGAGGATGCGCAAATCGCTCGAGAGCGCGTGACCGACGACCTTCGCTTGCGTGAACGCCTCGGCCAGCGGACGCAGGTCGGGCAGCGCCAGCGGATCGACGATGGCCACCGCATCGTCGAAGGCCACTTGCACGACCATCAACTTGGGCGTGAAGTGTTTTTCGGTGTGAAACTCGGTATCCAGACCGATGCGCGGCGCGGCCACGATGCGCTCGCACAGTGCGCTCAGCGCCGCGGGGCTGTTGACGAGGTCGACGTTCACGGCGTCAGCACCGGCGCCGGGCTCGGATGGTGGTGATAGCGATGCGGAAAGTGCACGTGATGCCGTTCTGCGTAAGCGCTAGCGCGGTCCCCCAACGTATCGATGTAGTTCGAAAGCACATCGCCGCCGAGTGCGAGCGCCGTGCAGATCGGAATCGCGATCGCCGACATCGTATAGATCTGGCGCCAGATCGGCACGCGCAGCGCGGCCGCGGTTTGGGTCGCGATCGTTCCGCCGAGGCCCGGAATGATGCGCACGACGATCAGGAACATCGGCGAGCCGATCTTGAAGTGGCGCACCCAGCTGGGCAGCCGCTTCACGGTCGAATCGATGTCGAGCAGCTTCGAGGTGCGCAACGCGACCGCGTAGCCGATGAC
>Ga0182015_10003342_pt1 | contig 18112 bp, 14 predicted proteins | sample 712P3MmetaG_FD_120478 | JGI IMG/M metagenome (GOLD analysis project Ga0182015, IMG submission 120478) | Permafrost microbial communities from Stordalen Mire, Sweden - 712P3M metaG | ecosystem: Environmental > Terrestrial > Soil > Wetlands > Permafrost | place: Sweden: Stordalen | collected...
GATGGTTACCGTTGGCCCCGGCGTAACCGTCGGGCTCATGCTGCTCGTCTTTTAACCAAGACCCAGCTCACGGCAAGACCCCAGGTCCCGGCGCGCGGGGTGTGGTTCGGCGTTCTCCCGCGCGAAGCTACGATGCGGTCCATCGTGCCTGACGGGCTGACCGACGCCACACAAACGACGCCGTACGCCCCACTCGAGCTCGAGCAGCAGATCGCGGACTCGGGCAGCCTGCGGTGGGTTCGATGGAACTGGCTGGCGATTGTGGCGCTGACGGGCGTCGCGATCACGATCCTGCTGCTGCAGTCGTTGCTGCACGGCCATCTGACTGGCTTTGACGAGTACGACGACGGGGTGTACTTCGGTGCCTCGCTGCAGCTGCTGCATGGCTTGCTGCCCTACCGCGACTACGCCTTCATCCAGCCGCCGCTGCTGACGGTGTGGTTACTCCCCGCCGCGACACTCTCTATCGCCGACGGCACGGCGACCGCCTTCGAGGCAGCGCGGCTGTTCATCGACCTCGTTGCCGCGGCGAACGTGTTGATGGTCGGCCTGCTGGTGCGCAGACGCCCCGCCATTCAAGTCATCGTGTCGGTGGGAGCCATGGCCGCCTTCCCCGGCATGATCCGCTCGGCTCAGACCGTGCTGCTCGAGCCGCTCCTTGTGTTCCTCTGCCTCGTTGGGCTGCTGTGCCTGTTTGCCGACGGGCAGCTGAGCCGGTCGTGGTTTCGGATCCTCGCCGGCGGCATCCTCTTCGGCCTCGCGGGCGCAACAAAGCTGTGGGCGATCTTCCCGTTCTTGGCGGTGCTGCTCGTCGCCGTCCGGCTCGGGCCAACGCGCTTGGTTACGTTGGTCCTCGGCGGTGTAGCCGGCTTCGTCGGCAGCACCCTTCCGTTCTTCCTCGGCGCCCCGAAGGCGTTCATCCAGCAGGTCTTCGTGATCCAGGCGATCCGCAGTGGCGCCGGCTACACGCCGTGGGAGCGCCTTGCCGACCTCACTGGCCTTCCCGGCCTCTTTGCGCTCGTGGAAACGCACAAGAAGGTGAACGGACGGTTCGTCATGCCCGCCACCGGTGCGATCATCGTAGTGGCGGCAGTGCTCGCAGTAATCGCCGTGCTGTGCCTGCTCGCGTTCGTCGGGCGCAAGCGGGCTCACATGACCGACCTCGAATGGTTCGCGCTGCTCGCAACCGCGGTGACGGGCGCGGGCCTGATGGTCGCGCCCACCTACTACTACCACTACGGTGGCTTCGAGGCGCCCTTCGTGGCGCTGCTCTACGGAGCCGTTATCGCGCGGTTGGTAGCGCGACTCATGCGCGAGCGGACCCGCCCGAGGCTCGCCGGCGCGATTGCCCTCAGTGCGCTTGCAATCGGCCTCGTCGCCACGATGGTCGAGGTCCGCATCGATCTGATCGAGTCCGCAGGCCCGGTGAGACAGGCCGCCCAAGTGGTGGGAACCGCCATCCCGCAACACGGATGTGTTGTCGCCGGCGACGCGGCGGCCGCTATCCTCGCCGACCGCTTCACCTCCTATAAGCGCAAATGCCCGCACGTGGTCGACTACCTCGCGCAAGAGCGAGTCCTCGACCACGGCGCCGACCAGAGCCAGTCCGATGTCACCAACGCCAAGCTTCAGGCCAAGTTCATGACCTGGGTCAAGGTGGCGGATGTCCTGCTCGTGCGCTCCACACCTGGGTGGAGCGCACAAGTGTGGAGCTACGTGCTAGGACACTTCTACGACGCGCGGAGCGGCAAGGGCGAGATCACGATCTACCTCCGAGACGGTGTCCAGCGCGCGTCGAAGCCGAGCTAGACCACGCGGTGCGGCGAGCGTTTGCTCGTTCGTGCCTCGGGCCGGGGGGTACCACGGCTGAGGTGCCTCAGTCGAGCTCCACGTTGAACTCCCAACCGACGAGCACCTTGTGTCCACCAGGCGCCCACCTCAGGATGTACTCACCCTCAGGCAGGATGGTCTTCATCGTGAGCGTGACGGTCTGACCGGGAGCTACCCGCGCTGGCGCCGGGCCGCCACGGCTGGCGGTCACGCCCAGGTGGGAAACCTGTCCCTGCTCGTCGATGACCGTGAACGCGTTCGCGTCGATCGGGACACGACCAGACGCCGCCGCGAGGGTGACGGTGAACGTGCAGAGGCTGATGTCGGCGTTCGGCGAGCGATCCGCTTGTGCGATCGCCGGGGCGTTCGCAGGGACGGCCGGCCCGACGGCCGTCGCCAGAACACGCCCACGCGCGAGCTGCACCGACACCGCGTCACCTTCGATCGCAGCCAGCCGCGGGTGCGCAGCGCTGGCCTGGACGACGCGACCGACCGTTACGTTGGGTTTCGGCAGCCAACTCGGGAGCCCGCCGTACTTCGCCGAGTTTGTCGGGCCGGCTGACGCGTGGCGCCCGTGTCCGAGTAGCACCCCCAGCCCGAATGCCGCGAGGACAAGCACCACTGCGCCAGCACCGGCGAGCGCAGCGTGGCGGAAGCCGGGCCGCGAGGCCCGGCTTCCGCTTGCCGATGTGAGTTGTTCTGCTATGGGGCGCCCACCGGGTTGGTGAATACGTCAGGCCCAAACGGCGCCAGACCGGGTTGCGCGGCGTAGCCGATGTGGCCCGCGCCGTCGAGGCCCGGCGAGGCCTTGGCGACCTGGAAGAGGTCCTCCATCGTGCGCAGCCAGCTGTAGTGGTTGTAGTAGACGTTGCTGACGGTGCCCGGCTTGATGTATGGGCTGATCAGCACGCTGCCAGTGTCGCCACCACCGGTGGTCGCGTCGGTGGCGTCATACAGCGGGTCGGTCGCCGGCGTGCGCGCGCCGAGTGTGACGCCGCTGACAGCGGCGGTCGTGTCGAGCGCCTGACCTTGTGCGTTCACCAGCGTGAAAAACCCGACCTCGCCGGGATCGCTGGCGCTCGCCGGCACCGTCGGCGTATCGGTCACCTGACCGACCAACGCGCCCGCCGGGATGCCCGTGCCGGTCACCGTGCGACCCTCGTCGGTCGCAACAATCGACGGGTCGATGATCGTCGGGCTGTCCGCCGTTGCTGTCGCCCCTGCGTCCGTGCGAGCACCGGGCACGGTGCCGGCGGCGCCGAGCAGGCACTGGCTCGCCGGCTGCGACGGCACGGTCTGCGCGACGCAGTCACTCGGACGGTCGAGGTACTCGTTGTAGCCAGGACCGGGGTAGAGCTCGTCGCCGGCCGCGTTCTTGGCCAGCGGCGTGTTCGGTCCGGTCGGCTCCCAATTCAGGCCCTTGCCAAACAGCGTTTCGCCCGCCGAATCATTGAGGATCGAGGTCGCGGCATCCGGCGCTTCGTCCTTGGAGTTGACGAAGCTGTCGTTGCTGTAGGTGAACGGTGGGTAGGCCTCATCGAAGGTGATATCGATCAGGCCGCCGTCCTTGAACGCGGGCGAGGCCTCGATTTCGGGGACAACGTGCTCGAGGAACAGGTCCGCGGAGTACAGACCGCCGGTGTAGTTCAGCGGCGCGTTGGGGGTGTTGGGATCCGAGAACCCACCCGACAGGTTGTTTCCGTGGCACACGGCGTCGTGGCCGTCGCTGCAGTTGTTGGGCGAGATCCAGCTGAACGCGGGCGTCGTCGCCTCGCTCTGGAGGTCGTGATAGAGACCATCAGTAGAGCTGAAGAGGTTGGCGATATGCGTTGCATCGCAGTCGCCCGACTGCAGGATCGACTCGAACCACGGGAACGGGAAGTGCTTCGCGACGTACTGGTCGGTTGCGTCGGCACTACTCGGGTTCGGGTAGGTGGTGCTGCTGCCGTCGGTCGGCCCCACGGTGGAGTCGGGCGCGCCGCAGTCCTGCACGCCGGCGGAGTGGGCGGGATCGCCCGTTGGATCGGGGTTGTCGAGGTCCTGCGCGTAGCCTTTCCAGCTCACATCCGCCGCTTCAAGCTGGTTGAAGAGCGTCGGAACGCTGGCCGGGTAGACGCAGCCGTTGGTGCCGGCCGCCGCGTTCGGACCCGCCGCCGACGTGAACTGCCCGTAGTTCGGGTTCGTCGACAGCGAGCCGGTCGTGTCGACGCTGCCGGAGAAAGCCGTGTAGGCGGGGCAGTCGTCCTGGTCGTCAACCTCGGGTGCCTGGCCGCTCGCGAGCGAGATGTAGTTATCGAGGCTGGAATGGCCGGTCCCGTAGTAGTTCGTTAGCAGCGCGCCTTGCGATGGCAACGTCTGCCACAGGAAGGTGTTGTTGTTGAGTCCGGTGAAGGTCGCGTCGTAGGCCTTGTTCTCGAGGACGATCAGCCAAACGTGCTTGATCTTGCCCGGCTGGATCCCGAGCCCGTCCGAGGGGAGCGGGTAGTGCTGGCGCGGAAGCCAAGCCGACGACGATGCAACCGAGATGCCCGCCGTGAGGGCCCCCGCCGAAGCCAGCCCAATGAGCCCGGCGAGGATTGCTCGCCGACCGCGCGGTCGGCCTTTGGCCGGTTGCCTCGACTGCCGCCGGCCGGCGAAGCGCGTAATCAGGCCTGCGCGTTTGGGACTCACGATAGCCACCTCCCATTGCTCGCTTGAACGAAGAACATCGGTGGCGCGAGTCTCGCGGCGCGAGCAGGCGCGGCGGGTAGCCATCTCGTAACCGAGTCGTGAAGAAGTGGAGAACGAGGGCTGCGCGCCGAGCGCTCCGCCGCAAAATGCGTCGCGGGTCGGCGTTCTGGCGGACAGGGACGGTGGTTTCCCTCGATGGAGAGCGCGCGCGTTTACGCGTTGGCCACATTTCGCGGGTTTCGCAGGGTTACCGTGACGCGTCTCAAAGGCGACGCTGCGTGGGCTCGGCCGGTGATTTCGAGCTCAGCAGCGCCGCGGTTGGCCGGCGATGCAAAAGGAATGCGTGTGTCGGAGCTAGTTGCGCTGATAGTCATCTTCGGCGAGCCGCATGCGAACGCAGACGACGGCGCGGTCCGACGGTTCGGTCCTCAGGGCTGCGGGGCGCGCTGAGTTGAACGGGACGGGACCGGGGCGAGCACATCGCCGGCCGCGCGGACGCGTGGTCATCCTCGCGCTCGCACTGACGGCGCTCAGTGTGGCCGTGAGCGCTGTGGCCGCCGGCTCCGCTGCCGGTGGCTCGCGTCGGTCAGGACCCGCAAGAGATGCGACCGCGTCAAGCCGCGCCAGGCTCGAGCCGATCGCGGTCGGCGAGAGGACGTGCGCGCCCGGCTGGCGCGCACCGAACGCCGGGCGCTACGTGTTCGCGATCTCGAATCACTCGAGCCGATGGGCGGCAATCTCACTGTTTCAGTGGGGCAGCGGAGTGGTCGTCGACAAGGTTGTTTTGGGGCCTGGCGGCGTGAGCGAGCTGGCCGCCCAGCTTGAGTCAGGTGGGGCTTACGGCTGGGGCTGCCTGCTCTCGGGTTTGCCGCGCCGTGTCTCCGCAGAGGCGCAGGTCCCATCGCCTCAGGGTCAGTTCGTTCCCGCGGTGGCACCCGTTTCAGCCGCCCAGATCGCGGGGCCGCTGCTGCGCTACCGCCGCTATGTCGACGGACTCCTCGCCCGTCAACAGCGCCAGCTCACGGCGCTCCTCGGACGGGCTACCGCGGGCGATCTCGCAGGTGCCGAGTCCGCATGGCTGGCTGCGCACTTGACGTGGTTGGAGATCGGACAGGACGACGGCGCCTACGGCGCGTTCGGCGAGCTCGGCCGCATGATCGACGGCACCGCGGCCGGGTTGGTCGGCGGGACGAGGAGCCGCGATTTCACCGGCTTTCACAAGCTGGAGTTCGACCTCTGGACGAGGCATGACCCGCACGCCGCAGCCCGCGACACGACGCGACTTTTGGCGCTGACCCGCTCGCTTTCGCCGCAAGCCGTGGCCGCTGACCTGCCGCTAACCCTCGCCGGCATGGCCAACTGGTTGCTGCGCTGCCACGAGATCCTCGAGGACGCGCTGCGGGACTCGCTCAGTGCCAACGATGATTACGGCAGCAACAGCGACCTCGCATCGCTCACCGCCGACGTCGCCGCAACCCGCGAGATGCTGCGGCTGCTCGCGCCCTTCATTACCGCGCGTGTCCCCCGCCTGGTGCCGACGGCCGAGCGCGAGCTGAGCGCACTAATCGCCGCGATCAACGCAACAGGCCCGGGCCGGGCCGTTGGCATCGCGTCGCTGAGTGCCAACCAACGTGAACGCGTCGACGCCGCGACCGACGCCGCGCTAGCAACACTCGCGCCGGTCTCCGACGAGATTCAGGTGGCTAACACCACGTGAGCATCAACCGTCGCCGATTCCTTACTCAAGCGGGCCTTGGCGCGATCACCGCGACGACGGCTGGATCACGGCTGCTGGACAGCGGCAACGCGCTGGCCGCAGCTGGCAACGACCGCGATCCACTGAGTGCCGACGGGCCGCTCGCAGTCGAGGCGCTCGCCGATCCGGCGGCAGCGCTCGGCCCCGTCCCCTTCCACGGACCCTGGCAAGCTGGGATCCTCACCGCGCCGCAGCCCGCCGCGTGCTTTGCCTCCTTTGACGTGTTTGCCGAGAACCGGGCCGCGCTCGTCGATCTTCTCCGCTCTCTGACCGGCATCGCGCGATTCCTCACCGGCGGCGGAGCCCCCGAGAATCTCGGACCGACCGCGCCGCCGTCTGACAGCGGCACGCTCGGACCGATCGTTCCGGCCGACGGCCTGACCATCACGGTCAGCGTCGGCAGCACGCTGTTCGACAGCCGCTACGGCCTTGCTTCGCGCAAGCCGCTGCACCTGAAGGCGATGCCATCGTTTCCCAACGACAACCTCGACCCCGCGCAGACCGGCGGTGACGTGTTGCTGCAGATCTGTGCCGGCAGCGCCGACACCGCCATCCACGCGTTGCGAGAGATCGCACGACAAACCTACGGGGTGATGCAGATCCGCTGGCGGCTCGACGGGCTCGTCGCGCCCGCGCGGCCCAGCGGGGTGCCGCGCAACCACCTCGCCTTCAAGGACGGCATCGCCAATCCCAACGTCGATGATCCCGTTGTTGGAAACCAGCTGCTCTGGGTCACCGACGGGATCGGTGAACCAGAGTGGGCGGTCGGTGGCAGCTACCACGTGTGCCGGATCATCAAGATGTTCATCGAGTTCTGGGACCGCGTGTCGCTAACCGAACAGCAGCAGATGATCGGCCGCTTCCGCGATAGCGGAGCGCCGCTCGACGGCCATCTCGAAAGCGACATCCCCGACTATCGAGCCGACCCTCACGGCGCCGTGATCCCGCTGAATGCGCACATCAGACTCGCCAACCCGCGCACCAGCGAGACCGATCCGAGCAGGATTTACCGCCGCGGTTACAACTATGACCGGGGCGTCGACCGCAACGGCAACCTCGATATGGGCCTGATCTTCAACGCCTTCCAGCAGAACCTGGAGCGCCAGTTCGAAGCCACCCAACGGCGCCTCGTGGGCGAACCGATGGTCGACTACGTCAGCCCCGTCGGCGGCGGCTACTTCTTCGCCCTCCCAGGCGTGCAAACCGCCGAGGACTGGTACGCCCGCGGGCTGATCGAGGACTGACCGCCGCGGTCAAGCGGCCACACGAAGCATCGAACAGAGGGCGCGATCGGACGCGGGATCGCTGAGCATTCTCATATGATCCCCGGATGTCAGCGCCATCAGCGCGCGTCCCGCAGCCGAGCCGCGGCCTGATCCCACGCGATGGCACGCCTCTCGAGCGCAGGGTCGCCATCTTCGGCGTCGGCGCGTTCGTTGTCGGCTCGGCGGTCTGGATTGGCTTCAAGGGCCTTTTCATCCAGACCGACACGGTGGTCCTCTGGGTGCTCGCTGGGCTCTTTGCCCTCACGCTCACGGACCTGCGCCGCTGGGGTCTGCAGCTTTTCTGGGATTGGCTGCCGCTCGGCGCCCTGCTGATCTTCTACGACCAGTCCGGCCAGCTCGTCAAGTGGGTCCACACGCCGCTCCACACGGCGCTGCAAGTCCACTTCGACGAGTTTCTCTTCGGCAAGCCGCTGCTGACGGTCTACCTCCAGCATCTGTTCCATCAGACAAAGGCCGTGCGCTGGTGGGAGTTTCCGATGTGGGGCATCTACATGACCCACTTCTTCATGGCGCTCGTCGTCGCCGGACTCCTCTGGCGCTTCAACTATCAACGCTTCCGCCAGTTCCGCGCGCCGCTAATCGTGCTGAGCACGCTCGGCTTTGCCACCTACGTTCTGTACCCCGCTGCGCCGCCCTGGTACCTAGACCAGCGCCTCCACGAACTGCCGATGATCTACCGCACGGTTTTCGAGACGTGGAGCAAGGTGGGTCTGCACACCGCCGGCTCGATCGCCGACGGCATCATCGAGGGCAATAGTCTCGGCAACCAAACAGCTGCGGTGCCCTCGATGCATGCCGCGATATCGCTGTTCGTCGCCTCCTTCTTCTGGCGCGGCGCCCGCTGGTGGCTGCGGGTCGTCCTCGTCGTCTACGTGCTGGCGATGGCATTCATGCTCGTGTACTCCGGCGAGCATTACTTCTTCGACGTCGTCGTCGGCTGGGCCTACACCGTGATCGTGGTGAGTGGCTTCGCGCTGTGGCGGCGTTATCGACCTCCACCGTCCGCGCCCGCGACGGCGCGCGACGGGCAAGAGCCGACGGTTGGTGAAGCTCGAGTACCGGTCGCTTCCTAGTCCGCAACCGACGGCGAAAGCCTGCTCAGAACTGCAATGCGTGCTGGGAGTTGGCCAGCGTGTGCGCGAGCGTCGTCGAGGTGAGGTGCAGGTCGAGGGCGCTCTCGAGCCAGTTGGAGTAGGGCATCCAGAAGAGGAACACGTAGAGGCCGAAGAGGAGCGTCGCGACGCGCAGCCCGCGACCGCGTGCGAGTGCTGCGAACGGCAGCAACCAGAGCACGTAGGAAGGCAGCGTCCAGCTGAGCAGCAGCAGAACCAAAAGCGTCGCGTAGCCGGACGGGGTCAGCCAGTCGCGGGTGCGAGCGGCCCACAGCGCGCAGCCGATGACGCCGAGAGCCAGCGCGATCGTGAGGATGTGGTGCAGGCCCGCCGTCTCGCCGCCGTTGCCGGCGATGTAGCCGACGATGTTGGGGATGCTCGTGTGGTCGACGAGAGCGTCCTGCTGGGTGATATTCGGCAGATTGGGACCGAACGCGATCAGTGTCGCCACGCCGGCGGCGATCGTGGCGACTAGCATTCCGAGGGCGACTCGTCCGCGCCGCATCGGAGCGAGGATGAAGATCGGCACGAGGATCCCGGCAGACGCCTTGATCGCGACAGCCCAGGCGATCGCGGCACCCGCTCCCAGCTCGCGCCACGGTCTCGACTTGGGGGCCGCCACGGGCGCTGGCACGCTCACGCCGTTCGAGGCTGCCACCACGGTGGGAGCAATCGTGCCGTCCGAGCCGACCGGCCCGCGCTCGGCGCGCAGCAGCAGGTACAGGGCCAAGACGATCAGGAACACCATGAAGAAGTCGTTGTGATCGCCGCCGAGGCCCCACACGAGAACGAGCGGATTCAGTCCGACGAACAGCGCCGCCGGCAGCGGCTTGCGGCCCAGCAGCTCAGCGCAGCGCCATACCAGCGCGACGATGCCCAGGCTGAGCAGCATCAGAGCGCCCTTGATCACCCATAGCGAGGCAATCACACCGAGCGGGACGAGGGCGAGGGTGAACAGGGTGAACAGCGGTCCGTAGGGGCTCAGCAGGCCATGCCAGTTGCTGAGCAGAAAGGTCGGATCGCTATGCGGCTCGAGGACGGGGATCGTCGTGTAGGGGTTGAGGCCGTGGACGACCTCCATGCGCGCGTAGTTGATGTAGTTGAAGACGTCGGTGAGTTGCAGCGGCGGCGAGAGGAAGAAGACGATGTGCACCGCCAGGACAGCCCCGAGCGCCCACCTCGCATTGATGTGCGGCGCGGTGGCCAGGACGACGATGTAGGAGACATACATCAGCGCCACCAGCACGGTGAACACCGTGTAGAGGGCCTGCGGCTGAACCCCCAGCCAGCTCGTCAAGGGACCGAGCGGTCCGGCGAGCCAACGCGGGTAGGACCCAACGGTGGCCTCCGGCGTGAGCCAGCTCGCACGCGCCGCAGCCAGCGACACGAGCACGAGGCTCGAGAGCACGAGGATCGAGAGCGCGGCCCCCGAAGCGCCAACGGCGACGTTCGCGCTGACCGGATCGCGACCGGCGGAATCGCGCGGGCGCGTGATGAGCGTCGGCTCCGTGTATGCGGAAGCCAGACGCGGGTGCTCGGCGCCTGTCGTCGCACCGGCGATCTCCGGCAGGCGAGCGGATGTCAGCCTCACACGCACGGCAGACCGCAGATCATGCCTCAAAGACCGCACGACTGCGCAGCCATCGGCCCGCAGGGGTCCTCGAACATCTAGCGGGGGGTGCGCCAATGCCCACGCTGCTCCCGCGATGGACGCCCGGCGAGGTGTGGGGTAATGCGTGGCGTCGAGGACGCTGTGAGCGCGTAGGCTGCGTGCCGGTGGCAGCATCCGCGGACACCTCGCCCTCGCCCCGCAAGCGTCAAGCGCTCGAGCTGTTCGGGGGCCTGCCGCGGCGCTACCACGCGATGGGCGCGCTGTTGAGCTTCGGCCAGGACCCGCGATGGCGCCGGGCGTTGGTCGCCGCGGTTGACGCGCGGCCCGGCCAGCGCGTCCTCGACGTCGCGACCGGCACCGGACTGGTGGCGTTCGCGCTTGCCGATCACGGCCGCTGCGAGGTAGTCGGGCTCGACCAGAGCGACGCCATGCTCGACATGGCGCGTGCCCGGATCGCCGAGCGCCCGGAGCTTTCAGGGCGCGTCGCGTTCGTCCGTGGTGAGGCCGAGCGGCTGCCGTTCGCCGACGGCGAGTTCGACGCGCTGACATTCACATACCTGCTGCGCTACGTCGACGATCGGGCCGCGACGATGCGTGAGCTGGCCCGCGTGGTCAAGCCTGGCGGGCGGATCGCGATGATCGAGTTCGGCGTCCCGCGTTCGTGGCCGCTGCGTCTGGCGTGGCGGGTTTACACCCGCCTCGGGCTGCCGGCGCTGGGCCGGCTGGTATCGCCGGCGTGGTTTGAGGTCGGGCGCTTCCTCGGCCCGAACATCGAGCAGTTCCATGCGAGCGAGCCGGACCTGCCCGGACTGTGGCGCGCGAGCGGGATCGGCGACGTGCACGAGCGGCACCTCAGCTTTGGCGCCGGCCTCTTGCTGTGGGGGGTGCGGAGTGACCAGCGTCCCGCGTGAGCTCGACCGCCCGGCGTTCTACGCGCTGCGCTCGGGCGGCTGGCGCGACCTCGTCACGCTCCTGCATCCGCCATATACGGCGTGGCATCTCAGCTATGTAGCGCTGGGGGCAGCGGCGGCGCCAACCGTTCACGCCGGCCGTCTGGGCGCCGCGCTTGGCGCCTTCTTCCTCGCCGTCGGCGTAAGCGCCCACGCGCTCGACGAGCTGGCCGGCAGACCACTGCAGACGACGTTGACACGGCGCGCGCTGATCGCCCTCGCGGTCGTCGGGCTTGGCGGCGCGGTGGCGATCGGCGTCGCCGGCTGCTTTGAGATATCACCGCTGCTGGCGCCGCTGGTGGTGGTGGGCGCGCTGCTCGTGCCGGCCTACAACCTCGAGCTCGCGGGCGGGCGGTTTCACAATGACACGTGGTTTGCGCTGGGCTGGGGCGCGTTCCCGGCCTTCACCGGCTACTTCGTAAACGCGCTGAGTATCCGCCCGGCGGGGCTGCTCGTCGCCGCCGGGTGCGCTCTGCTGAGTGTCGCTCAACGTCGGCTGAGTGCTCCCGTCCGCGAGCTGCGGCGCAAGACGATCGCGGTCAGCGGCGAGCAGCAGCTGGCCGACGGGACGATCGTCGAGCTTTCCCGCGAGCGCCTGGCGGCCCCGATCGAAGGCGCGCTGTCGGCGCTGTGGCTCGCCTTGGTACTGGTTGCAGCCGGACTGATTGCCGTGCGCCTGTCTGGATAGCAACTGGTTGCAGGACGGCGCGCCCGGGTGGCGCCGTCCGCCTCGCGGCCCCCGCTCGAGGCGCTACGATGGCTCAACGCAATTGGAAGCGCCGCGGTCGGTTGGCTGTGCGCGCGGCCAGGAAAGGGATCAGCCGATCCCCGCAGGCCCCGCCAGCTCGGTGGGGCGGTCGCTGGCAAGCCCCTGCAGCACCGCTCCGAGCCTCCACAGACGACGCAGTATCGCGATCACCGTGCTCGGCACGCTGCTCGTTTCGGCGGCCCTCGCCTACGAGCTAGCCGGCAGGCGCGCGCAGTTCGCCGGTGCCCTGCTGGCTGTACCGATTTGGGTGCTCGGGCTGGCGGCGGCCTGTCACCTCACGTCGCTGCTCACCCGCAGCGAAGCGTGGCGGGTCAGCGTCCACGCCGCCGGCGGCAGCGTCTCGCGTCGCGTGCTGTTTCGCGCCGCGGGAATTGGCTCGCTGGCGAGCGTCCTCAGCGCGCAGCTCGGGGTCGCCGCCCGGATTGGGGTGTTGCGCCGCAGTGCGCCGGACGCCTGTCCGCGCATCCCAGCCTTGATTGCCGCCGAGGTCCCGATCCTCGCCGTCGAAGCGATGCTCGCAGCGCTCTTCATGTTCACGCTGGTCGGCCCCCTCGGGCTTCCCGTCTGGGTTCCCGTGCTCGTCATCGCGGGGATGCTCGTCGCGTTGTGCGCGCTCGGGCGTTTCGCGCGCCGCCACCGGCTCGGCCTCTGGCAGGGGCTGGCGGCGATGCGCAATCTGCACGGTCGCGGCCGGCTGATCACGTTCGTCGTGTTGGGTGTGCTCGCGCAGATCGCGCGCAACCTTCTGATCCTGCACGCGGTCGGCGTCGATGCCTCGGTGTTCGACGCGATCGCCGTCCTGATCGTGACTGTGAGCCTCAGCCCGCTCCCGATCGGACCGAGCGTCGGCGCGGCCGCGACGGTACTGATCCTCGGTTCCCACGGCATTGCCGCCACCGCAGCCGGCGGCGTACTGCTGACGGTCACTGGTATCGTCGGCGCGCTCTGCTTCGCCGGCTGGGCCTGCGGCGATCAGGCGTGGACGAGCTTCCGCGGATCCGGATCAGTCGCGGCGGTGGCCGCGCCAGCCGTCGAGCTGAGCCTGCTCGCGCCCACGTCGTGAAGAGCGGCGCGTGCGCGCCTCAGTGACCACCCCAAAAATGATCGGCTAGGTGGCGCCGCTCGGCTCTACTGCCTTCGCGCAGGCCGTCAAGCCGAGTGCGCTCGCCGCCGTTCGCGTTTGGATGTCGCTGGTGTTGGCCGCCAGCGCGAGCGCCGCGATGCGGGCGCGATCGCCCGCGCGCACGGCGATGATCAGCTCGCCGATCAGTTTGGTCGCCCGGCGCGAGGCGCTGAGCGCCTGGGCAAAGCGTGCGCGTTCGCTGCTCGGAGCCTTCAGCACCGCGAGCTCGGTCAGCTCGGTGTGGATGATCGGTAGCTCGATCGATGCCTCCTGCGCCTGGGAGGCAAGCGAAGGGCCGGGCCGCGGCAGCGAGGCGATCTCGGCGTTTGCGCTGGCACAGATCGCCTTGGCGGTGGCGAGGAAGTCGGGAGTGCCTCCACCCCCACCCGTGCCCCCGCCCTGGGAGCTGCCACAGCCGGCGAGCGCGAGAACGGCTGCGCCGACGATGGCCATGGTGACGTTGCGCGCCATCGCGCGCAGTCTGCCAGAACGATCTTTGGGCGCCGCGGTGGACGGCGGTGCAAGTGCGCAACGATTGATGGATGACAGCGAGCGGGGCGAGCATGCGCGCGATGGTCTTCGAGCGCGTCGGCGCGCCGCTCGTGGCGATGACGCGGCCGATCCCGGTCGCCGGGCCCGGTCAGCTGCTGCTGCGCGTCCACGCCTGCGCCGTGTGCCGCACGGACCTGCACCTCATCGATGGTGAGGTTGAGATTGCGGAGCCGCCGCGGATCCTCGGACACCAGGTCGTCGCGAGCACCGTACCCGACGCTCGGCGGGTCGGCGTGCCCTGGCTCGGCTGGACCTGTGGCGAGTGCTATCAGTGCCTGGCCGGGCGCGAGAACCTCTGCGTGCGCGCGCGCTTCACCGGCTGCGACATCGACGGCGGCTATGCCGAGTACATGGTCGCCGACGAGCGCTTCTGCTTCGCGCTGCCGGGCGAGCAGTCCGATGAGCAGGCGGCGCCGCTGCTCTGCGCCGGGCTGATCGGCTATCGCGCGCTCGGGATGTGCGGCGAGGCGCAGCGGATCGGCTTTTACGGCTTCGGCGCGGCGGCGCACATCCTGACCCAGGTCGTCCGCTGGCAGGGACGCGAGGTCTACGCGTTCACGCGCCCGGGCGACGATGGGGCGCAGGGCTTCGCGCGCGAGCTCGGCGCGGTATGGGCTGGGAGCTCGGAAGAACTCCCGCCGCAGCCGCTCGACGCGGCGATCATCTTCGCCCCGGTCGGCTCGCTCGTGCCGGCGGCGTTGCGCGCCGTGCGCCCGGCGGGCGTCGTCGTCTGCGGCGGGATCCACATGAGCGACATCCCGGCTTTCCCCTACGAGATCCTCTGGGGTGAGCGCAGCGTCCGCTCCGTGGCGAACCTGACGCGCGCCGACGGCAAAGAGTTCCTCGCGCTGGCCCCGCGCGCCGACGTCCACACGCACGTCCGCACCTACCCGCTCGAGTCGGCAAACGAGGCACTCGACGACCTGCGCAACGGTCGCTTCAGCGGCTCAGCGGTACTGGTGCCTTAAGCGCCGGCGGCGTGGCGGCGTGGCGGCGCAAACGAGCCTCCCCACGCGGCGGAGCGACGGACCGCAGCGAGCCGAGTACTCTCGCACCCGCCATCGCAACGCTTACCGAACGGGGAGTAAATGCCGAGCTACGTGACGCTGATGAACTGGACCGATCAAGGCATCAAGTCGTTCAAGGACACCGTCGAGCGCTACGAAGCCGCCGAAGCCGCGTATGCGCAGGCGGGCATCACGACCAAGGAGATCTACTGGACGGTTGGCGCCTACGACCTCGTCTCGATCGTCGAGGCACCGGATGACGAAACCCTGGCCGCTTCCATGCTCACACTGGGAGCGCAGGGCAACATTCGCACGAGCACGCTGCGCGCGTTCACTGCCGAGGAGATGAAGAACATCATCGCGAAGACGTCCTAGCTCGGCGCGTGGTGCTGCGCCGGCCCGGGTCTTGGTGTCGTCTGCGCGGTGCGCAGCGCCGTCGTGCTCAGGTGCCGATCGCGAGACCGAGCAGGTAGGTCGCGCCACCGACGATGGCCCCGGCGAGCGTCATCTCGAACCCGGCCGACCAGAAGCTCCGCAGCGTGAAGACCGACTTCGCGGCGCCGACCGCGAAGTGCGCGACCAGCGAAATCCCGGCGGCGAGGACGATGCCGACCCAGCCGGTGAGAAAGAAGAACGGAATCACGGGGATGAACGCGCCGAGGGCAGTCGAGAGGCCACCGACGAGGCCCGCCTGCACCGGGTCGCCGCTTTGGGCTTCGGAGCTACCGAGCTCCTCGACCGCGATCGCCTTGAACAACCGCTCCGGATCCTCGGCGATCCGTTCGACAAGCATCCTGGCCTCCTCCTCGGTGAGGCCCTTGAGCTGGTAATAGAGCGACAGCTCCTCCTTCTCCTCCTCGGGGTGCCCGAACACCTCGGTGCGCTCCCGCGCGAGGTTGGCGGCGGCGACCTCGGTGCTCGAGCGCTCGGCGAGGTAGGCGCCAACCGCCATCGAGAGCGCCGAGGCGATCGCCCCGAAGAGGCCGGCGGTGAGCACGACGTGGGAGCCGCCGGTAGCGCCGGACACGCCGGCAACGATGCCGAACACGGCCGCCAGCCCGTCGTTGGCGCCGTAGATCGCACCGGAGATCCAGCCTGTGTTGCCGCGATGCCAACGCTCGCGTCCGAGGATCCGAAAGAGGCGCACCTCGACGCCGTGGGCCGAGCCGTCCAGGTGATCCTGCGTCGGCGTGCCCCCTGCCCGCAACTCACCCAGGGCGACGGTGTGCGACTCCTCTTCTTTGCGAATCTCATCGAGCAGCTCGTCGGTCTTGGCGTCGCCCGTCGGCTGCTCCTCGATCTCCGTCGCGATGTCGAGCTCGAGCGCCTCCTGGCGCGCGAGCAGCCGATCGATCGGTGCTACGCGCGCCTGCAAGCGCTGCCAGCGCGGCAGGTTGACCGAGCCCGGGTCGGGAATCTCGATGCCGAGCTCGCGCATCCGCCCTTCGAGCCGGGAGCGGTGGCGGTCCTCGACCTCGGCCATGCGCCGCAGGACCTCGGCGCGGCGCCGATCGGATTCGCGCTCGGCGATCAGCCCGTAGGCGATCGTGGCTTGTACCTCGTCGCGCCAAGCGCTGAGCAGGCGCCCACGGACGCTGCTCGATGGTTCGCTCACGCTTCGGGTTGCGGCTGGGCCATCAAGCGGTGGGCGTTGCCACCCGGTCACGCTTGCGAGCGGAGACGGCGTCGCGCACGGCGTCCCAGTCGATGTCCTTGAAGTTGTGCATCGGGCAGTACTTCGGGCCGCACATCGAGCAGAACTCGGCGGTCTTGAAGTAATCGTCGGCTAGCGTTTCGTCGTGCATCGCCTGCGCCGTCTCGGGGTCGAGCGCGAGCTCGAACTGGCGCTTCCAGTCGAAGCTGAAGCGCGCCTTGGAAAGCTCGCGGTCCCACTGTGCGGCACGGCGGTCGCCGCGCGCGAGGTCCGCCGCGTGCGCGGCGATGCGGTAGGCGATCAAGCCCTGCTTGACGTCTTCGGCGTTCGGCAGGCCGAGATGCTCCTTGGGCGTGACGTAGCAGAGCATCGAGGTGCCGTGCCAGCCGACGATCGCCGCGCCGATCGCGCTGGTGATGTGGTCATAGCCTGGCGCGATATCGGTGACCAGCGGCCCGAGCGTGTAGAACGGCGCCTCGTGGCATAGCTCCTGCTGTTTGCGCACGTTCATTTCGAGCTGGTCGAGCGGGACGTGCCCTGGACCTTCCACCATCACCTGCACGTCGCGCTCCCAGGCCCGCAGCGTCAACTCCCCGAGCGTCTTGAGTTCCGCGAACTGCGCGGCGTCGGAGGCGTCGGCAATCGAGCCGGGACGCAGGCCGTCGCCGAGCGAGATCGTGACGTCGTGGCGGGCGCAGATGTCGAGGATGTCGTCGAAGCGCTCATAGAGCGGGTTCTCGCTCATGTGCGCGACCATCCAGCGCGCGAGGATGCCGCCGCCGCGGGAGACGATGCCGGTGACGCGGTGCTGACAGAGCGGCAGATGCTCGAGGCGGACGCCGGCGTGGATCGTCATGTAGTCGACGCCCTGGGCGGCCTGGTGGGCGATGTTCTCGACCAGCACGTCACCCGAGAGATCCTCGATCGAGTGCACACGCTCGAGCGCCTGGTAGATCGGGACGGTGCCGATCGGCACGGTCGCGGCGTCGATGATCGCCTCACGGGTCTCGTCGATCCGCTTGCCGGTCGAAAGGTCCATCACCGTGTCGGCTCCCCAACGCTCGGAGACCGTCAGCTTCGAAACCTCCTCTGCGAGCGAGGAGCTCGTCGGCGAGTTGCCGATGTTCGAGTTGATCTTGACGCGAGCCCGCAGGCCGATCGCCATCGGATCAAGCGCCTCGTGATGGATGTTGGCGGGGATGATCATCCGTCCCCGCGCAACCTCATCGCGAATCAGCTCGGCGGGGAGCTCCTCGCGCTCGGCGACGCGTGCCATCTCCGGCGAGACGGTTCCCTGACGCGCGACGTGCATCTGCGTGACGCACTCGGCGTCACGCTCGAAGGCGCTGCGGTGCTCTGCTGACATTTCACACTCCCTTCGCTGGCATGATCCAGATCAGGTCAACGGGTCGGCGCTCGCGCGCCCTCTCAGCCCCTCGCGGGACTCCCCGGTAGGCCTTCGAGGCGATGCTATCGCCTCGCCATGTCGGGCTATCACCGCAGCGGCATGCGAGCCGAGCGGAGCCGGCGGACTGACCGGATCGAACCAGGCGACCTCTGCGATCTCGACGGGGTCGGCGACGACGTCCCGGCTCGGAAGATCGGCCGCGAAATAGCTGATTCGCGCGTCGGCAAATCGCCCCAGTCCGCTCCCAACGCCAAGCTCCGTCGCGCTTTCGATCTCCACCCCGAGCTCTTCGCGGACCTCGCGCTGCACGCCGGCGAAGGGATCCTCGCCGCGGCGCAGACCGCCGCCGGGCAGCTCCCACTCCTTCGGCCCATAGGTGTGGC
>Ga0182015_10003343_pt1 | contig 18110 bp, 17 predicted proteins | sample 712P3MmetaG_FD_120478 | JGI IMG/M metagenome (GOLD analysis project Ga0182015, IMG submission 120478) | Permafrost microbial communities from Stordalen Mire, Sweden - 712P3M metaG | ecosystem: Environmental > Terrestrial > Soil > Wetlands > Permafrost | place: Sweden: Stordalen | collected...
GACCTGTCCGCCAGCCCGTATTCCTCAGCAATTACCGCCGGTGAGCGCCAGCCTATGAAGGCGGCATCAATCTCTTCTCGCTGGTCGTGGTTGCACATAGAGCAATTACGCTGGTGCCTGCCTAGGCTTATCGGAGCGGTCGCGCTGCGCTATTGGGTCATGCGTCTATGGTCCGGTAATCCCCCGCTGGCAAGGTAACTCCCCCGGAAAGCGTCAAGTACATCCGAATTACCACGCGCAAAGCAGCCCAGAGTAGAATGGTGCGGATTGAATGCAGAGGGAGTTGCAAAGAGGCTAAGAGACCTCGGAAACGGGATCGCAAGGGGCTTTGCAGCCTTTGATAAAGCGGTATTCAAGAGGGAATCTCAAACACTCCTAGAGAAATTTGAGCAAGGCTGCCTCTTAGTTGTTTTGGCGTGGTTTTTGGTTATCCTTCCAATTCTTCTCGGAATTGATAGTTGGACCACCTACAGATTCAATCACCTCTCGGCAATGCAGCACTTAGAACGGGCAAAGGCAGCCTGTGGAAGTGGCAATCAATGCGCCAACACTTCTGATGCGCTCAAACATCTTGACCAAATCCCACCGTCTGCACCCGAGCACGGAGAGGCTCTAGCACTCTCGAATGAGTTTGCTCAGCAGTTAGAACGCAACGAGGAAGCGGCAAATGAGGCGGCGGAAAAGGCTAAACAGGAGTCTCGGGAGCAAATGCAGCGGAATTTGCACGGGGAAGCACATGACAGCTTTTTATGTGCCAACTCTAAAGAGAAGCAGCCGATTGTTTCTTTTGATAATGGGAGTTTCTGGCGGGAAGATGACGGACGCTGCGCGAATCGGATGCAAAAAGAGAGGGATGTGGACGCTCAAATCTACAGTTATTGGTCTACTACAATCCGAGTGAACACAGACATGGATTCATTCTGGCTACCCGATGAAGAGCACACTTGCAAAACTCTTCCTGATGAAAGAGGCAGAGTTGCAGCTGTCACTTGCGATGCGACTGCCCACGGGGGCCATAACATTCCCGTCGAGTTTTGGGGTGGTGTTGATCGGAATACCGTTTCAGACTGGAGATGCCGCCGAGAGATGGATTCACTACAAGATAAATTTGTTTGCCGTGCATTGAATTAGAGGACAAAGGAGATTACATTGAATTTCACAGAAGGAACACGGCGGCTCGCTCTGCTTTTGGGTGTCTTTGGGGCGATTCTCGGCGGATTTGTCTCGCATGTGGAGTTGCAGACTACATTGGAGCAACGAGCGCGCCACACCAGATTTGAACAGTTGGGGGGTTCGGATGTTGTGCAACAGGAACGCAAGTGCCGTTTGGACGGGATATTGAGCGCCTTTTCCGATAATCCTGCCGATTCTAAAGTGAAGGACCCCAAGACCGGGGTTGTGATTGATTGGAGCGAAGCTCAGCCGCTATTCCCGAAGGCCCCGTATTCCGACCCCAATCGGGGCGGCATTAAGGAAATCGTTTGGACCAAAGATTTCGGAGTCAAATACTTCGAGTCTGAGGACGGCCAGACACTCTATCCGACACCTGCGCCATCCGCATGGGAATACCTCTTGATTGCGCTCTTCCCTTCCTTGGATTTTTCATCCCGTGGGGCGCGGTTCGCGCTATCGTATGGGTGGGAGCTGGTTTCGTCCAACCGTCAAATTAGACGGAAGACAGCTACACCTGCGGAAAGTCCCGGATTTATAATCGCGCGATGCGGACAACATACTCAAAACCCGACGTGAAATGGGATGGATTCCGACCCGTCGTCTATTCCCTCAGCGAGTTGGCATTGAGCCTCCCGCTGACGCAGACTAGGCGCGACGGGGATCAACAGCTAGAGGATGACACTTCGATTGAGAAGCTCCTAGAGAGTCTTGAAGGAAGGGACTTTCAAGTCGAAGATGAAACAGTTGCAATCCGCATCACCTCGGAGACGGGCAGCCTGAGGCTGAAGGGTCCGACGTTCAATTGCAGGTTGGCCGGTGCAATCCTCGAATTGTTTAAGAACGGGATCAAGCCTTTTGCCTCTCGTTGGTTCTGGTATGAAACAGACGACTCGGACACCGATCCACAAACCAGCTACAAGTTTTTCGTGGTCCATGAAGACAGGATTGTCCGCGAATCTGTCTCATTCTCGGACTACTCCGGGAGCGGATTCGATCCTACGGTTTTCGATTCGGGCGACGACTCCGTCGATTCAAACTGGGACTTGGCCTGGGCTGCATACTGGTACCGGCGGTTCTATCGGGAGACCCTAATTGGGCAACTCATGGTACTTCGCCCCGATTTGCCGGTGATTCACCACTACCCGGAGGGTCGGTCTTGGCACAAACTGACCGCGCCCGTCGCAAGCATAGACCCCCTGAAGCAAATCCGCTTTCTCCTCTGGGTTGCAATTGCACTGTTGGCGTTTCTTGCATTCTGGCTCATTCAGAAATGATCCAAAGAGAAATGAGAAGTTGACAGCATGCGAAAAGCAGAGAGCACGGTAAGGGAAATCGCAAGAGGAGAAAATAGAAATGTCGATTTTTCGATACAAAGGAAGCAAGGTTTGGACAATGGACTTTGTGTTTCATGGGCGCGCGTCCGGAAAACCACCGGGATGACCTCCAAGACGCGCGCAAAGGAAGTTGAGGACAAGCGCAAGAACGACTTGCGGAATGGCAATGTGGGAATCAGAAGACAACAGTCCCCTCGCTTGCTTTCTGTTGCGGCAGAAGCATGGCTAGCCATGAAGAAAGCCACTCTTGCTCCACGCTCCGTGATGATTGAGAAAGCGAACCTTGCTCATCTCCTGCCAAAACTTGGCCGCAAACTGGTGTGTGATATTGAGGCGCGCGATATTGCCCTGTACCAGCAAGATCGGCTTGAGGAAGTTGCTTCCCCAAAGACGGTGAATCTGGAGATTGGCACACTCCGTGGGATCTTGAAGCGTTCCGGGCAGTGCGCACGGCTTCAGCCGGATGTGAATATGCTGGCAACGCAGGATGATATTGGACGGGCATTTACATCAGCGGAGGAATCCGCGCTGTTACAGGCTTGCGGGAAGTCTCGCTCCCGCTCCTTAGTTCCATTCGTAACCCTGGCAATTGAAACCGGAGCACGGCGCGGAGTGATTCAATCCCTTCAATGCGGCAACGTTGACTTTGAAAACCGCTGCATTAAGTGGGGAAAGGATAAGACTTCACCAGGTACAGGCCGCGTGATTCCTCTCAGCCAACGGGCAATGAGCGCACTCAGTTTTTGGGCTACGCACTTCCCGGAACGCAAGCCAGAGCATTACGTCATTCCGGCGGAGCGGTACAGTGCGGGGGGAGATAAATTCAGCGCCGAGGCCTATGACATTGACCACACAAAGCCCATGGGAAGCGCCAAGGAAGCCTGGGAGGCCGCCAAGCTGAGAGCAGGGAAGATTCTCAATGAGAATAGGCCTGAAAAGGACAAAGTGAAAAAGGAAAAGGACATTCTCGCGTTAGTGTGCCGCTTCCATGATCTGAGGCACACAGCAGTGTCCCGGATGCTGAATGCGAGAATCCCGATTGCAAAAGTTGCCAAGATTGCTGGCTGGAGCCCGGCCACAATGGTACGCATGGCGGCCGGTACGGCCACTTCTCACTAAATGAACTTCGGGGGGCTGTTAAAAGCATAAATGGAAGCGGAATTGGGGAGGGGTCCTTGGTATTTTCCCCGGTATCGGATGAAACGTCGAATGTGGCTCGATCTAACTAATTCATATATTTGGCTCCTCAGGTAGGACTCGAACCTACAACCCTTCGGTTAACAGCCGAATGCTCTGCCATTGAGCTACTGAGGAGTGTTGTACTTCAATTAATCCTCTATAAAGGTAGCAGAGTGTGTAGGTCGCGTCAAAAATCTGAGGAGGATTTCAGACCTCCGGTAATGACTGTGGGCACCAGACCAGAAACGGACAGAAATGACAATGACCCCTGCCACCGATGCGGTAGGCTGAATTCAAGGAGTTGGCCCAATGTCCAGGATCTCCCGGCTCGACCGCAGTGACGTAACTCCCGAAATTGCGGCACTCTACGACAAGGCCTTTGCCCAGCGCGGCAACGTACCCAACATGTTTCGCGTCATGGCGCACCGGCCTGAGATCTTTGCCACCATGCAGGCGCACTTCGGCGCGGTACTCAATACCGGTAAGGTCTCCACCAAACTGAAAGAGCTGATTATCGTTCGCACCAGCCAGGTGAACGTGACTCCCTACTGCCTGGCCAGTCACACCATCCTCGCACGAAACCTGGGCTGGACCGACGACCAACTTGCCCATCTTGCGGACTGGCCCCAGCGCCAAGATTTTACCCCGGCTGAAAAGGCTGCGCTGTGCTTGGCCGAGACCGTTACCCGCGATCCTCACGCAGTCAGCGACGAACAGTTTTCCGAGTTGCGCAGTTTTTATTCCGAAGGCGAAATTGTCGAACTCCTTTGCGCAATCGGCCTCTTCAACTACTTCAACCGCTTTAACAATGCCCTCCAGATGGAGCCGACAAAGCCTGGCGAGGGCGGCTGTGCCGCGCCCGCACCTGAAGCAGCCACGGCCCGGTGATTCCGATCCTCTCACTCATCCGATGGCATGAAATCCGTACTAAAGAAAGCGCAGCGGATGCGCGTACTGTGTCAAATCAGATCTTCGCTGTCAAGCGCAGTCTCACTAGCAAGAAATAACCTCACAATCCAGAAGGAGTGCCTCGTCCCGCATGAAACTCAAACTGCCCCCAGGCGAATTCCGAGCCTATCTCTTCGACTGCGACGGCACCATCGCCGATTCGATGCCCCTACACTATAAAGCCTGGAAAAAAGCACTCGAAGAATGGAACTGCGAGTACCCGGAACAGCTCTTCTATTCGTGGGGCGGAAAACCCGTGAGAGATATCATTGCGGACTTGAACAAGATGCAGGGACTCAACATGCCCATTGATTCCCTTGCCGCTCGCAAGGAGGCGCTTTACCTCGAACAGCTCCCAGAGCTCAAACCGATTCCTGAAGTGTTGGAGCACATCGAGGCGCAGTATGGCCACATTCCCTTCGCCGTGGTCTCAGGCAGCCGCCGCGAGTCTGTCGTCGGCTCTCTGTCGGTCCTTCATCTGCTCGACAGATTCAAAACCATCGTCTCGGCTGAAGATTACAAGAATGCCAAACCGGCCCCGGACCCATTCCTGATCGCCGCCGAAAGGCTCGGCGTTGCTCCGAACGATTGCCTGGTCTTTGAAGACACTGAGTTGGGTATTCAGTCGGCGACCGCTGCTGGAATGGCCTCCGTCATGGTCCCTTTCATCATGCACAGAAGCTGAGGAACCGCAGGCATTCGATGCGCGTAATATTCAAGATGCAAATCCAGAGAGGTGAAATGCAATCCTCTGACGACGCGCAATCTGCCCTCAGTTTCGACGACCAGCAACGGCCGGAGTGGGCTCTCCTGCTGTCGATCGCTGCCGCGATCATCCTCATCCATTTGCTTACCAACGGCCGCTACGGCTTCCACCGCGACGAACTCCAATTCCTCAGCGACGCCCGGCATCTTGACTGGGGATTCGTTTCGTATCCGCCCATGACGCCGTTTCTTGAGCGGATTAGCCTTCAGCTCTTCGGCATGTCTATGGTCGGGCTGCGCCTCTTCTCTGTGTTGGCGCAGGCAGCGGCCATCGTTGTTACCGGGCTGATGGCCAGAGAACTTGGCGGCGGCCGTCTGGCCCAGTTCACAGCGGCTCTCGCTGTGGCGCTCTCACCCCTGCCACTTTTTGAGGGCACCGAGTTTCAATATACGACCTTTGCCTACCTGTGGTGGGTGCTGATTGCGTACTTCACGATCCGCCTTCTGAGAACCGAAAATCCACGCTGGTGGCTTGCCATCGGTGCAGCGGTGGGCCTGGGGCTGCTGACCAAATACGACATCGTGTTTTTTATCGCTGGAGTTCTGGCCGGCGTCGCGTTCACACCCGCGCGCCGGTTCCTCGCTAGCGGTTGGTTCTGGGCAGGAATCGCCCTGGCACTCCTCGTTTTCCTGCCCAACTTCCTCTGGCTCGTGCACCACGATTTCATCTCTTACCACTTTCTCCACCACATTCACGTCCGCGACGTCGGGGAAGGCCGTGCTCAGGGATTCTTCCAGGCTCAGTTTCGTATTTGTGCCAATCTCTTTGCGGTCCCGCTGTGGATAGCCGGCCTGGTTGCGTTTCTTTTCAGCCGACGCTATCGCATGCTGGCCTGGATGTTCCTGGTCCCGCTGGCGATCTTTTTCTTGGCTAAGGGACGAGGTTATTACGTAGCTGCAGCCTATCCGATGTTGTTGGCGATGGGCGCTACTGTTGGCGAACGATGGGTCGCTTCACTTCCAACACTGGGGCGCCGGGCGGTGGAGGCCATCCTATTCACCGGACTGGTAGTCTGTGGCGCCTACATCTTCGCATGGGTTCTCCCCCTACAGTCCAGCGGCCCGCTTCGGGATTTCGCGCTCGACAAAAATGGTGACCTTCGCGAAGAGTTTGGCTGGAACGAATTGGTGAGAACCGTTGCCGGCATCCGCGATTCTCTCAGCGCGGAACAGCAAGCAAATTTCGGGGTGATTGTCGGCAATTATGGCGAGCAGGGTGCAATTGAAATGCTTGGGCCGGCCTACCATCTGCCCCCACCCATCAGCGTCACTAACTCCGCCTGGCTGCGCGGCTATCCCACTCCACCGCCCACCACGCTCATCGTGGTCGGAGTCTCCCGCGAAGACGTTGACGATATCTTCACTGGTTGCACCTTCGCCGGCCACAATGGGAATTCACAAGGGATCAAGAATGAGGAGAGCGAATTCCATCCTGACATTTTTGTGTGCGGCAGCCCAAAGCTGCCCTGGCCAGAGTTCTGGAAGAAATACCAGCAATTTGGTTGATATCAATCTCAATTAGTGCAGCAGCACAGCCACGCGATAGGCCGTAAACGTGCCATTCGCGGACTGTGCTGGGCAACTCCCCACTTCAGCCTCGTGATACCGTCCTGAGGCAATTCGATCCACGAGTGCGCTCGGCAGGCGGCTCAAATCCGCGCCTTGCCAGAACATGAAAAAACGAGGCTGGTCCCCTCCAGTCACCAACCTGCCCTGAGCGCAGGACGCGCGGGCGTCGGCGGAAGCATTCGATATGTTCAGGCCTTTCCTGCCAAGTAGTTCACCCACAGTTGACTCCACCTGGGACGCCGTTAATACAGGCACGACGCGCTCGTAGTCGGCCACTGCGTAGAGGACGCCCCGGCTGGCGACGACGGCCACTCCCACCCGGTCCACTTCGGGGCTCAAAAGATTGGCTCTGTGGTCGGGAGAGTGCATCCAGCCATTGTGAATCGAGGCCGGTGTCGGCCCAACTGCAACGTTTTCTTCAATCAAACTGAAATGCGCTCCTGCCACTCCGGCACGCCCGGCAACGTCCAACTCACCTGCGTAGCGATGAGAGATCGGCCCCTCAGCAGCCATCTGCAAACAGTGTTGGCGAGCCGCAGCGGCCAACGCTGGATCCCATTTAAGCGGACCAGCACCAGCCTCTGCGCGTGCCTTGTTCCCCAGCACAACAATTTGCCATGCCTCAGGTTGAATCGACACCGTCCGCAGGTCACGCATGGGAGCCTGCGCCACGCTCACGAGGGGAGCCAGCACCAAACATGCGATCAATCCCTTTGGCAGAATACCCATAGTCGAATAAACCCGATTTTAAGGCGGTTGTCGCGGTATCCTTGCTGTGCCGATGCCTTTTCGAGTTACCAATGTGTTACGCCACGCCGGAGGCCTCACCCGGCGCCAACCGCTGGCAGCAGTGGGCATGCTATTCCTCACCTGCTTTGTAATTGGAGGGCTGGCATCCGCGTGGATTGCGCCACAAAACCCAGCGTCAATCGATCTCGTCCACCGGCTTGAAGGCCCATCCGCCGCGCATTGGGCTGGAACCGATGAGTTGGGCCGCGACACCTTGTCCCGCCTGCTCTGGGGAGCACGGCTCTCACTGGCCGTTTCCGTAAGTGTCGTCTCTGTTTCCCTCGCGCTCGGGCTTTCAATCGGCGGCCTTGCGGGCTATCTCGGCGGATGGGTCGACACGGCACTCACGACCTTTGCCATGAATACGTTCCTGGCTCTCCCCGGCATCCTGCTCGCCATTGCCTTTGCCGCGTTTCTCGGCCCTGGATTCACAAATCTCGTGCTGGCGTTGGCCATCGGCGGATGGGCCGGATACGCGAGGCTGGTCCGAGCACAAGTGCTTGCCGTCCGCGACCGGGAGTATGTCGATGCTGCACGCGCGCTGGGTGCAGGCGGACTACGCATCTTCTTTCGCCACATCCTGCCCAATATCGTCCAGCCCATCCTGGTGCAAGCAACCATCGGCATGGCTGGTGTCATCCTTGCAGAGGCCACTCTCTCATTCCTCGGGCTTGGCATCCCTGCTCCCGCGCCGAGCTGGGGCTCCATGCTCAACGATGCCCGTTTACATCTGTTTGATTCTCCCCACCTTGTGCTCTTCCCCGCTGCGGCGGTGGCTGGCGCAGTCCTCGGCTTCAACTTTCTCGGCGATGCCCTGCGCGACCGGCTAGATCCACGCACTCGGCTCGAATTGGGGTTGTAGATGAAGATAGGAGTCGTGGCCGATACACACGGCCTCTTCCGCCCCGAAGTCGCATCAGCGCTGGCCGGCGTTGAGCGCATTCTGCACCTGGGAGATGTCGGCAACCCCTCCATTCTCAAGGAACTGGAAAAGATTGCCCCAGTCACGGCGATCCGCGGAAACATTGACCGCGAGGGCCCATGCAGCAAGTTGCCTGAAACCGATGTCGTTCTCATTGGCGACCGCTATGTGTACATGCTCCACGACTTGAGTACGCTCCACCTGGACCCAGTGGCGGGCAAATTTGCTGCAGTGCTCTACGGCCATACGCATAGGCCGGATTTTTACAAACGGAAGGGCGTTCTCTACTTTAATCCCGGGTCTTGCGGGCCTCGTAGATTTGAACTGCCAGTCACAGCCGGGCTGCTGAATGTTGGCGAACGTGGTGATTTTGAAGCCCAGCTTGTTCACCTGATAGCCAGTTGACCCTGCCAAGAATCATCCCCGCATCCTCGGGTTTACCCAACGGTAGACCACATCCGTCAGCAGGTTCACCAGCACATAGGTCAGCCCGATCGACAGCAGGCACCCCTGCACCAGCGCATAGTCGCGATTCGAGATGGCACTCACCGTCAACCTTCCCAGGCCCGGCCAGCTGAAGATGGTTTCGGTCACGATTGCCCCGGCCAGCAGGGCACCAAACTGCAATCCAACCACCGTCACAATTGGCACCATCGCGTTCGGTAACGCGTGGCGGCACACGACGGCGGCCTCGCTCAGCCCCTTGGCACGGGCAGTGCGGATGTAGTCCTGTCCCAGTTCCTCGAGCATTGAAGTGCGCACCATGCGCGTAAGGATAGCGGCCAGTGAAGCGCCCATCGCTATCGAAGGCAGAACCAGGTAGCGCCATTCGATTAAGTGGATTCCCCCGGCGTTTGCGCCCGAGACGGGGAGCCAGCCCAGTCGAATCGAGAAGACCAGAATTAGCACGGGACCCAGGGCCAGGCCAGGAACAGAGAGACCGAAAAGGCTCACAACAGAAAGCAGTTGGTCGAGCCAGCGCCCTCGCCGAACCGCGGCCAGGATGCCTGCCGGAAGAGCCAAGGCCAGGCCCAGCCCCAGTGCGGTCAGTGTCAGAGCCAACGTGTAGGGATAACGCGCGGCGATCAAATGGCCAACCGTGTCGTGCAGGCGAATCGAACTTCCCAGGTCTCCGTGCAGAACACCCGACCAGTAGCGCATATATTGAGTCAAGAGCGGCTGGTCCAGGCCATACTGATGACGCAAGGCGCTGATGTCTGCTGGAGTTGCCCCTTCTCCGAGCATCTGCAAAATGGGATCGCCCGGTACCAAATGGATGAGCAGAAATACCAACGAGACCACCAGCCAGACAACCGGAATGGTGAGAACGAGACGTGTCAGAATCTGCTTCATGGGCTCGATTCAACCATAAACCAGTTGTCTTCGTTGTGACTCCTGGCATCCTGTCCACCGCGTATACTACCGGAAATCTGTAGCCGGGGGACCAAGTGGACACTCTGGAGCTGATCGGTTCAACTATGGGGCTCGGTTTCGTGGCGGGCGTTCGCCTCTATGCCACCATATTGACCCTCGGGCTGGCTATTCGGTTCGGATGGTTTCACCCCGGGCCCATGGCGGAGCCGCTGCGCGTTCTGGCGGAACCCATAGTGCTCATCGCGGCAGGCGTAGCCTGTGCAATCGAGTTTCTTGCGGACAAGGTTCCCTGGGTCGACAGCATCTGGGACTCCTTTCATGCCTTTATTCGACCAATCGGCGCTGTGGTTGTCTCCGCCGCTGTCTTGGGCTCTTTCGATCCTGCCCTCAAAGTCACGTTGATCATTCTTTGCGGCGGTGTTGCATTTGCGAGCCACAGCACAAAAGCTGCCACACGACTTTTGATCAATCACAGCCCGGAGCCATTTTCGAACGTCGCGATGAGTCTGGCCGAGGATGCGCTGGTTCCCTTTGGAGTCTGGCTATCTCTGCGTCATCCGCAGCTCGTGTTCGCACTCGTGCTGATTTTTCTCGCAGTGTTCATATGGATTGCTCCGAGGGTCTTCCGCGCGGTCCGGCTGCAGTTCGTCGGTCTATCCATATGGCTTGGATTTGGTGAACCCACGCGTCAAAACGATGTAGACCCGGAGCCTCTTTCCGCATTGAATCCCGAGGTCGGCGGCGCGCTACGCGTTGTCGCCAGGCATGCATCTCCGATGGCTGCGACGAATGCGCGGCAATTTCAGCGCGCACTGGGCCTTGATAAGCCGGCGGCCGGCATCCGCGCTGCTGCGACTCGAAATATCCGGGGGCTGGGCAATTCCATTGGCTACCTGGTCATTGGCACAGACAACCTTGCGTTCGTGACGAAGCGCGGGTTCCGCCACCGCGTACATCGCATCAAGTTTACTGATGTCGAGCAAGCGCAATGGAGGCGGGGATTGCTCATGAACAGGCTTGTTGTGCGCACAGCGAGAGGTGAGCAGGCATTCTACGTTTTCAAAGACGTTGAGATTCCCCGCGCTGGCGTTGTGCCGCTGGGTGAGTCGTTCGCTCGCAACCTCTGAGCGGATCCGCTATACAGCTTGAAGCGACGTCGGTACATCAAAACACTCACGACCGCGTCCAGCAATCAGGAGCGAGGTTAAAGCTCACATTTGCAAACAAGCACGTCTCTTTTCAGAAGGTGACCAAAGGCAATGAGGTGGAAATCATCGGGACAGTGCCATCAACGTGTTCGGACTTCAAGATTGACCCGCCCTCGTTCCTGACTGTCCTCATCAGGAACGAGATTCCGGTACGGGTGGATTTGACTTGGCGTCCAATGTGAAGTCTGGAACTTCTAGCGGTAGATCACCGGAATAAAATGCTGCTCCTGATAGGGTGGACGCACATATTCCGCCTTTATGATTGGTGGAAGCTCCAACAATTCAGGAGTGAGATCTTTGTACGGGATCTTGGAAAGAAGATGTCGAATTACGTTGAGGCGCGCGGCTTTCTTGTCCTCGGCATTTACTACGAACCACGGGGCCTGTTTGTGGTCGGTTGAGTTGAACATATCGTCCTTGGCGCGGGAGTAGTCGGCCCAGTGCTTGCGGGATTCGAGATCCATCGGGCTTATCTTCCAGCGCTTGGTCGGCCTGTTCATCCGATCCTGGAAGCGGCGCTCCTGTTCAACATCGCTCACGGAGAACCAGTACTTGATGAGAACGATGCCGGAACGAACCAGCATGCGCTCAAATTCCGGGCACGTGATCATGAACTCCTGATACTGGGCGTCCGTGCAGAACCCCATCACTCGCTCCACGCCGGCACGGTTGTACCAGCTGCGGTCAAAAAGTACAATCTCGCCCGCTGCAGGCAAATGAGCAGCATAGCGTTGGAAGTACCACTGTGTTTTTTCCCGCTCGGTCGGAGTGCCAAGAGCAACAACCTTGCAGATGCGGGGATTGAGGGATTCCGTGATGCGCTTGATGGCGCCGCCCTTGCCTGCCGCATCCCGCCCTTCAAACAGCACAACCACCTTCAGTCGCTCGTTCTTGACCCACTCCTGAAGCTTCACAAGTTCCACCTGCAGACGGCTCAGTTCCTTCTCGTAGTCGCAGTCTTTGCCCAGACGCTTGGTCGCCACTTCGCCCGGATGCACCGGCTTTGGCGCGGGGTCTTTGCCGTTAACAAGTTGCACTGCCGGTCGAGCGACATTGGCATTGCCTTTGGGCTTGGCATCGCCGTTCTTCTCTTTCTTGCTTTTGTTTCCCATGTCTCCTCCTCAAATTTTGGCGAGAGGGTTCTTCGCAAATACCCGTCTCAGCAAGTGACGTTCAGTGCGGAGAACCGCAGTCCGGCATTCAACCGTTTGCAGGAATCTTGTTTTCATGTTGCCGATTGCGGAAGGCTTCGGCATCGCAGGGAGAAATGTGGGGCCTGGTGCGACGCGGTATCGCTACTCCGTCCAAATCAGCAGAAAAAACCGTTCTCTTCGCTGGAACCGTGGGTACCTGTCGCAACAGCATACATCATCTCTTGCAACGTTCTCGTAAGGTTTCGCTTGTTTTCCCAAATGCGGAAAGATGGTTCTACTTTAGTGCCGCTGTCTCCACCTTCACTGGCTCCACGCGAATTCTAGCGATGCGCCGACCGTCCATTTCCAGGACAGTAAGCCGGCGGCCCCCAAAGTCGATGCTCTCCCCTGGTTGAGGAAGGTGGCCAAGCTGCATAAGCAGAAACCCTGCGAGGGTCTCTACGCCACCCTCGCGGGGCAAGCGCCATTGCATCTGCGTCTCCAGGTCCCGAAGGTTGACTCCGCCGTCCATCACCAGCGCTCCGGAAGCGGTTGTCAGAACCGGCAGAGCCGGGGAGTCAAATTCATCTTCCCACTCGCCTGTCAGTTGCTCGATGGCGTCTTCGGCTGTGACCAGACCCACAGTGGAACCGTATTCGTCCACCACGATGGCCATGTGCCTGCGCCGCTGCTGAAAGTCCCGGATTAGATCGAGAACGGACTTGGTTTCTGGGACTACGAAAACTTCGCGCATCACCTGGACCAGCTTGAGTTCGACAAATGGTGTAACTGCTGGGCGCGGATTTGGCGTCTTGCTCTCCGAGTTCTCGGCTGGCTGGCGCAGCGTCATCATCTGACCGGATCCAGCGCTCCCTGCAGGCTCAGAAATACCCGGAGCCTTCGGTCTGAAGTACACCAGGCGGGCAAGGTCTTTGGAGTAAACAACTCCGATAATGTGCTCGGGGCCGCTGGTCTCATCGTAAACAGGAACGCGGGAGTGCTTCCGGTCAATCACCTTGGCGCTGGCCTCTTCAACCAGCATGTTGGAAGGTAAAGAGAATATTCTCTGCCGCGGAGTCATGATCTCGCGGATGGAGACGTCGTCCAGCTCAAGGGTGCGGTGAATCAGCGTTTCCTGAAACTTGGGCAAAATACCCATGCGACTGGCAGCGCTGGCAATCAGCTTTAACTCCTCCGGAGAGTGGACCGCGGCACGGTCTGTCATCGGTATATCGAAGCCGCGCAGAATGACGGCGGCCGACCGTTTGAGGAAGCGCACAGCGGGGCGCGCAACCGCAATGAACAAGAGCATGGGCTGTGCAACCGCCACCGCCAGCGCCTCCGCCCGGCGCAAAGCGAGGGATTTTGGCACCAGTTCACCAACCACCACATGGAAGTAGGTGATGAGGGCAAAACCCACGGCGACAGCGATAACGTGGGCGTAGATCAGCGCAAGTGGCTGAGTCAGCGGCAAAAGGTTAAGCCAGCCCATTAGAACCGACGCAGCGAGCGGCTCCCCGAGCCACCCGAGAGCCAACGAGCAGAGGGTCACGCCAAGCTGAACGGCGGGGAGAAAGTCGTCCAGATCCTTTTGGAGGCGGAGAACGGCACGCGCTCCTGGAACGCCGGCTGCGAGCATCTGCTCAATGCGCGTGTCGCGGATGGAAACCAGCGCGAACTCGGCGCCCACAAAGAAGGCGTTGGCCAGAATGAGCAAGGCCACGGCGACAAATTGGAGCAGTGGCAAACCGTGCATCTCGCCTGTGAGCATAGCATTGGTCAGAGAGCAGTGGTCATTGAACGATGGCTATGTGTCAATTTCGCTCGCACGAAACCTTGGGAACCAAGTCGCGACGGCTTGCGTATGAAGCTTCGAGCGGGTGACGGCGCAGATTTGGAGCCGTCTGACTATCACGGTCAACTTCGTCAACTCATTTAGGCTTGTTGGGGTTGGTTTTTCCTTATTTTTGGGAGGGTTCTTGGTGGCTGCAGCGCGGAAGAGCAGAAAATTTTGGATTTGGCTGAGTTCGGCCGGTGTTGTCCTAGTCCTGGTGGTGGGCTTTTTACTTGTGCGCCTTGCCAAGGGGTCGACTATCGATCCAAACAGGCTGGACCATGTAAAACGCGGCGATGTGGCTCGGTCTGTAGTAGCCACAGGTAAGATTCAGCCAATTACGCAGGTCGAGGTTAAGAGCAAGGCCTCGGGAATTGTGGAAAAGCTCTACGTTGACATCAATAACGTGGTGCATAAAGGCCGGCCCTTGGCGCAACTTGACCAGCAGGAGATCGTGGCGCAAGTTGAAGCCCAGCGCGCGCAACTGGCATCCGCCGAGGCAAACGTATTCACATTCCAGGCCAATATTGAGCAGGATAAGGTCAATGCGAACGCGCCTGACCTGCCCATGTACAAGGCCACTTTGGATCGCAACCTTGAGATGCAAAGGGAAGGCATCGTCAGCCGCCAGGCGCTCGACGATGCGAACAAGGACTACCTCGCGGCGCTCACGCGGCGGGATTCATCGAAGGCGCAGATCGGCGTGGATTTGGCCAAGCTGAAACAGGCGCGAGCCCAGGTGCAGCAGAGCCAGGCCAGCCTCAAACAGCTTGAAGAACAGATGAGCTACACCACCATTGTCGCGCCGATGGACGGCGTGATCTTGTCCAGAGACGTTGAAATCGGCGACGCTGTCAGCTCCATCCTCGTGCTCGGGTCGACCGCAACCCTCGTAATGACTGAGGGAGACATCAACGAAGTGTATGTGCAGGGCAAAGTTGACGAAGCCGACATCGCGCACGTGTACATGGCCCAACCCGCGCGCATCAAGGTTGAAAGCTTCCGAGACCGCACATTTAACGGAAAGGTTACGAAGATTGCGCCAATGGGCGTGGAAAAAGACAACGTAACCACGTTTGAGGTGAGGGTATCGATCAACAATCCCGGCGGAGAACTGAAAGCCAACATGACGGCCAACGCCGAGATTCTGCTCGACGAGCACAAGGGTGTCCTGACCGTGCCTGAAAATGCTGTCATGTACGACGGCCAGAAGAATGCCTCGGTCGAAGTTCCGGATAAGGGGCAGAAGGATGGCCAGCGGAAGGTCCCGGTCAAGGTTGGGCTGTCGGACGGCTCAAAAACAGAGATTCTCACCGGATTGAAAGAAGGCGACGCTGTAGTTCTCCAGCAATAAGAGAGTCAGAAAACAGGGCCGAGGAACCACCTGGAAGAACAACCTCCGCGTCCGAATGCGCACACCGGTGTTCGAATTCGGACGCTGGACACACCAAGTCATAATGACCGAGACACTCATTCGGTTGAATGCATTGAAGTTGGCAATTAACTGGGTTTGGAAGCAGAGATGCAACTGATTGAGTGGCAGTCCCTTGGCCATTGTTCGCTGCGGTTTGAAACGAGGTACAAGATGAAGCATTTTCTTGTAGTAACAGCTTTGCTCTCACTGGCTGCGGTTCCGGTGCTTGCATCGGAAGCGACCTTTGAGCGCAATCTCTCGATCAATGGGCGAGTCGAGCTCACGGTCGCGACCGGCTCTGGCAACATTCATCTGACCCATGGTTCTGGAAACCAGATTCACATCTACGGCAAAGTGAAGTCGAATTGGGGCGACTACGAGCAGCGTGTTCGGGAAATCGCCGCCAATCCGCCGATTGAACAGACAGGCAATATCGTCCGCATCGGCGCCCGCCACGAAAACTTCAACCACATCAGCATCGACTATGAGATCGAGGCCCCGGCTGACGCATATCTCAACGCGGACTCCGGCTCTGGCAACATTATCGACGAAGGCGTAGGTGACAACGCGAAGCTGAACACGGGGTCCGGCAACATCCACGCCAACGGCCTTCATGGAGGCTTTTCCGTCAGTACCGGCTCTGGAGACATCCAGGTAGAACAAGTCGGCCAGGGCGACGTGAAGGCAGAAACCGGCTCCGGCAACATTGAAGCGAATGATATGCACGGCGGCCTTCACGCGCATACCGGCTCCGGCAACATAACCGTCGCCGGCACACCTACTAACTCCTGGCATCTGGAAACAGGCTCAGGCAATGTCGAGTTCTCGGCCGGGGACGCTCCGCTCACATTGGACGCCTCCACCGGATCGGGAACCGTTCACACCGACCGCGAGATGCTCACCCAGGGATCAATCGACAAGCACCACGTTACCGGTAAGTTGAATGGCGGCGGCCCAACGGTGCGAATTGAGACCGGGTCGGGCAACATCCGCGTTCGCTAGAGCTGCAATCGAGTCGGTTTTTGCGCATTCCCCGGTCTCATAAGCAAGACCCGGGACGCAATGCACCTGCCTTCGCTGGTGCAAAAACTATTAACCTTCCTCAGGCGAGGCTTGAACGGTCCTGGATTGGCCTCGCCTGTCTTTTTTTGAATCCCCGATTCCCTCCCCCTTATTTAAGGAAATAGTACGGGTCAGGATATTTGACCGAGAATTCCGCTTCTGGCTTGCCTCTCAGATCGCTCCACTGATCACCCACATTGAGAACGATCTTGAAGCCCTCGTCTTGGATAGTTCCGCGGGCGGCCGACTTGTAAGCCTGTGCGGTCGCTGAAGCCTCTGCAGGTGAACGCAAGATCAACCTCTGCCAGTCCGTGAAGCCCACATTGTGCAGATTCAGTTCCGTTGCCGCACGCTGTGCTTCGAGCCTCCCAGTCAGAAAGAACACGCTGACGCCCAGGCGCTTTGCCTCCTGAAAAATCCGCAATGTGCCTGGAATAGCTGGAGCCTTGGCAGACTCGATCCAGGCATCGTTGGCGGCTTTGTCGTAGCCAAAGTCGGCCTTGAGCATCTGTTCATAATTGGTGAGCGTGGTTTCGTCTATATCGAGCACAAGCGCCAATTTTTCCCCCTGACGGCGATGGGCGGCCCTCGCGCGCAGAAAGACGATGGCCTCAGCCGCCTGGTGGTCGATGTCCTGCGAGTAGCAACCACATTTGCATGTACATGCGTTGTATTTCTTCAGCTCATCCTTCAGGTCGTCGAGGTTGAGAATGCGCTCGGCCGGCCCATTCTCGCTGAACCTGGGGATATTTTTAGTTGCCTCCTGTTGAGCACTCAGACGCGCCGTCGGAAACGCAAAGCAGAAAATTGCCGCAAGGAGTACTAAATGCTTTTTCAATGTCAGATAGCCTTTCAGCAAAATGCGCCTGCGAATTTGATCAATCGAACACACTAAAACATGATCGCACTGATGGGCAATGATTGCAGAAGGTTGTAGATTTTGGGATCCTACCTTCAGGATTTAAAGTTCTGTATTTGCTTGATTTACAAGCAGGTTAATAGATGCCGGAGTGCGGTTCTATGCGGTCCTGTGAGGCACTTTTTGGACAGTTTGGGCAAAGTTTGGCACAATTTCCCAATCAACGAGGACAGCGGATTTTGGTAGCGGGGCTCGCGATGCTGCCATCTCCGAGCTAAATCGGATTGGCTATAATTGCAAGCCCTCACTCTAATCCGATCTTGAGCGGCGGATGTCCGTTATTCGGCCGAGTAGTGCAAAATATGCGATTGTATCGTATATTTTGCATATGTGGATTTCGCGCGATGTTGCGGTCCGGCTGAAACGCTCTGCGAAGACGCGGCCCGTCATTGTCCTCACCGGCGCCCGGCAGACCGGCAAGACCTCCACTTTCCGGCATCTGTTTCCAGATTACGCGTTCGTATCCCTCGATCTCCCCACCGAAGCC
>Ga0182015_10003345_pt1 | contig 18106 bp, 13 predicted proteins | sample 712P3MmetaG_FD_120478 | JGI IMG/M metagenome (GOLD analysis project Ga0182015, IMG submission 120478) | Permafrost microbial communities from Stordalen Mire, Sweden - 712P3M metaG | ecosystem: Environmental > Terrestrial > Soil > Wetlands > Permafrost | place: Sweden: Stordalen | collected...
AACGACTTTTCAAGAGCCGGCGTGATAGTTTCGGGAAGTATCCCAAGATAGCCGCGAATAACTTTCCCGTGCGTCACCAATTGATCCATCACGGAATGCGCCATATTGATCGGAATGGCGAATCCGATTCCCTGGTTGCCGCCGCCATTGCCGGGCAGTATCGCAGTGTTGATGCCGATCAAATCGCCGTGAAGATCGATCAACGCGCCGCCTGAATTTCCGTGATTGATTGCCGCGTCAGTCTGAATGAAATCTTCATACCCTTCGATCGCGCCGCCGAGGCCGCGATTCGTCGCGCTGACGATTCCCATCGTGGCGGTTTCGCCGATTCCAAATGGGTCGCCAATCGCGAACACCACATCTCCCACCTGAACTTTTGAAGAATCACCGACTGTGAGAGCAGGCAGGTTCGTCGCGTCAATCTTTAGAACCGCGACATCCGTCTTCGCATCCGTCCCGATAACCTTGGCGGTGAATTCGCGACGGTCACTCAGAGCCACCTTGATATCCGTCGCGCCATCTACCACGTGATTGTTGGTAAGGATGTAGCCATCGGGAGACACGACAACGCCCGAGCCCAAACTTTGCTCACGCTCAGGTTGCTGCTGCTGATGTTTGAACTGCTCGCCGAACTGATCGCCGAAAAACTGCTTGAACATGGGATCGTTGAAAAACGGCTGCATCTGCTGGCTCGACGGCTTCACCATCTTTGAAGACGACACATTTACGACCGCCGGAAGAGCTGGTTTCACACTCGACGAAAAACCGTTTGTGAATCCGCCGAGACTCACCGGATTTGCGTTCGTTGCCATTTTTACGGGGATTTTGGCGGCCCCGAACACCGCATGGCCGGACCAGTTTACGGCCCAGACGCTGAAAATGCCGCCGGTTACGAGCGCTGCTGCCAGCACCGTCACCGCAACCCAGCGGCGCACTCCAATTACTTTACCGCTCATCGTTAGGTCTCCTTTGCGATTCGTACCTGGGCGCTTCGCCCGTATGATGAACTCGAACTATTTCCAGATTCTATCAAAAACGTGTTTCAGCCAAAATCCTGTCACGCTACTCACGGTTCCACGGAAAGCTCGCAACGCCTTCCGCTTTTCTGCTCCATTAGATGCAGACGGTACGATTCGCGATAGGTTAGCATTCCCGCGGGACTCGCCGTCCCCTGCGCCGCGGAAACTTTTCTCCGTTGCCTCCGTCCAACTATACGCAAATAAAGTAGTTCCGGGAACCGACGGATCGAACGCCCACGAGACCCTAATACTTTTAAATTGGAGATTCGAATGATGCGCAGCCTCATTTTACTCACATGTGCGGTTCTTGTATTTGGTGCGTGGCCCGCACGGACTCCGCCCAACCCCGGCAATGTCTCTTCGGCAACTAATCCCGAACTCGACAAGAAACTTGCACTGATCGCAGGCGAAGGAATGACCGATCCGAAGCCCTATCGATATCTCGAGGAACTAAGTGACGACATTGGCGGCCGCGTCACCGGCTCTGCGCAAGCGGCCGCGGCGATTGTCTGGGGCACCGAGAAAATGAAAGCAATCGGCCTCGAGAACGTACACACGGAACCATTCGAGATGTCGCGAGGCTGGACGCGAATTTCTGCAAGTGCGGAAGTTGTCTCTCCGATTCATCACCGCCTGACGCTTTCGTCGCTCGGTTGGGTTGGATCCACGCAGCAGGGGGGAGCCGAGGGCGACATCGTGACCGTGAACATGTACCAACTTGCGGACGAGATGGCTGACAATTCGGGGAAATGGGCCGGGAAAGTCTTGCTCGTCGTTCGCAAGGGTGAACCTCCACCCCCGCAGGATCGCCGAGCGCTCTTTGCGAAGTTCGGACCATTCCTCAAAGCCGCGTATGACGCGCACGCCATCGCCGTCATTGGTGGTCAAGGCGGCTCCAAGTCGCAGGGAATGAACATCACGCACACCGGCGTCCTCGGATTCGACACTACTTACGACATCCCTGTTGTGAGCCTCACCGACGAAGATCAAGAACAGATCGAGCGCTTGCTCGACCGCGGAAAGACTGTGCGACTCAAGATAAATGTCCAAAACCGTTTCAGCGACGGCCCGGTCCAAAGCGCGAATGTAGTTGGCGAAATTCGCGGCACGCAGAACCCGGAGCAAATCGTTGTCGTCGGTGGACATTTGGATTCGTGGGATCTGGCCGAGGGCTCGACGGACAATGGCATGGGAACCACGACCACTCTCGGCGCGGCTGAGGCTATCGTGAAATCCGGCGCCAAGCCGCGGCGCACACTTCGCTTCGTTCTGTTCACCGGAGAAGAACAAGGCCTGCTCGGCTCGATCGCTTACACCAAACTTCACAAAGACGAAGTGGCGAGCCACGTTGCGGCGGTGATTCTCGACAACGGGCAGGGACCCGTGAACGAATTCAATCTTGGCGGGCGCGCAGATTTGATTCCGGCAGCGAAAGATTTCGCAAAGCAACTGCAGTCATTCGGCGAAATCACCGTAAACGACGACGTCGAATTCGGTACCGACACCGGCCCGTTTTCCCTCGCCGGACTTCCCGGCATAAATCTCGGCCAGGATTCGCCGGATTATAAGTACACACACCACTCCGAGGTGGACACGTACGACAAAGTGAAACCGGACATCCTCGCGCGCGACACCACCGTGATGGCGCTCACATCGTTCTGGATTGCCGATCGCGAAGAGCGGCTCGCGGCTCCGTGGCCGCCGGAGAAGACAGCGCGAATGCTCATCGAGAAGCATCAGGACGTTATGTTGAAAGCGATCGGCCTGTGGCCCTTTGGCAATCTCGGCAGCGAGCCTGATAAGAAGCAATAGCTAGCTGATTAGCCGGGCGATGAAGAACGCCGCGGCCGCGGCCAATCCGCCGACGAGAACCGTCTGCAGTCCGCCGCGCCATGGCTTGACGCCCGTGAAATAGCCTTTCACCGAACCGAAGACAGCGAGGGCGAGAAGCGTCACGGCCACCGAAACCCACAACGCCTGCCGGACTTCGTGGCGCATCAGCATGTAGGGCGCCAGCGGAATGAGGCCGCCAACGATGTAGGACGCGGCGATGGTCGCAGCGCTGCGTCCCGCGCGTGCCGGATCGGGCTCCTCAAGTCCCAATTCGAAACGCATCATGAAATCCACCCATCGCTTTTTGTCCGAGCAGATGGACGTGACGATCGGCGCCATCTGCGCTTCCGTCAGGCCGTAATCCTGGAACACTTTGACAACTTCCATCTTCTCCACGTCCGGGAGTTCTTCGCACTCGCGATATTCGCGAATTTTTTCAGATTCGTAGTGCTCCGTATCCGTCTTCGCCGCAAGATATCCGCCGAGTCCCATGGCGATCGAGCCCGCGGCAATTTCGGCGAGTCCGGCCGTCACAATTAGGCTACCGGCTGTCGCCGCCACAGCGCCCGTCAGCCCAGCCGCAAGCGCGAACGGCACCGTCAAGCCATCCGACATTCCGATCACGATGTCACGCACGGCGGCAGTCGCCGTGAAATGCTTCTCGATGTGCTGATGCTGGTGCTCCGCCCCCGCCATGCTTCACTCTCCGCTATCGACGAATTCAAACGTCTCGGTTGATTTTCAAACGCTACGCGTCAGGCGCCCCGAAAGAGCTATAATTATCGGGCAACACAGGTATTTGAGGAGAAAAAAATGAGCCAGACATCCGGGCAAGGCGCCGCAGCCCAAACCGCTTTTGTACTGCCGCCTCTGCCGTACGCTTTCGACGCACTCGAACCTTATATTGATGCTAAGACGATGGAAATCCACCACGACAAGCACCACGCCGCATACGTGACGAATCTCAACAAGGCTCTCGAAGGCCACGCCGACCTTCAGAAGCTCTCACTCGAAGAATTGATCGGCCACCTCGATCGCGTGCCCGAAAATATTCGCATCGCCGTCCGCAATAACGGCGGCGGTCATTCCAATCACTCCATGTTCTGGAAGATCATGAAGAAGGGTGGAGGCGGCGAACCGAAGGGCGAAATCGGAGATGCCATCAAGAGCGCTTTCGGGAGCTTCGCTGATTTCAAAACAAAACTCAACGAGGCAGCCACCAAGCGCTTCGGCTCCGGCTGGGCGTGGCTGATGTTCACCGGCGGCAAGCTGACCATCGATTCAACGGCGAACCAGGACAGCCCAATCATGAACGGCAGCAAACCGGTAATGGGGCTCGATGTTTGGGAGCACGCCTACTACCTCAAGTATCAGAATCGCCGTCCGGATTACATCGAAGCGTGGTGGAACGTCGTGAACTGGGACGAAATCACGAAAAACTTCGAGACCGCAAAGAAGTAAGCGCGGAGGATCCACCACTCTGCAACTTCAGAGCCCGGAGGCCCCTGCCTCCGGGGCAACTCAACCTTTCGAAGAAGCCGCCCTGGGGGAAACTTCGGGGCGGCTTTTTTGCGATTAGTGCGCCCAAATTTTCGCAGGATCGATCTCGTACGGATAGACGTGCACCATCCAGTTGAAAACTACAGCAGACCATCGCCCCCCGGCAGTTTCACACGCATCTTGCGTCACGATTGAGCCGCGGAGCCCGAATTCGCTCCAGTTCACTTGCATCAATCCCTCCCCCTTCGGGGGCATGCACAGATTGACGTGCTGGTGCCATTTCGCCACGCTGAGAGGAATTCGTTCGTTCAACTTGTCCTCGCTGTACTGGCGCGGCGCTGTATACATCGCGCCCTCGAGTTGATACCCGCCCCCAACTTTCTTATACAGCAGCGATGTCGGGTGCGCCGGATCGAAAGTGAACTGCGCTTCAAGAGCGTACTTATAGTTCGTAAAGTGGTAGTGGTCCTGCGGGAGCTCCGGATGGAAAATCTTGAATCCATCATTGAGCGCGACCTGGTAGTCCTTGTACTTCTCGATCGCGGGCCGCAGCGTCGCCAGCACTTCGTCGGCGCGCTTCTCATCGCCCGGTCTCGCACTCCGCATCGAAGTCATGCGCATGTGCGGTCCCATTTCCATGTGCATGTCAGACATTTGCTGATTGGCAGTCACAGCCGCTTGAGGAGACGTAGTTGAGTCGTGCTGCGTCTCCCCCATGTCCATCCCCGCCATGCCTGATTGATCCCCTGAATGACCATTGGATTGGCCCTGTGGCGGAGCTTGCGGTGGATTCTGTTGCGCACGAACGCGCGGAACGATGCAGGCCAGTAAAATTGCCAGCGCGAAAATAATCCAGTAACGTTTCCTCATATATTAAGCCTCTCTACTTAAGTTAACGCTCAAGCCCACGAAATGTTTCGGTTCGCGCGTCGCCGCGTGTGCGACAAGTCACCAGCCGTCGGAATTTCACTCGGTTGCCGTATCGGAAAAATCGATGATTCTGGCGTCAAAACAGCCACCGGCACTTGTAGCGGCGGGCTTTCAGCCCGGCATCTTCATTCCTGGCTCATATTTGACCGTAAGCAGATACGCTTGCCACAGAGCGCTGCCTGCGGACGCCTAGCCAAAGATCTCCGATGTTCGGAGCCAACCAGAGGCAATTTCCTGTCGCTAATGTCGATACTTTCTTAACCCCGTTACGTCCAAAGAGTTGCGGGGCGTGCGCTCGCCAAGCCGGCATGCCTCGGCGAATTACTTCGCTTAACTTGAACAGCCAAGACAGATAGAATGTCGCGCCGCCGGCAAGAGCCGGTGATGGAGGAAGTTCCATGAAGAGATTTGTACTGATCGCGATTCTCGGTCTGGCAGCCAGCGGCGTGTCGCACGCGCAGTCCGAGAAACCATTTCTCCTGCGCCAGCCCACGCTAAGCAAGACGCAAATCGCGTTCATCTACGGCGGCGATATCTGGCTAGTCGGCCGCGACGGTGGCGAGGCGACTCGGCTCACTTCGGGCACCGGTTCGAAGGCATATCCGCGATTTTCTCCCGACGGCTCGCAGATCGCGTTTACAGCCGACTACGAAGGGAAGGCAAACGTCTACGTCGTGCCCGCGGCCGGCGGCGTTCCGCGGCGAGTCACCTACGAACCAGGTCCCGACATCGTTTCCGGATGGACGAACGACGGCAAAAATATCCTGTTTGCGTCAACGCGAGATAGTTCCACGCGAGGCATCTTTCGGCTGTTCACCGTACCCGTAGGAGGCGGATTTGCCACCGCGCTGCCGCTCCCGCGGGGATGGGAAGGATCGTACTCGGCAGATGGCTCTCGTCTCGCGTATCGTCCCGTTTCCATGCCCTTCGGAACCTGGTCGCATTATCGCGGCGGCACATCTTCGCCGATCTGGATTGCCAATCTCTCGGATTCTCAGATCGAGCGCGTCCCGCGAAAAGATTCCGTGGATCAGAATCCGGTCTGGATCGGTGACGCGATCTATTTCCTATCTGATCGCAACGGAATTCCGACCATCTTTAGCTATGACACGAAATCAAAAGAAGTCACCGAGGTGATACCGAATCGCGGCCTGCCAATCAAGAATATGTCGGCAGGCCCCGGTGCAATCGTCTACGAACAGTTCGGCGCGATTCACATTTACGATCTCTCAGCTCACAGCGAACATCCGGTGGAAATCCGCGTGGCCGATGATCTTCCCGAAGCTCGTCCGCACTTCGATAATGTCGCAAAGCAAATCCAAAATGCGGCGATCTCGCCCACCGGCGTGCGCGCCGTATTCGAAGCTCACAACGAAATTCTCACCGCGCCCGCGGATAAGGGCGACATCCGCAACATCACCAACACGCCCGGAATCGCCGAACGTGATCCGGAATGGTCGCCCGACGGAAAATCAATCGCGTATTTTTCGGATGAATCCGGCGAGTATGAACTCCACATCCGCGACCAGAATGGCATGGGCGATGTTCGAAAATTCAATCTTGGCAATCCGCCATCCTTTTTCTATTCGCCGCGATGGTCGCCCGACAGCAAGAAAATCGCATACACCGACAAGCGCCTGAACGTTTGGTACATCGATCTGGGCAAAAAAACGCCGGTCAAGGTTGACACCGAAGCTTACGAAGAGCCCGAGCGGCACTTTGACCCTTCCTGGTCGCCCGATAGTCGTTGGATCACCTACACGAAAATTCTCGAAAATCATCTCCGCGCTGTCTTCGTCTATTCACTCGATATCGGCAAGACGGCGCAGGTCACTGATGGATTGAGCGACGCGAGATACGCCGTTTTCGACAAAAACGGTAAATATCTCTATTTCACCGCCAGTACGAATATCGGACCAACAACCGGCTGGCTCGACCTTTCAAGCTTCGGCCACGACGTAACTCGAAACGTTTATGTCGTTGTCCTGCGCAAGGATTTGCCGTCTCCAATTGCACCCGAAAGTGACGAAGAGAAGCCGGATGCCGCAAAGCCGGATCAATCCGACGCCAAGAAAAAAGAGGATGCCGCGGCGAAACCGGAAAATGAAGATAACAAAGGCAACAAAGACAGCAAAGAGGCCAAGGACAAAGCCAAACCCGAAGAACCCGTGAAGGTAACTATAGATTTAGAGGGCATCAGCCAGCGCATCCTGGCGCTCCCCATTCCGGCCAAGGACTACGCGGGTTTGGCGGCGGGCAAAACCGGCGAGATCTACCCGATCGAATCCGAGCGCCCGCCCGATGACGCTGCAGATGGCGGCGGACCTCAGACCCTCTCCGTCTATAAGTTCGAACTTACGAAAGGTAAGCTTGCACCACTCATTTCCGGCATTAATTCGTTCGATATTTCCTTCAACGGCGAAAAATTTCTGTACTCGCAAGGCGGCGCTTGGATGATCCATCCAACAACTCCCAATCCGGCAGCAAAGCCCGACGAAGGGAAGTTGAAAGTTGACGGAATGGAAGTCCGCGTGGATCCGCGCGCCGAATGGACGCAGATGTTCAACGAGATTTGGCGCATCGAAAGGGATTTCTTCTACGACCCGCACTACCACGGCATGAGCATTGACGCACTCAAGAAAAAATATGAGCCGTATCTCGACCGGCTGGGCAGCCGCGCGGATTTGAACTACCTGTTCCAACAAATGCTCGGCGAGCTGAACGTTGGCCACATGTTCGTTGGCGGCGGCGACATACCGGAGCCGAAGGAAGTTCACGTCGGCCTTTTGGGCGCGGATTACACCATCGAAAACGGCCGCTATCGTTTCGCTCGAATCTACAACGGCGAAAATTGGGACCCGCAGCTCAAAGCCCCATTAACACAGCCTGGCGTGAATGTTTCGGCCGGCGAATATTTGCTCGCGGTCAACGGCAAGGATGTGCGCGCCTCCGATGATGTGTTCAGCTTCTTCCAGGAAACTGCCGGACAGCAGGTCTCGCTGAAAGTTGGACCCAAGCCGGATGGCGCCGGTTCGCGCGATGTCGTCGTCGTGCCCATAGAGAACGATACCGCGCTTCGGAATCGCGCGTGGGTGGAAGACAATCGCCGCAAAGTGGATGAATTAAGCGGCGGTCGCCTCGCCTACGTCTATCTTCCGGACACCGCCAATGGCGGCTTCACCTACTTCAATCGCTACTTCTTCGCGCAACTTGGCAAGCAAGGCGCGGTCATTGACGAGCGCTACAACGCCGGAGGTGCGGCGGCTGATTACATGATCGAATATTTGCAGCGGAAAAAATGGAATTATTTCATGACCCGCGATGGCGCTCCCTTCAGCACTCCAGAGGGCGGCATCTTCGGGCCGAAGGTAATGATCACGAATGAATTCGCCGGTTCGGGCGGCGATATGCTTCCGTGGCTCTTTCGGCATGTTGGATTGGGGCCGCTTGTCGGCAAGCGGACGTGGGGAGGACTTGTAGGAATTTATGATTATCCGCAGTTGATGGATGGCGGATTTGTGACGGCGCCGCGCGTTGCATTTTTCACGACGGAAGGCGCGTGGGATGTTGAAAACCATGGCGTCGAGCCGGACATTGAAGTCGAGCTTGATCCGCACGCTTGGCGCGAAGGCCACGACGCGCAACTTGAGAAGGCCGTCGAAGTTGCGTTGAAGGAAGTAGAGAAAAATCCGCCGCCCGGGGTGCCGAAGCTTCCGCCATTCCCGGATTATTCACACACCCAATAAAACTTTATTGGTATGCGTCACGCGTGGGGTTTTTTTGGCGTGCGGTGCGTTCGCGGTCTTACGTTAGCGGCGTTAAACGACATCGAGTTTGAGGCGGCCGATCGTATATGACGCTAGGCCACCGGCGAGTGCCCCTGCGATTGTGATGCCTTCCCACGCGAGGCCGACGGCCACGGTCATCGCGGCTGGCGCTCCGAAAGGCAAGAGCAGTCCAGCGAGAGTCGCTTCGCGCACGCCGATGCCACCTTGCGTCAGCGGAACTAATGCCGAAAATTTCGCCATCGGCCACGCAAAAATCCACACCTGAAGCGGCAGGTCCAGTCCCGCTGCGTTCGCGAGCACCATTGTCAGCAGGATGAACGCGCCCTGCACGCAAATCGCGAGCAGGTACGCGGCAAAAACAAAGTGAGATCGAGCGGACATGGCGCGTTGTGCTTCTCTCAATCGCACGAGCCGGCGGCGAATGCGAAACGAAAATCGGCGTGCGGGCAGTAAGAACAAAGTGAGCAGCACAGCGGCAGCGAGAATTGCCGCTCCCGCACCGGCAAGAAAGAAAACGCGCCTGCTAGCCGAGCTTAAGCGACCTGGAACAAGGAGCGCGCCGGCAATCGTCAGCAGCGCGAGCGCCAGAAAATCAAGAATGCGATCGAGGAGGCTTCCGAAAAGCACAGCGGCCTTGCTCCGGCCCATGCGCAATGCCAGCGTCGCTCGCACAATGTCGCCGCCGACGATTGACGGCAAAAACAGCACGCTAAACAATCCGGCGAAATAGCAACGCACGGCCTGAGGTATGCTCAGGCCGGAGCCGGCGAGATTCACCATCAAACGCCATTTGAGAGATGCGACGAAGTGACTGGCAAGATAGCCCGCGAGGACAAGCACCCACAAATACGCGGGCACCAGTTGCAATGCGGCGCCCACCCTCCGCACCGGCAAAAAATAAAACAGAAGTCCAAGGACTAGAATCGCGCCGCCGATACGGAGGATGAGCGCCCCGAGGCCGCGTCGCGGTGAATTATTTGCTGAAGGCGATGTCACGGAAAAATCGTTCGGCCATTATGCGGTGCTTATGGCTCTGCGACAAGAACTTCGCGCGAGTCGCTGACTTAACATTCATGCGTAACAGCCACGACGAAATGGGTTGCGACGAGATTCCTTCGGCTTTAACGTATTGCAGCTAAGAAGTAAATGGAGCCGCGGTGAGAAAAAAAATTAGAGTCGTGCAGTACGGCGTTGGGCCGATTGGCGCGTCCATCGCTCGATTGATGCGAACAAAGCATGCGCTTGAAATCGTCGGCGCGATTGATGCCGACCCCGCAAAGATTGGCAAAGATCTTGGTGAGGTGGCCGGTGACGAAGCCGCGCCATGGGGCGTTGCAATATCCGGCGATCCTCGCGCGGTGTTGGACGGTCACGTGGACCTTGTAGTGCATTCGACGTCGTCATATCTCGAACACGTGAAGGAGCAATTGCTCGGATGTCTTGAGGCGGGCTGCTGCGTCGTGTCCACGTGTGAAGAATTAGCGTACCCGTTTCAAAAGCATACAGAACTCTCAGCGGAACTTGATAACACCGCGAAAGAGGAAGGCGTCGCGCTTGTCGGCACCGGCGTCAATCCCGGCTTCGTGATGGATAAGCTCGTCCTTACGCTCGCGACGGCGGCGCAACGAGTGGATTCGGCAAGAGCGATGCGAATCGTGAACGCGTCGCACCGGCGCCTGCCGCTGCAAAAGAAAGTTGGAGCGGGAATGACGCCCGAAGAATTTCACGCGCAGGTCGCGGCGGGAGTTATCAAGCATCATGGACTGCCGGAATCTGTTGCGATGGTTGCAGATGGGCTGGGTCTTGCGATTGACGACATCACGGAATCCATCGAGCCTGTCATCACGAGCGAGCATGTGAAAACGGAATTTCTGGAAGTCGCGCCGGGACAAGTTGCCGGCGTTCATCAAATCGCGCGCGGCATGTCCGCCGGAAAAGAAAAAGTCTTTCTTGAACTCAAGATGTATGTGGGTGCGAAAGATCCCGGCGACACGATTGAACTTGAAGGAGAGCCGCGATTGGTTCTGACGATTCCGGGCGGCACACATGGCGATCTCGCGACTGCTGCCGTGGTGGTGAATACAATTCCGATTATTCTTGCGGCGCCGGCCGGATTGCGCACTACGCGAGATTTGGCGCTGGGCTTTTTTCCACCGAACGCCGAGCCTTAGAAAACGTGTTGCTCAAGATCGCGAATTTGTAATCTTCTCAGCCGTAATTCCCGCAGGTGAAGCCGTAATCGCTTCTGGCAGGCCGAAGGCCTGTGCCAAGAGCTCGTAGGACCGAATGCGCGCAGCAGGGTCATACGCGTGGGTTGCGATCATCACCTCGTCGGCTTGCGTTCTAGTGGCGATCTCCACGATGCGAGCACGAACCTGTTCAGAAGTGCCCACGATCTGCAGCTTCTTGAAGAACGTGACAATCTTCTCCTCCTCCGGTGTGAAGACGTGAGCCATCGCCTGTTCCGGGCTAGGCAGGCGCCCGGGATGCCCGGTGCGAAGCTGGGCAAATGAGAGCAGCATTGACGAGGCCATACGATGAGCCGCTTCATCGGAGTCGGCGCAGTGGACCGAGAGCGCGAGGATGGCGTACGGTTTCTCGAGCACGCCGGTAGGAAAAAATCCGGTGCGGTATGCGCGCATCGCAAGGTCGGGCGAGTCGGGGCTGAAGTGCCCTGCAAAGGCGAACGCGACGCCCATCTCGGCGGCGAGCTCCGCGCCGGAGGTGCTCGACCCGAGGAGGTAGAGCGGCGGCAGCGGTCTGTCGTCGGGCATCGCGCGAACTTCGCGGAACGGATTACCGGGCGGAAACTTTCCACCACCCCACGCGATGAGCTCGCCGAGCTGCTCGAGGAAATCATCCGCGGTGAGGGCCTTCCGCGAGCGGCGGAGCGCGAGTGCTGTCAAAGCATCGGTGCCCGGCGCTCGCCCGATGCCGAGATCGATCCGGCCGGGATATATCGCCTCTAGAAGCTTGTACGATTCGGCCACCTCGAGCGCCGAGTGATTCGGAAGCATGACGCCACCCGCGCCGAGCCGTATCCGCGCAGTCATCGATCCGACGTGCGCGATCAAGATATCCGGCATCGTCGTTGCGATACCCGGCATGTTGTGGTGCTCGGCGTACCAGATTCGCTTGTAGCCGAACCGGTCGACTGCGCGCGCAAGCTCGGCGGCGGCGCGGAGCGCCGCGACACTTGTGCCTCCCTGGACGAGCGGAACGAGATCGAGCGCCGAGAGAGGCAGAGCCACACCGTTTGCCTCACCGCGTGGCGACGACTTACGAGAGCCAGCCATTATGCGCTCTGCGCTTTCTGCCAGAATCGCGCGACTGCGGAAAAATCTACATCTTCTTTGGCCGCTGCTTTGACGGTGCTGTAGGTTTCAAACGCTGCGGCCCCAGCGGGAAGCGTAATTCCGAGCTGCTTGGCCAGTTCGAGCGCGAGCCGCATATCTTTATGCATGAGGCGCAGCGGAAAGCTCGGCTTGAAATCGCCTTTTAGAATCACCGGCGCTTTTACGTCCAGCACTCCGGCGCGGGCCATGCTCGATTGCAGAACTTCGACGAGCTTTTCCCCTGCGACGCCGGCGCCTGTCACCAGCGCCAACGCTTCGGCGAATGCTTCCACCTGAAGCGCCAGGATCATATTCATCGCAAGCTTTACGGTTTGGCCTGCACCGTTGGGTCCGAGGAGAAAAAACCGCTTTCCGACGGCTTGTAAAATAGGTTCGACTCGCGTCAGTGTTTCCTGACGGCCGCCGATCATAAAAACCAGATCGCCGGATTCAGCTCCCCACGTTCCCCCGGTTACCGGCGCGTCCAGGAAATCGACTGCTCGCTGGGCGCAATCCGCGGCAACGCGACGCTCAAGTTCCGGCGAAACAGTGCTCGAATCCACGAGCACGCTGCCCTTGCGCATTCCTTCGAGAACGCCGTTCGCGCCCCAGAGAATGCCTTCGAGCGCCGGTGGATCGCTAACGATAGTAATAACAACATCCGAAGCCGCAGCGACGGCGAGTGGCGATTCTCCCCAACGAGCTCCTTCGCGCAACAAGTCGTCCGCTTTGCTCGCGGTGCGATTCCAAACGGTGAGAGGAAATCCAGCCTTGAGCAAGTTTCGTCCCATCGGCTTGCCCATAAGTCCGAGTCCGACCAGTCCAACCGCAGGTTTCATCGCTGCCTCCGAAGAGACAGTGTACTCCAGCGGTGCTCGCCCGAAAATGCCGCACAAGTACTTCAAGAACTCAGGGAAGTCGGTGCGGCGCTACACCCGGCTCGAGCGCGATTGGCTTGCGGTACTCAGGTTTCGTTGAATTATGGGTTTAACCCAGCTGAAGATTTCGGCGTCTCCACCACTCGGAAAATAAATTGGTAAGGAATCTCCAAGCGCATCTTCTTCTCGCGGCCGTTCTGAACAAAGGCGTCTTCTATCGAGATGGATTTCCCTGAATCCGCCACAAGCGTTCCCGCGGCGGAGAGTTGCAGATCGCTTGCGCGGTAGTGCGCCTCGACCCGCTTACCCAGCAAGGCCTCATAGGGCGTCAACATAATTGACAGTTTTACAACGCTGGAAAAAGCCGGCAATAGTACGGAGGGTTCAACGCTCGCGCAGTTTCGAGAAAATCAACAAATCAGAATCATCGAAATTGCGTCAACATATCAGCGTGAAATTTATCAGTGATGGCCGGAGGTGTGTCCGCCGGACGCCGGCTCAGCGTGCGCGTGGATTTCGGCTGCATGCGGCTCGGACTTGAGACTCAAATCGGCCGTCAACATCAACACGACGGGAGCAACGATTCCATAAGCAAGAATCGCGTAGACGACCGGAAAGACCCAACCGAGAGCGTGATGACTCCCCGACGCATCCGTGGCCACGAACCAAACGGCGGCACCCGCGATCAAGCCGAAAATCGCCGCAATATTCCGGCTGATTCGCGAAATCTCGAGAGGCTTTCCGCACGACGGGCACACGAGATCGTAGGATCGGGTCACGACAGTCACTGCGGGAATTTTCGTCAAAGAATACGGACAGGTCAGAACTGCCACGGATCACCTCCACGAGCCTACAAAAATAGCTCAAACGCTAGGAAATCACAGCGAATTCGACGCGATGACGAAATGGATCAATCCGTTCCGCGCGAACGCGAACGCGATCTCCCAGGCGGAATACTCGCTGCGCCGCGCGGCCCTTCACTTTTGCGCGCCGCTCGGGCTCGCAAACGATCGCGTGGTCCCGCTCGCGATACAAGCATTTTCCGCCGGTAAACATTTCGAGACTGTCTATTCCCACCAAACCTTCGACGAAAACATCGAACAGCTCGACAAAAAATCCGAATTTCTGAACTGAAATCACGAGAGCGTCGTATTCATCGCCGAGGTGGTTCTCCATGTACTGCGCCGTCTTCCACTCCATCAGCTCGCGTTCAGCGCCATCAGCGCGGCGCTCGGCCTCCGAAGACTCGACTGCAATTTCTTCAAGCTCCGGGCGATGATAAGGCCCGATCATCGGTCGAGGTTCCACGGTTGCATTCGATTTCGAGTGAGACTTCGTGTGAGATTTCGGCGCGGCATGTGCTGCAGGCGGGCGAGCCGCCGGATTTTCGAGCGCCCACTTCAGCGCGCGATGAACGATTAGATCGGGGTAACGCCGAATAGGCGAAGTGAAATGAGTGTATTCATCCACGGCGAGAGCGAAGTGTCCGAGCGGATCGGCAAGGTAACGCGCCTGACGCAAAGAACGAAGCATCAGGTAAGAAAGAATGCGCTCCTCGGGTTTGCCTGCAATTTTTTCCGTGAGACGCTGATAATGCTCCGGCCGAATATCAATTTCATCCGACGCCGGAAAAGAAACTGCCATTTGGCGCATGCGGCCGTGGCCTTCGCGATCGCGTTTTCCTGGCGGCTGAGTTTTTCCGTGGCGCACGACAATTTTTCGCTCGAATAAATCTTCTACGCCAATTGAATAGCCAAACGTTTTTGCCAGCTCTTCGAATTCGAGTACTTTCTTCGGGTCCGGCTTTTCGTGAACGCGATGAAGGCTGCCAACGCCGCGGCGTTCCAAATAGCGCGCTACAGTTTCATTCGCCACGAGCATGAATTCCTCGATAAGGCGGTGAGCGATGTTCCGTTCGCTGCGCAGGATTCCGACCATTTTCCCCTGATCGTCAAATTGAATCAACGGCTCTGGCAAATCGAAATCAATTGAGCCGCGCGCGTGCCTGCGTTTATTCAAAATGAGCGCGAGATCGCGCATGCGGCGAAAAGTCTCGGCGACATTTTCGTAACGCAGGCTCATCTCCGGATCGCCTTCGAGCACTTTGTTGACGTTGGTGTAAGTCATTCGCTCGGCGGAACGAATTACGCCGGGCATCAATTCGGAATTTACAACTTGCCCTTCGGCATCAATTCGCATCAGCACGCTCATCACGAGCCGATCCACTTGCGGATTCAGGGAACAGATGCCGTTCGAAAGTTCTTCGGGAAGCATCGGCACGGCGCGCAGTGGAAAGTAGACGGAAGTGGCGCGGAGTCTTGCCTCGTTATCGAGCGCCGAGCCGCGAGGAACGTAATGTGCGACATCGGCGATATGAACCTGCAGCTCGAATCTTCCATCCGGCAGCGCGGAAACGTGAACGGCATCGTCGAAATCACGCGCTGTTTCGCCGTCAATCGTCACGATCGGCAATTCGCGAAAATCGCGGCGGCCGCGAAGATCCGCCTCGCTCACATGCAGCGGAACGGCGCGCGCCTCGTCGAGAATTTCATCCGCAAAAATGTGCGGCAAGTGATGTTTGCGGATGATGATTTCCGTATCCACACCCATATCGCCGGGGCGGCCGATGATTTCAATGACGCGGCCGGCGGGCGGAAGACCTTCTTTGGGAAAGCGCGTCAGCTCCACATCAACAACCGCTCCGTCCAGTTCCGGCAGACGCATACGTTTGCGCGATGCTACGGAAGCCATGGTCATATCGCCCAACTTTTCTTTTAATGCGGGCGTCAGCTCGTCACCCGGTGGTACGACAACTTCGTGCAGGATTCTCGTGTCGTAGGGGAGGACGCTATTGCCCTGGGGGCCATAGCGGAATAGACCGACGACGGTAGGGTGCTTGCGTTCGACGATTTGAACGATTCGGCCTTCCGCGCGGCCGTCGGGGCGGCGGCGTTCGATACGCGCGAGGACGTGGTCGCCGTGCATAGCGTCGCCGGACCGGTCGCGCCCGATGTAGATATCGCCATCGATCCTCGGCTGTGGCTCGGACGGCACGACGAAGCCGTAGCCGTCGCGATGCGCGATGAACCGGCCTGGTATCAGATTTGGATCTCGAGATGCGCGATGAGGAATCGGGCGCTCGCCCGGTTGCGCGTTTGCGAGCTTGGTAGCGATGGATTTCTGCGCAGGCTTTGCCCGGTTGCCCTCGCCGAGTTGATAACGGCCGCCGTTAATTTCTTTCACTTCGCCGCGGCGTTTCAGCTTCGAAAGGATTTTCGGCAGCGATCGGCGGCCGCGGTGACGCAGACCAAGTTGGTGCGCCATTTCGCGAATGCTCACGGCGCGCGGCGCCTTTGCGAGATGCGATAGGACGTCCTGCTCGGTGATTTCCTCGGTGTCTGCTTCTTCGAGAGGTTCGGATTCGCGCGTGTTTTCTTCTGGGACCATGGAAGCGGGTAACAATCCCCGCCGTCATTCTACCGGGCGAAAGCCCCGATAGGGCGACTTTATGAGATTCGACTCGGAGGCGAGGGAAATGACGGCTGAAACGATCGCGTTTTCTGAGAGGCTTCAGGCCCAGGTTTTTGCCGAAGTTCTTCGACATTGCGGCGCAACTAATTTTGAGAAGTTGGGTTGAAGCAACAACGGCTGAAACGTCCGCGACCCGCTTCTCCTGGCTGGGGCGCGGAATAGGTACCCCAGGGACAGAGCGGAAAGGCGAAGCGATGGTTCGCCTCCCCGTTTTCATTTGCAAACTACGCCGAACCAAGTGACTGGTAAGTCATTTTGTGGCAGTAGTTTATGGCGTGAGCGGGTCAACTTGGAGCGAATTGTCCACGTCAATCGTGCCGTCGGCGAAGCGCTTAAGTGCTGGACAGTACAATCCACGAAGTTCGCGCCGCCACCAGGTGCCGTCGGCACGTTTAGTCTTTTCGTCTGTGAACCAGTATTGCCACACGACGGCACGGACGGCGTGAGGGGGAGAGCCATCGAAGGGATCAGAAGCGAAAAGCTCAAGGACATCCGGGCTGTTCTTGAGCAGGCGTTCCTCGGTATAGACAACGAATGGATAGCTCCTCCAGGGGGCGAGCGAGGCGAACCAGAGGTTCCAATCGAAGCGCGGCTGAAACGGCGCATAGATTCCCGGCGCCTTGGACACATTCTGAGGCTTATATCGGAAGGGATATGCGATCCAGTTTTTGCCGTCCCGCGTGCCCTGAAATTCGATTTCGTATCGTTCATGCGTCATGACGGCGAACAGGCCGTAGCGATCGGCGACTCGGAATGGCTCGAGCAGCGCCACGGGCCTGTCTGGTAGAGGAAGCCAGGGAGCGAGCATTCCAAGAAGCTGCGCGCTCGAGGCGTAGAAGACCCATGCGAGCAGAAGAGCTGCGAGCGCCAGGCGGACGGTCGCGAAGGCGCCACGGGTTCTCTCAATCCAGCTAATCGCCGCGGATTCGGGATTAGCGACTATTTCTTGCTCCTGGATTGCGAGCAATCCTCTCCAGCGGGCTGGAAGAATCCCTTGGACGAATTTATCGTCGAGTAGCAAGAAGCCGAGTAATAGCACGAGATAATTCAGGAACGTGTAATTTGCGGTGAGAATTATGCTGATTTCGAATGGCGTGACGATGAAGAAGCAGATGATGCGAAAACGGCTTGGGAGAAACAACATCCACACCAGCAACAATTCAATAGCTAGCGTCAAGAATGATGCGCCGGCGTGAAACCAGTGCGGGAATAGTTCTTGAACGTACCAACCAATCCAAGTCGGTAGCGGACCGTTTTGATAGTAGTCGTCCATGGCGGTCAGATGCCGCCAC
>Ga0182015_10003346_pt1 | contig 18106 bp, 17 predicted proteins | sample 712P3MmetaG_FD_120478 | JGI IMG/M metagenome (GOLD analysis project Ga0182015, IMG submission 120478) | Permafrost microbial communities from Stordalen Mire, Sweden - 712P3M metaG | ecosystem: Environmental > Terrestrial > Soil > Wetlands > Permafrost | place: Sweden: Stordalen | collected...
TACCGCGGCGAGATCCGCGTGGTCATGTTCAACCTGGGCCTCAACGATTACATCGTCGAACAGGGCGACCGCATCGCGCAGCTCATCGTCGCGCCTTACGACGCCGTGGAATGGGACGAAGGCGCCGACTTGACCGAGTCCGCCCGCGGCGCCGGTGGATTCGGCTCATCTGGAAGATAATCGGCGGGAACGCGCTACCATAAAAGTAGCCTTATGTTGATCCGTAAACCTGCTGATCTCCGCTATTCCGACGTCACGCCCCAGCCGCTGTACGTCAACCGGCGCAGCTTCCTGGCGGGATCCGTCGCGCTGGGAGCGTTTGGCGCGCTGGCGGGAACGGCTCGCTCCGCGAAACTGGAAGACGTCAAGAAAAGCCCCTACAATGTCGGCGACGAAAAAGTAACACCGCTCGAAGCCATCACGCACTACAACAATTATTACGAGTTCGGCACCGATAAAGAAGACCCTGCGAAAAACGCCCAGAATTTCCGCACCTCGCCCTGGACGCTCAAGGTGGAAGGCGAAGTCGCCAAGCCCATGACCTTCGACCACGACGCGCTCTTCAAAATCGCGCCGCTCGAAGAACGCATCTACCGGCATCGCTGCGTCGAAGCCTGGTCCATCGTGGTTCCCTGGATCGGCTTCCCGCTGAGCGCGCTGCTCAAGCAAGTCGAACCGACGTCCAAGGCGAAATACGTGGCCTTTGAAAGCTACTACGATTCGAAGCAAATGCTCAGCGAGCGCGCGGCCGGCATCCAGTTGCCATATGTGGAAGGCTTGCGCTTGGACGAAGCCATGCACCCGCTCGCGCTAATGGCCGTCGGACTGTACGATGAAACGCTTCCCAATCAGGATGGCGCGCCCATCCGGCTGGTGGTGCCCTGGAAGTATGGATTCAAGAGCGCTAAGTCGCTGGTGAAGATTCGCCTGGTCGCCAAGCAGCCTCCCACCACCTGGAATATCTCGGGGCCCAATGAATACGGCTTTTACTCCAATGTCAATCCGCAAGTGGACCATCCGCGCTGGAGCCAGGCCAAGGAACGCCGCCTGGGTGAATTGTTCAAACGCAATACCCTGATGTTCAACGGGTACAGCGAGGTCGCCAGCCTGTACACCGGCATGGATCTGCGCAAGAACTTCTAGAGGCCTTGAGCAAGTCCAGATTGGCTTTGATCAAGTTTAGATCCGTCTTGAGCAAGCTTCTCGGCAAGATTCTCTCCAGCCGCTGGACCAAGGTCGCGCTCTTCGCGGCCTGCCTGGTTCCGATTCTGTTGCTCGCGCGCCCGCTCTGGATGCTCGCCACCGCCGGCTATTCGCCCCAGCTCACCGCCAATCCCATCGAATACATCACGCATTACACCGGCACTTGGACCATCCGCTTCCTGCTCATCACGCTGTCCGTCACGCCCTTCCGCAAAATCTTCAACCAGCCCAAGATCGCGCGCTACCGCCGCATGCTGGGCCTATTCGCCTTCTTTTACGTCTGCCTGCATTTTCTGACTTGGTTTGTGTTGGACAAATTCTTCAGCTTCCCCGAAATGTGGGCCGACATCCTGAAGCGGCGCTACATCACGGTGGGGATGCTGGGTTTCGCGATGCTGTTGCCCTTGGCCGTCACGTCCACCGCGGGCTGGGTGCGCCGACTGGGATTCATGAAATGGCAGCGCTTGCACCGGCTCATTTACTTTGCCGCGCTGGCCGGCGTAATTCACTATTATTGGCTGGTGAAATCCGATGTGCGGCTGCCCTTGATGTACGCCGCGATCCTCGCGGTCCTGATGTTGTACCGCTTCGCCGCGCGCAAGCGATCGGTCCAGGCTCGGCGCGTTACCACTCCGAATACGGCGTCCCTTCCAGACTAGTCAGATCCGATCCGCTCCGCACGTCGAAGATGCCCGGCTGGGTCTGGTTTACCGTGTTCGTCGCGTCTTCCATGATCAGCTTCCAGGATTCGTTGTTGCCCGTGATCGGATCCATCGGTACCTGCCGCAGATACCCGTCGCTCACCAGGTCCTGCAGCGTCTGCGGCGCCTTTTGCTTGTCGTAGGTGTATTCGTCGATGACGGTGCGCAAGGTGAACAGATTGTTCTTCAGCACGCTTTCCTTGGAGCGTTGGATCGACCGGGTGTAAATCGGCAGCGCCACCGACATCAATACCGCGATCACCGCCATCACGATCATCAGTTCGATGAGCGTGAAGCCGAAGCGCCGGCGGTTTGAAAGCGCGGCCAGCTTCGTCATAGACTCACCATTCCGCATAAGACGTCCCATCGCGCGCCTTGTCCATGCTCTTGGTATAGACGTCGAACACGTTCTGCCCGCCCCAGGATTGCGACGTCGGATCATCGCGGTCGCTTCTGAGACCCCACTCATAGGAGTTCGTCATGGGGTCCTTGGGAATGCGGCGCAGATACTTATTCTTCTTATCCACCGATCCCGTGGCCTTGATTCCGTCCACCAGTTGCTGCAGGCTTTCGGGATAGTTGTCCGAATCCAGCTTCGCCGGCCCGATCTTCTGGGCGTCCATATCATCCTTGAATTTGTCGATGGCGTTGCGGATCTGCACCAGCGCGCGCTCCAGATCCCGCTCCTTGTCGCGCTGCACCTTATAGCGCGCCAGCGGAACCGCCATGGTGGTCAGCACCATCAGGATGGTGAACGCCACAATCAGCTCCACCAACGTCATCCCGCGTTGTCGCCTGCGCTGCATGCTCCTGAGCACAGCTCCTTATTGCACCGTAACGGAAACCAGCGGAGCCTGCAGCGTTATCGGCTGCTGGTTTGAATTCTTCAGAGCCGTCTCCGTGATGGTCACGTTGGTGGTGCCCTTGCCCACCGCCGTAAACGTGAACTGGAGCAGCGGACCGTTGCCGTTCACTCCGCCGGCGCCCGCCACGCGATTGACGTCAATGCTGGCATCGCCGGTATCATTGCGAATATCCAGGCTCGGCGCGGTGATCTTGCTGTCTCCGGTCAGCAGAGCTCCCGCCGCGATCATCTCCAGCCGCAATATCTTCGGATCCCACCGCAATTTCACTGGTACGCTTGCGACATCCGTCAGATTCTGCCCTTCGAGCGTGATCACAACGTGGCTGCGCAATTGCACCTGCACCTTGGCCGGGTTGAACACCATGCCGGCCGCTCCACCGGGCGCGCCTGGTGTGACAGCGGGCGTTACCGCCGAGGTAGCTGGGGGCGCCGCGGGAGCTTCTTCCACTCGCGGCCCATAACTCAGCTTCACCGTTTGATCCGTGCCCGCCGAAACGGCCTGCAGGTCCAGCCCCGTGATTTCCGGCCTGCGCACAATATGCGGAATCAGCGCGATCATCAGTTCTTCCTTCTGCTTGTCCTTGGAGACATTGCCGAACAGATATCTGAGAATCGGTATGTTTGCCAAACCGGGGATCCCGCCAACTACGTTGGTTTCCTGGTCCGACATCAACCCACCCAACAAGCTCACTTCTCCATCCTTCAACCGGATTTCGGCCTCATTTGCTTTTTGTCCAATCACGGGCTGGCTGAGGCCTCCCAGGTTGAGCGTATTCGCGATGTTCGTAATATCGATTTTCGCGTGGATGGTAACTTCGTCGCTCCCGTGGATGTGCGGCGTCAGCTCCAGATTCACGCCAACGTCGACGAACTGAAACTGCGTACTCACCAGCGGACTGACGCCCACCGTGCCGACGCCCGGCTGGAAGCTGCCCGTTGCATAGGGATACTTCTCTCCGATCTTCAAAGTCACCTTCTGGCCGTCGGAGACCCGCACTTCCGGCGACTCCTGGATTTTGGTTCTGGAATCCGACATCACAGCTTGCAACATCGCGCCCGGCAAGCTAGTGGAAAAATCGCTCGATCCCAAATGCCCAAGGCCTTGCGAAAGAGCCACGAAAGTCGAGCCGGTACTGCTGCCGGTAGTGCCTGTAGTGGTGGTGGTGGGCGTGGTGACCGTAGTGCCGGTTGCGCCCGTGCCACCGGTCCCGGTTATGCCAGTTGAGGTGGTGCTAGACGTAATTGGATTTACCGGCGAAAACGAGAACGGCACAGCCAGCCCATTGGTCCCGTTGGACACCAGGCCCGCCCCGATCTGGCGGCTCACGTCGCTGGATATGTCCATTACGATCACGTCGATCACTACTTCCGCCTTCGGCTTGTCCAGGTCGTGCAGCAGCTTTTCCACCAGCGCCACTTTATCCACAGTGTCGCGCACTACGATCGCGTTCTCCGCGTTGAACTGGAACATCCGGCGCACGTCCGTCACCGACCGCACCGCCGTCACCATTTCCGAGAACTCCTGCGTCGAAGTGGGATTCTTCAGATAGAAAACCTTTACCACCTCGTCTTCATAGTCGCGGCGCTTGGTAACGTTGTCTTCGGTAACGAAAATCGCGTTCGAACTCACCGCTTTCCAAAATGTCTTGGTCATCAGCGCGATGTAATCCAGCGCTTCCTGCAGCGTAACGTTGTTCAGATCCAGGTTCGCGTTCTTGCCCGCTTGTATTTGCGGATCGAACAGCACATTGATTCCCGCCAGCTTGCCCACCGTCTCATAGAGCACCTTGGGCGGCTGATTGTTCATCTTGAGCAGGCTGATCTGATTGGTTACCGGCTTCAACTCCGGCACCGGCAGCATCGAAGCGATCATCGCAAGACTTTCCTTCTGCGACTTCTCGGCCGACGTCAGCGGCTTTTCACCGGGATTCTTTTGCTTCTGCTCCAGCAATTCCTTGGTCTGCTGGATGTTCTGGAGAGCGATCATCGATCCTGGATCAACGTTGAAAGCCTTCTGAAATTCAACCAGAGCCTTCTCTAGCTCGCCCGCCTTTTGCAGCTTGTTCCCAGCCTCCATATGCGCCGTCCCCGACTCGAAACGCGCCCGTCGCGCGGAAAGTTGGTAGGTCGTCTCCTTCGGATCTTCCTTCAGCGCTTGTTGATAATAATCCAGGGCTTTGTCGTATTCTTTGAGCGCTTCGGCCTTTATACCCAGTTTCAACAGCTTGTCACCGTTGCGCGTGCGCGCGTCCAGGATGCCGGGTGGTACCATCAGCCACATCGCACAGAATGCCGCCAAAACACGTAACCTATTAAAAGGAATCATCTTATTCTCAAGAATGCCCTATGATACAATAAACCTGGATCGGCATGGGATACTGTTGTATAAACACTTGACGCCGTGTGCTTTCCTGGCGTTGACTAGAAAACAGACATCCAGCCTGTAATCAAAATGGAGCCTGGAATCAAGATCTTGAGCGACAACCGCCATGCCGGGCACAATTACCACTTGCTGGAACGATTGGAAGCCGGCTTGGCGCTAACCGGAACCGAGGTCAAAGCCGCCAAGGACGGCCGCGTCCAGCTCAAGGACAGCTTCGCCGAGGTGCAAGGCAATGAAGCCTGGCTGCTCAACGCGCACATCGGCCAGTATTCCCATGGCAATCGCGAGAATCACGCGCCCACCCGCCGGCGCAAACTGCTGCTGCACCGGGCAGAGATCGACAAATTGCTTGGAAAAACGCGCGAACAGGGCCTCACCCTGGTTCCCACCAAAATGTATCTCAAAAAAGGCCACATCAAGGTGGAGCTGGCGGTCGCTAAAGGCAAGAAACTGCACGACAAACGTGAGTCCGAGCGAACGCGGGAGATGGAAGCCGAAGCCCGCGCGGCCATTGGACGACGGAGAGGATAACTGATTCCCCATGGACGTGAAGCTCGAGACCAGAGCCGTTCCGCAAGTAGAAACAGACGCATTAGTCATTATCGGGTTCGAAGGCGCGCCGCCCGATGGCCCCGCCGCCGTCCAGATCAAGGAGTTTTACGACTCGGGCGAGTTCTCGGGCAAGGCGCTGGAAATCGCCGTCCTGCATCACCCCTCGGGACTCAGCGCCAAACGCCTGGTGCTCGCGGGCGGCGGCAAGCGCGATAGCTTCAATGCCTCCGAACTTCGCAAACTCAGCGGCGCCGTCCTGCGTTCGCTCAAAACCAAAGGCATCCACGCTATCACTCTCGCTCTGGATGAGCCGTTTCGCTCGGACGATTTCGCAGCCGCGGCGGTGGAGGGCGCGCTCCTCGCCGATCTTGAAAACGACCGCTACAAAACCGATCCCAAGAAGAACGAAAAGCATGTCGACTCGTTTGCCGTGCTGGGTGGATCGCAAGCCGGGGTCGATCGCGGCCGCGTCTTGGCGGAAGCGCAAAATTTCTCGCGCGATATCGCCAACGAACCCGCCAATCTTCTGACCCCCACCATACTGGCTGATCACGCCAAGAAAATGGCGTCCGAGTACGGCCTGGAATGCGAGGTCCTGGATCAGGACCGCATGCGACAGCTCGGCATGGGCGCTTTGTTGGGGGTGGCACAAGGCAGCGCCGAGCCTCCCGCGCTAATCGTGCTGCGCTACAAACCCGCAACCGCGCCGTCAACGAAAGATCACCTCGGCCTGATCGGCAAGGGCGTGACGTTCGACACCGGCGGCATCTCCATCAAACCCTCCGACGGAATGGAAAAGATGCGCTACGACATGGCGGGCGGCGCGGCGGTGATCGGCGCAATGCGAGCCATCGCGCAGTTGAAGCCGTCCATCCCGGTGACGGCGCTGGTGCCAACGGTGGAAAATATGCCCGGCAGCAAAGCGCAGCGTCCCGGCGACATTGTCAAATCGCTCTCCGGAAAAACCATCGAAGTGCTCAATACCGATGCCGAGGGCCGCCTCATCCTGATCGACGCACTCACCTACGCCCAGCGCCTCGGCTGCACGCATCTGGTGGACGCCGCAACATTGACTGGCGCCATCGTGGTCGCCTTGGGCAACGTCAACATCGGCGCCTTCACCAACAACGAAGCATTCCTCGCTAAGTTTCTGGCCGCATCCAAAGCCGAGGGCGAAAAGACCTGGCAGATGCCCATGGATGAAGAATACAAGGAGCTGCTGAAAAGCAACTTCGCCGACCTCCACAACATCGGCGGGCGCGCTGGAGGCTCCATCACAGCCGCCTGGTTCATTCGGGATTTTGTGGACGAAACGCCGTGGATTCACCTCGATATCGCGGGCACTGCCTGGCTCGACGACGCCAAGCCCTACATGGCCAAAGGCGCCACCGGTGTGGGTTTGCGGACGTTCGTGCGCCTGGCCGAAACCTGGTAGCCCACCCCTGGCCAAAGCTGTCCGTTTACGGAACACTTCATCCCGCCGCTGAACAGGCCCCAGCCGCGTTCGGGCGTCATTTCCCATTAGATGCTTCGCGCAGCGGCGTGGCAGCCGCCGTGCCATGATTTAACGAATAATGCGAACGCTCGCGCAAGACCTCCGCTACGGCTGGCGAATGCTGTGGAAGACGCCCGCAGCCACTTTGATCATCGTATTGACCCTGGCTCTCGGCATCGGTGCAAATACGTTCATCTTTAGCCTGGTCAACGGATATCTGCTCCGGCCCTTGTCCGTGCCTCACCCCCAACAAATCGCCGTGCTGGCCGCGCGGAAAGCCGGGGACTCGCCGTTTTTGTTCAGCTTTTCTTACCCGGACTTCATCGACTTCCGGAAACAGTCCGCTTCATTCGCCGATGTCTTTGCCTACCAGATGAGCCTGGCCGGATTGAGTGCCGACAACAAGGCCGATCAATTCTTTCTGAGCTATGTCACCGGAAACTACTTTTCAGCGCTCGGCATAAAGCCGCTCCTGGGCCGCCTGGTCCTGCCGAGCGAAGAAGATCAGCCCGGTGAACAGCCCGTCTTGGTTCTCGGATATTCCTATTGGCAGAAACGATTCGGCGGCGATCCTCACGTCATCGGCAAGCAAGTACGAGTCAATGGCAAATCGGCCACTATCATTGGGGTGGTTCGGAAGGAATTTCGTGGGATGTTTTGGATCGTGGAAATGGATGCGTATCTTCCACTGAGCAGCAGCGCCTTATTGGAACAGGCTACTACCAGCAATCCCCTGACGGACCGCAATGTTCGCGATTTTCGCGTGCTCGGCCGGCTCAAGCCCGGCGTGAGTTTCTCCCAAGCGCAAGCTTCCGTCGACGTGATCGCGGCGCGCCTGGCGCAGCAGTATCCGGCAACCGACCAGGACGTGACGGTTCGTGTCTACCGCGAACAGTTGGCGCGCCCACAACCGTTGGGAGCCAACGTCGGCCTGATCGCCGCGGCCTTTTTCCTGGGTCTCGCGGTCCTGCTTTTGTTGATCACGTGCATGAACGTGGCGAACATTATGCTCGCGCGTGCCACCGTGCGCCGGCGTGAAATGGGGCTCAGGGCCGCGCTGGGCGCTGGGCGCGGCCGCCTCATTCGTCAAATGCTGACCGAGACTTTGCTGCTGGGAGTGCTCGGCGGCGCGGCAGGCATCGTTCTGGGAATTTGGTTGAATCCCGGCAACGTTAGGTTTGCAGGGTCAAGTCTCCCCATCAATATCGATTTCCGCTTTGATTGGAATGTTTTCGCGTACGCCTTCGGTGCTTCGCTCTTGACCGGAATTCTCGTAGGCCTATGGCCGGCGTTGCGCGCTTCCCGCACGGATTTGAACAGCGTGCTGCAGGAAGGCGGGCGTAGCGACTCCTCGGGCGCCGGACGCCATCGGCTCCGCAATCTTCTGGTCGCGGCGCAGGTTGCCGGATCGTTGCTGCTTTTGATCATCGCCGGCCTCTTCGTCCGCAGCGTCCAACACGCTGGAGCAGTGAGACTCGGCATCGATCCCGATCATGTCCTCAACGTGAACCTCGATCCGCACCAGATCGGTTATGACGAAGCCCGCTCCAAGGAGTTCTATCGGCAGCTCGAAACGCGCGTGCGGGCTCTTCCGGGCGTCCAATCCAGCAGCTTTGCATTCGGTGTTCCCATGGGGATAGGCAACGAGGTCAACTTGGGCTACGTCTCCATCGAGGGCCGGCAACTCGCCGATGGCCAACAAGCGCCGGGTGTTTTCTTCAACGAGGTCGATCCGAATTACTTCGCCACCATGCGCGTGCCGCTGCTCCGCGGGCGCGTGTTCACGGAATTCGACGACGAAAAGACCCCGCCGGTGGCCGTCGTGAACCAGGCCATGGCCGACAAATTCTGGCCGAAGCAAGATCCCCTGGGCAAACGCTTTACGCTGAACAATCCGGGAGGCGCCACGCAAGTGGTGCAAATTGTCGGACTCGCGCCCACCGGCAAATACGCTTTTATCTCCGAAAGTCCTACGCCTTTCTTTTATGTCCCAATGAAGCAGAACTACACTTCGACGCACGCGTTGCAGATTCGATCGTCGGTTCCGCCGGAATCGCTCATCCTGCCAGTGGAGAGCGCGATTCATTCGCTCGCTCCCGATCTCCCCATCATGGAGGTCACCACCATGGAACAGACGCTCGCTGGCCCTAACGGCCTGCAGGTGTTTCAGGTGGGCGCGCGCGCGGCCGGAATCCTGGGAGCCATCGGCTTGATCCTCGCCACCGTCGGCGTCTACGGCGTGGTGTCGTTCGCCGCTGTCCAGCGCACCCGCGAGATCGGCATCCGCATGGCGCTCGGGGGCACCCCGCGCGATGTCCTGCGCCTGGTCCTCCGGCAAGGCGTGGGCATGGTGATCGCCGGCTTGGGCGTTGGTCTGCTGGCCGCCTGGGGACTCACGCGTCTGGTGGGCCGCCTGTTGATCGACGTCAGCCCGAGCGACCCGCTCACCTACGCCACCGTCGCCGTTCTGCTTTCCGCAGTCGCTCTGCTAGCCTGTTGGATTCCCGCGCGCCGCGCCACACGCGTCGATCCCGGCACGGCGTTGCGTTATGAATAGCCCACCAACAAGTATGCGCGGGAAAACATGTATCGTGACGGGTGCGAACAGCGGGATCGGAAAAGAGACGGCGCTCGGCCTGGCGCGGCTGGGCGCTCACGTCGCCATGGTCTGCCGAAACCGGGAGAAGGGACAGGCGGCGCTCGAAGAAATCCGGCGGGAATCCGGATCTTCGCAGGTTGATTTGCTGATCGCCGACATGTCGTCGCAGGCGTCCGTTCGAGCGCTCGCGGAGCAGATCCAGCAGCAATACTCCCGCCTCGAAGTACTGGTCAATAACGCAGGCGGGGGCGCGCCCAAAGGCACGCTTTCCGCGGACGGCATCGAAATGACGCTTGCCACCAATCATCTGGGCGCCGCTCTACTGACTCTTCTGTTGCTCGATCTCTTGAAGGCCAGCGCGCCGTCGCGCATCATCAATGTCTCGTCGGAGGCTCAGCGCCACGCGCGCCTTGACATGAACGATCTTCAGTTCGAGCGGCGGAAATTCAGTGGCTTCGCCGCCTATGGACAGTCGAAACTGCTGATGAACGCGTTTACGTTCGAGCTCGCGCGCAGGCTCGCGGGAACTGGAGTCACCGCGAACTGCCTCCATCCAGGTGTGGTCGCGACGAATATCTGGGGCGCCAATCCGCAGTTTATCCTCAAGCTGATCATCGCCCTGGCGAGGCCCTTCATGCTGAATTCGAAAGAGGGCGCTGAAGTATCCCTGTATCTCGCGACCTCTCCCGACGTGGCGCAAGTCTCCGGACAATACTTCGTCAAGTCCAAGCCCGCGAAGCCCAATCCAGTCTCGCGGGATCCGAAGTTGATGGCGGAAGTCTGGCTGTGGACGGAAAAAATGACCGGCCAACCGTTGGCATGACGCGAAAAGGTCTTGACGCCGAATTTAACCTCGGTGTGCGATTCGCGTTCCTCGTGATTATGTTCGAATGAATATAGCACTCAGGAGACTCCCCATGAAGCTACTTTCGAAAGCCCTTCTCATGATCGCGGCCCTGGCCAGTATCGCCCTGGCTGCCGACAAGCCCAACCTCTCAGGCGACTGGAAGCTCAATGCCGCCAAAAGCAATTTCGGTCCGATCCCCGCGCCCGCCACATACAACCGCAAAGTGACGCACGCTGAGCCGTCCATCACCATCGAAGACACTCAGACCGGCTCTGCCCTAGGGGACCAGCACGACACTCGAACCTACACTACCGACGGCACGGAGATCACCTACCAGGCCAATGGCGCCGATGTGAAGAGCGGGGCCACCTGGGATGGCGATGCCCTCCAGATCAGTTCCAAGGTTTCCATACAGGGCATGGATCTTGTCGTCAAGGACAAAATAACGCTCGCGGACGATGGCAAAACGATGACCGACGCCGTGCACATCGCATCGCCACAGGGCGACATCGATCTCACGCTGGTGTTCGATAAGCAGTGATGGTGGTCCGACTTTGCGCGACTCGCCACGAAACCCCGGCTGGCGGGGTACCTCCAGTGCGTGCCATGAGCACCGCGGCGGATGACGGCCCTGGCCCCCTGATCGCCGACGGCGTGCTGTACATCAACTCCGGCTACGACCAACGGGGCAGAATGTCCTGCAACGTGCTGCTCGCGTTCTCCCTCGACGGGAAGTAAATCTCGGCCGGCTACCCCTTGTTGGACCCGTTGCGCGATCCTACCCTGATCGATTCGTTCTCCAGCCGCTCCAAGAGAATGCTCGCAATGTCGTCCGGCGCGGTGTTGGAAAGGACTTCCGGCAGATCTTGCTGTTCTGCCGCGCTCGGAATCGCCCGTGGATCCACTACTTTGTACCCCGTAACCGTAGCGCCTAGAATTGATTGCCGCTCGAGTTTCATATTCGTTCCCTGTATTGATTGTTGCACATCATCGCATGGCCGCTAATAGCGCGCGCAGAAAGGTTCCCGTAGCGTGCTCCGTGAGGATTTTTATCGATTCACTGTTATCGAGCACCCGCATGCGGACGGCGTGCGCCTTGTCGAAAGTTCCAATGTTGACGACTCCATACGCGTGGCGACCACATGAAGGCTCCCAGAGCGGAATACTCAGTAGCCACGCGTGGCGCTTGCCCTTCACGAGATTAAGGTATGCCGCGTCGCGAAGCTTGTCTCCCGTTAAGCCGTCGTAAACGCGCGGTTCTAGCCGCTTCGCTGCCCGACCCGCAATGCCGTCACCCAGCGCGAATTGCACGTTCCAATACTCCTCGGGAACGAACGTCCCGGCGACGATACGGAGAACCTCGTATTCGGGCGTCCCCGTCACATCCACTCCCATAAGGCTCAACTCCAATTGCGCGGCGTCGAAGCTAATCGAGGCCTCGGCGTTGACCTGGGCAGCCCGCCGCCGTATCTCGGCAATTGCGAGACCGCCCAGCTCCGCGATCTCTTTCAACACCATGTCCTTTCGGCCGGTGTCAGCCGCGCCCGTGGAAGCGAATAGTGCGCGAATTGCCAGCAAGAGGCTGCGATTCTCCTGCACCACGGCCAGTTCGGTCAGACCGGCTGTCGTCGCAGGATCGTGGAGCTGCCAAACAATTCGATAAGCGGTCCATTTGGGCGGACTGGGCAATCGCAACGCCGCCGTACGCAACAGCTCCGAGTACTCCAAGTACGGCGCAGCCTCCGCGGTCAAGACTTCGTCGTAGATCTCCACGTCTGCGTTGTCGCCGTGCATGAGCTGGTATGCCTCCACGGATACGCTGCCACTCAGGAGCATCCCTTCCGGAAAGCGTACGGTCAGCAGCAGCTCATCCGTTTCTTCCCACCGGATGCTCTTCTGAAGAAAGTCCGTGTTATCCTGGCGGACGTTCTGCCTCTGGCGTAGCTCGGTCCCGTTCAGGGCGTACGCGTTGAAATCGATGCTTTGCAACGCGACTGTCGCGGGCTTCGATTGGCTCGGCGCGATGTCGAAGGCGATCTTCTGACGGATCTGAGTCGACTTGATCGTTTCGTCGATTAACCGCACATGCTGCGGCGTTCGGTCCTTGACGGTCACGTACTGCGAGGTATGTCCGGATTCCGTCCAGGCTTCCAGCCCCCAACTCGTCCCCGCGTCGGAGCGAAGATCAGTGATGTCCGTCAGAGATGTCTCGTTGATCGCGTCCCCGTCTTCATTGATGAGGGCTTCGAACCCAATCCGCTTCGAGCGGAAGAAATGGGTCATTTCCAGAGTCCGGCCTCGCGGATCCGACGCCCGCGCGAAACTTGCCGGGGGAGACCCGTGCGTCACGGGGAAACGCTGGATAATCTCCCCGTAGAATTCACGCAATAGGAGGTGGGAGCAATGGCTGGTGGAGTCCGGCTTGACGCAACTGGAATGGGTCGTGTCGGGCAAAAGACGCACGTCTCCGAAATAACGCGCTCCGGAATCCGTCGTCACAACCTGCGGAAAACGATTTAAAATAAACCCTAAATATTTGTGATACAAGGGAAAACGGTGCTCACAGGCTTCCCGCCCCCACAAATCCGGAATCAGCCGCCTTTGCAGCATATCGCGAAAACGCCGATCCAGGTCCACAAAGTCGGGTGACCTCCATTGAAGCTGGCGGCCCGTCTCATGCTGCGTAAGCTGGATCAGGTTGCCAAAGCTGTTCGCATACTGCGACCCAAGCGAGGGCGAGGCCATCAAAAGAAGTCCGATTTTCTTCTTCTGAAAGGCCTCTCTCCATCGTTCCAGCATGTAGCGGGTCACAACGCCGCCCAGGCTGTGACAGACGAAAATGATTCGCTCGTGATCTAGTATTGCTGGATGGTCCGTCGCCGCATGCAAAGCCGAGAGAAGCCATTGGGCACAATCGGCAATTCCGAAGATGGTGGAGTCCCAGGCTGTGTAATAGCCGCCGAGGTACACACCTGAGTCCCGAAACGTCCCCTCGTCCTGTACTACCATGTCCGGCCAGAACTTGCCGGCCTTTTCGTTGTACCAGCATGCCTGTGAGTTAGACAGAACACCGTGCACGAAGACGATCACCGAGCCGGTATCGCGGTATCTACGCCATGTGTTGTTCTGCACGCGAGCCATCGCGTTTTTGATATCCGACGGCGAGATGGATAAAATCGACACGAATATTCTTCTGTGCAACACCCGTAGCGTCAGTATTCTTGCAGATTGGGCCCCCGCATCGCAAGTAAGATAGGCCCGAAAATATGCCAAATCGTTCCATTACCTGAACGGCCCGGGCATACTCGATGGCAGCGATCCGAATCCTACACCAACATTACTTAGTCGGATTGCACGACCTGGGCGGAGCCTCCCATCTTCGGTCAGGTCCGCTATATGTCCCTGGAGGGCAGACGCCCTTGAAGTGACGTGGACGCCTACAGCCGAGATTTGGCAGCTGGAGCGTAGAATAACTTGTAGTGAACATCGCCATCACGGGCGCCACCGGCATGATCGGCGCGCGGCTGCAACAGCGCCTCGCCGAAGCGGGTCATAGGGCCGTTGCGATACCACGTGGCGCCGCCGCTCCCACATGTGATGCCATTGTTCACTTGGCCGGTGAGCCGATCGCGCAGCGTTGGACCGAAGCGGCCAAGAAGCGCATCTACGACAGCCGCGTCGAAGGAACACGCGACCTCGTCAACGCGCTGTCCCAACAGTCCCAGCGCCCGCGCGTGTTGGTGTGCGCCTCCGCGGTCGGGATTTACGGATCGCGCGGCGACGAAATCCTGACCGAAAATTCTTCCGCGGGCAGCGGCTTTCTGCCGCGCCTGGCCATGGCCTGGGAAGAGTCCGCGCGATCTGCCGAGGCGCTAGGCATCCGGGTCATCAGCCTTCGATTCGGCATGGTGCTGGGCCGCGGCGGAGCGCTCGCCAAGTTGCTCCCGCCATTCCGGCTCGGCGCCGGTGGACGATTGGGTTCCGGCCACCAATGGATGTCCTGGATCCATATTGACGACGCCGTGAGCCTGATCCTGTTCGCACTGGAGAACGCCGCGGGCGGCCCGCCTAGTGGCGCAATTAACGCCACCGCTCCCCACCCAGTCACCAACGATGAATTTACCCGCAGGCTCGCCACCGCGCTCCACCGGCCGGCTATTTTTCCCGTCCCGGCTTTCGCCCTGAAGCTCGCTTTCGGCGAAATGTCCGAGGTTTTGCTCGATAGCCAGCGCGTTCTGCCAGCCGCCGCCCAGGCCGCGGGCTTCCATTTCCAATACCCCGAGCTGTCTGCGGCATTGGAAAGCATCCTCAGCACCCTCCGGTAATTCCCAAACCTGAGAGACAATGGATGTAGTATGCGTTGTTTGCTTATTGTGTTGACCGCCGCCCTACTCACTGCCGCCAGTGAGATGAATATGACGGTTGCGCAGTTGGTCATGTTCATTAAATCATCGGTGGAGCTCAAGCAACCCGACAGCAAAGTCGCCGAGTACTTGCGCCACGTAAAACTCACGGACAAGCTGGACGACCGGACCATCGAAAACTTGCAAAGCCTGGGCGCGGGCTCGAAGACCGTGGCAGCCCTGCGCGAGTTGGGTGACGCTTCGGCCAGTTTGCATACCGCTCCCCCGCCTCCGCCCAAGCCTGTGTACGTTCCGCCTCCGCCGCCCGATTCGGTCGAGCAAGAGAAAATAATCGACCAGGCGCGCGACTACGCGCTCAACTACACCAAGCAGTTGCCGAATTTTATTTGCGTCCAAGTGACGCGGCGCGATTACGATCCCACCGGCACCGGCAACAATTGGTATCACTCCGACACCATCACCGCCCGCCTCAGCTACAACGGCGCTGAGAACTACGAAGTCATTCTTCATAACAACCAGCCGGTCACGAACGCCAACATGCGGCAATTCGGCGGCACTACATCGGAAGGCGAATTCGGCAGCATGATGGACCAGATCTTCGAGCCGGAAACTCATACGCGGTTTTCCTGGGACCACTGGGGCAAGCTGCGCGGCCGCAAGACTTATGTATTCGCGTATGACGTGCAGCAGGAGTTTTCGCATTATCATGTGGAGGCGGACGACGACAAACTATCCATCGTGCCCGCCTTTCGCGGCCTGGTCTACATCGACGAGGACACCAAGATGGTGGTGAAGATTGTCATGACCCCGTATGACATGCCGAGCACGTTCCCGATACGCGAGATCAGCTCGTCGCTCGACTACGACCTTGAGACCATCGGGGATTCCCAATATATGCTGCCGCTGAAATCGGTCCTCACCTCCAAGCGGGCCCGTCAGATGACGAGGAACGATATCGAGTTCCGGCTCTATCGGAAGTTCGGCACCGAAAGCACCATCAAGTTCGAGACGCCGGACGCGCTTCCCGAAGACCAGACTAAAGAGAAACCCGAAGACAAGCCTCAAAAGTAGCCAGCAATTCGGCCATGCTCATTTGTTCGGGCCGAACGATTTCTACCTTGCCCGTACTCGTCGGGCGCCAGCGCTGGAACATGCGCTCGGAAATCGCGCCCGCAAAAACGGAAATCAGCGGAATTCCACACGCCGCCGCGGCATGGCCTCCTGCTGAATCGTAGCCCACGTACAATCGGCTGCGTTGAATGTGCGCCGCGAAGCCAGCAAAGGAGCCATCCCACATCACGATGCCCTCTCCACCGACCTGAGCCACTGCCCGCTCCACCCGCTCGGCCTCCTCACCGCCCGCGCCCTTGTCGATCAGAATCGGCCGCGGTAATCGCCGGAGCACCTCGGCCTCGAAAGGATCGGGAACGCACTTCGATGGATTCTCGCCGACGCCGAAACTGACGGTGGTGGCAAACTCCGCCGCATCCAAACCCGTCGTGACATACGGACGGGCATCCGCGACGCCGAAGATTTCAGAGACCCAGCGCCGCGCCAGCGCCGGCAGTGGTTCATCGCCCCCCGCTCCGTAAGCCCGGCTTTCGAACAGATAGTAATCTTCTTCGGGGCAAATCGGAAGCAGGCCGAGCTGCGTGAGGCGGGAATCAGGATCGATCACGATGCTGTGCGGCCGGGAGACCGCCTCGCGCAGTTGCGGCCAAATGGAGAGCCGGTCATCGATGGAGCCGCCGCGGCCGTACGCGATCGCGAGATGCCGCAGGCGCGGATCGGCGGCGAACAACTCCCAGCTCTTCTTGGGTCCAACGAACCAGATCCGCGCGCCCGGAAACCGCTGTTTCGCGGCGTCAAGAATCGTGCTGGTCACGGCGATGTCGGCGCCGAGCGTCACACGCGAAAGCACGAAAATGTCTTGGATTGATCCGGGATCGCGATCGAACACGCGCGGCCGTCGAACGCGTTCATAACGCGCCGCCAAATGATCGGCGTGCAGCCCGGGAATGCGCCGCGCGATGACTTGGGAAAACAGGCCGGCATAAGCGCGGCACAGAGCGGGCTCGAACAAGTCCGCCAGACGCTCGACGACGATGCGGAACAGCGCCCGGTCGCCGTCTCGCGAAATCAAATCGTCCAGCAAATGTTGCGGCCAGGGGCGCGACTCCACGCAATGCGCCAGCAGCTCCTGGGCTAAATGTTCAGACGAGATATTTTCCAACCAATAGCTCCAGCTTCTTGCGCGTCGCCGAGGGCACGGTCTTCGGATCGGTGATCAGCGCGTGAGCCAGCGCCGATCCGCATTTGCATTCGCGAACATCCGGCATGCTCGCCACCGTGGCGGCCACTACCTTGCAGGCATTGTCGGCGTTCTGGCTGAGGTTGGCCAAAATGTCGGTCACGGTAACCGCGTCGTGCTCTTCGTGCCAGCAATCGTAATCGGTCACCATGGCGATGGTTACATAACAAAGCTCGGCCTCGCGCGCGAGCTTGGCTTCTTGAAGATTCGTCATGCCGATGACGTCCATGCCCCAACTGCGATAAACATTCGATTCGGCTTTGGTTGAAAACGCCGGCCCTTCCATGCAAAGATACGTACCGCCGATTGCGACGCTGACGCCCGTTCGAAGACAAGCCTGGTGCACGATCTTCGAGAGATGCGGACACACCGGATCGGCGAAGCTGATGTGCGCGACCAGGCCCTCGCCGAAAAAGGTGGAGACGCGGCCGCGTGTCCGATCGAAAAATTGATCCGGGATCACAAACTTGAGCGGCGGGTGTTCTTCCTTCAGCGATCCGACGGCGCTCAACGACAGGATTCGATCGACGCCCAGCGTTTTGAATCCGAAAATGTTGGCGCGAAAGTTCAACTCGGACGGCGAGTGCCGGTGGCCGCGCCCGTGTCTCGCCAAAAACGCGACTTCTTTCCCCGCGAGCTGGCCGACCACATACGGATCGGAGGGTTTGCCCCACGGCGTGTCGAGAGTCACTTCTTCGTGCGCGGTAAAGCCGGGCATCGAATAGAGCCCGCTACCGCCGATGATTCCGATGGTTGGTTTCTTCATTCTTGAATTAACTCGAGCAA
>Ga0182015_10003347_pt1 | contig 18103 bp, 10 predicted proteins | sample 712P3MmetaG_FD_120478 | JGI IMG/M metagenome (GOLD analysis project Ga0182015, IMG submission 120478) | Permafrost microbial communities from Stordalen Mire, Sweden - 712P3M metaG | ecosystem: Environmental > Terrestrial > Soil > Wetlands > Permafrost | place: Sweden: Stordalen | collected...
CAATCCGCTCTCGGTATAGTTGCTGTTGGCGATGGCCAGGTCCGGTGTGATCCGGCGGGCCAGCCACTCCAGCCATCCACGGCCGCTATGAAAGGCATGCGCGCAGAAACCCAGCCGTTGACCTGCCGCCTTCACCGCCGGGCCAAACACTGCAAACGACCAGGGCATGTGGCAGATCACCAAGTCAAAGTGTTCGGAACGGAGAATCTCACGCAACTGACGGCGCGCGCGCCACACCGTCCATGGACGGCTGATCCGGACCTGCCCGAGCCGGTAGACGGGCGCGCCAGCCTCAATCAGCTCCCGGCTTAGCCGTCCCTCGTGACACACCGCGAAATGCGACTCCATGTGAGGACACAGGTGTCCTAGACGCGCCAGTGTCACCAGAATGGATTCCACGCCTCCATATAGGTTGCCGCTATTGACGTGCAGGATGCGGGAACGTTCGCCCGGCCCAGCCTCAGCCACTGGCGCATTGCTAATTTTCCGGTACAAAGTCACCAATTCGTTTGCAAGACGCGTTCCGTGATACAGCCGCTCCGCCGTAGCCCGGCCCGCCTGGCCGAGCCTGCGCCGCAATGCCTGGTCGCCGGCCAGGCGCAGAATCTGTTGGGCTAGAAGCGCCGCATCGCCGGGCGGATGACCGAGCGCGTCCTCACCATCGCTAAATATCTCGGAAGCTCCTCCAGCCTGACTGGCAATGACCGCGGCGCCACAGGCCATGCCCTCGATGATCACCATCCCGAAAGGCTCAGGCTGCGTGCTGGCATGCACGATGATGTCAAGGGATCGCATCGCCGCGGGAATATCTTCCAGAAAACCGGTGAACCCGACTTGGCCGGCCAGCCCCAATCGCTCAGCCTCCTTTTGAAGCTCGAGCGCGGACCATTGGCTGCCATCGGTTTGGTAAATGGGGCCGCCGATGATGTAACCACGAATTGGAACGTCGGGAGAAACACGCGCCAGCGCTTCCAGGAAAACCTTGTGCCCCTTCCAGCGCGCGAAGGTCGCGATCAAGCCGACCCGAACCGTTCCAGGAGCCGGAGGTGCGAGCCCGGCTTTGGCATCCAGGTCCAGCCGGTCGCCCTGGGGCGAGAAGCGCTCCAAATCGATCGCGTTGTAGATGGGTACAATGCGCAGGCCGGGCAACACCTGCTCCAGGTCCTTGGCCACGCTCCTGGAATTGACGATCGCAACGCTACAGGCCTTTCGAAATGGCCACAGCAAGCGGCGCATCAACCGGCGCGGACTAACGTAGTCGTGAATATGCCAGATCAGGGGCGTCTGGCGCGGGCGGGTCCAAGCTCCCAGCAGATGCATTTTGAACCCGTTGGTGTGAATGATGTCCGGCTGGATTTTCGCCAGCCAGCGAGAAAGATCGCGCGCGTACCTTGCGGTGGGTACGGCTGCTTTCAGTAAACCAACCAGAGCCGTCCATCGCCCGCTATCGCCCAAGCGTGCCAGCGCCGGCGGAAAAGGCTGCACCAAGACTCTCACTCCGAGGCCGCGCGCGATCGCGGCCAGCGGGCCGTCTTCACCCAGCACCAGCCAAAGCTCCCAGTCCGGTTGCGCGGCCCGGACGCTCGCCAATAGCTCGCGCAGGCTGGTTTCTGCGCCACCCAACCGGCCGCCGGGATTCAGATAGACAATTCGCACGTGCACTCAAACCGAAGCCGACGAGGGCGTCGGCCGCAGTCCAGGGGGCCTGCCCCACGCGGGACACTAGTGGACAGATGCAAAATGCTGCGCGAGTAATGGAAAGATGCGCTGGGTGAATTGCTCGCAGTTGGTCAACTCTTTGTCCAGCGTGGAACCGCCCAAGGGAGCGATCACCCGCACCAGACTGACGTCGGAGCGCCGATACCGGATGAGGTCCGGTAACAGCCGCAGCTTGGCCCGAAATTCCTCGGCCCACACATCCCGATCGTTTTGGTACCAATACAGAACCAGGATGCGGTCGTTGGATTTCTCCATGGTGAACTGGTTCACCGGAATACCCCCGGGCCACCCAGGCACCGCGATGTTGACGATCTTCGACGAACTCACCAGCCAGCCCGACCCCGGCAAACAAATCTTGGGAGAGTGCGGACCGTAGGTGTTTTGCAGCGACTTGAAATACGCTACGAACAGGTCAATGGTCGCGCCACCCCGTTGGTCGGCATAGTCCCTCAGAATGTATTCGTCCGGCTTCAGGTAGGCTGTGACATCCGGCCCAATCGATTCTTCCGAAGAGGCTTTCCAAGGTCCCATCTGCCAGGGAAGATCATGTAACTTGGGAACGCCGATCTTTTGTTCGTCGATCTTGAGCATGCGCGTGGCGCCGGCCTGTAACACCAGGATCAAGCAGGCTCCGGCAAACAGAGGCAGCCGCATGGTGGCAAACAATTTCGACTTATTCATATTGGATGGTGACCCCGCCAAGCTTTGGCGATCGATTGCAGCATCAGATGTAAGGCGACCACACCCAGGGCCGCGGCGACGACACTGATATAGCCGAAAGCTTCATGCGCCGCGCCGCTGACCAAGGCCGGATTATACTGACCGGCCACGCCGGTTGCCACGATGCGCACCGCGTTTCCAAGAATCGCCACTGGTATCGCCATCGCCAGCAGCACGGCCTTCATGGCCCAGCCTTGCACGAAAAAGTAGTTATACAACACGCACATGAAAAAGATCGCCAGCAAAGAACGGATGCCGCTACAGGCCTCCTCCACCGACAGCTTGATGCCGACCATTTCCAGAATGTTCCCTTCGCGCAAAACCGAGTAGCCCAGCGCCTCCAGGCAGACCTCGCCCAAGCGGCTGGCCAGTACCTGCAAGGACAGGGTGAGGCGCTCAAAGATAAACGTAGGCGGCGCGACCATGAGAATCAGCGTACAAAGTGGATACTTCAATTCCCGGACGGTCCGCCAGCCGAACACGGCTGCAATGAAACCCACCAACGAAATCAGAAAAGCCATGCGGCCGACCCACACCCATTGCGCCGCAATCCCGAGCATGGCTTGCAAGGCGCCCCACCCCAGCAGGAGCAGCCCGGCCGCCGAAGGTTGGCGCGGGATTCTGCCGAGAATCTCTCTTTTGTCCCACGCCATGTAGGCCGCCGCCGGCACCACCAGAATCCCGTGCTCCATGTAGGCGCCGGTATCGAACCAACTGCCATACATGCTGATGAGGATCGGCCAAAAGGCGATGATCAGCAACACGCCCAACACCGCGGTCTCCGCCATTCCGGCGAAAGGGAGGGTCAGGCGCTTGGCGCCGGAGGATATGGGCGTATCCATTCGCTCAGTCCGCTCAGGCTCGGCTCGGGTTTCCATAGTCGTAGTAATACTGCCGCTTGCGATCGCCGCTGAGATTGTAGTCGGTCAGCACCGTTCCGAGCAGCGTCAGCCCGTCTTCCTGGATTCTTTGATAGGCTTCCATAGCGCTTTCCCGGTTGGTAACACCGGCTCTCAGCACCAGGATCAGCGCGTCGGTCAAAGGCGCGATGATGCGCGCGTCAGCCACGCTGAGCAGCGGCGGAGCGTCCACCAGCACCATGTCGTAGCGCTTGGTCAGGGTCTCCAGGATGGTTCGCAAGCGCGGCGAATACAGCGCCTTGGACACATTGTTTTGCGTAACTCGGTTGGGAAGAATCGACAGGCCGGGTAGACCGGTGAACGATCCCAGACGTTCTGGCGGGTATTCGCTGAGCGGCTGATCCTCCAGCAGCAGGTCGATCAGTCCCCACTCGTTGGGGAGGCTGAATTCGCGATGCAGGTGAGGACGCCGGAAGTCGGCGTCCACCAGCAGGACTCTCCGGCCGGTCTCGGCCAAAGCGATCCCCAGGTTTTGCACCACCGTGGTTTTGCCTTCCGCGGGTCCCGGGCTGGTAATCATGATTACCTTTTGGGTCTTGCCCGTAGCCTGGTTCCTCAGGATGGAAGCGAGAGTACCTCGAAAAGACTCGGCGATGAACGCGGGACCGCTTTGCCAGGTAGCCAGGGCGGTCGCAGGATCCTTGTGCACCCCATTGAGCGCGCCAGATTTTGCGCCCCCGCGCCAAGTTGTTTTCGTGAGCGCGTTGCCGTTCTGGCCCAGGTTTGGAATCACGCCCAACTCCGGCGCGTTGAACAGCCGCCGGGAAGCGCCGGGCGCCTTGATGCTGCGGTCCATCCGCTCTCTCAGAAAAACCAGTCCGCCGGCCAGTGCGATGCCAAACATCGTTCCAAAGGAAATATTCAAAACCGGCCGCGGCGCGTAGGGAAGCTCGGGAGTCGTGGCGGCTTCCACAACCCGGATCGGATTGACGGGCACGGAACTGCTCATGTTGGCTTCGTTCTGCTGCACCAGCAGGTTTTGATACATGGCGCGCTGCGTCTCCACCTCGCGCTTGAAAGCGTTGTATTGCGCGGCTTTGCCGCCTTCCGATCCCACCCGCTGCGACTGTCCTTCATAGGCCGCGTTCAACAGCTTCTCCTGCCGGGCCGACGCCTCGTAGTCGTTCTTGATGCGGTGGACGACGCTAGTGACCTCATTTTCGTAAGACTTCTGGACCGAAGCGATCTGCGCGTCTATCTTCTGCACCTTCTCGTGCCTGGAAGTGTAGGTGGTTTCGAGCGCCGCTTTATCGCGCTTCAGAGCCTCCAGGTTGGTCTGGTAACCTCGCAAAACTCCGTCGTCCAGGATTTCCCCCAATGATTCCGGAGCGTTATGCAGCGTTAGTTCGTAGCGAGTCTGCTTGGCGATCCGTTCGGATTGGATTTTTGCCAGCTCGGCCTTCAGTTGGTTGAGCTTGGTGTCCTCCAGCGTGGCGTCTTGCCCGGCGAAAACATTGCCGGACGATCGCACGTAGTCTTGGAGGTGCTCCTCGGCTTCTTGCACTTTCGTCTTGGTCTCTTCAATCTGGGCGGCCAGCCATTCGCTGGTTCGTTGCGCAGTCTGCATGCGAGACCGCGAACTGTCGTCGGAGAATTCAGCGGCCATGGAATTCAGGTATTGCGCGGCCACGTCCGGGCTGGTGGATTCACAACTCAGCTCGATGAGCCTGGTGCGGATGACGGGCCGTGCATCGAAGGTCGTCATCGCAACGCTGAGTCCCACCCGCGCGGCCTCCAGAGGATCTTGGGTGGCGGGATGAATGCGCTGGCGCAATCGCGAAAAGATATCCCGTCCGGTGGGAGCCAGCGGCACCGTCTCGGACTGCATGCGTTCGGCGCCTTTTTTCAGAAAGCTTCCGCCGTGCATGATGCTGATCTGGGTTTGAATGGTTACTTCGTTGTCGGCCGTACTGCCTCCGCCGTCGGAAGCACCCCCACCCACCCTTGGTAAATTGCCGCTGGAGTTCTGAACCTCCATCAACAGCCGGCCGCGGTACATCTCGGGGCTCAAGACCACCGAAATGAATCCGGCTCCGGCGCCCAGCAGCAACAAAGCCGCCAGCAGCAGCCAGTATTTCCGCAAGAGGCGGCCAGGATTGATTTTATTATCGGTCTCTTCGTCGGCTGGATTCACCATCACATACGGTTGGCGCGCGGGCTCGGGGAACAGTGAGTTCTCGGCTGGGATCAAGCCCTGGTTCAAGCTTGGGTTCGGGTCGTCTGGACCGCCAGAAAGGAATTGCATGGTTATTCTCCTCTCCCCGCGGTTTGGCCCGCAGGAGCCGGCTCGGCCGCGGCGTGAAAGCCGTCCGCGCCGGCGGCAGCGCCCGGGCGAACTTGGCTGGTCGCCAACAAATGCAATTGCTCGGTTACGGCTGCGATGAGACTCTCAAGAACCCGCATCTTTTCTTCCAACTCCTGGCCTTCTCTGTGCCGGTCACCTTCCGCGATGAGCCGCTGTACGGCATTTCGGGCAAGGTCGGAGACACTGCGCGCGCCGCCCTGCTCACACACGCTGCTAAATTGACGGAACTCGTCTTCCGAAATCCGGAAATAAACTAAGCGTTCCCTGGGTTTGAATACCGCCACAGTATCCTCCTGCCTCTCTAACTTGGCTTAAGCGCTGGTCACTGACGTATCCCAATGATTCCGGACAAGCTACCGCCCTTTCAGTCCCATCCGTAGGTCCTGACAGAACTTCCGCACCCTGGCTGTCCCAATGGCTCCGAAACATCTCTCTGATTTACAAATGTACCGTGCGCTTCCTGGAGTATGGCGGATGGCCATGACAAGTGTCAATGAACTTCCCGGTTCAGCCGTTCTTTCACAGTACCAGTACTGGTAATCTATATGAGGATTAAGCGAAACTGGGTCCATGGACAATCCCGCTACTCTCGCGCTCGCACTGCTTGGGCTCAGTGGCGTTGCGCTTGTCGCCCAGCAGAAACCGAAGCCCGCGAAGGCCGCCGCTCCGGATCAGACCAACGTTCTCAATTGCGTCAAAGGCCTGTCGGGTTGCGATATCTCGGTGCTTACTCCCGACGAGATCAAGGAGGTGGCGAGCGCTTCCAGGAAACGTAATGTAGATTACTGCATGGACGGGAGCACGCTCTGCGATCCCACTCGCCTAGCGACGGCGGAGGCCAACGCCGCCCAGTCGGCTCGTTATCGGCGGAACTTGGATAAGTGCCTGAATGGGTCCCCCACCTGCAACCCGCTCCTTATGGAGGCGAAGGACGCGGCGTCCGCACATGCCGCGGCCGCCCAACGAAACTACGACAAGTGCCTGGAAGGCTCCGCGACTTGCGATCCTGGCCGGCTCTCGGCTGGGCAGAGCAAGGCCGTACAATCGGCTGACGCGCGCCGCAATTTGGATCGTTGCATGGCAGGCTCGCCCAGCTGCGATCCTCTTCGGTTGACGGCCAACGAGACTACGGGAGTAAGGGCCTCGGCTCTGCGCCGCAACCTGGACCGCTGCCTGGATGGCCTTTCGACTTGCGACCCTGTGGACCTGTCGGAGACCGAGGCCAAGTCGGTCCGCGTAGCAGCACAAAGGCGAAACCTGTCCACCTGCCAACAGGGATTGGCCAGTTGCCAGCCCATGGAGCTAAAAGACGTCGACCTGGATGCCGCCCGCTCGGCTTTTCAAAGTCGTAACGTCGAGGCGTGTAAGCGAGGACGTCCGTCCTGCGATCCTTCCCTATTGACGGGCCCTGATATGGCTGCGGTGACCGCCGCATTCCAGCAGCGGCGAAACCGGCTGCGGTCGCAAGAGTCCAAGCGCTAGCGTGGTAGCGGCTCAGCGTCGGCTGTCTGTGTTCACAGCCGCTCTTGGCGAATCTTCGCAGCATTCTCATCCGCTTAGAACAACCCCTCCCATGTAGGGTCAAGAGCCGGGTGATACATGTGGGGCAGTTCGGTAGGAGGGGGAATGCACCACATGAGATATCTTGCGTTGGCGCTTGGAATCGGGAGCGCGTTCGCGCAGACTCCCAGCGCCGCGATCACTTCGCCGGGTTCCGGCACTCCCACGCTCAACGCTGACGCCGGCCAGATCAATTACTCGCTCATCAGCACGTGCTCGTCCTGTGGGAACATCGCCGCCGCCGTTTACTATCTGGATGGCTCGGCCTCGTTCCCTGGCTCGGGCGAGCTGCTGGGGATCTCGCGCAGGCCGCCGTACTCGTTCAACTGGAATCCCTATTATGTCGGGAATGGCCTGCACTCGGTCTATGTGGATTATCTCGGCCAGACGAACAACGTCGTTGCCACCAGTCCGGCGGTCAGCTTTTACGTGGAGAATAATCTCCCTCAGAACACCTGCCCGCCCAACGGTTCCGCTTGCTCGGACATCAGCGTAGCACCGGGTCTGGTGGTGGAGATGGGCACCGGTACCGACCTTGACTACTCGATGAACGTCATCTCCTTCTACTCCACCAGCGGCACTCCGGCCATGGTCGGCGGCGGACCGTGCAACCAGACGGCGACGGGTTCAGTCAACTGCGGCAGCACCACCGCCGGCCATACCATCGCAAGCTACGAACGCTGGCAATCGGCTACCGGGACGCTGAGCTGCACGGTCACCAACGGCGGCACGGTGGCTTACGGAACGGCCGCGCAAAACACAGCGGGAGGCTTCACCGGGCAGTGGGTTTACGTGTACGATATCGGCGGCGGAACATCCACCACTCTGACCTGCACGAACTCAACCGGCAGCACCTTCAAGGGCTCGATTGCGTTCGAGATCTCCGGCGTTGTCACCACAAATCCGCTGGACGTGAATGTGGTATGCACCCAGACCACGTGCCCGGTAGGAAATTCCAATCCAATTATTTCGTCGCCGATTGCGTTCGGTTATCCGACCGCGAACGAAATCCTGTTCGCCGGGGGCGCTTACGGCGGTACGCTCACGGCCACACCGGGTCCAGGCTGGACCAACATCTGGAACGAAAACAACGGCATGGCGGTGGAAGAGATCAATCCGCCGGGCGCGTTCTTCGGGGCCGAGCAACTGGTGGCTACGGCCAACGGCGGGCACTCGGCGGTCAGTAAGACTTTCACGGCTTTCGTGGACGGCACCGAAATAAACCAGACCAGCGCTTCCACCGCGGCGACCGCGAGCTTCATTGTCAACCTGACGCAATTTCTCAGCGGCCCACGCCTGGTGGTTGTGCGCGCCGACGGCAATAACTGCCCGGGCTGTATGAATGCCTCTTGGACCGACATGGGCGGCTGGGAGCAAACCCAAACCTTTGCGAACGCCGTCGTGCCGAGCCAGCTTCTGGTGTCGGGACGCGAAATCATCATGGCCGTTAATGGGGCTCCGGTGACAGTCACCGGGACCCATCTATACACCGATGGCGTGACAACCGCACCGGCGGCCATCACCTGCGTAGCGGACCCGAGTCCCCCGCTCGGCGTTTCTTATTTCACGGTCGCCAATAGCGGCGGCAATTGTATCATCACGCCGACGTCTTCGGCCGGGATCGACTTCGCGACCGCGACCGACGCCTATGGCATGAGCCGCGTCTTTTGGCCCTACGTGCTCAACTCCGGCGAGAGCTTGATCGCGGAATTTGGCTCGGACGGCCAAATTCACCAGGGTTATGTCGCTAACGCGATCTGGCTGGCGACTCAGTTTTACAGTGGCGATCCATTAGGACCGCCTGGAGGCAGCGGATCTTTTACTACCTCATCCGCAAATCGAACGGCTCTGGTTGCGGCTTCATTCGCGGCGGCCGGATTCACAGGAGTGGAGTGGGGTTTGGAAGTTCCCGGCAGTTCGCAATCTACGTTCCAGGCCAACATCGCCACCGACATTATGACGGTTGGCGGCAACCTCAGCACCTACGGGGCCGGGAGACTTAAGTATGTCCACCTGATCGAGACCAGCTACGTCGCCGGGACGCCGGACCTCTTCTCAACGGTCTACGGCGCTGCAGCCAGTTGGACCCCGCCGGCGCTGCAGAACGCTACACAACTCTGGGTCAATTCCGGGCTGGTTATCGGATCGAATCAATGCGACGAATGCAATTGGGGAAGCAACCCGCTGGAAGGCACCAACACCAACGGAATTCTGATCGGTACCAACGGGTTCACACAAATCACCGGCAACGGAACCACTTGCCTGATCGACTGGACTTATCCGCTCAGCGATATGTTCACCGGGGCGGACAGGTTCATCCTCACTGGAACTGGGACAGCGCTCGATTACAATGGAGCGACCAACAGCCCGGTCTTCCTTTACAGCGGCTCCATTACAGGAGGAGTGATTACATTTTCTTGCAGCTACACCGGTACGATTACCAGCGGGACGGCTCAAATCAACCCCTACGTGGCCAACACGTTCACGGCTCTTCCGGCTGAGACGCCTTGCTCTTCCACCTCGGGCGTGATACCGCCAGATCCACCCTGCACGCAATGGATTGAATACAATGCCCTGCTCCAGGTTCACACCTGGATCACCAACGTCACCAATTACCCGCCGATATCCTGGTCGCTGGCCAATAACGGCGCTCCCTACGGTCGCACAAATTATTCCGGGCAAGTCGCCGTGGGCGGTGTGAGGATCGGAAATTTTTGGGAGCCGTATTGGACCCCGGGCGGCCTTTACCTGCCCATCCACCACGCGCTCTCATTCATGATCGCCGCTTTGGGCGACACGCTGCGGGAGAGTTTCAATACGATGCAGCGCACCACCCCGGTGATCTCAGAGTCATCCGGGACCATGGTCGATTATTTGTTCCAGGGCTATAAAATCGCGGTCACCAGTTGCGAAGGCAACACGGTCACGACGGCCACGCCGCATTTGGTCCAGAACGTCATCCCCGATGCGACCAAGGTATGGATCAGCGGCTCCTCCGGTTCTGCCTGCGACGGCAACTATTACATCGTCGCCGCGCCTACCGCGTACACGCTGCTCGTGGTTCAAGCGAACGCGAGCTTTGCTCTCGCCAGCACGAACGTCGGCGGGACCATCACGTTTTGCCCGAACGCTCAGTACCCAACATCGCCCTGTAGCGGGGCTAGCTACACAGTCACGACTTTCTCGGCGCAGACTTCCGGCAACAAGCCCGGCCTATTCGCGGACACCCTTTACGGCGCATGTCCGAATACCGTGAAGAACAATCGCGGCCTGGCCTTCACTGTTTCCGGCTCATCGAATGCCAGCATCAACGCCATGGCCGGCTGGTTTGATAGCGGTTACACGACGAATGCGTGTGAGGCTAATGTCGTGGGCGCTTATCAGTGGTGGCGGCAGATCCCGAATCTGTCCTCCAGCGGTGGAACGGCGACCATCGTCCCCGATCTGTGGTATCACCGGGGAATCAGTTGGCCGACCAACAGCGATTCCGGCCCGGTCCAAATGTTTGCCAGTGTGAACGAAATCGCGATCGAAGGCGGCTCCGGGCATCGGGCGTACACCTGGCAGACCGATCCGCAAGGTTCCGATCTTACCCTGATCGGCCCGGGCTCCGCGTGGGTCGGCCCGGACACGCTCGGCAACGTCCAGCAGTTCAGGAATTTGGACTTTAACAATGCAGTTCAGGCAGGGCTCAACTCGGTAAACGACTTCGCGCGCTCGGCTGAGGCGACTCAAGGCCACACCAACCCGAATCTGCTGCACGCGCGCCTGATGAAGTACGAATATCAAACCCGGCTCAACTCGCCCGACTACGGCCCATTTTTCGAGGCGGCCGCCCGCACGGGTTCCTACGGCAATATTCTGATGATCCAGAGCTTCGTGGATGATTCGATCACTTGCACGGCGAACCTCGCGCCTTACTTGATCAGCGGCCAGCCCATCATCCGCTTCGCGATGACCTGGGACTCCATCCAGGCAGTGGATGTAATCGCGGCGGGGGCCACAACGGATTCCAAGACGTGCGCGCCGGGTGAGTTTCGCGCCTACCTTTTCCCGAACAATGCAGCGGCGGAGCTGAATCAACCGGCTATCTCGGCGAAGCTGTCGGATGTGACCAATGCAGCATCCATTCTTGTCCGCTATTCCTATTCGCCGCTTTCGTTCAGAAGTCCATCGGTGGCAGCGCAGACGCTGTACCAGGTGTACAACTGCGGAACTGGAAGCTGTCAGCTTCCGGTCGATAAACAGATTGGCACGATCTACTATGAGCTAGTTTATTTGAACTCAAGCGGAAGAGTCCTGGCCACCTCGGATGTTCAGACTTTATAATTGAATGGGTGAAGCGCCTTCTCTTGTTCCTCATTTTCGGCGCCAGCGCGTTCGCCCAGATGGCTGCCGTCACGAATCCCGGCTCCGGCACTCCCACCCTCAACGCTGACGCCGGCCAGATCAACTACGCCCTCGCCAGCACGTGCTCGGCCTGTGGGAACATCGCCGCCGCCGCTTACTATTTGGATGGCTCGGCCAGCATCCCTGGCTCGGGCGAACTGCTGGGCGTCTCGCGCACGCCGCCGTACTCGTTCAACTGGAACGCCTATTATGCCGGGAATGGCCTGCACACGGTCTATGTGGATTATCTCGGCCTCACGAACACCGTCCTTGCCACCAGCCCGGCGGTTCGTTTCAAAGTTGAAAACAACCTGCCCCAAAACACCTGCTCGACAACTTGCACCGACATAACCGTCGTTCCTGAACTGGTCGCCGAAATCAACCTGGGCTCGGCCCTCGGCTACCTCACCAACGCGGTCAGCTTCTACTCCGCGCGCGGCACTCCGGCCATCGTCGGCGGCGCACCGTGCGGCCGGAGCACATCCGGCACAGTCGACTGCGGCGCCACGGCCGCGGGCCACACGCTCGCCATGTACACGCGTTGGCAATCCAGTTCCGCGACTCTGACCTGCACCACGAACAACGGCGGCACGGTCGCTTATGGAACCATTGCCAAAGGCGGACCAATCGGAACATCCGCGGGCCAGTGGGTTTACGCTTACGACATCCGCGGGGGTCGCGGGACCACGCTGACCTGCAGGAACTCGGCCAGCGCCAGCTTCCTTGGCTCCATCGGGTTTGAGATCTCAGGCACGGTCACCACCAACCCGCTGGATGTGAACGTGGCCGGGACCGGTGGTGGTTCGATAACGATTACGCCAGGTTTTGCCCTGGGGCATTCCGCTAAAAATGAAATCATCTTGGCGGGCAGCACATGGGGCGGGTTGGTCACCGCTACCCATGGCCCTGGATGGACGAACATCTGGAATGAGAACAACTCGCTTGCGGTGGAGGCCATCCAGCCTTCCGGCGCGATCTTCGGCAGCGAACAATTCGCAGTCACGGTCAACGGCCCGAACTCCGGGATCAACAAGACCTTCAAGGCTTTCGTGGATGGGCTTGAGGCAGCTAGCTCCGAGACCATCGCCGCGACAAAGGACATCATCGTCAACACGGCCCAATTTCTCAATGCTCCTCACCAGATGCTGATACGCGTGGATGGCGGCAACTGCCCGGGATGCCGCAACGGAGTGTGGTCCGATATGGGCGGCTGGGAGCAGACACAGACTTTCACGAACGCTGTCGTGCCGAGTCAACTTCTACTGAGCGCTCGCGAAGTGATGCTGACCGCCGGCGGACCTTCGGTCACAATGACGGCGACGGATTTGAACGCGAACGGCTCCACTACCACCGCCAGGCTTACGCGTTGCGTGCCAAATAGCACCACTCACTTCACCATCACCGGCGTCTGCACCGTCAAGCCGACTTCGGCCACCGGGATCGACTTCGTGACAGCGACTGATTCCAACGGTCTGACCCGCGTATTCTGGCCCTTCGTGCTCAATCCCGGCGAGCGCGCAATCCCGAACTTCGGCGCTGATGGTCAGATCCATTCCGGCTATGTTTCCAATTCCATCTGGCGGGCCTCGTCGTTCGTCAGTTGCGATCCTTTCATGCCGCTTCTCGTAGGCGTAACTTCAGCAGTGAACTTGGCAGCCAGCTGGGGACCTGGATTGGCCCAAGCCGGTTTCAACACCATCGAGTGCGGTACTGAAGTGCCTCGTGGACCAGTTCAAAGATCGTTTGAGTCCGCGGTGGCCCGCGAAATCTCAGTGATCGGCGCCAATCTCTCCACCTATGGTCAGGGCAAACTCAAGTGGGTCTACCTGAATAGCAGCAGTTGGTTTCAAACCACCGATACGATGTATGAAACGATGCTCGGGCCCGCGTCTCCCGGGGGCTCGGCGGGCTGGACCATAAACCCCTTCAAATACGTCGTCCAGCAATGGGTGAATTCCGGGATGGTGCAACAAATGATGGCTGTCGATGAAGTCGGCGGCTCGTGGGGAGGCAATCCGCTGGAAGGCACCGATACAGGCGGGATCATCATCGGCACCAATGGCTTTACCGCATTGTCGGGCGACGGAACCACTTGCACCGTGGCCTGGCCGGCGCCTAATAACGACCGTTTCACCGGAGCGCGCAGCTTCATTATCACCGGCTCCGGGACCGCGCTGGATTACAGCTCCAGCACCAATGGTCCGAGGTTCGTCTACAGCTCCCGAACCTCCACTGGCATCACCTTCCCCTGTAGTTATTCCGGCAGGCTCACGAGCGGCGCCACGCAGCTTCACACCTATGTCTACACCACCTTCGACCGTTCGGGGAAAGCCTGTCCTCCAGGCGGATCAAGCTCTGGCCCCTGCACGCGATACCTTCCGTACAACATGTTTTCAACCATTCGCTCCTGGCTCACCAGCGTCCCCAATTTCACGCCCATCGCGTGGCCGCTCCAGGGTTCCTGCTGCACCTACGGGATTTCCAACTGGTCCGGCGCGACTTCGGTGGGCGGCGTCAAGGTCGGAGACTATTGGGAGCAGTATGTAAGCACCGTCGGCACGCCTTACCTCCCGTCCGGTACCGCGATGTCGCCATTGATCTCTCAGATCGGCGACTTGTCGCGGAACAGTTTGAACTACATGGACCGCGCCACGCCATTGATCGGAGAGACCGCCGGCACTGTCATGAATTACAGCATTGGCCCCTATCCGTCCGGCTATCAGATCGCCGTGACTTCTTGCAGCGGCAATACCATCACGACGGCCACCCCGCATCTCATTTACCATGTGACCCCGGAGCAGACCAAACTCACCGTCCACGGCTCAGGCAACGCGGCCTGTGATGGGAACTACTATGTGATCGCAGCGCCCACGGCGACAAAGCTCAGCGTGGTTCTGGCGAACTCGACCTTTTCCGGCTCGGCGACCGGCGGCACGATCACGTTTGCGAATGGCAACACGTATACGCTTGCAACCATCTTCGCGTCAAATTCGCGCAACACCCCTGGAAGTTTCAACAGCACCGTCAACAACACTTGCCCGAACAACTGGAAGAATAACCGAGGCCAGATGTTTACGGTCTCGGGGTCATCGTCGAGCAACGTGAACGCGATGACTGGTTGGTTTGACAACGGATACACACTGAACGTTTGTGAAGCGCCTGGGGCGGGCGGTGCAAGCTGGTGGAGGCAAGTACCGAATTTGTCCTCGACTGGCGGAACGGCCTACATCATTCCAGACGGCGCGTACCGGCGCGGAATCAATTGGGTCTTAAACAGCGACACCAGCCCGCGCGTGATGTTTGCCAGCATAAACGAGCTCGCAATTGAAGGCGGCTCCGGCCACCGCGCTTATCAGATTGCTTACGATCCAGACTATTCCGATCTAACGATGGTTGGCGTCAATTCGGCGATGAGCGCGACCGTGGAAGGAAAAGGCTTGGTGTTCGGTGGGACCGACCTTCTGGACGAAGCGAACCTGTCGGGTATAAATCCAGTCACGGACTTTGGCCGGTCTCAAGAAGCCGCGATGGCACACACTAACCCGAATCTCATTCACGAGCGCATCCTCAAATATGAATATCAGACCCGGCTCAACTCGCCCGACTACGGACAGCAGTTCGAGGCGGCCGCCCGAACGGGAGTCTATGGCAATTTGCTGATGATCCAGAGCTTCGTGGACGCTTCCATCACTTGCACGGCGAACCTCGCTCCTTACTTGATCTCCGGCCAGCCCATTATCCGCTTCTCGATGACCTGGGACTCGATCCAGCCAGTAGATGTAATCGCGGCGGGGACCACAACTGATTCTAAAATGTGCGCGCCCGGTGAGTTTCGCGCCTACCTTTTCCCCAACAACGCAGCGGCGGAACTCAAGCAGCCGCCCATCTCCGCGCGTCTCGCCGACGTGCCCAATGCTACCGACATTGTTATCCAGTACAGCTACTCACCGCTCGCCTTCACTAGCCCGTCGGTGGCCGGACAAATGCTCTATCAGACGTTCGATTGCGGCACTGGGACATGCACGCCACCCTGGGACAGGAACATTGGACCGATCTATTATCGTTTGGTGTACCTCGATAGCAGCGGACGGATACTGACGCCTCCCGGCTTAATACACACGCTTTAGGAGGGGGATGGTACTGAGACGCTGACAGGAAGGGGCACCGCCCAATTCTCACAGGTACTGGTACAACTCTCCCGCAATGCGGCCCGGAAATTCGGCCGCGACTGGGGCGCGTTGGAAGTATACTGTATTGACCGGGACCGCTACTTCATTTTTCGATCAGTGCAGCCAGATGCAGGTACTTCAACAGATCGTCCGATTCGCGCGAAAACCCCCTGGCGAACAATGGTCGAGCCTCCGCTCCAGATTGGGGGAGACGGATTGGTATTGGAAAGTCCATAGTCCGGGGAACGACAGGACACTTTATGTTACTGCGCCTTTCGGCTCGGGACGGAACTATATCATTGAGCTGGTGCTGGAGCACTTTGGAGAAAGAGCGAAATATTTTAGGCAAGGGATGCGCTTCCGTGGACTTCGGACATCGATGCTCTACAGCGGGCATGCCTCTATCAAGCATGTTTCTCGCTATCATGAGTTACCGGAGGTAACGAGCCGTGTAGTGGAAGCGGCCAGATCGCGATTAGCCGATTTAATTTTTATTTATCGTCATCCCCTGGATGCGTTGCTGACAAATTGGGTTTGGTGGCGGAAATTTATTCGCGATGAGATCATGATTACGGGTACTTCCAACGTTTATAAGAACACCGACGAGCTCTGTGCCAATTTGGAACAGAATTTTTCTGACTTTAAGGCCTTTGCCGACGGTGACCCTGCTTTTTTCGCTGCTGCTCCAGGCCCGCGGTTTTTGTCTTTTTCGGAATTTGTCGAGGAAACTGAGCTGTATCTCCAATCCGCCACAGTAGCGTTGCGGCTGGAGGACTTCGTGATCGATCCGCTCAAGGAGTTTTCCAAGATTGTTGAGGTCCTGTCGGATGATCTTGATTTGAGCAGAATACAGGTCGCCCCTCCCAGAACCAAGCCATATGGCTTTTTGGCTGTTCAAAACAAAGTCCCTCAATTCAGAAACTTTATCAATGAGCTGGATGCGGAGACAAAAAGACGGATTGAGAAGATCGGCTATAAGTTGGGCGCCTAGGCGCGAGTCACAATCCGTTTTTAGATTCTCGCCTTGTCTAGCAGGGCCGCACCCCTAACCCGTAGCCCTACCCGTACTAGAACCATCTTCCGAAACCTCTCGCGTTGTGCCACACTAATGGAGTTAAGTTCGTGGCTCCACTGCTAACTGGACGCCGAGACGACACGTTGATGACACTCGACGATGGCATTCGACACTACCGGCACCGGTGCGCTGATTTCTACGATCGACCCACACGTGCTGCTGTGGCTAGCCGTCGCCGCGGCGGTTTCCCGGTTAGCGTCCCTGATCCCCTGTCCCAATCCTCCCAGATCGGCCTTATGGACCGGAAATTGTACGTTCCACTGCGTGAGGAGACATGCAGTTGAGACCTAAGCTTGGTGTGAAGATAGCCAACGAGCCTGTAACTTATTCCGAAGCCGTTCAGGAACTCCTGAAGTCATTTTCTGCGAACCCTTGGTTCATCCACGAATACTGGCCCATGAACGAAGAGCGAATGGCAATGATTATCCGAGACGCCAATGCTCACGCCCCGGGCGGTACTGCCTTCGAAGTTGGGTGCGGAGTGGGTCATATTGCTTACCTGCTCGGCCGTTGCGGTTACCGTGTCAGCGCAACTGACGCTTCGCGCCCGCCAGAACGGAATGCACTCTTTGAGCGGGCCGGCGTGCGGTTCTTGCCATCCAATCTCAATGATTTGGAACTGTTTCCAGAACTTGCGCCGCATAGCTTCGACGTTATTGTCCTGGGCGAAGTGATCGAGCACATTCTGAACCACCCATTTGGTCTGGTGAAGCGGCTCGCCGAACTGCTCCGTCCGGGAGGCCTGATGATCGTGGATACGCCGAACGCCTGCACGCTCTGGAATGGCTGGCGGATGATTACGAATAAATACAGCCTTTGGGGAACTCACCATTTCATCCACGAGCCAAAGTTGAAAGACGGCAAGGTGATTTCGATTGGCGAGATTCACTATCACGAATACAGCCCCGCCGAACTGCGTGGGCTGCTGGAGTCGGCCGGCCTAACCGTTTTGACTACGCGCTTCCTGCCGTGCGGGATTTACGATTCCCAGTCGTGGGCAAAACGCACGGCAAAGCGGTTGCTTTGGCCACTATTGCACACACGATTGTTTGGGGCGGGTCAGTACATTCTCGCAACGAAGCGCAGTTGATATCGGGACTCGAAATTGTCGCCTCGCGCCGCTATTTGTGCTGTGTTTCCCAATCGTATTGGATCTTGGGATGGTCGTGCGGAATGCGGCCTTCATCCTCCGGATCGTAGAAGCGATCCGTGAGGTACACCAGCAAGGCGGGAGCGGTGCCGATCA
>Ga0182015_10003348_pt1 | contig 18100 bp, 19 predicted proteins | sample 712P3MmetaG_FD_120478 | JGI IMG/M metagenome (GOLD analysis project Ga0182015, IMG submission 120478) | Permafrost microbial communities from Stordalen Mire, Sweden - 712P3M metaG | ecosystem: Environmental > Terrestrial > Soil > Wetlands > Permafrost | place: Sweden: Stordalen | collected...
ACCACGTTGTTTAGGGTCATCCTTGGTCTGCAGTCACCGGTGCGCGGTCAGGTCACCGTGCACGGTGAAGCTTTAAGTCGGTCCAATCGGTCCATTGGTTACGTGCCCCAGAAGCTTCTCTTGGACCCCGACATGCCGATCCGGGCCCGGGACCTCGTGGCCCTTGGCATTGACGGCAACCGCTACGGTTTCACCCGGCGCACTCGCGCCGACCATCTCGCGGTCGACGAGATGCTGAATGCCGTCGACGCGCAGGCGTTCGCTGACCGCAAAGTCGGCGGTCTCTCAGGGGGCGAGCAGCAACGGGTATTGATTGCGCACGCGCTCGTGAGTCGCCCCGAACTCTTATTGCTCGACGAGCCACTGGCCAATCTTGATCCGGGCAGCGCGCAGGAGATCATTTCGCTCCTACACCAGGTGGCGCGACGACAACACGTCGCCATCTTTCTTTCCGCCCACGAGATGAATCCGCTGCTGCCGGTCATGGACCGCGTGGTCTACGTGGCCAACGGCCACGTCGCGAGCGGCACCACCGAAGAGGTCGTGCGGCCCGACGTGTTGAGCGCGCTCTACGGACATCACGTCGATGTCCTTCGAGTACACGGGCGAGTCTTGGTGGTGACTGGTCCCGAAAGTGACGAAGGATCTACCCGCGCCGACCACGCCGAACTCGTGGTCGAGTAGCGACGTGTTGCACTGGCTCTTCGAACCGGGGCTCTTCGCCAATTCGTCAGTGCGTACCGCACTGGTGGTGGGCGCCGTGGTCGCGGTTGTCTCGGCGGTCGTAGGAATCTTCACGGTGTTGCGCGGTCAATCCTTCGCCGGTCACGCGTTGACCGACGTCGCCACCGCCGGCGGCGCGGGGGCGTTCCTCGCCGGCGTCGCACCTCTCGTTGGTTTTATTGGCGGTGGTGTGGTTGGTGCGGGCGCCATGGACGTGATCGGGGTGCAGCGAGTGAAGGGCCGCGACATCGCGACGGGTGTTGTCCTGGGTGCCGCCACCGGGTTGGCGGCATTGTTTCTCTATCTCTCGACGACACACAGTTCAGCGACCGGCACTACGCAGTCGATTCTCTTCGGCTCAATCTTTACCGTGCAGTCCTCCACCTTGCCCGAAGTAGCGGTACTGAGCGCGGTTGTGCTCGTGACCCTGGCCGCGATTGGACGACCCCTGTTGCTCAGCTCAGTCAGTCCTGAGCTCGCGTCCGCTCGCGGGGTGCACCTGCGCACGATCGGACTGACGTTCATGGTGGTCCTCGCCGTATCAGTCGGTCTGTCGGCGATCGTCATTGGCTCCATCCTCTCGACGGCGCTCTTGATCGGTCCGCCCGCCAGTGCACTCAAACTGGCGCGTCGTTTTGGCGCGGGCGTGTTACTTGCAATTGGTCTGGGACTGGTCGCCACCGTGCTCGGCATCGTGCTGGCCTATGACAGTTACTACTGGTCCAGTTCGCATCGCGGACTGCCGGTGAGCTTTTTCGTCGTTGTCGTCGTGGTCGCTGAGTTCGTGCTGTCGAGTTTCATTTTCAAGTGGCGACGCGCGCGGACTCCCGTCGTGGTCCGCGCTGCGGTGGCCGACCACCCCGAGGGTTGGCACTGATTATGTTTTCGAGCTTCATGACCAATGCTTGGATCAGCGGGACGATCGTGGCCGTGCTCGCGGGCGCCGTGGGCTTCTTCGTGGTGCTGCGCGGCGCTTCCTTTCCGGCGCACGCGATTCCTAACGGCGCCTTCGCCGGCGCCGCCGGTGCCAATCTGCTCGGCATCAACCCGCTCTTTGGGCTCGTGTCGTTTGCCGTCATGGCTGCGTTGGGCATTGGCGTCACGAGTCGGCGCACCAGAAATGACGTGGCGACCGCCTTGTCGCTCGTGTTGATGCTGGCCCTCGGCGCGGCCTTTCTCACGCTCAGCACGCAGTACGAACCGGCGATCAACGCGTTGCTCTTCGGCGAGATCCTCGGCGTGAGCAGTAGCGAAATTCTGCCCGTCGTGGTGCTCGGTGCGTGTTGCATCGTCGCACTCGTGGTGCTCTTCCGTCCACTCGTCTTCACTTCGGTCACGCCCGAACTCGCAGAAGCGCGAGGTCTCAACAACACGATGATCGAGACACTGTTTCTGGTGGTACTCGCGCTGTCAACGGCCCTCACCGTTCCGGTCGTCGGCGCACTGTTGACCTTCTCGCTCATGATCGGCCCACCGGCGGCGGCCCGCTTGATGTCGTCACGTCCCAGTCGGGCCATTGCCCTATCTATAGGGCTCGCACTCTTGACGGTGTGGCTCTCGATCGCCGGTTCCTACACGTTCAATCTGCCGATCGGATTCTTTGTCGGCACGTTGGGCGCGGTGCTCTTCCTCGGCGCGCGCCTCTGGGGTTCGCGCCGGGCCCGGTCAACGCGTCTTCTCGTTGCGTAATCTGAGAACATGACGTCCGACGCGCAGGCCCTGCTGCTGGAGTGTCATTTCCCTGCTCCAGACACCACGGTGGACCTCGCCGTTTCCGGCGGACCGGACTCTTTGGGGCTGCTCCTGCTCGCATTGCAGGCCCAACTCGATGTGACCGTGCACCACGTCGACCACCACGCTCGCGCGACCAGCGGCGAAGACGCCACGCTGGTGCAGTCGCTATGTGCCGCTCTAAGTGTTGGTTTTGTTCGCCACGACGTGCACGTCGAACCGGGTGGGAATTTTGAGTCCCGAGCGCGCGGCGCGCGACGCAGTGCGATGCCCGAGGGCATCATGACCGGTCACACCATGGATGACCTCGTAGAAACGGTGCTGCTCAACATGTTGCGCGGTAGCGGTGTCGACGGCATGTCACCCATGGTCGATGACCCCACGAAGCCACTACGTGACGTTCGCCGGCGCGCGTTACACGACTTCGTCGCGGCGTCACCCTTCACGCCACTGCACGACGAGACGAATGACAGCGAGGATTTCCGACGAAATCGTGTTCGTCACGAACTACTGCCGATCATGGATGACGTCGCTGGTCGCGACGTGGTGCCACTGCTCGCGCGTCAGGCCAGCCTCATGCACGAAGAACGAATGTGGCTCAATGAATTAAGCCTCGCCGATCACATCACTGCGCTGCACGACGCTGACTGTCGGGAGTTGAGCACGTGGCCGAGGGCCCGACTGCGACGGTGGCTGCGGGTGCAACTGCGTAGCGCCGATAACGGCGACGGCACCCATCCGCCCACGGCGGACGAAGTGAAGCGTGCCATTGCCGTGGTGACCGGCGATGTGGTCGCCACCCAACTGAGTGGGGGTCGGCGACTCTCTCGGAGTGGTCAGCACCTGACGCTTCAGTAGCGCTCAACTACGCTGGCCACTCATGGGTAGTCATTCTTCAGACGATTTCACGGCCAAGTGGGCCGAGCACGACCTCGGTGAGGTCGTTGTTTCGGCCAAAGAGGTTCGCGACCGAATTAACGAACTCGGCAAACAGATCACCCTCGACTACGCGCAGAGCCCGCCACTGCTGGTCTGCGTCTTGAAGGGAGCCATTAATTTCATGGCCGATCTCATGCGCGCGATTGAACTTCCCGTCGAAGTCGACTTCATGGCGGTCTCGTCCTATGGCGCCGCCACCAAGACGAGTGGTGTCGTGCGCATTGTCAAGGACCTCGACGTGGACCTCGCCCAGCGCGACGTGCTCATTGTTGAAGACGTGGTCGACTCCGGCCTGACGCTCAACTACTTGCGCCAGTATCTCGGCGCGCGAGATCCCAAGAGCCTTGAAGTCTGCGCGCTGTTGCTCAAGGTGGGCGAGCAACGCGTCGAACAGTCGCTCAAGTACGTTGGCTTTTCCATACCGGCCGACTTCGTGGTGGGCTTCGGGCTCGACGTCAACGAGCGTTACCGCAATTTGGACGCGATTTACACCTACACCGGCGATGTCTAGACATGGTTGACCGTGACCGGGTCCAAGGTCTCATCCGTGAACTCTTAGAGGCAATCGGCGAGGACCCGCAGCGTGAGGGATTAGTCGAGACGCCGCGACGGGTGGCCGACATGTACGTCGAACTCTTCGAGGGTCTCGAAGCGGACCCCGGCGAGCATCTGCGTCTCACGTTCGAAGCGAGCCACGACGAGATGGTCATGGTGCGCGACATCCCCTTCACGTCGCTCTGCGAGCATCACCTCGTTCCCTTCACTGGACTGGCGCACGTGGCCTACCTGCCGGGCGAAGGTCGCATCACGGGCCTCTCCAAGCTGGCGCGACTGGTGGAGGGCTACGCCCGTCGTCTCCAGGTCCAAGAGCGCATGACCACCCAGATCGTCGAAGCAATGGAGCGCGAGTTGCATCCGCGCGGATCGATCGTGGTGATTGAGGCCGAACATTTCTGCGTTTCGATGCGCGGGGTCAAGATATCCGGATCGACGACCGTCACGTCCGCGGTGCGCGGCGTCTTTCGTGATGACGCTGCCTACCGGGCCGAAGCCCTGCAGTACATACATCAGCGAAGGTCTACGTGGCGCTAAGCCCGATGGTGATGGGCATCGTCAACGTGACGCCCGATTCGTTTTTTCCCGACTCTCGCACCTTGGCGCACAACGATGCGGTGGCGCGCGGCCGGTCGCATTTTCTCGCGGGCTGTGACATCGTCGACGTCGGCGGCGAATCCACGAGACCCGGCGCCATCGCGGTGGACGTTGATGAAGAGTTGGACCGGGTCCTCGACGTGATACTGACGCTCGCGAAAGAGGGTCCGGTGTCGGTTGATACGCAGAAGGAGGCCGTGGCTCGCGCCGCGGTCGATGCGGGCGCGAGCGTCATCAACGACGTCTCGAGTTCGCTCTGCGAAGTGGCCGGAGAGTTGGGCGTGGGCTACGTCGCCATGCATCGCCTGGGAGTGTCGGCGACCATGCAGGACAGCCCGACCTACGTCGACGTGGTGAGCGAGGTTGCTCGTTTCTTAGAGACCATGGCGGAGCGCGCGCGAGAGGCCAACGTGCCCCAACTCTGGCTCGATCCAGGCATTGGATTCGGCAAGACGGTTGAGCACAATCTGGCCCTGTTAGCCCACTGTGACCAGTTCGTGGCGCTGTCGCGCGAGTACGGGGCGGGCGTGCTGATTGGCACCAGCCGCAAACGGTTCCTGGGTGCACTCGGCAACGAGCAACTCGACGTGGATCAGCGTTTTGAGGGCTCGCTCGCCACCGCGGCGTGGGCCATGCTCCAAGGTGTCAGTATGGTTCGAGTACATGACGCCGTGGCCGCCGTGCAGCTACGTGAGTTGCTCGTACGACCTGTGCAGGAGGTAGTGGCGTGAGGGGCAAGTGGGCTGCGGGCATTCAGCCGCGAAGCTTCACCTGGGTCTACAAGGACATCTTGGCGGTGTCCGAGCGGCCCGGCGGCTCGACGACCGTGCACCGACGGGTTCGCCGCGACGAAGAGCTCTTGTGGCTCAAGCACCAGGGCTTCGGTCGAGTGATCTCGATCCTGCCGGTGATGCAGAACCTGAGCGCCTACTTCGAACACGGCTTGACCGCCAGTCACTACGCGCTACGCGGCGGCCCCCAACAGTCCGAAGTGTTGGAAGCCTGCTACCTCGACCTCGCGAATTCCATGAACAACAAGACCATGGTGCTGCTGCACAGCGACGAAGTGTCCGATCGCCTCTTGGGCGTGATCGCGGGGTACTTGGTGTGGTCCTCGCGCGTGCCCACCACGTCCATGGCCATTGCCTACGTGGAGCGACTCTTCAAGCGCTCGATTGGCCCCGACGGCCGTTCGGTGCTCTTCAACCTGCCCGAGATACAGGCGTGAGCGATCTGATTGAACTCCGCGAGCTTCGCTGCAGCGCCATCGTCGGCGTGTTAGCCGAAGAGCGCGTGCGGGCCCAGCCATTGGTGTTTGACCTGGACATCGAGCGGCCCTTCGAGGAGGCCGCGATGAATGACGACATATCGGCGACGACCAACTACGCGGACGTGTTGTCACTCACCGCAACGGTCGCCGCCGAAGGACGATTCCTCTTGCTCGAGACCCTGGCCCAGCGCGTGGCCCACGAGATCCTGTCCTACGACAAAGAGATCGTCTCGGTCACAGTGGCGGTGCGTAAGGTACGTCCTCCGGTCACCCAAGACGTCGCGAGTGTCGGCGTTCGTTGCACCGTCTCACGTACCTAGTGCGACGCTGCTACCTCTCGCTCGGATCAAACGTTGGCGACCGCGCCGAACACCTCGCCGCCGGCCTTGAGATTGTCTGCGCCAACGATGTCGCGCGTACGTCCCAGGTCTACGAGACCGAGCCGGTTGGCGGCGTTGAGCAAGATGACTTCTGGAACATGGTGGTCGAGATAATTTCTCACGCGACGCCGCGTGCACTGCTCGAGCGCGCGCGAGCGGCTGAAGTTGCGCGGGGACGTACCCGTGACGTGCGTTGGGGCCCGCGAACCCTGGACGTCGACGTGCTACTCGTGGGTAATGAGTCGAGTGACGATCCCCTGATCCTGGTGCCGCACCCGCGACTTTTCGAGCGATCATTCGTGCTGGTGCCCCTGCGCGAACTGGCCCCCGACTTGGTGAGTGACGCGCAATTGCTTGCCGGCGTCGGCAGGGTTCGCGCACTGGGTACACTCGAAACGTTGCGCTAACACCGAACGGCACCCGACCAGGGGCTGGAACGGATCGGAGCAGATATGAACATAACCATCGTGGGCGCCGGGCGAGCCGGTGGTTCCTTCGCGGGTGCCTTGAAAAGGGCCGGTCACGACATCACCCTGGTGCACCACGACGAACTGAACGATTTCGCCGACGCACAACTGATTCTGCTGACCGTGCCTGATGACGCGATTGGCGACGTCGCCTCGCGGATCGCGCCCGACGCCAACCGGGTGGTGGCCCACGTGGCCGGCTCGTTGACGTTAGATGTGTTGTCGATGCACCCCCGTGTCGGCTCCATGCACCCCTTGGTGCCGCTGCCCTCGGGAGAGCTCGGGGCTCAACGGCTCTTCGGCGCGACGTACTGCGTGCAGGGTGACGATCTACTCGTCGACGTCGTGCGCACACTTGAGGGTCGAGTCATCACACTGCGAGACGATCAGCGCACGGCCTATCACGCGACGGCCTCCGTGGCGGCCAATCACCTGGTGGCGCTGATGGGCCACGTGGGGAACTTGGCGGAGTCGGCGGGACTGAGTCTCGAAGACTTCCTGCCGCTCGCCCAACAGGCGTTGGCCGACGTCGTCGCCGTTGGCCCACACGCGGCGCTCACGGGTCCCGCGTCACGTGGCGACATGGCGACCATCGACGCGCACCTCGCCGCGATCCCCGAATCGGAGCGCTCGACCTACGTGGCCCTCGCGAACGCGGCCTTCGAACTGGCCGAGCTGCGCCGATCACAGTCGATTGTCTGATGGAACAACTGAGCAGCATCGAAGCGTGGCGCAACTACGCCAATGACCAGCGCGCGTTCGGTCACCGCGTGGCGCTGGTGCCCACCATGGGCGCGCTGCACGACGGGCACGCGTCGCTCTTTCGCGCCGCGAAGGCCAGCGGCGACGTGGTGATCGCGACCATCTTCGTCAATCCCCGTCAGTTTGGCAACGCCGCTGACCTGAAGTCCTATCCGCGCACGCCGCACGAAGACGCGGTGCTCGCCAAGGAGAACGGCGTCGACTGTTTGGTTGAGCCACTACTCGAAGAGATGTGGCCCGACTACCCCCACGCCACCTCGACCACGGTCTCGGTGCACGGGATCGGCGACTGCTTAGAGGGCGCTGACCGACCGGGACACTTCGATGGGGTCGCGAGCGTGGTGACGAAACTGTTCGCGGTCACGGGCTCGTGTCACGCCTACTTCGGCGAGAAGGATTTTCAACAGCTGGCGGTCGTTCGCCAGATGGTGCGCGACCTCTCGCTGCCGGTGCAGATCATTGGGTGTCCCATTGTTCGCGACCCCGACGGCCTCGCGATTTCCAGTCGAAACGGTCAACTGAGTGCCAGTGGTCGCGAGCAGGCCGTGGCGATCTCACGGGCGTTGCGCGCGCTCGACGTACCGGGCCCGCCGTCAACGCTGCGCCGTCGCATGCGCGAGGTGCTCGACGATGCGCACGTGGCGACGGCGTACGCCGAGATTGTCCATCCGACAACGTTCGTGGTCGCCAACGACGGCGACGTGGGTGAGTTTCGCGCGCTGATCGCGGGCACTGTCGAAGGCGTACGACTCATTGACAATGCCCCGGTGAGACTCAGTTCCAAGGAGGCCTGATGCTGCTCGCGATCGACGTGGGAAATACCGAAACGGTGATCGGGCTCTTCGGACCCGACCATCCGACCGCACCGGACGCTATGGGTTTTGCGCGCGCCAGTGGCGAGCGCGGCCTCGCCTATCACTGGCGAATCTCTACCGTTGCCGAACGTACACCCGACGAGTTGGCGATGGTGCTCACGCAACTGCTCGACCTCGAGGGGCTCGACCTGCGCGCGGCGGTCACCGCGATTGCGATTGCCTCGTCGGTACCGGGCGTCACCACGCAACTGCGCCGCATGGCCAATCGCTGGTTCTCGGAACTCGACGTCACGGTCATTGGTCCGGGCACCAAGTCCGGCATGCCCATTCTCTACGACAACCCTCGCGAGGTTGGCCCGGACCGCATCGCCGACGCCGTGGGCGCGTACGACCTCTATCCCGGTTCTTCCATCGTGGTCGACCTGGGCACGGCAACGGTCTTTGACGTCATCAGTGCCAAGGGTGAATACCTTGGCGGTGCCATCGCGCCCGGGGTGGCCATCTCCCTGGATGCGCTCTACTCGCACGCGTCGGCACTGCGTTCGGTCGAACTGCTTGAACCGCGCTCGGTCATTGGCCGCACGATGATTGAATCCATCCAGTCCGGGGTGCTCTACGGCTTCGCCGCGCAGGTCGACGGCATGGTCGAACGGATCTTGACCGAGATTGGCGAAGCGACCGTGATCGCCACAGGCGGCCTCGCGGGGCTGGTCGCGCCGCACACCAAATACGTTGCCCACGTCGAACCGTGGCTAACCCTGCACGGATTGCGTATCGTTCATGAACGTAATCACTCTCGAGAGGACTCATGAACCCGCCGTATACCTTTGCCCATAGTGCCCACGCGGGTGATCTGCAAACTACCTACTCTCACTTAAGCGACGGCGAGGAGTCGGGCGCCACCGTGAACGTGGCCGGGCGCGTGATGTTGCTGCGCACCCAGGGCAAGCTGGCCTTCGCGACGATGCGCGACGCCACCGGGGAGATTCAACTCTTTGCGCTTCAGTCACTCACCGAGGAGTTCGATGAATTCGTCAAGATCCATCTCGGCGACTGGGTGGGGGTGACCGGCGAAGTCGTGCGCACCAAGCGCGGCGAGCTCTCGGTGAAAGTGACGTCCTGGGTGCGTTTAGCCGAAGCCCTACGCAACTTCGGCGACAAGTGGGCCGGCATCTCGGACTTCGACTTGCGTTACCGCCACCGCGAGGCCGATCTGTGGGCGAACGCGACGACACGCACGTCACTGCTTCGTCGCAGCGCGATGATCCGCTCGGTGCGCGAGCGTTGCTGGGCCGCCAACTTCGTCGAAGTGGAGACACCCATTTTGAACGCCATTCCCACGGGCGCCCCGGCCCGACCATTCAAGACGTATCACAACGCGCTCGACAGTGACTTCTACCTGCGCATCGCGCCCGAGCTGTGGTTGAAGCGTTTGGTCGTGGGCGGATTCGAACGGGTCTTCGAACTCGGTCGGGTCTTTCGCAACGAGGGCGTGAGCCCGCGCCATAACCCCGAGTTCACCATGCTCGAGCTCTACGCGGCGTACTGGAACTTCGAGGACATGATGGCCTTTACCGAAGAGCTGGTCGCTGGAGTGGCGCTCGACGTTTTGGGTACCACCGAAGCGACCTACCAGGGCCGGCCCTTCTCATTCGCTACTCCCTGGCCCCGACGCACCATGGCCTCGCTCGCCAGTGAGGCGGTGGGCGAGGACGTCTCGGTGCACACGTCACGCGAGCACTTGGTGGAATTGCTCGAACAGCGAGAAGTCGTCGTGCATCCGTCGTGGGGGCCGGGACGATGCCTGGCCGAACTCTTTGAGGTGACCTGTGAAGAGAACTTATGGGATCCCATCTTTGTGACCGAATTCCCGATTGAGGTGTCACCGCTGTCACGTCGCCACCAAGAGGACGGTGACGTGGCCGAGCGTTTCGAGTCGTACGCCGCCACGCGCGAAATCTCCAATGGCTTCAGTGAGCTGATCGACCCGGTCGACCAGCGCGCACGATTTGATGAGCAGGCCCGCTTGGCCGCGGCCGGCGATGACGAGGCCATGCTCATCGACGAGGACTACATCAAAGCGCTCGAGTGGGGACTGCCGCCCACGGCGGGATTGGGGCTGGGCATGGACCGACTCGCGATGTTGATCGCCGACGAGGCGAACATTCGAGAGATCATTGCCTTCCCGACGCTCAAGCCGCTGCGGGACTAGTAGTTCGGCAAGTCCTCTAAGAGCAACTCTATGAGCGAGCCGAAGCCTCGGCGAAGCGGCTCACTGGGAACACCCTCTAACGCCTGGTGGGCTTGGGCGAGGTAGCGCTGCGCGGAGGAAATGGTCTGCGTGATGCCGTCGGTCGCGATGACGAGTTTGCGCGCACGCTCGCGGTCGTCATCGTTGAGCGAGGCGCCGAGCAGGCTGCGCAGTTCGTCGCCCAGGTTGGCGTCGCGCAGGGCAAAGAGGGTGGGCAGGTTGTAGATCCCTTCGGCGAGGTCTTGACCGGCCGGCTTGCCCAACTGATTTCCGGTCGCCACCACGTCCAAGATGTCGTCTCGCAACTGATAGACCATCCCGAAGCAGCGGCCGAACTCGGTCAGTGCGGCGGACTCTTTTTCGTTGAGCCGTGCCGTGAGGGCTCCCATACGACAACTCGACGCCATGAGCGACGCGGTTTTGCCCTCAATGGCTTCGAAGTAGTCGGCCTCGGTGCGCTCAATGGAATACGCGGTGCGCACCTCAGAGACCTGGCCCCTCGTGAGCCAGGCGAGGGTGCGCGCGAGCAGTCCCGCGGCGTCCGCGCCCAAGTCGGCCGCGATGGTGGCCGAACGCGCCATGAGGTAGTCACCGGCGACAATGGCGATCAGGTTGCCGTAGCGCGCGTTCACGCTGTCGACGTTGCGGCGAATGTCGGCTTCATCCATGACGTCGTCGTGATAGAGCGAGGCCAGGTGCATCAGCTCGAGGGCCACGGCGCCCAAGAGGTCATCCTGGCTCGCCGGACGCTCGCCGCTCGTGGCTGACGCGATGGCCAAAAGTGGGCGCAAACGCTTGCCGCCGGCATAAATAAGGTGCGTGGTAACCGAATCCAAGTACTCGTCACCGAAGATAACCGACTCGGCGAGCAGGGTTTCGAGGCGTGCGAGGTCGGTTTCAACCGAAATAAGCCTGAGTCGCTCGTGAAGGTTCACTTTGTACACCTTATTTGGTATTCGTAGCGCCCTTAAAGGTGATGGTCGAAGTCGCCGGGTCGGCCGATACACTTTTACTAGGAAACGCTTAAAGGAAGACACTTGTTCGAACGATTTACAGACCGTGCACGCCGAGTGCTCGTACTCGCTCAGGAAGAAGCGCGCGAGCTCAACCACGCCTTCATTGGCACCGAACACATCCTGTTGGGTCTCATTCGCGAAGGCGAAGGAGTCGCCGCCAAGGCGCTCGAGTCGCTCGGGGTCACATTTGAGGCCGTGCGCGAAAAGGTCGAAGAGGCCATTGGCGCGAACACCAATCCTTCGCCCGGTTCGCCCCCCTTTACCCCCCGGGCCAAGAAGGTTCTCGAGTTGTCGCTTCGTGAGGCCCTGCAGTTAGGGCACTCCTACATTGGTACCGAGCACATGCTGCTCGGACTGGTGCGCGAGGGCGATGGCGTCGCGGCCCAGGTCCTCAACGACCTCGGCGCCGACATGGCGCGCGTGCGCACCCAAGTGATTCAAATGATGTCCGGTCAGAGCGGCAAGGAGTCCGGTTCTTCGGGCTCATCGAGCGGTCAGAAGAGCGACCCCGAATCGGCCGGAGGATCGGCCGTTCTGGACCAATTTGGCCGTAATCTCACGCAATTTGCCCGTGAGGGCAAGTTGGACCCGCTCGTCGGACGTGAAAAAGAAGTTGAGCGCGTCATGCAGATCCTCTCGCGACGCACCAAGAACAACCCCGTGCTCATTGGCGAGCCCGGCGTTGGTAAGACCGCAATCGTCGAGGGCCTGGCCCAGATGATTGTTTCGAACCAGGTGCCCGTCACCCTCGCCGACAAGCAGCTCTACACGCTCGACCTGGGTGCCCTCGTCGCCGGCAGCCGCTACCGCGGTGACTTCGAAGAGCGCTTGAAGAAAGTCTTGAAGGAGATCCGCACGCGCGGCGACATCATTCTGTTCATCGACGAGATCCACACCCTGGTTGGTGCCGGTGCCGCTGAAGGCGCCATTGACGCGGCCTCGATCTTAAAGCCCATGTTGGCGCGCGGTGAACTCCAGACCGTCGGCGCGACCACCATCGACGAGTACCGCAAGTACATCGAAAAGGACGCCGCCTTAGAGCGCCGTTTCCAGCCCGTCAAGGTTGAACAGCCCTCGGTTGCCATGACCATCGAGATCCTGAAGGGCCTGCGCGAGGTCTACGAGGAGTTCCACGCCGTCAAGATCACCGACCAGGCCCTCATCGCCGCAGCGAACCTATCGGACCGCTATATTTCCGACCGATTCTTGCCCGATAAGGCCATTGACCTCATTGATGAGGCCGGTAGCCGCCTGCGGATCCGGCGCATGGACACCCCGCCCGCGGTCAAGCGGTTCGACGAGGACATTGCTCGCGTGCGCTCGGACAAAGAGTCGGCCATGGAGAGCGGCGCCCTCGAGCAGGCCAAGGCCCTCGAAGAGCAAGAGCGCGGCTTAGTCGCGCGCAAGAACGAGCTGGACTCGGCGACCAAGGCCACCGGCAGCGAAGCCTTTGACCTCGTTGACGAAGAGACCATCGCCGAAGTGCTGGCCGTGTGGACCGGCATCCCGGTCTACCGACTGACCGAAGAAGAGACCTCCAAGTTGCTGCGCATGGAAGACGAGTTGCACAAGCGCATCATTGGCCAGAATGAGCCGATCATCGCGTTGAGTCGCGCTATCCGTCGTACGCGCGCCGGTCTCAAAGACCCCAAGCGTCCCGGTGGATCCTTTATCTTCCTCGGCCCGACCGGCGTGGGTAAGACCGAACTGGCCAAGACCCTGGCCGAGTTCCTCTTTGACGACGAGGACGCCATTATCCAACTCGACATGAGTGAGTACATGGAAAAGCACTCGGTCAGCCGCTTGGTGGGCTCGCCTCCCGGATACGTGGGCTACGACGAGGGCGGTCAGTTAACCGAAGCCGTTCGTCGCAAGCCCTTCTCCGTGGTGCTCTTTGACGAAGTCGAAAAGGCGCACCCCGACGTCTTTAACACCCTGCTGCAGATCCTCGAAGACGGTCGTCTGACCGACGCGCAGGGCCGGGCCGTGGACTTTAAGAACACAATCCTGATCATGACGTCCAACCTCGGTACGGCCGACCTGCGTAAGGCAGCGATTGGATTCGGCACGGGTTCGGACCTCTTGACCCACGAGCGCATGAAGGAAAAGGTCCACACGGCCTTAAAGGCGCATTTCCGTCCGGAGTTCCTCAACCGAATCGACGACATCATTGTCTTCCACGAACTGACCAAGGAAGAAGTGATGGCAATCGCCGATCTCTTCGTGACCCGTCTTCGCGACCAGCTGGCCGTGCAGGGTCTCGGTCTCGAGCTGTCTGCCGCCGCGCAGGGCTTCCTCGCCGACAAGGGCTACGACCCCGAGTTGGGTGCGCGTCCACTGCGCCGGGCCATCCAGCAGTACGTCGAAGACGTGCTGAGCGAGAAGATCCTCTTTAAGGAGTTCCACGCCGGTCAGACGATTGTCGTTGACGCCACCGAAGGCGCCGACGGACTGGAACTGACCTTCGAAGGTGTTGAGGGCCTACCGCCCTCAGTTGACTTCGAAGATCTCTCCCATAACGAATAGGCAGCGTCACAGCACCCTTCTACTCTCACCAGAGTGAAGAGTCACGTCATTCATGTCTGTCGCGAGTGCGGCACCACCTCTCCTCGCTGGGCCGGCCGTTGTGCGGGTTGCGGGGAGTGGAACACGCTCGATGAGGAACGCACGTCATCCAAGCCTCGGTCAGTAACGGGACTGAGCACCACGTCACTTCGCGACGCGGGTGACATCACCCACACGCTGACCTCGACGGGCGTCGGCGAACTGGACCGGGTCCTCGGTGGCGGGTTCGTTGGCGGATCAACCACGTTGCTCTTTGGTGAGCCGGGTGTGGGCAAGTCAACGTTGGCCTTAATGTCGCTGTGCGCGCTGGCCCGTCTCGGTAACCCGGTCCTCTTGATCGCCGCCGAGGAGTCCGTCCCCCAGGTCGCCGAGCGAGCCCGCCGCGTAGGCGAGGTGCCGAACGGTCTGGACGTCGCGTCGACGACCGATGTCGGCGCCGCGGAGCAATTGATCGCTGAGCGGCGACCGACACTCTGTGTTGTTGACTCGATCTCGGCCATGAGCGACGACGCGTTGGCGAGTGTCGCCGGATCCGTGCCGCAAATCCGACACGCCGCCGAGCGACTCTGCGCCACTGCCAAATCAACCGGCACGGCCTTGATCCTGGTGGGTCACGTGACCAAGGACGGCGAATTGGCCGGTCCGAGAACGTTAGAGCACCTCGTCGACACGGTGGTGCGCATCGAGGGCGACCGCCACGGCACGCTACGTTTCATCCGGGCGATGAAGCACCGGTTCGGTCCGACCGGCGAGGTTGGACTCTTAGAGATGGTCCACGAAGGGTTGCGCGACCTGCCCGACGCCGCCCTCAGTCTTCGTGGACCTCAGTTAGACGTGCCCGGCGTGGTCTTTACCGTCACCAATGACGGCTCGCGGTCCCTGCTCGTCGAGATGCAGGCTCTGGTGGCGTCCAGTTCCGTGTCACCGCGACGAGTGGCCCACCAGGTCTCGTCCCAGCGCCTGTCGCTGCTGCTCGCGGTATTAGAAGCCCGCTGTCAGATTGACACGAGCGCCTCAGACGTCTTCGCTGCGACCGCCGGCGGGTTGCCCGCCAATGAACCGGGCGTCGACGTGGCCTTGGCCCTCGCCGTCGCGTCGGCCGCGAAGAACTTTGCCGTGCCGGGTGGTCTGGCGGCCATGGGCGAGGTGGGCCTCGCCGGCGAGCTGCGCGCCATTTCCGGTCTCACGCTTCGGGTGCGCGAAGCCCACCGTTTGGGTGCCACGGCCGTCATCGTGCCGGCGCAGGGCGAACTCGATGATGTCCCTGGTGTCCGGGTGCATCGCTGTGCCAGCCTCTCGCAAGCCATCGCCATTGCCCAAAACAGTACGAAATAGCCCAAAACCTGGTACAATAGATAGCCCCCTAAAGCCCGTTCTGGGCGTATTTCTATTGAGGAGAACCTTGTCCACCACTGTTCGCAAGTACAAAAAAGGCGATCGTCTCGTCTACCCCCACCACGGCGCCTGCACCGTGGAAAAGATTGAGAAAATGACGGCTTTTGACGTCAAGCAGGACTATTTGAAGCTCAAAGTGGCCTACACCGACCTGGTGTTGATGGTCCCGGTCGCCAACGCCGAGTCCGTTGGCCTGCGCGACGTCATCAACGACGAAGAGGTTGAAGAGGTCTTTGCCGTTTTGCGCAAGAAGGAAGCGCGCATGCCCACCAACTGGTCGCGCCGCTTCAAGAACCACTCCGAGAAGCTGCGTTCGGGTGATATCTACCAAGTCGCTGAAGTGGTCCGCAACCTCTCGATCCGTGACAAGGACAAGGGACTATCCGCCGGAGAAAAGCGCATGCTGACCCGCGCCCGCCAGATTCTCGTGTCCGAGTTGACCTTCGCGCTCAACGTGGACACAGAAGCGGCTGAAGAAAAGCTCGCCTCGGTCCTGCCGTAGTCATGTCGGTCGCCGCCGTGGTTGTGGCCGGCGGCCGCGGAACTCGTTTTGGCGGAGCCAAGCAGTTCGCCCAGCTCGGCGACGATACCGTGAGTGCGCACAGTGTGCGCCACGCTCGATCGGTCGCGTCGTTGGTGGTCCTGGTCACCACCGAGGACTATTCGGGCAACGGTGAGGGTGCTGACGTCATTGTTGTCGGCGGGGCTACACGCGCTGCCTCAGTGCGCGCCGGACTGGCGCACTGCAGTGACGCTGACATCGTGGTGGTCCATGACGCAGCGAGACCGATGGCCACTCCCGGACTCTTTCGTTCGGTCGTCCAGGCAGTGCTCGATGGCGCCGACGCCGCGGTCCCTGGCCTGGCGATCACGGACACCGTAAAGGACGTCGACAGTGACGGTTCGGCGAGTGTCATCCGCGCCACCGTGCCACGCGAGGGACTCGTCACCGTTCAGACGCCTCAAGCGTTTCGCCGTGCGTTGCTGGTGCAAGCCCACGCGTCGGCGCCCGAGGCGACCGATGACGCCGCGCTCGTCGAGGCACTCGGCGCCCGTGTTGTCGTCGTGCCGGGTGAAGAGCAGAACATCAAGATCACCGTGCCCAGCGACCTGCAAAGGGCTGCCCGTCCTAACGGCCGTCATTCCATCAGGATTGGTCACGGCATCGACGTTCATCCAATCAGCGACGACCCCACGCGGGTGTTGATGCTCGGTCTGGTGTTGATTGAGGGTGCTCCCGGCCTCGTGGGACACTCGGACGCTGACGTGGCCACCCACGCGTTGTGTGACGCCTTGCTCGGCGCCGCCAACCTCGGCGACCTCGGTCGCCACTTTCCCGATGATGACCCGGACTTTGAAGGTGTTCCGTCACGCCGCCTGCTCGAAGAGACAGTCGTCCTCGTGGCTGACGCCGGCTTTCGCGTGACGTCGGCCGACATCACGATCATCGCCGAGCGACCAAAATTGGCGCCGTTTATGGCGACGATGGCAGCCGAGCTTTCGGCTCTTGTGGGCGTGCCGGTGTCGGTCAAGGCCACCACCACTGAAGGACTTGGAGCACTCGGTCGCGTCGAAGGCATCGGGGCAACGTCCGTCGTGCTTGTTGAAGCAACATCGTGAGTCCCCGTCCAACACCACGAAAGGGTGCACCCGGTCCCAGGGGCCGAGCGCCAAGAGCGGGCGGACGCCCCAGCGGTGTTGGTCCGAATGCGGGAACGCGCAGAGCCCCGAGTCGTGACAAGGAGGGTCTCGGTGGTGAGCAGGTCGAAGGACGTCACGCGGTACTAGAACTCCTCAAGGCCCGTCGCCGGGCCGTGCAGCGAGTCTTTGTCGCCGATCAGCAGGACCCTTCTGACATACTCGACGCCATTGAACTCGAAGCGCAACGCCAACGCGTGCCAGTCCAAGTTATTTCGATGGCTCGTCTCGACCGTGAAGCTCGCACCGAAGGACACCAAGGCGTGATGGCGATTGCGGCTCGATTGGAGACGGTAGGACTCGAATCACTGCTCAAGAACAAGCGTCCGTTTCTGCTTGTCTGTGATGGTGTCACCGATCCACGCAACCTGGGCGCCATGCTGCGCAGTGCCGACGGCGCTGGAGTCACGGGAGTCATCGTGCCGCGGCACCGTTCGGCGCGCATCTCACCCACGGTCACCAAGACCGCGGCGGGAGCGATTGAGTACTTGACGTTCTGTGATGTCGGCGGCATACCGGCGGCAATCGAACAACTTAACAAGGTTGGTGTCTTAACGGTCGGGCTCGCAGGAGAGTCTCGCGATTCGATCTACGATCTCGATCTCGGCTCCGTGCCAGTCGCGCTCATCGTGGGGGGCGAAGAAAAAGGTTTGTCGGCGCTGACGCGTAAACGCTGCGCCGCGGTTGTCTCGATCCCGCAACTTGGAAAAATTAGTTCACTCAATGCGGGTGTCGCGGTCTCGGTTGCCGCTTTTGAGGTGTCGCGTCAGCGCGCCCTGCACCAATAGACATTCTGAACTTTTCATCTATTACGTCGCCGAAGTTGTGGACTTGTAGTTTTGCGCCACTTGTAATATTTGGTGTGTAGTTCTTGTACGTTTTACGTTGCCAACACCCTGACGGTCGTTCATCCTGTTGACGTGGCTTTTTTCCGCG
>Ga0182015_10003349_pt1 | contig 18097 bp, 14 predicted proteins | sample 712P3MmetaG_FD_120478 | JGI IMG/M metagenome (GOLD analysis project Ga0182015, IMG submission 120478) | Permafrost microbial communities from Stordalen Mire, Sweden - 712P3M metaG | ecosystem: Environmental > Terrestrial > Soil > Wetlands > Permafrost | place: Sweden: Stordalen | collected...
GGAACTGAGGAGTGAACGCTGAACTCAGGCACGAATCAAGCGAACATTCGCTTGGTCTTCGTTCATTAGGGCGAAACTTCTACACGGGCAAGGCAGACCCGATCAGGCCGTAGGCCAAAATCAAGAGCACGATCGACGCCACGATGACATAGAGGCGATCGTGCTCCTCTGCAAATCCGAAGATAGAAAATGCGACCCGCGCGACCGGAGTCGCGATAAGCAATAGCAAGTTGGCGCAAAGCAGATTGAATTAAGCGATCCAGGTCACGGATATCCGGAGTCCAAAGACCGTTCCTCGAGATAGCCTCGAGCATATGCTCTGTTCTTGTAGGCCGCCAGCCCCCGGACGTTCCACCTTAATGGACTTTTCGGCAATTGACATCCATTGGTTTCTTCGCAGTCAACGTGGTTCTTGAGCATTGCCGTTCGACGGAGGCAGGCCGGACGGAGTGATCTGAGATGTATCCGGCCGGGCGTTTATGACTTCGCTGGAAAATCGAGCTGGCTGGGGACGATACCCATTACGCGTGCGGATCTTGTATTTCTTCAGACCGTCACCCACTAGTTTTACCGTGATCGCACGCCAGCCGGAGTTGGGATTAGGCTTTGGATAGTAGCTTAAAGAATAAAGGTGAGCTAAGTCGTCCCGGATGGCAGCAAAGGCGCGCTTTTCGTCCCTCCAGTTTTTGGCAAAGTAAGCCTTACCACCCGTGGCCGCAGTCATGCGATCAAATACGACGGTGGAGACTGGCTCCAACTTGGCTTCTTGAGTACTGATCATGTAAATCGAGACGCCTGCGGACTGAGCAAACTCTGCGACATCCTCAGGAGGCACTACGCTGGAGTTGTCCGGACCGTTGGAGAACACGACCACGACTTTCCTGCCTTGGTACTGGGTCGCATCCTTCACCGTGAGCAGCAGGGTGTTGTAGAGTGCTGCCTCGTCTCCGGCCACAGTCGAGCGCACGGCATGCAGAATCTGACTCCGGTCTGAGGTAAGAGGGGCACCTCGAGAGAGATCCCGGTTGTAGGAATAGAAGGCAATTTTGTCCGCGCTTTCCAGCGAACGCACAAACTCGGCAATTGCATCTTGCGCGAAGACGAAGCCGCGGTACATGTAGTTGCTGGTATCAAACAGAACGAATACATTGGCACCGGCTACCAACGAGTTGAGAGTGTGAGGCGAGTCCCCGGCATTAGAGACCATGGTCGAGCCACTGGCCGGGTTTCCAGGTGTTTCAGCCTCTGCAGGCTCAACCACCCTAAGCACAGGTTCATTGCCTTCCGCAAAGGTGGCCACCTTCTCAGCAATCCCATCCTCAACGACAGTAAAATCTTTGGGACGCAAGCCCGTAATATAGTTTCCATCCTTGTCGGTCACCGCGACATTGAGCTGTACCAGGTTAACTATCACGTGAACATCGGGGCTCTCCTGAGCTTCGACTCCGACGCATAGCCCAAGGAACAGACAAAGAAACCGAAGAGAGTTCGTCGACATAATGCGTAAATTCCTACTCTGCGAGCCCCATCTACGTGGATCGCTGCTTTGCCGCCAGTGATGGCGGCAGGTACCTCACGGACCAGTCGCACCGGAAATCGAAAGTGAAGCGATCCTGCCCTTCTGAAAGTCTTCGCCGGTTTCGTGCATCGCGCGAAGCAGCGCCGGCCAGTCTTCAAAGTCGGTCGCGGAGATCTTTTCCACCATGCGTCGGGTCAACTGCGGTACCAGGTGGTTTAGCGTTACAGCTGATTGGCCGGCTTCATCGGCCAGACGTGCCCAGTAGAGATTGGGCGAATCCCAAGATTCCGCCAGAAAACGGCTGGGAGTTCCCTCGAACGCGGGCAGGAGTCCGACATTCAGCAGTTCACGGCCGTACGTTTGAGCATAGCTAGGATGCGGCACACCAAAATCCTGCGACAAACGCTTCCAGTTAACCTGTTCGGGATGCTGGCGCGACAGATCTTGCAGTTCCTGTGTCGCCGTTCCCCACGAACGAGTTTCTGCCGGGAATCTGCGCTGAAACTCCGCTGTCAGATAGAACGTATCCGAGGGAGCCATGCGAGCGAGTACCTCCGATACGCGGCTCGCCCGTAGACCCTGTTCAATTTGCTCTGAGCGCTGGGGCGTCACACGATCCGATAGGATCGTTATGACTTTGCCCCGTAGTTCCTCGTCTTTTGCGGAAGCGGTAAGGAGTTCCTCCCCAGTTCGCTGATATAGGGTGACCGCGTGAAGCTCGTTCTGGCTGACGTCCCACCAGCGCGGCAAGATCGCGTTGGTTAACAGACCCGGCGTTAATTCCTTCCAGATGAGAGCCTGGACATTCTCCGGCGAAATAAAGTCCTCTTCGAGATCAGCAAGGACATATGGCAGATCGGCAAGAGAGCCAACAAAATGAGCGCCTCCGCCGGCGGGGGTACCTTGGCCAAAGAGTTGCGGTGCCTGCCACACCGTCTTTATTCCGCCGACTGTTTCTGCGGCGAAGTCGTGGGAGCGGACGAGGAGCGGGTTATTGTGGAGAGCCTGGGAGCCGGGTGGCTCGTAATAAGCGTAGTTCAAACCGACCAGCGTGTCCCTCAAGAAGGAAGCGAGCTGACCCCGAGCCTCTTCGAGTTGTGCGTGTGAAGGCGCGGGAGACTTGAGTACCTTTGCCACGTCGGTTCGCATCTGTACTTCGGTGTGACGGTTGTTATAGATCCCGGCAGCCCATTCGCTTCTCTCACCGCCGGTGAAAATCGGTTGCGGCATCTCGAATTCGCGCATCTCACCAGCCCGACGGATCGCGAATTCGTTCAGCATTTTCCCTTGACCTTTTTCGGCCAAGGCATCGCCCAACACAAGCAGTGTGTCAAGGGAAACCAATCGTTGGTCGTCCAATACAGACCGGATTCTGATAGCAAGGTGCTGGTGGATCTTCATTCCTTCAGAACTGGTCTGCCGAGGTCCTGCCAGCACCTCGATGATTTCGTCCTGAGAAACTCTCGCTTCGCCAGTGGCAAACCGAAACGCTTCTCCAAGGGAAGCTCGCCCCGCGTCATACAGCTGGGCCGCCGATCGGATTCCGCTGAATGGCTTGATCACCTGCTGCCACGAATCATTCAGCCGCAGGTTCGAAATCTGTCCCTGCCGGGCAAGGATCTGCCAGATTCCGACATTCGCCTGAAACGTACCGAGCGCGTTGCCGCGCAATGGATGGGGAAGGTTGCTCAGCGCTTCAGCCGTGTCCAGGAACAGGACAATCGACGCGTCACTCAACTCCTGAAACTCAGAGAAGATCCGGTACTGATCACTAAACTCGTCGAACTTATGCGCTAACAGGCGCACTGTCGCGGGAGCCAAGCGATGTTGGGGAGCCCGTAGGCTCTCAAGTTCGCTGGTCGCAAGATATATCTGCACCGGGCCTTCATCGGTCGTCGCCCGGGAGAAGGCAAACATCGCCTGGATGAGCTGATCCGGGCTGGCCGGCCGGTTCATGCGCGTGCCCGGACGGCGCATCACGCTGTTGTGGCGAAGAATATCTTTCCACACCTCAAGATTTCCAGGCACAAGCGGTTCACCGGTAGGCTCCAAGTGAAGCCGAGTGACCAAAAGCAGAAGCGCAGGGGCCGGCCTGAATATGCCGGTGGTCGCACTCGCTGAAGAATCCGAACTCCGCAGGGCATCGTAGAAAAGCCGCAGGCGATGCGATTCAGTGAAATATACCTGCTGATTTCCTCTCACCCGTGAAAGCACGTCAAAGTAAGCCATCAGCCAGCCCTTGTCCCTGGACAGCAATCTCTGGACGAAGACTTCAGGCGAGGCCGGGCCAGCCCCCACCAAATCCTTCCACGCAGATTCTGCCCCCGCCCCTCCCGGAACGATAACCCGGTCCGCGCGAACGCAGAGGTGGTTCCCGTAAAAATCGAGAACGGGGGCATAAGTCAGCAATTTCCTGATCCCAAACGATCGATACAAAAACTGATCGGTTTCCGAATCCAGCTTGGAAAGGGCCCAGTACAGGCGTGCTACCGCCGGATCGCTCAGGATCGTATCCAGCAGATCCTTGCTGGTTTCTTTGTAATTCTTGCTACTGGCCATTGTCCAATCGCCAGCGGCGAATATCACCGGCACCGCAGAAGCCATGTAGGGGTACGCGAAAGGACTGCCTCCTTGCAGGGTGCGCTCTAGTTCGAGGAGAGGAAATCCGGAATCGATCGTCAGGAAAGCCCGGTCAGGATCCGCCGTCTGCAAAGAAGTTCCCCGCGTTCCACAGTCTGGCCGGGTCCGATAACCGAGGATGCGTAGAAGCGGTTTCGCATCATCACAATTTGAAACTCGAATCATGCCTCCGTTCGCCAAGACTGACAGCTCTCTGGCTTGGACGACATAGCGGCCCAGCAGGATGAGAAACTCAGTCTGTTTCTTGGAGCTGTCATACCCCTCCATAAAGACGTTTCGGCTCAGCAAGGGCACCACTTCCTCGGGTGCAATCTTTTGACTGATACCCGCCATGCGTAGAAAAGAACGCAGCGGCCCCGGGATCATGAATTCCGCCGCGGGGGCAACCGGTCTGTCTGCTGGAGGCGAAGTTGCAGCCGCCTCGGATGGGCCCGAAAGATCGGATGGGCCCGAAAGAGCTGAGTTAGCAGAGTCCGCTGCGTTGATAGATAGACAACAAGAGAAGACTGAAGCTACTACAAGAGTGGAGAGGCAAAGAGGGAATTTCACAGCTGGATTCCTCTTGGAGCCGGCCAAACCTAACTCGACCAGGAGTGCGTCGCGGAGAGCAAGGATTGTCATTCATCCGCAAAACCAACTGGTTACCCATTATCGAGTTTGTGCTGCCCGGCCCCTTTTATTCCAAATTCCAATGTCGGCCAAAATAACCCATTTCTCTGGATTCGCCAAGTAGTTTCGTCAGTTTCTTTCTCTAGCTCCCAATAATTTCCGGTTCGCCCCTCTAACATGTTGACCTTGGAGGCCTCGATGGGAAGGACCAGCAGGCCGGAAGGGAGCCATCTGCGGATTTCACCTTTCCATGTGGGAATATCTCGAGGTCCTCATCCTTCCGCCATTGCTGGGCCCTTTGACCCACGTCTCTCCGGGAATGTCCATAACAACAGCGCGAGTCAAACGCAGAGACATTGAGACTGAATTGGCAAGTGGCTCACTCGATTTGGCGATCGAGATTCCGATGACGATGAGCGATCGCATTCGGCAGAAGTGGCTGCTGAATGAACCTTTCGTGGTGATTGCCCGTCGGGGTCACCCTGCAATCGGGGGTATTCTGGACTTGGATACTTATCTAGCTCAGCGCCATATTGCAGGTCTCCTCCCGTCGCAGAGATCCCAGTCTGATCGACGTCGAGCTCAGCCGACGGGGATTTCGCCGACAGGTTTGTCTGCGCAGCCAACACAATTTCACGGCCTGCATGGTGGTAAGCAAAACAGACTTGCTGTTGACGTTACCGGAGCGCCATGCGCGGTTGCTGAATATGGGATCGATGAACCAAGTGTTCCCCTTTCCGCTCCCCGCCCCCCGTCTGGAAGCCCACTTACACTGGCACGAGAGTGTCGAGAATGATCCGGCAAATCGCTGGCTGCGTGAACAAATCGAAAACGTGCTAATCCCGCAAACGGGAGCATCGGGAAAGCTGCGCACGCGCGGTGACAAGCGGCTCCGACGCGTCCGTCGTGATTCAACCAAGTGAACTTGGCATAGGCCGACCCCCAACTACTCTGCAGCGAAAGAACCTGTAATCGACCCAGAGGATGTGATCCGCGCAGCTCCCGCCTTTGCGGCTTTGCAGTTCAAGTGTGAGCAATCAATTCCGCTCATGGTTGACGACTCTTTAGCCTAACCACGATTCAAATATCCGACGCCGATATTGAGGAAAACAATAAAGCCGACTGCCAGCCAGCCGGCAGCAAAAACTACCCGCAATGGCCTCGGCTCCGAGTCAGGCGTGCGTAACAGTTTACCTAAGAGCGCCCCTTGTGACATACATCACCATGCAGAGTATGTCTAATCACAGCCAAATGTTGGCATTGGCCAGAAACTACACCATCACTCACTTGAACCCAAATCCGCGCTGTTTTCGGAGACGAAATGAGATTCCAGATCAAGAAAGTGATGGTCTCGTTGCTTGTGGCAGCTCCTATCATAGTGTTGCTGTTTCTTGTCGCAATGAATCCGCCCACCGCATCGGCGGTTCCAAGCTATGCGCGGCAGACGGGACTGGCATGCAGCGGTTGCCACTATACGCCTCCGGAACTCAATCCGGCTGGACGAAGGTTCAAACTGCTCGGTTACGTGGACAAGGGCGACGACACCAAAGTCATAAAGACGGACGGAGGCAAATCGCGCGCCGCACTTGATCTTCTCGCTTCGCTGCCGCTTTCCGTGATGCTTGAGACCTCATTTACCGCAACCAAGTCCCCCATCCCAGCGACGCAGAATGGCAGCTTTGAATTTCCTCAAGACATATCGCTCTTCCTGTCCGGGGCATGGACCAGCAACGTCGGCAGCTTTCTTCAGGTGACGTACGACACGAAAGACGACCACTTTACTAGCGACAATACCGATATCCGTTACGCGAATAAAAGGAATCTTTACGGCAAGGAACTGGTTTACGGCTTGGACCTGAACAATAACCCGACCGTTTCTGACCTCTGGAATAGCACGCCGGCTTGGGGTTTCCCGTGGATCGCCAGCGATTTTGCACCCACTCCCGCCGCCACTCCCATCATTAATGGCGCTCTGGCGCAGGACGTTGCAGGACTCGGCGCCTATGCGATGTGGAACAACCATCTGTATCTTGAAGGCACGATTTATCGCTCGGAACACGTGGGCGGCCCTCAACCGAATCCAGGAATCTTTGCTACATACAACATTCGTGGTGTTGCTCCTTATTGGCGGGCCGCCTGGCAGGAATTGACAGCGAAGACCCAGTATGAGATCGGCACTTACGGCGTGCACTTACGGTCCACTCCCCCCAATCCCAACGGGATTGTACCCGGGCCTGAGGACGAGTACACCGACTTTGCCTTTGACACTCAGATCGATCGGACGTTGTTCAGAAAAGACGTGCTGTCGTTCCGAGGGACGTTTATCCACGAAAATTCCGATTTGTTAGCCAGCGTCGCCCAAGGCGTTACAACACTGGGTTCGCACCATCTGAACACTCTTCTGGCTAATGCCGAATATCACTTCGGCAACCGGTACACAGGCACATTCGGTTGGTTCGATACCGGCGGCACCGTCGATCCGGGGCTGTACGAGCCAGCCGCGGTGAGCGGCAGCGCCAATGGCGATCCGAGAGGCGCGGGTTATATCGCAAACGTCTCGTTTTGGCCGTGGCAGAATCTGCAACTCGCGGCGCAATACATCGGATACACACGCTTCAATGGCGGCACGACAAACTACGACGGGTCCGGTCGCAATGCGAGCTCTAACAACACAATCTATCTGGACGCGAAATTCATTTTCTGATGCGTTCTTGAAACGTTTATTAATTGACAAATTCAAAGGAGAAAAACGCAATGAGCTACAAGGCCTGCGTATTGACGGTACTGATGGCCGGGTTCTGCATGGCGGCATGGGCCGGCGATATAGATGGAAAAGTTAGTGGAATGAAGGGCAAGTCGGTGGTTTACATCGATGCTATTGCCGGCAAAACCTTCCCTACCCCCAAAGAGCACCCTGTCATGGATCAAAAGGGACTGCTCTTTGTACCGCACACCATGGTCGTGCAACAGGGCACAACTGTCGAGTTCCTGAATAGCGACAATGTTCAACACAACGTCTTTTGGACTGCGGTCGCCGGCGACAAGAAAGCCGGACACAATCTCGGGACGTGGCCGAAGGGTGAAAAGCGTCCCTTTACATTCGATAAAGTTGGCGCCGTGCCGCTGTTCTGCAATGTGCACCCGGAGATGGAGGGATACATCATTGTCAGCCCAACTCCCTATTTTGCCGAAACCGACGACAGCGGCAATTACAAAATCAAAGATGTTCCCGACGGCAGCTACAGCGTGGTTGCTTGGCATGAAGGCGCCAAGAACCAGTCCAAGCCGGTGACTGTGGCTGGTGGAGGCAAAGCGGACTTCACCCTGAGTAAGTAAGGAGATGAACTATCGGGGAGCGGACAGTTTTGGCCTGTTCCCCGGTATTTTCATCAGCCTTTTTGAGCAATTGCAGAACAAATTTGTCGACGTTTAGCGCTCTCGGGGACAGACGGTTTTCATGCTGAAACGATACAAGAACAAGCGGGTCGACGGGGACTGGCTGAATACGAATTTCCCCTGCATGATGGCATGTCCGGCGCACACCAACGCTGGACGCTATGTCGGCCTGATTGCTGAGGGTCGTTTCGAGGAAGCCTATCGAATCGCGCGCGATCCGAATCCGCTGGCCAGCATCTGCGGAAGAGTGTGTGCGCATCCTTGCGAAACCGCGTGCCGCCGCGGTGAGATTGACCGGCCAATTTCGATTCGTGCGCTAAAGCGATTTCTCACCGAGCAATTTGGGCCGGAGTCGAAACATCCCATTCACGTCAATGAAGGACGCGGGCAGAAGAAACTTCCTTTCAAAGTTGCGGTCGTCGGAGGGGGTCCGGTGGGCCTTTCGGCTGCGCACGATCTTGCCCTCATGGGGTACGCCGTCACAATTTTCGAAGCCGCTCCGGTTGCAGGAGGAATGCTTTACCTCGGCATCCCCGAGTATCGCTTGCCGCGCGATGTGGTCGAAGCCCAAGTGCGCGAGATTCTCGAGACCGGCGACATCACGCTCAAGCTGAATCATGCAGCGGGCCGCGATTTCATTGTTTCCGATCTTCGGCGCCAGGGTTTCGACGCCGTGCTCATCGCCGTGGGCGCGCACCGCAGCCGCGATCTCAGCATTCCCGGAGTCGATCTAGATGGTGTACATAAAGGGATCGACTTTCTGCTCAACGTAAACCTCGGCTACAAATTCACCATCGGGAAGAAAGTGATAGTGATTGGCGGGGGCAATGTGGCCATGGATGTAGCACGCTCCGCCGCTCGCGAAGTAGTGCGGCAGCATGCAGGTGGAGTGCAGGATGCGGAGCCTTCCGCGGAAAACATGACCGCGGTCGCGACGCGGGAGATGGTCGATATCTCTCTTTCCGCGTTGCGCATGGGCGCCCGCGAGGTGAATCTCGTCTGCCTGGAGCCACGCGACCAAATGCCCGCCGCCCTCGAAGAAATTGAAGAGGCTGAAGAGGAAGGCATACGCATGCACCCGGGACTTGGCCCGAAGCGGATGGTAGGCAGAGATGGCAAAGTAGTGGCGCTTGAGACCCTGAAGACCAAGTGGGTGTTTGATCAGAACAAGCGTTTTAATCCGGCGTTCTTTGAAGGCAGCGAAAGCCTGATCGAGTGCGACACCGTCATCATGGCGATCGGCCAGGCGCCACGCCTCGACTTTCTCACGCCAGAAGATAACGTGGAACTGTCGCCGCGCGGACTGATCGCGGTCAACCCACAAACGCTAATGACTTCGGCGCCCGGAATCTTCGGAGGCGGCGATTGCGTCTTCGGTCCGCGGCTGATTATTGACAGTGTTGGCGACGGGAAACGCGCGGCGGTCGGAATCGACGAATACCTGCGTAAGAATAAACATCCCGAACCCATCATTGAAGTCGAGGTGCTGAAGCGGCACACCATGCCGCTGGACTATCTGGATATCAATCGCCAGCCAGTGCCGATGCTTCCCCTCGAACGACGAACCGGCGTAACTGAAGTGGAAGTTGGCTACGACGCTCCCGAAGCAATCGCGGAAGCGCAACGCTGCCTGCACTGCTGGGTCAATACGATTTTCGAAGGCTCGCCCGAAGACGGCAGCATGTGCATTCTCTGTGGCGGTTGCGTCGATGTCTGCCCGGAGAAGTGTCTAGAACTGGTTTCGCTCGATCGCATCGACTTCGAGCCGCAGACGGTGCAACACATCCGGGATAACCAGGAATGTTTCGGAGTTGAGCTCGATGAGGTAGCGGCCGATGAGCTGGGCGTCGTCACCGGCGCTGCGATGTTGAAAGATGAGACGCGCTGCATTCGCTGTGGTCTCTGCGCCATGCGATGCCCGGTGGGCACGATCACGATGGAATCGTACAACCTCATTCCCGCCGAACCGACTGGGTTGATCTCGATTGCGGCGATTGGAGCAGGTCTGCAGAAGTAATGAGAAACGAACATGCCAGACGAAATCAAAACCGTAAACGCTGACGACAACGTAAACCGCCGGCAGTTTTTCACCAAGCTCGGTTTGGGCTCGCTGGGCATTGCAGCCGCAGGCACGGCTGCATTCGCCTACCAGTTTCTCGATCCCAACGTGCTTTACGAGCCGTCGCCCGTGGTCAATACCGGCAATCCCGACCGCTACCCGCTCGATTCCGTCACGCTCGATGTGAACTCGGGCATCTACATCATTCACTCGCAAGAGGGTTACTTTTCGCTCAGTGCAGTGTGCACGCACCTTGGCTGCCTTACGGCCTGGAAACCGGAGTTGAACATGATTGCCTGCCCCTGCCATGGCAGCAAATTCGCAGTGTGGGAACGAGCGAATCTGAAGCCTGGCGACAAGATCGAAGGGCCTGCGCCCAAACCTCTGCCTTGGAAGCGCGTGTGGCTCAATGACGATGGAGATTTGCTAGTGGACCGCTCGACAGATGTTCCTCCGATGCAGCGCGATTCTTTCGTGAGGGTCTAAGCCATGGCGAAAACACTCGACCAACATTTCGACGAGTTGCGCGGCACTCGGGTATGGCGCTCGATCTTCCGCAGCGGGACGGGGTGCAGCACTCTGAAGCGCGCGCTAGCCATTCAGCAGAATGTATTTCTGCACTTGTTTTCGACCAAGGTGCGCACCCGCATGCTCAGCTTTAGCGCGACTTGGTACTTAGGAACCCTGACGCTGGGGACTTTTCTGATTCTGGTCGCGACCGGAATTCCTTTAATGCTCTACTATCACCCCTCCGCGCCCCAGGCTTACTCCGACACGAAGGATCTGCAGTTCGTAATTTCATCCGGAATGTTCTTGCGCAATCTGCATCGCTGGTCGGCGCACGCCATGGTTTTCCTGGTCTTCGCTCACATGTTTAAAGTTTTTTATCGCGGCGCCTACCGGACTCCGCGCGAGTTTAACTGGGTTATAGGCGTGATCCTGCTGCTGATCACGCTGCTCCTTAGTTATACGGGCTATCTGCTGCCCTGGGATCAACTGGCTTACTGGGCCATCACCGTGGGATCGAACATCGCCTCCGCGGTGCCCGTCATGGGTAACAAGATTCACTTCCTTCTGCTCGGCGGAAATGCGGTGAACGCCAACGCTCTGCTGCGCTTCTACGTGCTGCACTGCATGATTCTTCCGCTGACGGCAATGTTCTTCGTCGCCATCCACTTCTGGCGCATCCGCAAGGATGGTGGCCTCTACTCGCACGCCAGCGAGCCAGTGACTCTGCGAGCGAACTCTTCGACCATCGTCGTCACCGCGAAGGAGGGGCAATAATCATGGCCGAATCCAAAGACTTCGTGGCCGGCGTCGACTCCAATGCCAAAAAGTCTCCGCGCCGGATCGTCTTCATTACTCGCCGCACCTCGGCTCAGGTAAAGGTCGAGAGTGAGAATCTGGTTCAGACTTTTCCAGAAGTCTTATTCCGCTCGGCCGTTGCCATTCAACTGCTTGCCATCGCTCTGGTATGGATCGCGCTGATCTTCAATGCACCGCTTGAGGGTCTAGCTGATCCCTCGCACACTCCGAACCCGGCGAAGGCTCCCTGGTATTTTCTAGGGCTGCAGGAGATGCTGCATTACTTTCCACCGATGGTCGCAGGTGTGCTGGTTCCGGGGCTGGTAGTGATGGCGTTGATTGTCATTCCCTATTTCAGAGTCAACATCGAAGCCGAAGGACTTTTCCTTAAGGATCGCCAGCGCCGGCAGCGAATATTCTACGTGGTCGCGATTGCTCTCTCACTGTTTCTATTGTTCTTCAAGGTGTACGCCGCTCTTGTCCCAACATTGATCATGGCCACGGTCATGCTCCTGGCGGCTCAGAGTTCTCCGCAATCTCCTTCGGCGTTCCGTCGCTATCTGGCAGCCAAGCCGCTTTCCTATTGGGTAATGACGTGGTTTCTATTCGAACTGGTCGTGCTGACTGCCATCGGCACATTTTTCCGCGGGCCGGGCTGGTCCTGGGTGTGGCCGTGGCAAGGGTCTTAATGGCATCATGAAAACAACTTTCAAATCGCTGTGGCACAAGTTGTTCGGAGATAGCGTTCGCGCCTTCGGCGCCGTCAGTCTTTTATTTCTGATTTCGCTGGCGATCGCCCCAGCTAAGAATTACTTCAGCGAATGGCGCCACTATCAGCACGGTTATCTGAAAATGATTCATAACCGCAGCGATGCGGTCACACTCCAGCGCCACTTTCAGGGGGGAATTCATCAGATCTGGTTGCCCGATCTCGGCGTGGTCGACCGCTGCACAAGCTGCCACGTCGGTTTGAAAGAAGCCAGCCTCAACGATGTGAGCCAGCAGCCTTTTCGCAAACATCCTCCCATTCCGCATCAGATCGACCAATTTGGGTGCGCCGTTTGCCACCGCGGGCAGGGTGTCGCCACCACTGTAGTCGAAGCGCACAGCAGCACGCTGGCGTGGGAACAGCCGATTCTGCCGGCGAAGTACATCGAGTCATCCTGCGGCGAGTGTCATCGTGGGCCGTTGCCAGGCGCGCCTCGGTTGAATGAAGGTCGCCATCTGCTTTCCAGCTACGGATGTGTGCATTGCCACACTGTGAAGCTGGCTAACGGAAAAATCTTGAAGGCGACGGACAATCCTCCTTCTCTCTCCCACATCGCCGATAAGACCACGCGCGAGTGGGTTTATGCGTGGCTGAAAGATCCGCAGTCCTACGCGGCTACGGCCACCATGCCGAATTTCAAGTTGAGCGACGATGACGCCCGGGATATGTCCGCGTTCCTGATTGCGAACAGCACTTCCCTGCCGGGCGACACGGCTACAGTGTCGGCAAAGGCATCGTCAGATCCCGCGGCCGGTGCGAGTTTGTACGGAGAATCCTTCTGCTCCTCATGCCATGCTGTACAAAATGCGGCCGGCAATCTGGTTGGTGGAGATGTTGGACCGGAGTTGACCCGGGTCGGAAGCAAAGTAAAGCCTGAGTGGCTACAAGCATGGCTGCGCAATCCGAGGGTCTTCCATGCAGAGACCGCGATGCCGCATTATCGCTTGAGCGATCCTGAAGTCGCGACCCTCTCTGGATTCCTGCTAGCGAAAGCCGATTCCGATCTGCTCGCCAAGGTTCATCTTGAAGCTGCAACTGCCGAACAGATCGCGCATGGAAAGCGCCTGGTTTCCGATTACGGCTGCGCATCTTGTCATGAGATTGCGGGCATAAAGAAGCCTGAGAATTTTGCGCCGGAGCTCAGCCGCATCGGCAGCAAGCCGGTCACGCAGCTGGTTTTCTTGCCGGGCATGCAGCGCACGCTTCCGGAGTACATCGCTACCAAGATCAAGCAGCCGCGCGCGTTTGGTCAAGGCTTGAAGATGCCGCAATATACGTTCACCGGACAGCAGATCGATTCGCTCGCTACCGCTCTGCTCTCCTTGAACGACCGTTCCTTCACCCTACCTCCGGCGCTGACCGTGGCCTCGAAGCCGGACTCCGACTATCAACCCGCTGGCAAAGCTGGGAAGCTGATGACGGATCTGGCTTGCTTCAGTTGCCATCGCATCAATGGCCACGGCGGCGATATGGCGCCCGATCTCACCTGGGAAGGCAGTTCCGTGCAGCGCCAGTGGCTGGTCGAGTTCCTCAAGAATCCGAACACGCTTCGGCCGGCGCTGATCCGCCGCATGCCGAGATTCAACCTCACGGATGGCGAGGTCAACGAGATCACGGATTACATCATGACCGCGTACCAAAACCCCTCAGTCGACCGCGATTCCATGCCGCTAAGCGGCTACCCGCAAGGCCAGGTTGAGTTGGGCAAGCAGCTCTTCTATGGCAAATACGCTTGTCAGGGCTGCCACATTGTGGACACCAAGACTGACAAGGGATATATCGGTCCGACGCTGACGAAGGTTGGATCCCGCCTCACCGCTGCCTGGATCTTTCAGTGGATGAGGAATCCGCAAGCGCTGCGCCCCGGGACAACCGAGCCGAACCGCACCATGAGTGAGGAAGATGCGCAAGCTCTGACTGCGTTTCTGATCTCGCAGAAAGGCGGAGGCAAAACGGAGGTGGCAAAGAAATGATTGGTCGCTCGCCGAGCATCCTCGCTTTGTTTGCCGCGGCGCTGGCAATGTCGCTGGCCGTTGGCTGCTCGCACAAGACGCCGCCCGCTACGCTGCTCAACCCCACCGCTTTCGGCGCGGCCATAGTTGAATCCAGCGGCGGAAAGCAGATCACACAGACAGGCACGACGCTGCCGCAGCCGCTGATCGTGCAGGTGAATGATGGGCAAGGCACGGCAGTTCCAGGTGCGCTTGTCGAATTCAGCGGCGCGCCCGGAGTCACCTTCGAACCCGCCAACGGCGTTACCGACTCCAGCGGCCAGGTCACAACCAAGGTTACTCTCGGAGGCATGGCTGGACGCTTTCGTTTAACCGCATCGAGCACGGACAAGCCGGGAAAGCAATTTACTCTAACCATCGACGAAATCGCTCTCGGCTATGAGCAAACCTTAGGGCGCCAACTCAACGATCAGTACTGCGAGCGCTGCCACAATCCCGAGTCAACTGTGGAACGGGTCTCGAACTTCGATAATCTCGAAATCAAGCCGCATCCTTTTACCGACGGAGACACGCTCAACAAACTAAGCGATGCCGATCTCACTGCCATCATCAGCCATGGCGGCCCTGCGCTCAACAAGTCTGCGCTCATGCCAGCCTGGGGCAACACTCTCAGCAAGTCTGATATCCAGGCTTTGATATCGTATATTCGCGCCATATCAGATCCACCCAACCCCAGTGCTTCCCCGGTGTACGCGAAGAGCTATGCAAAGCCGCCGTCCGATTAGCGTTCCTGTTGCAACCGTCTCCGCTGGCAAGTCAATGTTGCAAGAGCCCCTTCGTGCGTTGCCTTGTACTCCTGCGTCGCGGCGACTCCTGTGCCTCGCTGAGATGTGACTCCCTTAGTGAAATATGTCTGCCAGCAACGAACGTGCCAACGGCTCGCCGCCTTCAGAATGCACGAAATCGATTTTTGATTTCCCTATAGACCAAGACTCTGTTGAAGGTGATGCGGCAGGGCATGCTGAGCCATTCCAAGATTGGTCCCAACAATCACTGCCAAGAAGAAACCATGCTCAAGCGTACTCGCGCCCGTCATCTCAACGCCGCGTCGGCCGAGCACATTCTCGACGGGAACAGCGAACACTACGAGAGCACGAATGAGTCAGATTCCCTGTTTTTCTGGAAGGATCACGATGACGGAAAGCAGTACATCCTCAATCCCAAACAAGTGCCGCAGATAAGGTCGATGATTGCCTCGATTGGAGAAGCCCTGGCTACTGGCCTCGCAAGAAGTCGCAACGCGTGACGAGATGAGGTGTGAGCACATCTACTGGCGCTGCAAGTCCTGATTGTGTAAAGTCTCAGTTCAACACAAATTCGATATTCGCCGGAGTCTAGGTGACCATCTCCCCAGAGCTCGATCTTCTAATATCAGAATCCAGTTGGCCTGCCTTGCAATCTGGACAGCATAGGGCGCGACTCATTTGTGCTGTAGCCTCGGTCATCCCTCTACTGATGATCGTCACGGTCGTAGTTTTGCGCGGGGGCTTTCCTACGCCCAATTGGCCCGATCAAGCCTAGCGACGCACTCTGTAGGGTAAGACAAGTAACCTGCGGCCTTGGCCCGGCTCGGGGACGCGGTCGTAGTACTTTCATTCCTTATTTTGTGCAAGATTACACGCCCACCCCCGGCCCCGACAATGCAATCTGCTGGCGCTGCACAAACTATTTCTATCTAGATGAAGGCCATTGAGTCGGCGGTGGCTCAAAACGATGGGAGCCGAGAGTGCCGCTTTGCACACTGCATTATTTTGTGACCGACTCGTGACCCGATGCCGAAGTCATTGGAGGTGCCGATGTCGAGCTCGGCGAATCTGGAACGAGCACTCTCTTCACCGACTCTGGAATTTCATTCGCGTGCGCGAGCAATTCGCTAATCTGCCAGAGCTGGGTGTCGGTTAGCTTGGTCTTGAAGGATGGCATCCCCGAAAGACGGATTCCGTTGGCTGCCTTCCAGAGCGTCTCCGATGCCGGGTCATCGGTCACACCCTTGCCGCGGAACAATTGTGGCGGTTTCGGAAACATCGTTGTCGCATAATCAATGGGTGGCTGCCCTGGAAGTCCGTGACACAAGGCGCAGTGCTGTTTGTATAAGCTCGCACCGGCAAGAAAATTAGGTTCGTCCGCGGGCACAGGAGATGGAGGAATGTGTTGCTTCTCAATATGCGCGTCCAGAGACATATTCGCGAACCTCTTCTCAAACGGCATAGGCGGATCGGCCGTAGCGACTGGCGCCATGCCAGTGGAAAAATAGAGGAAAACACAACCCACTGAAATCGCAATGGCCAGAATGAACCCGATCACGATACCCTTGATCACTTCTGCCTCCTGTTCTTGATCAGAAATTAAAGCGATACCCCAGAATCATCTTCCGCAATCAGGTGGTCAGTCGCACCCGTGACGCCCACGCCGAGGCCGAAATTGATCTCCCACTGCGGTGCGATATTCAAATCAATCGCAGGGAAAATCTGGTGCTGTTGCTGCGAGATCGCATCGAAGCCTGTCACCGGGCCGACTGAACCGTAATATTCCAGACCTCCGGCGACTTTCGGAGTGAAATCGTAGCTGAATTTGAAGTTTGGCGAAAAGACGACACCTTGGTTCACGCTCTCGCCGTGGAAAGACCTGTCCATCGTGGGATTCAGAGACCAATACCATCGGCCGACTTTTTGATCCACGATGGGACGGATTTCCCACGTCCACGTGTCAACGGAATATTGCCTTCGCTGGTAGCCGATTTCATTCGAGATGCTTACGCCTACGGGCCAGTGCCACTTCTTAGGCACGGCGACACGTGGGCGAATGTGATCCCCTACCCACTGCCAGCTTTGGCCCTCGGTTATCGAAGTAAAAATGTAGAAACCGCACTCGAACCAGTCATTAAAGCCATGAGTGATCTCCACGGTTTCATGCTCAGCGTGATTAGTGGGGTAAACCCCCTCCAAGATTGTCTTAGAACCATCGATTGTGAAGTTGCTATGGAGCTCAACCATGGTGTGCGCAGGATCGACAAGATCAGATCCGTACACCTGGATTTCGTAGTTGTCTTGAGCGCGGGCGAGAGGCGCAGCCAAGATCAAGATGAAGATTAGAGACGTGATTGCGAGATGTCGGTAACTCATCGTCTGAGCGGAGTAACAACGTCCCATGAGGAAGATTATCAGCTACAGAATGAATTCATCGTGGCGAACAAATGACAAGTTGTTCATGTTGCCTCGCGAGGCGCTCCAACGTGCATCAACCTTAGTAGTATGAGGAGGTTGCCGTCATCTTCGTTTGTTCCTATGGTCTGCCGAGTGCTGGTCTCCGTTAACTTGCTGATTGGAGGAGTTGTGGCGATTGGACAGGAGCTGTCAGGGCTGCCAGATGCGCCAAGCGCAAGTCAGACTCGATCGGGTCCATCCGGCGTTGCGCAGAGCTCACCGCAGCATGAACCGAGCAAGAATCACATCTTCTGGATAATCCCCAACTATCGCTCGGACGAAAACGCCGCGGAGATCAAAGTCTTGACGCCTGCCGAAAAAATGAAAGTTGCATTGGACGACTCTTTCGATCCCTCAGCGTTTCTGGTGGCTGGCATCTTTGCCGGGCTATCCATGGCGCAGAAGCAGTACAGTTCCTTCGGAACGGGAGCGCAGGGGTTTGGCAAATATTACGGAGGAGCATTTGCAGACCAAGCAATTGGCAACATCATGAGTGAAGGGCTATTTCCAGTCGCTCTGCACCAGGATCCTCGTTATTTTGTGAAAGGCACGGGGGGATTTTGGAAGCGAACTGGATATGCGATA
>Ga0182015_10003350_pt1 | contig 18094 bp, 10 predicted proteins | sample 712P3MmetaG_FD_120478 | JGI IMG/M metagenome (GOLD analysis project Ga0182015, IMG submission 120478) | Permafrost microbial communities from Stordalen Mire, Sweden - 712P3M metaG | ecosystem: Environmental > Terrestrial > Soil > Wetlands > Permafrost | place: Sweden: Stordalen | collected...
GCCACCGGCACACCGGCAAACATGAATTACCTGGTGATGGGCCCCTGGTTCCACAGTCAGGTAAATCGCGAGGGCCGCGCGCTGGGGCCGCTGGTCTGGGCCACCGACACCGCCGCGCAGTGGCGTCGCGAGGTGCTGCTGCCATTCTTCAATCAGTACCTGAAGCCAGGCGCGCTCATCGCGCCCACACCCGCGGTCTTCATCTACGACATCGGCATCGACCGTTGGGATCGTCCGGCGGTATTTCCCGCCAGCTGCGAGAAAGGATGTCCGACGGAGTCGAAGCCGCTGTATCTCGAAGCCGACGGCCAGTTATCGTTTGAAGCTCCGCCATCGGCTGGTGCGAAATTTGACGAGTATATTTCCGATCCCGCCAAGCCCGTCCCGTATCGCCCCCGGCGTAGATCCAGCGGACGGTATGGGCTGGCGCACCTGGCTGGTCACCGACCAGAGATTTGTGGACGGACGCCCAGATGTACTCACCTACGAGACGGAGCCCCTGAAGGAACCGATGAAGCTGTCGGGAGAAGTAATGGTTCACCTCATCGCATCAACCAGCGGGACGGACTCCGACTGGGTCGTCAAGCTGATCGATGTGCAGCCGGATCGCGTGGCGCCGCCGGTGGAGATGAGCGGGTACGAACTGCCGATCGCGACCGACATCTTTCGCGGCCGCTACCGCACGAGTTTCGAGCATCCTGAGACGATCAAGCCGAACGAACCGCTGGCCTATGTCTTTGCGCTCCCCATGGTCAATCACACCTTCCTTCCCGGACACCGGATAATGGTGCAGGTGCAGTCGACTCTTTTCCCGCTCTACGATCGCAACCCGCAGCGCTATGTGCCGAACATTTTCGAGGCCCAGCCGCAGGATTACGAGAAGGCCACGCAGCGGATCTGGCACACGCCTGGTGAGGCGAGTTACATCAGTCTGCCCGTCGTGCGGGTAACCGGTCATTAGTGGTCTTCAGTACGAACACAAAACACGAGTGGCAGACCCGGACGGGCCGTCGGTTTGATGGCCCGGCGCGAGGAGATTTCGGAAATTCTAGTCCCCCGTGCCCGAGAGAGAAATACTCTGCGGGCTGTTTTTGGCGTTGGTGGTAATCACCAGACTTCCCTTCAGCGGACTCTTAGTGAGCGGTTTAAAGGTGACAGTGATCGTGCAGGTCGCCTTTGGCGCCAGGGAACTCGGGCAGGTTGTTGCCTTGAAGGCGCCGGAATCTGCACCCGCGATGGCGACGCTGGTGATGGACAGCGCGGTACCGCCCGCACTTGTCAGTGTGACCGTCTTCGTCGGGGCACCGGAGTTCGCCTTGACGCTTCCGAAGTTCAGGCTGGTTGCGCTCAACGAAGCGACTGGATCGATGACCATGGCGGAGAGAGACACCGTTTGCGGACTGCCAGCCACATTGTCCTTGATCATCAGTGTCGCGTTCTGAGTGTTGTAGAACGGTCCGGCGATAAAGGTGACGGTCATGGTGCAGCTCTTGCCTGCCGCCAGAGAAGTCGGGCAGAGATTGACGGTGATGAACTCGTCGGAGTTACCCCCCTGCACGATGGCGATGAGAGGATCGCCGCTGAAGATCATCGCGGCATCGCCGGTGTTGGTGATGGTGAACGACTTCGTAAGGATGGAACCCAGGTAGATGGCGTTGCCAAAGTTGTAGCTGGTCGGTGAAACGGTCGCCAACGGGACGGCGGTAACAACAGTCGCCTGGCTGACAGAAGTTGCAGGTAAATAATTGGAGTTACCACCCTGGCTTCCAGTCACCTTAATTGTGCCCGCCCCGGAGATGGTGAGGGTTGGCGCGGACGAAGTTCCGGTGATGCTTGCCGGTCCGCTGACCACGATGTAGGTTATCGGGAGCCCGGAAGATGCGTTGGCTGGGAGAGCAATCGGGGCTACGCCATAGTTGACCCCGGCGGGCAGAGTGAAACTAATCGTCTGGCTCGCCTGGCTGATGATCACCGAACCGGGGGCATAGGCGAACGCATAGTTCGTGGGAGCCGTACCGCCGGAGCAACTGCTGACGCCTGTGTGAGTACCCGCTGGCGTCGTGCTCGTCACTCCTGGCGTGCAGCTCGGAGCACCGGTCACCGTCACCGTCCCATTCACAAACCCGGAGTAGCCGGGCGTCAGGGAAGGGACCGCTCCGCCGTAGGTCATCGTCGCCGGGTTGGGGCTGGGCTTCACCGTCAGCGTTGCTGGGCCCACCGTCACCAAGCCTGTAACATAGCTGAACACGTAGTTGGCCGGAGCCGTACCGCCGCTGCAGCTGCTGGCGGTCGGGTAAGGCCCCGCAGGTGTCGTGCTCGTTACTCCTGGTGTGCAACTCGGAGGAACAGTCACTGCAACCGTCCCATTCACGTACCCGGAGTAGCTGGGCGTCAGAGAAGGCACGGCTCCGCCGTAAGTCATCATGGCCGAGCTCGGATAGGGCGTCACCGTCAGCGTGGCCGGACTCACGGTAACCGACCCAGGGAGATAACTAAATACGTAATTCGCCGGAGCCGTACCGCCGGAGCAACTGCTGGCGGTCGGGTAAGTATTGGCGGCCGTCGTGCTGCTGATTCCCGTTATCGTGCAGGTCGGAGCGCCCGGCACCGCAACCGTTCCATTCACAAACCCTGAGTAACTGGGGGATGGGGTTGGTACGGTTCCACCATAGGTCATCGTAACCGGGTTCGGTGTCACCGTCAGCGTGGCTGCATTCACGATATAGGGCGCCGTGGCGAAGGCCGAGTTATACGCGCCGGTGTTCGCCGGGGCAGGAGTAAACGTCGCGGTGATGGTATAGCTGCCCACCGAAAGAATCGTGCCCGTGCCGATTGTAGTCATGGCGTTATTCATCGTGGCCGTGTAGCTGATGGTTCCGGCGCCCGAAGGAAGAGCTACCGAAGCATCCAGCACACCGGAGCCAATCGCCGTGCCATAGGTCTGCGAGCCCGACGAAGGATTGAAGGTGACCACCGGCGTAATAGTAGAAGGAGCGACGGTGATAGCCTGGCCTGGGCTGCTGCTGCTGGCGTGGTTAGGATCGCCGTTGTAAGTGGCGTAGAGCGTAAGAGGCGCGGTCGAGTCAGGCGATGAGTAACTGCTGCAAGTGGCTACGGTCTGGAGCGTGATGTTCCCAGGAACGAGCGTGACCGGCCCGCAGACCGTATTGCCCATGGTAACGGGCAAACCGTTGCTGAAGGTGACGGTGCCGGCGGGCGCGCCGAACTGTGCGGTAGTAGCGCTGACGGTGGCCGTGAGCGAGTCGACCTGATTCTCCGTCGGGTTATCGTTCGTCACCCCCAGCGTGGTTGTCGTACCGGGAGCAATCGTGGTTGACGTAACGATGAAGTCGGAGAAACTTTGCGTCTTGCCGGTCGACGAGCCATCCAAATTGCCCGACATATAGCCAGTAAAGATGTTTTGAAGGTTGAGGGAAGTTACGAATTCGGGATTTCCGAAACCGTTGTAGGGGGGAACCGCAGTGGGCGCGCCGCTGTAGTCGAAAGAACTGGGAGTAGCGTTGCTCACCGCGACCGGACCGTACTGGACCAGGGTAGGAACGTTGTTTACCGTCACAACCTGATCGATGTAGACCGGCCTCTGTCCGTCCGTGACCGCGCACTCGCCCTGACAGTTGACGAAGCTGGACGTGCCTCCGTTGTTGGATTGGATGGGGCTGTAAAGCGGATCGCCCTGCAGGAATCCTGGCGATAGGGGTGTATTGGCGTTGTTATAGGACGAGTTCAACGTGATGCAGCTCGTGTTGTTGGGCTCCGTGGTGCATTCCGTCGCACCGCTGGGCGCAGGGCAGCTAATGGCGTTGCCGTTGTTGTCCTGGCAGGAGACGTTATAGAAAATGCAATAGGGGGAGCCCGTATTGTCCGTGCCCGTATCGTCATACTCCTGGCACTGCGAGCCGGCAAACGGGGTTCCCACCATCAGAGCGTCAAAAATGGACTGGGGGATTTGCGTGGCAATGACTGTCATGTTGGTGCCCGCGGGAACAACGTTGGGCGGATAGGTGACGGAATAGTTGTGCGTGCCAAAGGAGAACGTGGTCGTCGAGGGACTGCTGGGGCTGGTGTTCACCGGCTCGGTCTGCTCGACCGGGGTGTGGGGGGTGAAGGTCCAGCCCGTGATCTCATGCTGCTCGAAGTAATCGCCGGTGCCGGAGGTAAAGCCAACATAGGCGGGTTCGATGGTATCGCCGATCAGGTTGATGTATTGCGTGATGTCGAAGGGGCCGGAGAAGATCGGCTGAGCACTGCTGACCGGAGTTACGGTGCCGGACTGAAACGTCGGATCGAGATACACATACAGGTAGTTGCCGGGCGTGTCGTTCGGACCGTTATAGACGACCACCACCTGATGGGTGTTGCCATCGGCCAGGGTCACAGACAGCGCCGGCACCTGGGAATTGGTGGGGTTGGAAATCAAAGTCGAAGTCGGGGTGGCGGCTATGGGGTTAGGAGCAGCGCCCAACGTCACCAGGCAATTCGTGCTGCCGAGATGGACGGGCGAATTGGGCAGCGGAGTATAGCCGTTGAGGCCGCAGCTCTGCAGGGCAATGTGGTTATCGTTTTGGGAACCCGAAATGTCGGTGGGATCCCAGTCGCCGGCTCCCATATTGTTGGCGTAAGTATCGAATTCGAGGGCAACGCTGTTATCGATGCCGGTGTATCCCATGCATCCACCACCACCGCCTACCACAGACGATCCGCCCTGTTGACTTTCAGAGCAGGTAAGGGTCGAGCCTTGGTAGGTCGGGAGGGTAATACTGCTGGCGCCCCCGTTTTGACCCTGACTTGTGGCCCCGTTGGAATTCTGAATTACGAAGGCGAAACCATCCGCCGTATATTCGCTGCCGGAGTTGGGCGTGATCTTGAACTGAAAATACGCGTTGAACCCGCCGTAGACGTTCTGGGGCACAGAGAACCACATGCTGGCCGCCTGGCCGCTCGCCGCAGGCGTCATCTGCAGCACCCATTGGCCACCGGAGTAGTTGGGATCGGAGATGTTGGGATCCTCAATAAAGCTGGGGGTCGAGGCGCTGCCCGCGGGGTTATTGAAGCAGAAGAGCAGGTTCGACGGATCTGACCCGCAGGGGTTCGGCTGCTGCGATCCGTTGGAAATAAAGCTGTAAGAATACTCGGCCGGATTCGCGGTCGCGGGGGCGTCGAAGGTGTAATAGCCAATTTGCTGTGCCGACGCGGGGAGAACCGTAAGACCAACAAGGGCGACACTACAGAGCGCGGCGTGCAGCAGACGCCGTTTGGATCCAAAAAATGTCATGTGTTCCTTCTGGAGCTGGCAAACGCAGGGCTCCGGGCACAAACGTGGCGCAAGGCCAATTCTCGGGCAACCCGGGGGAAGGGTTAGCTCATAAAGGGGAGCAAACTAGCGACCTGATACGGTGATCGTGGATGGATGATCAACCACCGTCGTCCTGGCCGTCAAGAAAATCCAGTGAAAGAATTGTTAAAAGAAGTACCAACTCCAGGACACATTACTCATAGTGCAAAACCGCGATCCAGGGAATGTCTTTGGTCACAAGAGTGCTGTGCGGACTCTTTCTGGAGGATGCAACGAGCCGGTCTACGCTTGGGGTAGGCCAGGCAAGCTTTGAATGGATCGGATGTGCCGCGCCCCCGCCCCGGCCGGATCGAGGCCGACGCCCCCACCAAGCCCCATTGCTCCATTCCCGGAATGTGCTTAGACTGAGTCATCTCTCACACTTTGCCCACGTCGGCAGTGAGCTGACGGACCCGTGTCGGTCTCGAAGACCCCACAGTTGGTTGTCAGCTGAGTTTCTCCCTCAAAGCGGAGTGGTCGCCTGCGTCGATCTGTCTATCGGAAACGGAGAACGTAGCCATGTCCCAAACTACAGAATCTCTGGATGCCAGACGTGTCCTTACTCTGGAAGAGATCGGCCAGCTGATGGAGGAGACCGGCCAGCCTGCCGAGACCCTCATGCGCGTGGTCGAGCTCATCGCGCATCACTTTCATACGGATGTCTGCTCCATCTATCTCCTCGAACCCGACCGCGCCAATCTCGTCCTCGCCGCCACCGTGGGCCTCAGCTCCTCCTGCATTGGCACGCTGCGCCTCGCTCTCCATGAAGGCCTCGCCGGCCTGGTCGCAGAACAGGTGCACCCCATCGCCGTAAGCCAGGTAAAGAACCATCCCCGCTTTAAGTACATCAAAGAGGCCGACGAGGACGCTTACCAGTCCTTCCTCGGCGTCCCCCTCATTGATCGCGGCGTCCTGCAGGGCGTCCTCGTCGTGCAGACCACCGACCCGCGCGACTTCCTCGAAGACGAGATTCGCATGCTCACCAACGCCGCCGCGCAGGTAGGGCCAACCGTAAGCGAGGCGCGCGCCCTCGCGCGCTTTATTGCACCCCTGCAGGAACGCCTCTGGAGCATCGCGCGCAACATCTGGTGGAGCTGGGACCAGGATTCCATCGCCCTTTTTCGCGACCTCAACCCCGGCCGCTGGACTGAGCTGAGCCACAATCCCGTTTCCCTCCTCAACGAGATGCCTCTCGCCAGGATCGAACAGCGCGCCGCCGAGCTGGCCCTCCACAGCCGCATCAACTACGCCTTTCGCCGCATGCGCGAATATATGCATGCCGACCAGACCTGGGGCGCCATCCACGCCGGCATCCTCCGTCCCCGTCCCGTCGCCTACTTTTCCGCAGAGTTCGGCCTGCACGAATCCCTGCCCATCTACTCCGGCGGACTCGGCGTTCTCGCCGGCGATCACATCAAGAGCGCATCCGATCTCGACATCCCACTCATCGGTATCGGCCTATTCTACGGGCAGGGCTACTTCCGCCAGTGGCTCGACGACCAGGGCTGGCAGCAGGAAGACTACCTCGATACCGACACCAGCCAGCTCCCCATGGAGCCCGCCATCGGCGTCAACGGCAAGGCCGTCACTATCGAGATCGCCACCCGCGGCAAGCCCATCCTCGCCAAAGTCTGGCGACTCAAAGTCGGCCGCTGCAATCTCTTTCTGCTCGACTCCGACATTGAAGGCAATACCCCCGAAGATCGCAATCTCACCTCCCGTCTTTACGGAGGCGATGAACGTATCCGCATCCGCCAGGAGCTGCTGCTGGGTGTGGGGGGCTTTCGCGCACTCAAAGCGATGGGCATCACCCCCGGCGTCCTCCATCTCAACGAGGGCCACAGCGGCTTCGCCATTCTGGAAGCGATCCGCACCCGAATGCACGAAGAAGGAATGAACTTCGCGAGTGCTGCCCCGCGCGTCAGTCGCGAAGTCGTCTTCACCACCCACACGCCCGTGCCCGCCGGGCATGATCGCTTCGATGCCGGCCTCATCGAGGAGCACCTCGGCCCCCTCGCCGATGAGCTCGGGATCTCCAGCGGTCAGCTCATGGCGCTCGGCCGCGAGGATGTTCACAATCCCTCGGAATCCTTCTGCATGACTGTGCTCGGATTAAAGCATTCCCGTCGCGCCAACGCCGTCTCTGCATTGCACGGCGATGCCTCGCGCCAGATGTGGACCGGCCTCTTCCCCGGTAAGGCCGAGGACGATGTCCCCATCGGCCACATCACCAACGGTGTGCACGTCCCTACCTGGCTCGCCCCGCAGATGGCCCGCCTCTACGACCGTCACCTCGGCTCAGACTGGCACGGCCACAGCGGCCGCGCCCACACCTGGGAGCGCATTGAAACCGTCGACGACGGCGAACTTTGGGAAACACACGTCGGCCTCAAACTCCGATTGCTCGAGTTTGTCCGCCGCCGTGCGATGGTACAGGCCGAACGTCGGGGCGAACCGCGCGATGCGGTGCTGCGCCTCGGCCGTGTTCTCAGTCCCGACGCGCTCACCATCGGTTTCGCCCGCAGATTCGCCACCTACAAACGCGCCAACCTCATCCTCACCGACATCGAGAAACTCACCTCGATGGTCAACGATCCCAAACGCCCCGTCCAGTTCGTCTTTGCCGGCAAAGCCCATCCCCACGACGAGCCCGGAAAGAAAGTTCTCCAGCAGATCGCCGAGCTCATGTACGACAGCGTTTTTGCCGACCGCTTCGTCTTCGTCGAGGACTACGACATTAACGTCGGACGCCACTTCGTCCAGGGCGTCGACGTCTGGCTCAATAATCCCCGCCGTCCCATGGAAGCCTCCGGCACCAGCGGACAAAAAGTCGTCCTCAATGGCGGCCTCAACCTTTCCGTCCTCGATGGCTGGTGGGCCGAAGCCTACGACGGCCTCAACGGCTTCGCGATTGGCACGGGCCGAACCCACGCCAACATGGACGTCCATGACAATCGCGATTGCGAGGACCTCTACCGCACCCTCCGCGATGAAGTTATTCCCCTCTACTATCAGCGCGACCACGACGGCCTGCCCCGCGGATGGATCAAGCGCATGAAGCGCACTATCCGCACTCTCGGCTGGCGCTTCAACGCCGACCGCATGGTCATGGATTACACCCTGAAATGCTACGTCCCAGCCGCAGGCGGAACCTCCAGCGATATGCGCGGAAAGTAGTCAGAACCCTCTACCGCACAAAACAGTCCAGGGGCGTCTCCCGTCGGGCGCCCTAAACGCAGAGCAATCAGGCAGCAGGTCCCACCGCCGCCGATGCAGCCTCCCCCGGACCCTGCGGAATCATCAGCACCGCAACCGCCGCACTCACAACGGAGAGCCCGGCGCAAATGATCGCCACGAGCCGGAATCCAACTACAAACGCCTGCTCGATCGACTGTGCAACAGCCGCTCGTGTCCCCGCGTCCAGTCCCGCCGGCGCCTTCAAGCCAGCGAACTGAATCTCGTTCGCCTGAATCTCCCTCAAAATGCGACCTGGCAGCGAAAGGTGCGTTAAGCTGCGCCCAAGCTCCCACCCAAAGCCCCTCACCATCACAATCCCCAGCACTGCGATGGCAAGCACCCCCGCCACCCGTGCTACAGCATTGTTGATGCCGGATGCGGCCCCGACCCGATCCTCACTCACTGAATTCATGACGACCGTAGTCAGCGGAGCCACAGTAATCGCCATGCCCAGCCCCAGAACCACCACCGCGGGAAAGAACGAAGTCCAGTAATTGCGACTGACCGACGGCACAGCGAACAGAACAAATCCTGACGCCGCCACCAGCGGTCCAATCGTCAGCGGCAGCCGTGCCCCGTACCGGGCGACCAGCCCCCCGGACCACCGCGACAGCAAAAAGATCAGCAGGATCAGCGGCAGCATAGCGGCACCCGTGGCCGTGGCGGAGTACTTCTGCACCTGGATCAGGTTCAACGGAAAAAGAAAAAAGAAAGTCCCTGTAGCTCCGTAAAGAAACAACGTCACCAGATTCGCGCCGGTAAAGCTCGAAGACCGAAACAGCGCCAGCGGAACCATCGGTGATCGCACACGACCTTCGACAAACAGAAACAGCAGGAGACAGCCGCACCCGGCAATCAGGCTGCTCCACACCAGAGAATTCCCCCACCCAAGGCTCTCTGATTCGATGAACCCGTACACCACGCCCCCTAATCCGAGGGTCGCCAACACTGCGCCACCCCAGTCGATCTCGCCTCCCCTGGCGGCGCGGCTCTCGGCGATATGTCGCAGCGAGATGACCACCACCAACGCAGCCAGCGGCAGATTGATAAAGAAGACCCACCGCCACGAAGCATGCTGGACCAGCCAGCCGCCCAGAACCGGCCCCAGCGCGGTCGTGATCGCGGTGAACCCCGACCATGTGCCAATCGCCTGACCTCGGCTCTTCTCGTCGAACGAAGTACTGATAATCGCCAGGCTGCCGGGCACCAGCAGCGCAGCCCCAACCCCCTGAATGCTCCTCGCAAGAATCAGGAGATGAATGTTCGAAGCGATCCCGCATCCTGCGGAAGCCAGCGCAAATATCGCCACACCCAACAAAAAAATCCGGCGCCGCCCAAACAAGTCGCCCAACGAGCCGCCCACCAGAATCAAAGCTCCCAGCAGCAGTCCATACGACTCAACTACCCATTGCACATCCACCACCGTCGCATGAAAGCTCGCTTCGAGCGCGGGCAGGGCCACATTGACGACCGTGCCGTCGATAAACGCCATGCTCGATCCGGCAATCGTCGCCGCCAGGATCCACGTCCTCGCTGCGGCCGCGCAGGGACTGCCGCCATCCCCCGACCGAATCACGGCCTCGTCCGAAGGCCCTCTCATGGCCAGATGCTACAAGATGGGACTCCCTTTATGACATCTGTCCTGGAATCGCGGGCCTGCTCGGGCATCTCGTCGCCCGTCTGAATTTACAGAACAGAGACCGTGCCCGCCGGAATCTTCCCGGCCGCGCCCCGCGCAGCCCCTCTCACCACCGGTACACAGTCAGGTTGTCCATATATACCGTCGACGACCCGCTCGCACCCAATCCATCCATCTGCACATTCGCCACCAGCGTCGGACCCCACCCCAGCGCAAACGCCGAAGGAACCGTCACATTCAGATCCTGCTCGACATCGTCCAGCCACACCGACTGGTAGGTCACATTGCCCGCATCGTCGCGCGAATAAGCAACCTGCACATGATGCCAGGTATCGACACTCCAGTCCTGCAGATTGCAGGCAGCGCTCGAATGCAGCCACTGGTCTTTGGGGATCTCCGGCGTCCCCGCATTCGTCGTGTAATCCCACGTCTTCGTGTAGCCGTCGCATTGGAATCCGTAAAGCACCGTCTCCCCATTGGCCATGACCTGATTCACGTCCATCTCCAGATTGGCCACGTCGCTCACGGAAGCGCCGAAATACACCCACGTATCGTAAAGAAAATGCGCAGACACTGTGTCGTGTCCAAAGGAGATGTCGTAGCGCTCTCCGCCGCTGCCCGAGTAAGTCGTATCGAACTCGCGCGCCTCGCCGCTGAGCGAAGGAGTATCGACGATGGACGTCGCGCCCGTGGCGCCGCCCGCCGATCCGCTCGTCCCGGTGTCGTAAAGCGCCTTCCAGCCGCTCATGGCCTGGATGGCGTTCACACTGACGGCATCGGAGGGAACCAGAGAAAGCGCCGACCCCGAACTCCCGTTACCGCTCGAACCAGACCCCGAGCTGCCCGAACCCGATCCCGAACCACTGGAGCCCGACCCCGAACTCCCGCTCCCGCTCGAACCACTGCCGCTTGAGCCGCTGCCGCTCGAACCGGATCCTGAGCCACCCGAGCCAGAGCTACCGGACCCGCTCGAACCCGACCCACTCGACCCTGATCCGCCGGACCCAGACCCGGAACCAGCACTACCCGATCCCGAACCACTGGAGCCTGACCCAGACCCGCTGCCACCTGAACCGGACCCTGAAGTGCCCGATCCCGAACTGCCCGACCCCGTACCGCCGCTCCCGCCCGAGCCCGCACCGCCGTCTGACCCCGAACTCCCGGAGCCGCCGCTGGCCTGCGCTGTGTTGGAACTGACGATGATCGAGCCACATCCAGCAACAAGCGACGCAGCAATCAGGAGGGAAAGCAAGCCGGCGGTCCATCGAAGAATTGTCATGGTCAAGCCCTGGCAAGTAGATTTCGAGCGCGTCTTATCGGGCTTGCAGACACTGCCGCGACGGAACGCCACGATCAAACCGAGGCATTCCCCCGCTAAAGTTTCACCACGATCCGCATTTCTCAGGAACGGTTGCCCAGAATATAACTGAGGTCATCCGCGACGACAATAACCCGAAGGGGGAGAGCAACAAACTACAGTAACTTAAAAAACTCAATTAAGTCCCATATATGCTCGCAATTTACGAAACTCGATCTACACCACAGTAACTAAGCTATGAGCCCGGTCTCCATACCACTCACGCACTCCGGATTCCGAATGCGAAACCCCGCCCTGCTAACCTTCCCCCATGGCCGTTCGCATCAAGATCGTCCACGTCGACATGGACGCCTTCTACGCCTCGGTCGAGCAACGCGACGATCCCGCTCTCCGCGGCAAGCCCGTGGTCGTCGCCTGGCGCGGCAATCGCTCTGTCGTCTGTGCCGCATCCTATGAAGCTCGCCGCTTCGGCGTGCGTTCCGCCATGCCCGCCATCCGCGCTGAACGCCTCTGCCCGCAGGCCATCTTCGTCCCCCCGGACTTTGTCCGCTATCGCGCCGTCTCCCGACAGACCCGCGAGATCTTCTCCCGCTACACAGACCTCATCGAGCCGCTCTCCCTCGACGAAGCCTACCTCGACGTCACCGAAAATAAATGCGGCCTGCCCACCGCCACCAAAGTCGCCAGCGCCATCCGCCACCACATTCGCGATGAGCTGCACCTTACCGCCTCCGCGGGCGTCGCGCCCAACAAATTCCTCGCCAAAATCGCCTCGGACTGGCGCAAGCCCGACGGCCTCTTCGTCATTCAGCCCGAAGACGTCGACACATTTCTTCCGCCACTTCCCGTCGAGCGCCTCCCCGGCGTGGGCAAAGTCACGGCAGAACGATTAGCGAACCTCGGCATTCATACTGTCGGCGATCTGCGCGCCATAGAACCAGCAACCATCGAAAGCCGCTTCGGCCGTCACGGCCACCGTCTGCACGAACTAGCGTTCGGTATCGACGACAGCGAAGTCGTTCCCGACCGCCCCACCAAATCTATCTCCGCCGAGGACACCTTCGAGCGCGACATCCCCCTCGAAGAAACCGAGGACGCCATCCGCCGCCTCGCTGAGAAGGTCTGGACCGCCTCCCGCAAAGAGACTCGCGTCCCGCGCACCGTTGTCCTGAAACTAAAAACCGCGGAATTCAAAACCCTAACCCGCAGCCTGACGCCCGCCGAGCCCGTCGCCTCCTGCGAAGAGCTCATCGGCGTCGCGCTGGCCCTCCGAGAACGCGTCGCCCTCGCCCCCGCGCAACGCTTCCGCCTTATCGGCGTGGGCTTCCACAACTTCCACGATCCCGACGACTCTCCCGCCCAGCCCATCCTCTTCGACTAGGCGAAGGCGACCCGTACTGGCTACTGGCTTCGCTCCCGGCTCCCCGTTCCCGGCCACCAGCTCCCGGCTACCGGCTACCGGCTACCGGCTACCGAACTTTGACCACAGTGCTCGGCGGCCTAACCACCAACGGCACCACAACCGACACCAGCAGGATCACCGCAATCAGGTGCAGCCCGTACGCAAACGAAGTGCCGCTCTGCCGCAGGTGCGCAATCAGCAGCGGGCCGAAGGCGCTCGCGAACCCCCACGCCGTCAACATCAGACCATAGATGGGTCCGATATTCTTCGCCCCGAAATAGTCCGCCGCAAATGCCGGCATCGTCCCAAACCCGCCCCCGTAACACATCAGAACCACAAACGTCAGCAAGGTCAGCAGACTCGCCGTCGTCACGCTCGGCATAACCCAGAACAGCACCGCCTGAACCAGATAAATCACCACAAAGGTCCACCGCCGCGTAATCCCATCCGAAACCCACGCCCAAAACACCCGCCCAACCGCGTTCCCGATGCTCGCAATCCCCACCATCCCCGCCGCCACAATTGCCGTCACCTTCGCGATCTCCTGAAACATCGGCGACTCCTGCGAGATCACCGAAATCCCCGCCGACGTATTCAGAAACAGAGCCAGCCAAAGCGCCCACCACTGCCAGGTCCCCAGCGCGCGGCCCAGCGTGTAGTCCTCGAGCGCCCGCTGCTTCACCAGCGCTTCGCTCGGTCTCCATCCCGGAGGCGCATACCCGGCCGGCGGATTCTGCATGAACCACCCCGTCGCCATCACCACGATCAGATACGCGACCCCCAGGTACGCAAAGGTATGCAATACGCCGACGCTCTGGATCAGCCGGGTCGCCACCGGTGCCGTCACCAGCGCCCCCGCGCCAAATCCCCCCACCGCAACGCCGGTAATCAGCCCGCGCTTGTCCGGAAACCACTTCACCAGCACCGTGATCGGAACGATATAACCAAATCCCAACCCTGCGCCGCCAATAATCCCGTACGAAATGTAAAGCCAGAAAAGCTTATTCGCCGAGAAGCTGGCCAGGAAAACTCCCAGACCATAAAGAAAACCGCCCGTCAGCGCCACAGGCCTCGGCCCCGAGCGGTTCAGCCACAATCCCCCAAAGAACGCCGCGAACCCCAGCACGAAAATGCAAATCGTGAACGTCAGCGTTACTTCCGAAATCGTCCAGTGAAACGCCTTCACCAGCGGTGTGCGAAACACACTCCACGCATATACCGCCCCCAGCGCCATCTGCATCAGGATTCCCGCCAGCGCAATTCCCCAACGCCTTCCGTCCGACATACGCTCCCCTCCAGGGACTCGACTTTCCGAGCGCAACCTTTATTACCTTGGGCCGGGGGGTCCTCGTTCAAGCCCGGTTTTGGCTTGAATGGGTCGTGGGGGTGCCCTTCATCTTCAACTGATTGCCCACCGTTTCCAGAAATCGATTGATGAGCGCCACGCTCCGCCGCGGCAGACGGAATGCTACCACGGTAAACGAACTCTGTGGGTTAATTTGCAGCTCGGACGCGGCCTCAACTTTGGTCCGAATCGGAAAGTCCATGCCCGGTCCAGGCTTTGAGCTCTCTGTTCCCTACTTCCTACTCCCTGTTCTTAAGGTTGCCCATCGGGCGCAGGATTCGCCGCCGTAAACTCCGAGCAACACGGCTTCGCCGCCGCCGTGAACTCCATCATCTCTACGCGCGTCAGGTCCGGATCATAAATGTTGAACTGCCACTTCCCATCTCTCCCGATCTGCGGCCGCGCCGGTGCATCGTCCAGACGATCCTCCGCGTACAGCTTCGTCACCGACTTCTCCATGTTCTCCACGCCCAGCGAGAAATGGTTCAGGACGCCCAACTGCTGCTGCGAAACGTGATCCGGCCCGCCCGGGCCGTTGTAAACCATATACTCCAGCCAGTCGTGCCCATCCGGAACCTGCTGCGACACCCAGTCCGTATGGTCGGGATGCATCCCGCCGTACCAATACGGCTTGAATCCCAGCAGCTCCCGATAAAACGAATCTTCTTTCTCCCGGCTCCGCACCAGCATGCCTACGTGGATAATGCGCCGCCCGATCGGATCCGCGCCCGTCACCGTATACAACGTCGCCACGCTCTTCATCCCCAGCAGCCTGGCCGGCGGCTCCACAAATTCCACCTTGTTGTCTTCCGGATCTTTTACATCGAACCACGCGCTGCCGTCGCTGCCGTGCTTCACCGCATCCGGAACCGTCACCCCATGCACGCCGAGGTACTTCCTCATCTCGTCCGCGTTCACGGTAATGTACGCCAGATGATCCAGCCTGTTCACGCCCGAATTTGCAGCCGGGGCCCCCGACGCGCCCGTTGTTGGCGTGACGGGGTGGTCAGGCAGAGCCAGCACCTCGATGAACTGCTCCTCGTTTACGTAATACCGCACGCCGACGCTGCTTTCCGGATCCTCACCCTTCTTCAGCCCGATATCGTGAACGTAAAAATGCTCCGTCTTCACCGCATCGCTCGTGTACACCGCCATATGCGAGACGCCGAGAATCGCCGGCCTCGTCTGAGCCGCACCGGACAACGCAACCAACCCAACAGCTACCAGAAGCACACGCATGAACTTTCACTCCTCCCAACTGCGTACCAAGCATAAACTTGTGCAAGACCCGCAGCCAGGATCCCAGGCGCCATCGAGCTTCGGCCAACTCTCCTGAAGTGAAAATGCTCTACCATGTCCCCACGGATGAAACGTCGCCATCGGAAGAAGCCCCTGTCGCCCAACCTGCTGCGCTTTCTGCTCGCGCTCTGGATCGTCGCCAGCTTCAGCTACTGGGTTGCGGGCATCGTCGACCTCTGGGATACCCGCGTCCACTGGGACCAGCGTGTTGATGTCCCCTTTCGCTTCGACTCCGATTCCCGCAAGATCCAGAGTCGCGATCTGGCACCCTCCTCCCGTGCTGCCGGCATTGCTTCCGGCGATCGCCTCGAATCGCTGAACGGCGCGCCTTACTTCGGACTTGCCCAATGGCAAACGATCCTCGCTGAGAGCCATCCCGGCGATGTTCTCGACGTCGAAGTCACCCGGCCCGACGGCTCGCCCGCCTCTTTCACCCTGACCCTGCAGCCCCCGGCCTATTATTTCGGCCGCATGTCCCCCCTGGTAGCCTTTTGGCAGGGCTTTTTCCTCAATGGCCTTCTGACTCTTACCTGTCTGTTGATCGGTTACTGGGTTGTCCTTTCCCGCCCCACCGACCGCAACGCATGGCTTCTTCTCGTCCTCCTCACCTTTCCCAGCGTCGTCTTCCTGACCACCGGCCTCGCCAGCGGAATCCCGCTGTTCCTGCGCGGATTCTGGTATGAAACCCTGCAGTTAGCCGGCGCTCCCGCCCTGCTCCTCTTCGGTATCTACTTTCCGGAACGCTCCCGCATCGACGCGCGGGCCCGATGGATCAAGTGGATCCTCTTCGGCGTCTTCGGGGTGTTTGTCGCCATCCTCTACCCATCTATGTATATGGAGAATTACGGCGGAGGCGATGGACCGTTTCTGACCCGCGCCAGCTACCTCGCCAGCCATGTCATCAACGCATTCAACCTGCTCTGCATCGCCTTGTATCTGGTCCTTACTCTCGACAAGCTTCGGTCCGCCTCCACGGAAGACGCTCGCCGCCGCCTGCGCGTTCTTACCTCCGGCATGAGCATCGGAATAGGTTCTCTTCTCATCGTCTTCGTGCTCCTGCCCCACTTCGGCATCACCGGCGGCGCGCCACGCTACTACTGGATCCGCTATCTCGGCGCTCTGCTCTTTATGGTTGCGCCTCTCACTCAGGCCTACGTTGTCCTCGTCCAGCGGGCTCTCGATGTCCGCGTGCTCCTGCGCATGGGCACACGCTACGCCCTCGCCCGAGCCACACTGTGGGTGCTGCAGATCGCCCTGCTCGCGATCGTCGGAATCCGCCTCTTCCTCCCCATGTTCGAGCGTCGCGTGCCCCAGCCCTCCGACGTCTGGACCGCCCTCGTCTTCCTCGTCCTCATCATCGCCCTGCGCTTCGGCGTCGGCAAACGCCTCGAGCAGTGGCTCGACCGCCAGTTCTTCCGCGAAGCCTACAACGCCGAAGTCATGCTCAACGAGCTATCCGACGAGGTCCGCCGCTTCACCGAAACTCAACCCCTCCTCGAAACCGTCGCGCGCACCGTCCGCGATACGCTCCACATCCGCCAGATCGCCATGCTCCTCCGCCATGGCGATGCCTTCCATCTCGAACAGGCAGTCGGCCTTTCCGCCGATGGCGCCCTCGCTCTTCCCGCGCAGGCCTCCTCCATCCGCTACCTCTCCAACTCCAACGAGCCCGCCCGCCTCTATCGCGACGATCCCGACGCCTGGTATCTCATGGCTGGTACCGCCGAGCGCCGCGCCCTCGACCTCCTCAACGCCGAACTCCTCGTGCCCCTACCCGGCCGCAATCGCCTCATGGGCGTTATGGCCCTCGGTCCCAAACGCTCCGAAGCCGCCTGGTCCCACACCGACCTCCAGGTCCTGCAAACCGTCGCCCGTCAAACCGGACTCGCCCTCGAAGTCAGCGAACTGGCACACTCCCTCGCCTCCGAGGCCGCCCAACGCGAACGCACGAACCGCGAAATGGAGATTGCCCGCGAAGTGCAGGAGCGTCTCTTCCCCCAGGAAATGCCCAACATCCTCGGCGCTTCCGTTGCCGGCTCCTGCCGCGCGGCCCTCGGCGTCGGCGGCGACTACTACGACGTCTTCAATCTCGAGGATGGCCGCCTCGGCCTCGCCATCGGCGACGTCTCCGGCAAAGGCATCTCCGCTGCGCTGCTCATGGCCAGCCTGCGCGCCTCGCTCCGCGGAGTCACCCTGGACAACCCCCGCAACTTCGCCCTGCTCATGCACAAGGTCAACGTGCTGGTCTACGAAGCCTCAGCCTCCAACCGCTACGCCACATTTTTCTTCGCCGCTTACGATCCCCGCACCCGCCGCCTCGAATGCGTCAACGCCGGCCATAACCCGCCGGTTGTGCTGCGCAACGGCCAGGTCATCCGCCTTGAAGCCGGCGGGCCCGTCGTCGGTCTGCTCCCCCTGGCTCCTTATGTTGAGCAGGTTCTCACTCTCGAGCCCGGCGACCTGCTGCTCCTCTACACCGACGGCATCAGCGAAGCCATGAC